>ENA-ORXT01001011-ORXT01001011.1-marine-metagenome-genome-assembly--contig:-NODE-1011-length-40045-cov-19.630755_pt1 | contig 40045 bp, 49 predicted proteins | sample MGYA00237868_ERZ511482 | MGnify/ENA metagenome assembly ERZ511482 | reverse complement strand
ACCATGTCCGATTGTTCCACAGCCAAGCCGCCAGTGTCTGAGGCCAGCGTGATTCCGTGGCGCCGCAGTGGGGCCGTTATCGCACGCGCGTTACAGCTTGTTGATCGTCATTTCGGGCTGCCGATATGTGCGGGTTTCGACGTGGGTGGCAGCGACGGCTGCAATCGAGGTTGCCGGTTCTGGGCCGGTTAGGAGCGGTTGACAGGATTGAGACGGTCTGGGACAATTCGAGGACGGCGCCGACCGATCGCCGAGCCTATGGAGCATCCTCCCCAGCTGGGGGCTTCGCTGGCGAAGGGGAAACTGCCCTCCCGGTTGTCGATGTCCAGGCCATTTCTCAACACCGAGTCGCTGGGGGACGTGAGTGTTCCAGAAGAGGCTTATCCATGACCAAGAACGGCAGTTTTAAGAAGGTTGTCCGACGGCACGCCGCAGAGACCGGGCAGCGGTACACCAAAGCGCTTGCCGACCTTGAGGGTGTAGAGGAGCGTCTCTTCCACCAGCCCTCCGCTGAACGGCTAGTCGCACACCTCCGCGACCGATATGGGGTTGAAGCGACCGCAGTGACGAAGATCAGTCAGCACAACGACCACGTCTTTCGGGTCGACGTCGGTGGGGCTGCCCAGTGGATCGCTCGTGTGTATCCCCCGGCTCGACCAAGCGTTGGCGTTGAGGGCGATGCGACGATCCTTCAGTTCTTGGAGCGACACGACTACCCGGCAGAGCGCCTCGCAGTCGCTGACGCTGTGTCGGAACTCGACGGGGCCTCGGTCCTCATCACCGGGTTCGTGGACGGTGGCGCGCTTCCCGATGGGAGCGAGAAGATCTCGATGATGGGTGATTTGCTCGGCCGGTTGCATGCACTGCAACTCGAGGATGCGATCAGCCGTCCAGGTGGTGCGGCCGGTGATGATCCCAACCGGGAGGGAGGGCCAGGCCAGGATCGGATGGCTGCGTTGTCGTTCCTTGATGCGGTCGACACCAAGGTCGATGCGACCGGTCGTGATTCATTCGAGAACCTCCGTGAACAGGTTCGCTCCGTCGACGCTGGTGACGGCCTGCCCGAAGCGCTGCTGCACGGCAACCTTCTGCACAATCCCGATCACGCGCTGCTGACCAATGAAGGGCCGGTGGCGATCAACTGGAAGGCTTCCGGACGCGGCCCCCGCCTCGCTGACCTCGCCTACCTGCTTTGGGGAGCCGAATGGGGCGACGGTCATGGTGTCGAAGCAGCAGTCAACGCCTATCGCCGACACATCAAGTTGACCGAGGAAGAAATCGAACGGCTTGAAGCCATGATGTACCTACGGCCGCTCTACCTGGCTTGCTTCGACTACCGCAGAGCCGTAACCAACGGCGAGCAGCCCACCGGCAACGAGTGGTGGTGGGGCCTGATCGACCCAGACCACATCAGCACAAACGCCACCGCAGCGAGAACCGCGCTCGGCCAGTAGCACGCCACCGCAGCGACCTACACCGCCCGGGTAGCCGCCTTCAACGACGCTGTGGATCCGACGACCGTGACGGTGACGAGCTAACGCATAATCGCGACCCAAAACGCTCCTGCCCGCGCCACGTAACCGGCGAGATGCAGTGGCTGATGCCGGGATTATCTGGTGTCACGGTTGGGTCGAAGTCGAGCGCAATGAAGCCAGGCGACATCGCAGGGGCTCGCTCTATACGTGCGGCACTGTGCTGGTGAGGAGTCCATGTAGTCCGGCAATGACTGCCGTTTACGGGGCGTGTCGTGAGGACGTTGACCTGGCAACCCGGTGAGCCGCGCCGATCGATCGCTCAATGCAACGGTGCTGTTCGGACAGCAGCGAAACGGTTTTCAGCATGACAGCAGACGAATGAAGTCCGTGACGCTCACTGCTGGCGCTACAAGGTAGCCCTGGGCTCGGGTGCATCCGAGCTCGTGCAGAAGTTCGAGTTGCGTTTCCGTCTCGATGCCCTCGGCGACTATCTCAAGCGATAACGCCTCTCCGAGTCCGATGATGGACTCGATGATGGCCCTGCTGTCGGTGTTCGTTTCGAGGTCTTCAACGAAGCTGGCATCAATCTTTAGCGCGTCTACCGGAAATTGCTTCAGGTATGTAAGCGATGAGAAGCCCGTCCCGAAGTCGTCGATAGCAAATTCAACGCCAAGCTCATGGAGTCGTCTCAATGTCTCGAGGACAACTTCGGGTGAGGCCATGAGCGTTGTCTCGGTCATCTCCAGACAGAGATGATCTGGGGCTAGGCGAGACTCGGCGAGTGCAGCCCGGACAAGATCGGGAAGCTCAGGGCGATTGAACTCGCGTCCAGAGATGTTCACCCGAAGCTGCAGGGGCCTACTGACTGAGTCGGCGATCTCGCCAAATGCTCTGCATCCTTCGCGAAGCGCAAAGCGCCCAATGTCATCAATCATGCCGGAGCGCTCGGCAACGCCGATAAAGAATGCGGCGGGCACAACACCGAGGATCGGGTGCTGCCATCGCAACAGAGCCTCGGCACCAACGATCATCCGATCCGGGATCGAGAACTCGGGCTGAAAGTACACCATCAATTGATCTTGATCGATCGCATGGCGCAAGTCGCGTTCCATTTCAGTATCGGCCTGCGACTGTTCTCGCATCGACTGATCGAACACGACGTGAATATTGCGACCCTGCTCCTTTGCGGCATACAGCGCTCTGTCAGCGCGAACCAACAGCTCGGCAGTACTCGCGCACTCCTCTCCTATCGCTACGCCGATGCTGATTGTCTGGGCGATGCGTCGCCCTTCGATGATCAGCGGCTCCTCAACGCAACGACGTAACCGTTCTGCCAGCAGGTACACACCTTCGGGGCCCGTATCAGGGACGACGACAGCGAACTCGTCGCCACCGAGGCGAGCCACCAGATCCACATCACGTACTTGTTCAACCAGCCGGCTGGCGACCGCGGTGAGCACCTGGTCCCCCACTAGATGACCCATCGAGTCGTTGACCAGTTTGAATCGGTCAAGATCGATAGCGAGCACGCTGGGTAAGGCACAGTTCTTGACCTCGAGTCCGTAGATCATTTCGCGCATGGCTGCCCGGTTGGCAACATCGGTGAGCTGGTCATGGCTCGCTGCGTACTCAAGTTTCACATGGTCCGTGTGGGCCTGGTGAGTGTCCTCGACAGCAGTCAGAATGCGGTGCTCTCCTGATCCGGGCGTGTCGACTCGGTGTGAACTAACACGGACCCATCTCCACGTCTGGTCAGCTCCGATGATGCGGGTCTCGAACCGGACTTCAAGGGCACTTCCGCTGCGCAACCGGTCCACCTGCATCCTCACAGCTTCGCGATCATCAGGATGGACAAGTTCTCGAAGATTCCCGGCGCGGGCCCCTTCTTCAGTCAATCCGAGCGTCTCGAGGTACTGGGTGTTGTGGTCAAGCATGAGACCGCTGAAGGAACGGACCGAAAATCCGATCGGCCCCTGATCGTAGATGAGAGCGAGGAGCTCCTCGCTCAGGGCGACAGTCATCGCTCGCCCGTAAAGCTTTGCAACGTCGGCGGCAAGCTGAGTGTCGACGGTGGACCACACACGTTGCGGTCCACAACGCAGCAGCGCCAATATGCATCGGTCGGTACGAGCTTGGAAGGGCACCGACAAAAAGGACGACCCTCCGCCGGCCTTAAGAAGGTGGGCTCCTGCCTCGTTTGCAGCGACGAGATCATGCACAATCAGCGTCTGGTTAAGAGCCCGCTTGACGGCGTCGTCAACGGCGATATCATCCCCGCTGGGATCGGCCTCCTGCTGCAGTTGTGGCTTTACCCACGTCCCGACTCTCTCGACAACCTGCCGCTCATGGTGCTCAAGAAACACACTAACAATGTCGGCGTTCGCGAGTTTGCCGACGTCGCTCAGCGAGGACCGCACACGATCCAACACGGCCGCGGGATCGCCACCAGCCAAGAAGCTTGCGCTGAGCTGATGAGTGAGCTCTATAGCATCGCTAACCGGGGAGGCGAAGCTCTCCACTGGGCACCTCCATCGAGGCTCAGCACTGGTGACATGTCTTCCAAAATTCCGGAGCTGGCCACGCAGGACAGATAGGTGTGTGTCTCCTCCGAAAGACACTGTCACGGCGAACTTAACACGGCTGGAGAATCAAGGACTGGGCTGCGTGAACTGTCGGATGTCACTCAACGGCACTGTTGCGTCGAGCGATTGAGCGACGGCCAGCAGAGCTTTTGTCGCCGACATGACTTCGTTCTCAGATGGCCTCGGCGAGTTAGCAGCATGCTTCGATAGTCGGAGGTGTGGCCCGGTTTCGGTTCCGACTTCGTCGTGACGGCGGCGGAAGTTCTGGATGAGAGCAAGCAAGGCCTTTGATGACTGAGGCAGTCTGGTCGCGTTGAGTCGGCGCATCGGTCGGTGACTGGTCCAAGACGCGCAATCGCTTGCGGCGCCAATCCTCAGATCAAGTCGTCGACACAGCCACCATTTCAACACCAGGATCCGAAGTTCAGATCCGAGCGATACCGGTTCAGAAGACCAGGCGACAGTTCCGGGTAATGATCTAGCGCATAACACCGAGACCAGTCGGCCGCGCTCGCGCTGCACTACCGGCGTTACGAGCGACCCGATCGCTCGGTATCGCTCGCAGCCGTGGTGAGCGTTCACTCCGGTCGGGTTGCTCCGGCGATGAACGTTGAGACGATGTATGTGGCGTGGCGATCCAGAGAGCGTCTGGCGCGGTCATAGCGCATGGTCGTTCTCGGGTCAGCGTGGCTTGCTGCTTCTTGAACGTCGCGTAGCGGGACGCCGGCATCGAGGGCGGCGGTGATGAAGGAGTGGCGCAGGCTGTGTGGCGAGATGCGCTTGTCGATCCCAGCTCGTTTCACGAGGCGTTTGACCATTCGATCGGCGCAGTACCGGTCCATCCGGCCGCCCTCGACGCCAAGGAAGATCGGTCCCATCGTCCGCTCTGCGATGTAGAGATCCAGGGCGCGTCCAGTGCGCGGTGCGATTGGGATGGTGACGTGCTTGCCGCCCTTGCGCACGATCGCCAACGTCCGATGGCCTCGCTCGGTTGACAGATCGCCGATGTCGGCATTGAGCGCCTCCGAGATACGCAAGCCGTTCAGCGCCAGCAGCGTGATCAGGGCACCGTCACGAAGATCACCCAAACCCGCTTGCACCAGCAACGCTCCAAGTTCGTTGCGGTCCAAGCCCAGAGTTCGCGACTCGGCGTTGACTTTGGGTCGACGAATATTTGCAGCCGGGTTCTTGGCAATGATGTCTTCGATCTGGCAGTAGTTGTAGAACGACGACAGCGTTGACAAGCGGCGAGCAATCGTTGAGGCCATTCGGCCTTCTTGTTCCAGCCAACGGCCGAACAGCTCAAGATGAGCACGCTTCACGGAGAACAGGTTGAGGTGATGCTCATGACACCAGCCGGCAAAGATCCGCAGATCAGTCGTGTAGCTCGTGCGGGTCCCGCCGCTGTAGCCAGCGAGAAACGCTGCGACAGCGACCCGTTCAGAAACATGCAGTGGATCGTCATAGACGACCATCTCGACGGAAGAAGTGTTGGTGTAGTTGGGAGCGGCCATGGCGGCCTCCTTGGTGACCCAGCCTCGACAAGAGGCGGGATCAACGCTGCCACGAACCCAAGAATCTTGCTGACGCCAACCTGTGTCACCAGGCCGCGATTATCGGGTGCCACTGGAAGGGCCGATATCGCACACCCGTTTTGGGTTCGAGGTCGTGATTCTGTGGCGCTGATATGAGCGCTGCAGAGGCTCAGGCGACGTCGAGAAACTTGCGGAGTGCTTCGCGAATCACGGCGCTGGTCGTCGTCGCATCGGCCTCGGCCCGTGATTCAATTGCTGCTCGTAGTTCCGGGTCAATACGTACAGGAACGACATCGGCAGGGCCTGAACCCATCGCTGGTCGACCTGGCCTGCGCTGCTGCTTCAGCGTTTCGACGTCGTAGTCGGTGGTTTCGACTTCCACGGCGAGCGCGTCGAGTTCGGTGTCGGTGAGTGTGCGTCCAGTTCGGGTGCGTCGTGTCATAGCTGGTCATCCCCTGTAGGGAGTAGATCGAAGAAGGTCGGGCGAAGGCGCATGGCGTGGATTACTAGGTCGACGTCGTCGAGTTGTAGCCAGATGACTTCGAGGAGGTTGCCGGCAGGATCAGGGCCGATGGCGAGCACCTTTGGTGGATCGGCGTGCGGGTCGATATCGATGACTGCGACTGCGTTGTCAACGGCGTGCATGATCGACGATTCGTCATGACCGTGTTTGAAAGCTGACCGGTGGAACTCCACATCCGAATATCGTAATACGAATTAAGTGTGTAGGAAACCCCCTCCCCCTTGGGTTTTACGAAGACGCAGTACCTCATCGAACCCAGAGCTCACAGGAGGACTTGGGCAGCGATGAGCTCCAGGATTATCTCGGGTCACGCTTGGGCCGTTATCGAGTGGCTGTCTCGGCGGTGACCTCGTGATTACGTGGCGCGATTATCGGGCGCTTCCACCATCGCCCCGTCCCTCTGCATTGGGATGTCGCTGTCTGTTGTCGAACGGGGCCGGGCGATGTCTGGCCGCGTTCTGATCGGGGAGCTTCCCGCGGGCTAACCAATGAGTGCTGCCGCCGCTCACCTGTGCCAGCGGTCGCCCACGTCGACCTGAACCTAGCGACGCATGGTTCAGCGGTCTTGGATGCCGCGCCTAGCTGTCGCCCACGCGTCGTCGTTGCACCGCGTTCTCGACGCTGCGGACACACGCGTTGACGACGAGACTGAGAAGACCGGCGATGACGATGAGTGCATACACCCTCGCAGGCTGGAACGTTCGCTGGGCCTCGCCCACCAAGGCACCAACACCATTCACCGCCGTGAGATACTCGACCAGTAGGGTGATCACCAGAGCGATTGGCGTCGCTACCCGCACACCCAGAACGATGGCCGGCATCACCGAGGGAAGCAGCACCGCGAAGAGTGTTCGCATTCTGGACAAGCGGATGGAGCGTGCGGTGTCCAGCAATACCGGGTTTAGTTCTTGCACTCCCGAACTGGTATTCAGCAAGATCGGCCACACCGCCGCCAGTACAACCACGACAACCTTCATCGTCTCGTCGAAGCCGAGCAGCAGGGTTGCTACCGGAACAATCGCTGCTGGCGGCAGGGCACGGGCGAATTCGAATGTGGGACCGACAGCACGTCCCACTGCTCTGGACACCCCAATGCTGAGACCCAGCGCGACTCCGAGGATGGATGCCCCGAGAAGACCGAGGCCGAATGTGCGCACTGTGTCGAGAATCGCGGGGATGATCTTGTCGCCCTGCCCGAGCGTAAACAGTGCCGGCCACCACGACGACGGCGCGGGAAAGAACGGCGAGTCGGGATCCCCGATCAGCTGCCAGACGCTCAGCAACAGAACCAACGGGAGTAGCCCCGTCAGCGAGTCAAGGCGAAGCCGTTGCGTCATGTCGCGGAGATGTCCTTGAGTGCACCATCGGGCAGAAGTACCTGGGCTGTTGCTCGAAGACCAGCGTTCAGCACCACACCGACCAGACCTGCGGCCATCACATACACAAACATACGCGCTGGTTGGAGAGCCTGACGGGCGCTGATGAGCCCGTTACCCAACCCCGCGGGGTTTCCAACCATCTCGGCGACGACTGCAAGAACAAGACACAGCGACAGCCCAAGTCGTAAGCCGACGACAACCGACGGCAGGGCTGCGGGAAGCACGATCTTTCGGATTGTTTCGGGAGTCGACAACCGAAGCATGGTTCCGACGTCACGCAGTTCGGGCGCTATCGACCGGACACCACCAATGGTATTGATAAGCACCGGCCAGATCCCGCCGTAGATCACCAGCACAAGTTCCATCTTGAGCGAGAACCCGAAGATGAGCAGTGCGGCTGGCACGAACGTGATTGGCGGGATTGCTCGGGTCACTTCGAAGCTTGTCATCGAGTAGCGGTAGGCCGTTGGCCACAGCCCAAGGAGCAGACCCAGTCCCACGCCGACCACCGCGGCGATACCCCAGCCGAGTACGGTGACGCCCACGGTATGGACAAGTCGTCCAACAAACTCCCCACCGACGATTTCCTCTTGTGCGGCTACCACGATCTCGGAAGGCGCTGGCAGGAACTGCACGTCAGCGATCGAAAAGCGAACCAGTGCTTCCCATATCGCGGCGATGGCGATGATCACCACCACGCCAAGAGGGTTCGACCGGTTCCTACGATTCGGCCCATCACCGCTTGCCCCTTCGATGCTCTGCTCCTCATTGCGTCCCAAAGATCACCTCGTGGACGCGGTGGCGAGCCCGAAGAAAGTTCGGTGACTCGCGGGTGTGCATCTGGGACCGAGGCCGCGGACTGTCCACGGGTATGTCTGCCACGATTTTGGCCGGTGAGCCGTCCAGCACAAGCACTCGATCGCTCAGGTAAACGGCTTCCTCGATGTCGTGAGTCACGAACACCACTGTTGTTCCCGTGGCCGCAAAAATTTCGAGCAGCTGATCTTCTAGCTCAGCTTTCGTCACCGCATCGAGCGCGCCGAATGGCTCGTCCATGAGGAGCGCTGTAGGACGCGAGGCCAAGGCTCTGGCGAGCTGCACACGTTGCTGCATTCCGCCAGAGAGCTCGAAAGGTTGAGCGTCGTAGCGGTCGGCAAGACCGACCATTTCCAGAGCCTCACCAACCCGAACTTGACGTTCGGCCTTTGACAACCGGCCTTCAAGCGGCAACTCCACGTTTCTCGCGACCGAACGCCAGGGCAATAACGAGCTCGTGTAATCCTGAAAGACAAGGCTGACACCCTCAGGGGGACCCGCCACCGCCTCGCCACCGAACCGGACCATGGAGTCCGTGCCGGGCGAGTTGGCTGTCGGCTCGTGGAGCCCCGCCATGACTCGCAGCAACGTGGTCTTACCAATGCCAGACCGGCCCATGATGGAAACAAACTCGCCCGCTCCGACCTCGAAGGAGACGCCATCGAGCACGAGACGTTGCGCCCCACGGCGCGACCCCACCTCAGCGCGTAGATTCAGGCATTCATACTCAGCCATCCAAGACGATGTCGTTCACGTCAATCTCTCCCTCAAACTGGTTGAGAGAGACCAACACGTCAACCCAACGAGTGAGATCATCCGCGCGGATATCGAGATCGAACGTCGGGAGGGACACTCCAGCGGCCGCTGGTGCAGGCATTCCGGTGTATCCCATCAGGATTGCCCGTGCGGCCTCTTCATCGGTGCCGACAAAGGCCTGGGCCTGCTCGAGTGACAGCTTGAACGCAGCGACCGCGTCGGGGTTGTTGGCCGCCCACTCGCCGTTCGCCATCCAGAAGTTCGTCGCCAGTGGAAGACCGATTGATGCAAACGGATCACCGATGGACTTGTTGCCCATGCCAACAAGGGCAGAGGCGAACGGTTCCAGTGCCTGGGCCGCATCGACCTGACCGGCATTGAACTGTTCGACGGTGGCCGGTGGGGGCACCTGGACACCCTCGATCGACTCCGGATCGATGCCTTCCTGCTGCGCCCAATACAAGGTTGCTACGTGGATCACTCCACTCAGCGTCGGGCTGCTGACCCGCTTGCCAGCAAGGTCGCCGACACCTTCGATGCCCGAATCAGCTGGCACGATCACTCGAACAAACGGGTTGTCATCGGTGTCGATCGTGTTGCCAAGGATCTGGACAACGTCGAGGCCTGAGTTTGAGGCACGGATGAGGTCCGTCGACGTACCGAGGGAGATCTCCACTTGCTGACCCAAGGTCGGGATGATCTCGGAGATGTTGGCCGTCGGGGTGAGTTCGACGTTGAGACCGTTGTCCGCAAAGAAGCCCTGTTCCTGAGCCACGTTGACGAGCAGCCCGGTGGTCGCGGGCACAAACGCCAAGCGGATGTCGGTCGGTTCGGGTGCTGCAGTCGTGTTGGTTTCCTCGGGCTCCGGTGCTGCGGTGGTGGTTGTTGCCTCGGCTTCTGTGGGGGCCGTCTCAACTGCGCCGGTGTCGGCTGCGTCGTCAGCCGAGCTTCCACAAGCAGTCGCCACGACTGCGAGCGCGAGGAAGAGCGCAATCCAGCGACTCCCTGTCCTGGCAAAGGCCGTGTTCTTGCTTGTCCCGAGCGTTTTGGCGCTTGCCATCTGATCTTTTACCCCTGTGTCACTTGATGTCTGGGGTCAGACCATACTGCCAGATGCTTTTCTCTGCCAATTGCGGTAGCCGCTCATGCGCGGGCCGAACGGCTGGCGCTGGACTTCAGGCGTTGTCGGCGACGGCTTCGGCACGATCGGCGACGCCGATCATCGCGCCAGTGATGGTGGCGAGCTGTTCGTTGATTGTGGTGACACTCGTACCGATCGTTGAGCACTGTGTCTCGACGGCACGAACGCCGTAAGTCGACTTCGCCAAATGCCGTGCGACCTCGTGAAGTGAAGCGGAAATACGGATGAGATAGAACGCGAGAACGCCGATGACCAAGACGATCTCGAACACGGTGAGCGCTATCAACACGTTGCGCATGTCAGGCGTCTCCCCCGCTGTCGGTCTGTCCCGAAGAACCCGGTACAGAATCGCCCTGCACGGAAGCGAGCAACGCGTCGTGGCGGAGCGCTTCTTCGGTCAAACGGTCGAGTCGCACCGATGTTTGCGTCAGCATCCATGTGGTCGCCGTGTTGCGAGCGACTGGTTTCGCCGCTTCCCAAATTGCTTCGGATCCACGTTCGATCCGCTTCACCTGGTTTAAGAACGTTTGGAGGAGAACGATGGCGACCACCGCGACGACCACGCCTGCTCCGAGGGTGATCCACCAAAGACCGTGGGTGCTCATGATTCGCCTCCTGCGGTTTCAAGGTATTCGCGTGCGGCCCGAGCTGATGAGGTGATATCGACGATGTGGCGATTGACCGTGTCGACGTTCCAAAGACCGTCTGTGTTCACCTCGGACTCGTTGAAGGCTTCCACGATCGACTCGGCCTTGATAGCGGCATCTCGGGCGCCTTTGATCATGAGCAACAGCAGCGTCACGACGAGGAGCACGACAACGAGAAAGATGACCCAGCCAACAATCCAGCCGGAAGAGACAGCGATAAGTGGCATAGGAGTATTACTTCTCCGTGACCGTACTCAACGCGTAGTTGATCAGCGTGTCGTTCAGTTCGACCCCATGAGTGTCGCGAGCATGGGCGGCAACCTTGGCCAGCAGTTCATCTTTGGAGTCGGCGGTGGTGGCCGCCTTGCAGTCCGTTACACCAACGTGTTCGCAACGAAATTCGAGTGCCATGTTCAACTCTCCTTTGTCATTGAGCGGCGGGCCATCATGCGGGTTGATCTACTTTTGAGACATCAGCGACCAGGTCGCCGAGCGCTCCGGCAACGGCGCCGAGGTTGGCGCCCATCGACTCGGTTAGTTCGTTGATGGGTTTTGTCTGGTGGGCAATGGCCCGTACCCCAAACGTGATCTTGCCCAGCTGATCGTTCACGTGACGCAGCACGAGGATCACCTTCACCAGGTATGCAGCGATCGCCAAGATGAGGACAGCGAACAATATGACGGAGACAATTGCGGCAGCGGGCATCTATCCGACCATCCTGCGGAGAGCGGTTACGTAACGGACCGCAACTCCGGTTATGCCTGTGATAGCCGCATCGGTTTGGATGAGGGCAGGAACCGGCACGAGGTGCTCGGTGAGGATCACACCATGCTCGAGGATGTCATCGGAGGCGTGTTGAATTTCGACCGCTGGCCGGATAACCCGGTTAGCCAGGAAGATGACGAGCGGGACAACAACGAGCAAGATGAGCGCATTCGCTATCCACCACAACCACATGTTGCTACCCCTAAAAAGCTCGGTACGTAAGCTCGATCAACACCTCGGACTGTAGTCGATGCCACTAGGTGTTGTCTACATGTAGTCAGTCCGCGAGTTCGAGCGACCGCAGCGACGCGGGCGCAATTCGTTCGAGCATTCCGGTCGAGGACTCGAGAACAAGAAATCCGTCCTTGTCGACGGCCGTGACCCGGCCCCGTGCGTCGCCTCTCGGCAACAATGAAACCAACGCCCGCCTGTTCATCAGCGAGCACCGATCGTTGAATGCTTCGAGAAGGGCCAGGGAATCGCTCTCCAGGAGACGGGTGGCAGCCTGAAGCTCCTGCTCGAGCGATCCCAACAGTTGGTCTTTGGTGACATCTTGGTCTTTGCCTATATCGAGTCCGCCCAAATGGGTGCGAACCGCGAGTACGGCGTGTTCGACCCGGCCGGGCCCAAGTTGCGTCGTCACGTTGACGCAGGACTGCACTGCATCACTATCGCTTCGAACCACCGTGTCTGGCCAACGAACCGCGTGGTCAATGCCAGTCACGTTCGCCAGGGCATTGGCTGCTCCCAGCGAGGCAACCAGCCAGAGAAGGGCTTCCTGTAATGGGTCGATCGTGGGGCGAATGACCATCGCCATGACCAGCGCATCATCGCTTGCTGTCCGCCAAGGAGTTCCGCCCCGTAGCCGCCCTGAAATCTCGCTATCGGCGACCACGACCGAGCCATCAGCAGCGTTTTCGGTTCGAGCCCATGCCGAGGCCAGCGCCTCGACCGACATTGCGGCCTCGTAGTTGCGCCTATTCACTTCGGCTCACCAGCGGGCGCACGCGATCGACAAGCCACGAGTCTTGCGAACGTGACAGCAGGAGTGAACCAGCGGACCAGGAGTCGTTGCCGAATGCGGCAGGACAATGCAATGCAAGCTCGAGCGAGTCAATACCTTCGCTGATCGTGGGATCTTCGGCGCGTACGTCGTCCAGCGGCACGGCTGCGAAGTCGACTCGTAGGCCGTGGACCAGGCCCGTGAGGAATGAATCCAATTCGTCTTGGGGGCTGGTGCCCTGGCGGATTCGTTGTGCCTGGAGTGGGTCGAGCCCACGGCGGCCGCCGGCCTCGAGCACATGCTCACGTCCGGCCTCGCTCAGCATGGCCCACACAACAACATGCTCGCCCCAGACAATGGCTTGGATAAAGCGATCGGCGACAGATGTGGGGTCGCTGGAGGTCATGGCCGATCCCAACCAATTTCTTCGAGCATGTCTCGTACCCGAATGCGCTGTGGGCCAAATAGCAGTGCGTTGATCGCCTCATCGAGAATGAAGTCCGCAGCACGCTGGTCGTGGTTGTCCAGCATACGGTGGGCCGCCATTTGCGACTCCAGCGCAGACTCGAGCAGCGTTTCGGGTAGCTCCATCAGCACGGTGATGATGGTGCGGATGGAGGCCACGAACGACACCGCTGGCTGGTTGATGATGGCGTAATACATGGCGGTCAGGCGTTCGAGCTGGTTCGCCTTTGGCAGGCGTTCCATTTGCACAAGGCGTTGACGGAGAAACATCAGACGTTCGGTGTCGTCCATTCCACCAGCGAGCGTGGCGATGTGGTCGGCCCGAGTCGCTCCGGGCACGGCAGCCTCGAGACGCTTTTCGACGGCCTCTGCATTCACGAACGCCTCTTGCCACTGCGGCTGATGCAACCGAGGGTCGAAGATGTTGAGCGAATCTTCGTAGTACGCAAGGGCGCGTTGCAGCGAGGCAACATCGTCCCGGCCGGCGTATGCGTGCCCAAGGTTGTGCTTGGCAATCGCATGCTGCATGGGGAAGCCAACGCTGGTGAAGATGGTCAAGCATCGTTCGAACGCGGTGATCGCCTCGTCCAAGCAGTGGGCGCTCGCCGATGGATCTATGCCGGCCTTTGCCTTCCACGCAATGCCAAGTGTGTGATCGATCATTGCGGTGTGCATCGACGCTTCGGTTCCACTGGCAATGTTCGCTGCGTCCGCGAGCACGGCGATTGCGGCGTTGCAACCATCGGCGCTGCCTCGGGCCAGGTGCACCTGGCCGAGGTTGTGCTTTGTGGCCAGCATCGTGCGAATTTGCTCGTCGCCCTCCCCCGGCAACATGTTGAGCGACGGCAACTTTTCAAGAGACATCGTGAACGCTTCGACCGCATCATCGAGCCGACCGCCTTCGGTGAGCACCAGACCAAGGTTGTTCAGCACCGAGGCTTCTTCGACATCGACGCCTTTGCCCGACATCAGACCGAGAGCCTCGCGGAACAAGCGGCTTGCGGTGCTGGGGTCGCCCAGCATGCGGTGGGCAGAGCCAGCAGCGTTGAGGATCCGGGCATGCTCCACCGGTGCACGCGAAATGGTGAGAACATCGGCTGCCTGTTGGTACAGGCTGAGCGCGTCGCGGAGGTTCTGTTCAGGGTGAGCGGTGGGCTGCTCGGCCGTGGCCATGCCAAGCCGGTAGGCCGCCGCGGCCCACTGGAACGCATTGGACGAAGGATCGATCGATTCAAACCGGGCCTTCATCGCGGCGATAGAATCGGACGCGGAGAATGCTGCCGGACCGTCGTTCGCACTCATGCTGTTCCGGCCAGTTGCAGCGAGGCAACACACCGGTCGATCTCTTCGATGGTGACGTCGATGGCGTTGGTAACAATGTCGGACATGCCGATCCCCATGGTGTCGACATCGACTGGCTGGACCCCAACCATCTTCACGATTGGCGGCAGCACACCCAACGCCCGGGCAACCATAAGGGAGCGCTCAGGTGTAGCCAGGTGCATGTCGGCGAGCAGGTCGTATTTTGTGTTGTGGTCGAGCGCGTGTACGTCGATGACGTCGTAGTCGATCGTCATCACGGTTCCCGGTGGCCGCTCCCGGTCGACGGTGTCAATGACGATGACCGCGTCGTAACCATCCTGGAGATCCTGAACGAGTTGGATTCCAGCGATCCCGGTTTCGACCACGGTAACGTTTGGAACTGTTTCGCGCTCGAGCAGCCGGTTGGCGACTTCCACTCCGAATGCGTCGTCACTTCGGAGCACGTTTCCGACCCCAGCGATCAGAATGTTCACGGAGCGTTGGAAGGTGTTGCGGATCGGGCGATCTCCGCCGCTCGCATCGAGTATCCGTGGATAACCCACCAAGCGACGTAGCTCTCGAACATGGCCCAGTCTTCCTTGCTGATCTGGCCCTTCCAGTGCTCGGCGCGCTTGTCGATCTCGGTACTGATGACCGTGTCGAGCAGCTCTTCCACCAGCGACTGTTCCAGCAACTGGACGCCTGCGGGACGCCCCAGTTTCACCTCGTCAGACAGCCGGGCCGTCTCGTGGGCCAAAGGCACAAGGGCGTTCGTTTGTGGCGTGGTCTCGGGCAGGTCGCCAACGTCGGCTTCCTCAATGCGCCTGATGCAGTAGCCAACCAAGAACGCTGTGCCAGCCCAGTCGGCAAACTCCGACATTGGTTGGGTCCGGCGTTCTTCTTCGATCATCTGCTCGCGATAGGACGTTGCGGTCACGGTGAGCGGATGTGCTTGGGCGAGCGCCCGAGCTTTGAACGTGAGGTCGGCGACGCGATCTGTGGGGTCAGTCATCCAGGTGCTCCGCCATCCCTGCGGTTCTGTATTTGGAGGCCGGTCGTCACGCTGCCAGCGACTGGCGGCGGATGCGGCTCGGCGGTCATCTCCTCGACTTCGATTCGCCTGAAATCGATCCAATGTTCTTTCAGGGCGGTCTCGACCTGCTCGATGATGGTTGCATCAGATGCGGTACAGCCATCGCAGCTGCCGTGCAGCTTCAACCGCACAACGCCGTCTTCCAGATGCACAACTTCCATGTCGCCGCCGTGAGAATGCAGATAGGGGCGCACTTCTGCCAACGCGGCCTGCACACTTACGCGGGCTGCGTCGAGATCGGTGTCGTCACCGAGGCCATAGGCGGCCAGAAGCGCTCCGGCCACAGGGTCGGCGGCAACTGCTTCAAGCAGAATCTCACCACGCCATTCGCGCAACATCTCGACCATTCGACCAACGCCGTTGGCATGGAACACGTCGATCCAATCGAGCATCTCGATTGCGGTGTCCGAAACGTCTTTGTCGACGTGCTCGGCCAAGCGTTCGGCCAGCTCGGCGATGCGAGGAAGCACTTCATCAAACGCCAGCCGTTCATCGCCGCGACTCACAGCTTTGACCTCACAGTTCTGACCTGACAAGAGCGAGCACGGTGTCGACAGTAGCTTCAACCGTGTCGGAAAACCCAAGTCCAAACGAGTCGTCTTCGGGTTCGACTTCGATCACTACGGTGTCGTCTGGAAACTCTCCGTAGTAACGAACAACGGCCAGCGTGTGGTCGAGATCGATGATGCCCATGGCGGCTTCGGACAGACGGTCCTGGACTTCGTCATCGCTGGGCGGGGCGAGATCAAGTTCATAACGTCGAATGGTGCCCGGCGGATCTTCACGGCGAGGCATGCAGCCAACCAGCACTACCTTGTTCGGACGCACTTCTTGCAAACGGTGCAACACCCGGTGCGCGGCGTAGGACATATCTTCGACAATGACGTGGTCGGGCCAGTCGAGGTCGACGACTCGATTCACCCACTGTGTTCCGTAGTCGAGGTCGCGTAGCCAAGGCAGTCCAATGCCGCCAACGAGTGTGCGACCCGTGTTCTGTTCAGGCAGCACATATTGCTTCTCGTTCGCCAGCGTTGGATCAGGAACGGTGAGACCTGGAATAACGAGATCTGGGATTTGGCGAGCAGCACCCGATCGAGATTGATCGCTTACTGGCATCGGTTACTCAAGCGTGCAACTGCAGGAGTTGACCTCACGTGTGATGATGCCCTTGCCAGTATCCATGTGGGTCGTACACGGCATACACGGATCGAAGCTGCGGATTGCCCGCAGAATGTCGATGCCCTTGACGTCATCGTCGCCGACGCTCTCAAGAATCGGTGTGCCAACAATGGCTTCCTCGTAGGGGCCAGGCTTGCCGAACGGATCGCGCGGCGCAGCATTCCAGGTAGAAGGCGTGTTGATCTGGTAATTGACGATCTTGCCCTTGTCCATGTGCAGGTGATGGGTGAGATAGCCGCGGCCGGCTTCCCAGAAGCCATAGCCAACCCGCTCGTCTTGTGGAACCGTGAACTTGGTGGCCGTTTTGGTTTGGCCGGCACGCCACAGGTCAAACGCCTGCATGAGGTTGATCATGCCGATGGCTGCGGTGAAGGCAACGCCGTAGGCGCGGCCACGGTTTCGTTCGAACGCGTTGAGTTTCTGTGGGATCTTCCAATTGAGTTCCATCTCTGGAAGCTCATGACGTGGCATCAGCATGCGCAGACCGTCGCCGGTCGAGCTGAGGTACGGGTTGTCTTGCAAGTTTCCCGCGAGCGCGGTGGTCCACATCCGTCCGTAGACGCCGGATTCCATCGACATGCGATCCCAGCGAGGAGCGGTATCCCACGTGTACTTCTCTTTGAAGTTCTTGCCCTCAGGGCGAGGGATCGTGACTTTGTTCATCATGTGATACGGGCTGAGCGGGTTGCCCAACGGGTCGGTATCGAAGCGTTGTGGACCGTTCTTGGTCCAGTCGTCGTAGAAGCTGTGCTCGACGAACTCTTCGATGCCCATGTTGATTCGAGTGAGGTCGGACGTGACGAGCTTGCCGTCGACAATGACGCCTGGCGCCGAGTACCGGGCGTTGCCCCATTCGTCGATGTTCTTGAACGTGGCGTCGTACACACTGGGGTCGTCCCAGATGCCGGTTTGGATCATGTTCGAATCGCGCAGACCAACCAGTTCGTAATCGGGGTTGGCTTCGAGGAAGAAGTCGCAGATGTCGTCCCACCAGCCAGCGAGGCGCTTGGAGTAGTCAAAGATCTTTGCGAGCTGGTTATAGAACTCGTTAAAGGTCGAGGTGGAGATTGTGGTGGACACACCACCGGGCACAAGTGTCGACGGATGCGGGAACTTGCCGAACATGAGCGTGCACATGATGCGACCAATACGCGTGTATTCGAGCGCCTCGAGGTAGATCTCGCCCTCGAGCGGGTTCATGGCATCCATGATGTCTTTAACGGTCTTGTACCCGTGGATGTGGGCGTTTCTCGCCGGTGTCTTCTCGGCGAGCGTGACGAGCTCGGGGTTCGTCATCGACACGAGAGCCGTCGAGTAGTCGGGACCGGCGAGCAGGCCAAGGTGGATTGGGTGGTCGTAGAACATCTCGGCCACCTCGCCGAGGTTTCGCACGACAACGCCCAGCGGTGGCGGCACGATGCCGAACGCCTGCTCTATGGCCATTGATGACACGGTTGAGTGCACTCCGCCACAAACGCCACAGGCACGAGAGCTTATGTCGATGGCATCTCGCGGGTCGCGGCCTTGCAAAATGATTTCGTAACCGCGGAACAACATGGCCTGCGAGTAGGCGTCGACGGCGACGCGATTCTCCAGGTCAAGCGTGGTGTGCACAGCCAACGCACCGGCAACACGGGTAACCGGGTCGATGCTCCACTCCTTTAAGCGAGGCGGCGCTGCGCTTGCACCCGATTCGCTCGGATCGTATTCCCAGATTGGCTTCGTGTCGACGCGATACGGCTCGGTGACACCATCGCGAATCTTCGTCTTGCCGTCCGCGCCAACGTCGATGGGCAGGTTCTTGAATGACATCGTTTGTCCTAGTTCGTTGCCCACCCGCCGAAGCGCGGTGGTGTGGTGCTCGCAGCAGACCCGGCAGGTGCCGAACTGGTTGCCGAGGCGCGTACATGCTTTTTGGCGGGGCTTGCGGCGGTGCCGTAGGGGTCTCCGGCGCTCTCGAGCAACCGGGCTTTGCCATTGCTATCGAACTCGATGGGCAGGTTCTTGAAGCACATGAAAGAAGACCTACTTGCTCTTAGCCTTGTTGGCGTTGTGATTGGTGATCGTCTTGTAGAAACGGTGAGCTGTCTTCTCCGCTCCGACTGGTTGTTTCTTGTATCGAGCCCAGCCGCTGGGTGATTCATCACTTTCCCATCGGGCCGATCGCTGCTTGTCATGCATGGTGAGGTGGCGCAGCCGTCGAATGAAGCCACCCATCACACGACTGGTCGTTCCGCTGACAAAGGATCCGGGCGGAGCGACATAGAACGGTGCGAACTTGTCGGGGAAGCCGGGCATGGTGCAGCCAATGCAGATGCCGCCCATGTTCATGCAGCCACCGTGGCCGTCGACGATGCCTCGTTCGGCAATGTTGCATTGCACGACCGGACCCCAGCAACCGAGCTCGACGAGGCACTCTTTGTCGCCGTATTCTTCGGCGAAGACGCCTTCTTCGTAGTAGCCAGCGCGTGGGCAATGGCGATGCACCGTTTCGGTGAACAACCATGCGGGGCGCCCGAGCTCGTCGAATTCGGGCAGCGGCGCCAAGCCGTTGAGGAACAGAAGAGCTGCTGCGGCGGTTTCGAGAACGTTGTCGCCAACGGGTGAGCAGCCGGGCACGTTGATGACGGGCAGGCCGAGGGTCGAGCGGTAGTCCTTGCCAAGATGATCCATCACACCTTTGGCGTTCGTGACGTTGTTTGCCGCAGCGGGGATTCCGCCCCAGGTGGCGCACGTGCCAACCGCGATCGTGGCGGCGGCGAGTGGAGCCATGCGGTCGAGCCATTCGAGGCTGGTGATCTGCCGGCCGGTTTCGCGATCTTCGCCAAGGCCCATCCAGTGACCCTCGCCAGAGTAGGTCTCGTCCATGATCGAGCCTTCCCAGCAGATGAGGAAAGGAGCGTCGAGTTCGCCGGCGGCGGCCATACGAAGGTTCTCGGTCCATTCAGCGCCTGACTCGACTGACACGACGGTGTGAATGAGTTCGACCTTGGGAAGCCCGGGAACACGCCCCAGCAGCAGGTCTTCGAGGCGTGGGTGGGTGGCGCCGGTTACCGAGATGGTGCAACCGTCGCACGATGCGCCAACGATCCAGAAGAGGTACACCTTTTCGAGCTTGCTTCGGTAGATTTCGTCGCGTGGCGGATTGATTTGGCTGCGCATGGCCACGGGTGCAAGAGGGTCGGCCGGATCGAGGTGGAGCGGCATGAGCTCGTTGTCACTATGACTGTGATCGGGCACCTTCGTGTACTGCGCCATACGTGTCTCCAGTTGCGGTCCAGGCCTAGGCTAGGTGTAGTATACACACAGCTCAGATACGCACTAGTTGGTCGCCGATTTAGGGTTTTGCATGAACGCTCAAGACGAAAATGCTTCACTCGTCGCACCGAAATCATCGGCGCTACAGATGCTCTATTGGCGTAGCGAAATCCTGCAGGTGATGTATTGGCTGCGGGGCGAAGGCTTCGGCGACATCGTCGATGCACCGATGGTCGAGCGTTTCCTCGGCGTCGAGGCCCGCAACGGCATTGGTTACCTCGATCGGCTTGTCGAAGAGGGGTATCTCACCGTCGACGGAACGTTCTACGCGCTCAGTGATTTCGGCCTGAAGCAGGGCGCTCGAGAGTTCGCCGATTCGTTTAGCGAGCTCACCAAACCCGCCCACGGCGAATGCAGCGACGATTGCTGGTGCCACGCATCGGTCGACGAAGCCGATGCTTGCATGGCGCACCGCGTCGAGCACAACCACGCCATGGACCTCAAGCACGACCCCCACGGCCATACGCACGATCACGGCCACGGGCACACCCATGACCACTAACAACGCTTCGGTATTGCCCCGACGCTTCCTTCGGCCGCTGCTGTTTCTGGGCCTTTCCCAATCCGACCGTTCCTATGGCTACGAGCTGGCCGAGGCGGTGCGTGGCTTCGGGCTAAGCATCGACATGGCGGGCATCTACCGCGAACTTCGCTCGATGGAACACAAAGATCTGCTGAGCTCGGAATGGGTCTCGTCCGACAATGGCCCCGACCGCCGTGTCTACATCGTCACCGAATCTGGCCGCGAAGCACTAAACCAGGCGATTGCCGATCTGGAGCTCGCACGAGACCAGCTCTCCGCTGCGCTCGATGCTGTCTCGGTCAACGCTGCAAAGAAGGCTCGGTGAAGCTCGCTGTCGCCGGTAAGGGCGGAGCTGGCAAGACCACGTTCTCTGCCACTGCGTCACGACTGCTCGCACGCTCGGGCCGTGATGTCATAGCAATCGATGCCGACACCAACCCCAACCTGCACGCAGCAATGGGTGTGTCGCACGAAGCCATTCAGGCCGTGCCGTTTCCACCAACCTCGCTCGTCTCTCGTTCGTTCGACGGGCCAATGCTCAACGAACCGCTGGCCGATGTGCTCGACCAGCACACGTTGGTCGCCCCCGACGGCGTGCGTTTGCTGCGGATGGGCATGCCCGAACACGCCGACGAAGGCTGTTTGTGTTCGGCCCATGCCGTCGTCTCTGCATTGTTGGGCGATCTCGACGCGCTACCCGAGACCGTCACGCTCATCGACATGGAAGCCTCGCCCGAGCACCTCAGCCGCGGCACGGCACGCGAGGCAAACGCCCTCGTCCTTGTGGCCGAGCCGTACTTTCGTTCACTCGAAGCCGTGAAGCTTCAGGCCAAGCTCGCCGCCGAGACGGCAATTGGCCGCGTTGTGGTTGTGGCCAACAAGTGCCGGTCCGACAACGACTTCGCCGCCATCAGCGAGTTCTGCGACAACTACGATCTCGACCTCATTGCCCGCATCCCGTGGGGCGACGAAGTGCTCGATGCTGACGCTGCAACTACGCCCCTCCTCGACTTCGCACCCGACAGCCCGGTGATAGAGGCTGTTCAACGCGTGTGTGACATCCTTGTCCCCAACGTCTCCAACCCAGATGTTGTGTCCCCTACCGATCCGACCCCGTCCCCAAAGACAGAGCAGGCCCGCTGATGTGTGTAGGAATTCCAGCCCAGGTTGTTGAGATTCTCGCCGCCGAGCGGAAGATGGCCATCGTAGAGGTCGAAGGTGTTCGCCGAGAGGTGAGCATCGTCATGGTGGTCGACGACGGCGTGACGGTCGGCGACTGGGTGCTGCTGCACGTTGGTTTTGCCATGAGCATCATCGACGAGGAAGAGGCCAAATCTCAGCTCGACTTCATGCGAATGCTCGGCGAGGCCTACGAGGAGGAGCTCGAGGCATTCGGCGCTGAAGTGCCGACTGCCCCAGCAACCACCGACTCGTGACAACGGGCGCCCTTCCGGCCCAAGCGCTCGCTCTTGCGCGGACGTTCACTGCGGGCGGACGCCTCATCGTTTCTGCGCTCGGCCGGCCCGACCATGCCCGCCATGTCGCCGTCGAGTTCGTGCACCCAGCAGTCACCGGCGCCAAGTCACTCCCGTCGTTCGCTGTCGCACCCGGCGACCTCGACCACATCGTGCGTCCCGACGATGCGGTGCTTATCATCGAGTCGGCCGACGCCAAGCTCGATCACACTCCCCCCGATAACGCCCAGCTGTTGGTCACTGGTGCCGACCAAACCGAGCCCGAACTGGTGCGCTGGTATCACGTACTGTGGGAGCTCGTGCAGCTTGGCCTCGAGCACCCTGGCCTTACCGGCGGGTCGGCCAGCAAGGGCGGCGACCCCACCAACTTCCTCTACCCATTCCTCGACGCTGCCGAAGACGACGAGCCAGGACTGTTGGCATCGATGACTAGCTCAGAGAGCGCAAAGCAAACCGAATCGGCCGAGCTCGCAAAACAAACGCTCGCCGCCAACGCAGCCACTGTCGACGCAGTCGCCGAGCAGATCGCCACGGCAGTCGCTGCAGGCGGGACGGTGTTCAGCATCGGCAATGGCGGCAGCGCATGCGATGCGGCACAGCTCGCCCGGTTACTCCAGGCCAGGGGCGTTCGAGCGATGTCGTTGGCTGAAGACCCAGCAACGCTCACGGCGCTGGCCAACGATCTTGGCGTGAGTCGTATCTTTTCTCGTCAGGTGGACGCTTCGGTGCGGCCTGATGATGTTGTTGTCTTGTTCAGCACGAGTGGCTCGTCGGCAAACCTGTTGTCGGTTCTCGACCTCGACGTGGCAGCCGAGCTGGTCATGGTTGCGTGTGCTGGATACGGAGGCGGCCCCATGGCCGCTCACGCAAATGTCGACCACAAACTGATCATCGACTCGACGTCGGTTCATCGTATTCAAGAGGCACAGGGTGTGCTGATCGGTGAGATCTGCAGCCGCCTACCTTTCACAGCACCTACGGAGGTTCATGCATGAAGTTCGTTACCGAATTCCGAGATCCTGAAGCGGCGAAGGTGCTCATCGCCGAAATCGCCAAGCTGGCCGCCAATCAACCCGCTCGTAAGTTCATGGAAGCCTGCGGCGGACACACCCACGCCATCTATCGCCATGGCATCGAGTCGTTGCTGCCCGAGAGCATCGAGATGGTGCACGGTCCGGGTTGCCCGGTTTGTGTGATCCCTATGGGCCGTATCGACGATGCGATCTCGATCGCGTCGCAAGACGGCGTGACCATGTGTTGCTTCGGCGACCTCATGCGTGTGCCCGGCGGTTCGAGCACACTGCTCGAAGCCAAGGCCAAGGGTGCCGACATCCGCGTGGTCTATTCGCCGCTCGACGCCCTCGCAATTGCCGAGAACGAGCCCGACCGCAACGTGGTGTTCTTCGCCGTTGGTTTCGAGACCACCGCCCCGTCCACGGCCATCACCGCTATGCAGGCGCGTGAACGCAATGTCTCGAACTTCTCGATCTTCTGCAACCACGTGACCATCGTTCCGCCGATGAAGGCCATCCTCGATTCGCCAGGCATGGAGCTCGACGGGTTCCTCGGCCCTGGGCACGTAAGCACCGTGATCGGAACCGGCCCGTACCAGTTCGTGTCTCGCGAATATGGATTGCCGCTCGTGACAACCGGGTTCGAACCGGTCGACATTCTGCAGGGCGTCGCAATGCTGCTTCGCCAGCTGGCCGACGGCCGTGCCGAAGTCGAGAACCAGTACAAGCGCGTGGTACGCGACGTCGGCAACCCAGCGGCGCTCAAGATGCTTGGCGAGGTGTTCGAGATTCGTCCACACTTCGAGTGGCGAGGCCTTGGCTTTATCGCTCAATCCGCACTAACGCTCAACGCCGACTATGCCGACTTCGACGCCGAGAAACAGTTCGAAATCCCAGGTGTGCGTGTGGCCGACCCCAAGGCCTGCCAGTGCGGCGAAGTGCTCAAAGGCGCCATTCGTCCGTGGGAGTGCAAAGTCTTCGGCACAGCATGCACCCCGGAAACACCAATCGGCACCTGCATGGTTTCGTCGGAAGGCGCATGCGCTGCGTACTTCAACTACGGCCGCTTTCGCGCCAAGAAACGAATCCCCGTGACGAGCACATGAGCGCTGAAGGCACATGACCTCCGAAGACGATCGCAAACAAGTTCTCGCCCGCATCGAAGCGTGGCGCCTGAGGCCATCGAAGATGACCGACGAGGTCATCACCATGGCCCATGGTGCTGGGGGCAAGGCGAGCCAAGCGCTGACCGATGCGGTGTTCCGCAGTGCCTACGGCGGCGACGAGCTCGACCGGCTCGACGACGGAGCGGTTCTCGACGTTCCCGATGGCCACAGTGTGGTGTTCACGACCGATGCATTCGTCGTCACGCCGCGCACGTTTCCTGGCGGCTCGATCGGCGACCTCGCGGTCAACGGCACCGTCAACGACCTTGCGGTCATGGGCGCAACACCGACGTGGCTGTCGGTTGCGGTGGTGCTCGAAGAGGGCTTTCCACTCACCGAGCTTCGAGAGCTCGTCGCCGACATCGCCAAAGCCGCAGCGGCAGCAAATATCACGATCGTGGCGGGCGACACGAAGGTCGTCGAACGCGGAGCTGCCGACGGTTGTTACTTCACCACCAGCGGCATCGGCCTGCGTAGCAACGACATCTCGCTCGGTGCCGAGCAGGTGCAGCCGGGCGATGCCGTGATCATTTCGGGAACCTTCGGCGACCACGGCATGGCCGTCATGTTGGCCCGCGGCGACCTCAACCTCGACGCCACTCTCAACTCCGACACCGCGTCGGTTCACGAAGCAACAGCCGCGCTGCTTAAAGCGGTGCCCGAGACCCGCTGGATGCGAGACCCAACCCGCGGTGGTGTTGCATCGGCATGCAACGAGCTCGCCGTTGCGGCCAACGTTGGCGTGTCTCTGTTCGAGGAAGCCTTCCCCGTTCTGCCACCGGTAGTGGGAGCATGCGAACTGCTCGGCCTCGACCCGCTCTACGTCGCCAACGAGGGCAAGTTCATCGCTGTCATCCCGGCCGCCAAAGTGGACGCTGCACTCGAAGCAATGCGCTCGGTCGAAGTATCAGCGCAAGCAACCGTCATCGGCGAGATCAACGACGAACACGCAGGCATGGTCGTCGCCCACACCCCCTTCGGCGGCTCGCGAATCGTCGACATGCTGGTTGGCGCGCCGCTTCCACGGATTTGTTGAGCTGCTCCTGATCAAAGAGAGCTCGATTCGCTCCGCTCACCGAGAGCGAAGATTGATCAGGCGTTTGCCTGCTACCCGACTGGAACAGCGTCGAGGTCCAGGGAGTCGACCAACGATTCCACTGCGTCCCAGACGTCTGGTGCTATTGCTCGGCCGAGGGGCTCCCCTCGACGGTCGGCCGCCACGATGTCTGAGGTTGACGGGATCACAACGTCGAGAGGAACTTCGTGTTCAGCGCACAGTTCTTCGATTGCCTGAAGCGCTTCGTCACTGTCGACCTTGTTACCGACGCCGATCCAGCGCGAGATGCCGAGTTCTTTGGCGAGGCCGATCGTTCGTTGGGCTGTGATGACCGCTTTGCGACTGGGCTCCATCATCAAGATCAGCACATCGGCATTGGCCAGAGTCCCGCCGGCACGGCTGAGGTGTTCGATGCCGGCCTCCATGTCGATGATGGTGTCATCGGTTTCGGACTGCAGTGCCTGGCCGAGCAAACTCTTGACGCTGGCATGTCCGCCGCAGGTGCAGCCTGCCCCTGCTTCATCGACCCGCAGCGCCGACATCAAGGCCACACCTTCCGGTGTGCTCACCGAGAAGTCTTCCATGAGTTCCGCGACCGTCATGTCACCGCGCTGGCCAACGACCATCGACCGTGGAATCGGCGGGAGCGATTCGGTTGCTTCCGGGCTCAGGCCAAGCGAGAGTCCGAGGTTGGGGTTCGAATCGGTGTCGACGGCCAGGACTCGACGCCCTCGGCTGACAAGCACACGAGCCAGAAGTGAGGAGGTGGTTGTCTTACCGACTCCGCCTTTGCCCACTATTCCGATCTTCATCGTTGCTCCCCTGTCGCTTGGGACTGAGGATAGTTCGAGGATGCGGCGGTGCCATTGCCGGATGCGAGGTGAGCGCGCCCGATTGCGACTTGGCCGAGTGCGATGCCGCCGTCGTTTGGAGGTATCTGGCTGTGGCGCATCACGTGGAAGCCGTGCACGCCGAGCATCGGCAGGAGGAACTCGACGAGTAGTCGGTTTTGGAACACCCCGCCGCTAAGAGCGATGCTGTTCAGGCCAGTTGAATCCCGCAGTTGGAGGCACATCGAGACTACGAAGGCGGCGAGTCCTCGGTGAAACCGGTATGCCACGAGCGTGCGGCCGTTGGCGACGCCAGCTTCGAGGTCGCCAACGATCGCACGGACCACCGACGATGCATCGGTGCCCGACCATGCATATCCATCTTCGGTGCGATCACATTCGGAAGCCAAACCTTCGAGGGCGATGGCGGCCTCGCCTTCGTAGGTGATTTCCTTGGCCAGGCCGCACAGCGCAGCAACAGCGTCGAACAGTCGTCCCACCGAAGACGTGCGCAACGTTGAGGGGTCTGTACACAGGGCAGCTACAGCGTCGAGCCGTTCTTCATCGAGGACGCTCCGAACGAATGGGGGCACCTCGCCGAATGCTGCGATGCAATGGGCGACGGCCATTCGCCACGGTTCGCGGATTGCCTTCGCTCCCCCAGGTAGTGGCACAGGGCTGAGCCAGCCGGCGCGCTCGTATCCGTCGGCATCTCCCACTAGGAATTCACCGCCCCATGCAGTGCCGTCCTCGCCCCAGCCAAAGCCATCGAAGATGACCCCGATGGCCGGGCCGCGGTGACCATTCTCGACCAGGCACGACACCAGGTGTGCGTGGTGGTGTTGCACGGCGAGGGTCGGGGCAATGTCCTGACCCAAGGCGAACTTCGTCGACAGATACTCGGGATGTTGGTCGTGGACGATGAGCGCGACGTCCGCTTCGGCGAACAGGATCTGATCGGCGATCGTCTCCTCGAATGCCCGCAGCGTTTGTGGGCTCTCGAGGTCTCCCAGGTGCACCGACAACGAGGCTCGATCCTGGACCGTCAAACAGGTGGTGTCTTTCAGTTCGGCGCCGACGCCGAGGACGGTGGGCCCGCGCGTTGCCAACCTGACTGCCCGAGGCGCGTAGCCACGGGCGCGTCGCATCACCTGGAACTCTCCGGCCATCACGACGCCAACCGAGTCGTCGGCGCGCCGCTCGATTCGCCGGTTGTGCGAGACGACCAGGTCAGCGATGTCCTCGAACTGGGCGACGGCTTCGTTGTCATCGATGACGATCGGCTCGTTCGAACGGTTGCCGCTTGTGCAAACTAACGGAACACCAACGCCCGTCACCAACAGTGCATGGAGCTCGCTGGCTGGAAGCATGAGTCCGAGTAGACGTGTGCCGGGCGCGACCGCGCGTGCCACCTCATTGGTAGAACGAGCTCGGGCGAGAACTATCGGCGCGGCTGGAGACTCGAGCGCCGCCAGCGAAACCGCATCGAGAGCGACAAGCCGTTTAGCCATCGCCACCGACTCGACCAGAAGGGCAAAGGGTTTGGTTTCGCGGTGCTTCCGCTTTCTCAGTTGCTGTACCGAATCTTTGCGGTCTGCTCGGCACAGCAGTTGATAGCCCCCAAGTCCCTTCACCGCCACGATCGCACCGTTTGCGAGAGCTTCGATACCTTCGGCAACGGTCGCTCCGGTGAGTTGCGGTCCGCAGTCGGCGCACGAGGTCGCTTGGGCGTGGAACCGTCGGTCGCTCGGGTCAACGTATTCTGCCTGGCATTGCTCACACAGTGGGAAGTCCGATAACGAGGTGTTGCTCCGGTCGTACGGGAGGTCTCGAACCACCGTGTACCGAGGCCCACATTCGGTGCAGCATATGAATGGGTACCCGAAGCGCCGGTTTGTCTCGTCCGCGGCTTCGGCCTTGCAATTCGCACACGTAGCGACGTCTGGCGGAACCGCGCTCGATCGCTCGTGATCGATCGACGAACTGCTCGTGATTACGAACGCCGTGTCCCCAATGGGTTCCGACGCTTCAACCGAAACACTGTGAAGTTCTGCGAGCTCGGGAGCGTCGGTTTGCACACGTCGCACAAACTCGTCGCACGCTGCTTTTGGACCTTCGACGAAACAGAGCACGTGCGCCCCGGTGTTCGCCACCGAGCCCACCAGGTCGAGCGATTGTGCCAAACCAAAGACAAACGGCCGAAAACCAACCCCCTGGACTGTTCCCGAGATCTTGACCGTTACACGCGTGCGCACACTCACATCTGTCAGTCTGCACCGCCCTAAACGTCGGGAGTGGCATCAACAAGGATGTCGTATCCACAATTTGCAGAATCCGGGCTCGTGGTCGAAGCTGTTTACGTGAGAAAACTGATCTTCTTCTGCAGCGCTGATCCTCGAGAAGACACCGGGGCGTTCTTTCGTGCATACCACTTCGCCAATGTCGCGGCGAAGAGTGGTTTGGAAGCCGAAGTGCGCTTGGCCGGCTCCGCAGTCGATGTCACCGACCTCGCCACGCTGCCCAACACCGATGCCGGCGACTTGATTCGCGAGAAGATCGGCGAATCGTTCGACGCCAGGTTTGACGTTTCGCTTTGACCGTTTTCCAGCGACGCCCGTGGGGTGTCAGCCGAAGATGCAGCACGCATCGGTGGATCCTTCCGAGAGCTCGGTGAGATCTTCAAAGAGACCGCTGCCGGCACATCCGAGTTCATCTACGTCGGATGATCAGAATTGCATTCGCGGGAAAGGGCGGTTCGGGAAAGTCATCGCTCTCCGGCACGTTTGCTCGTCTCCTGGCGCGGCGTGACCGACCGGTACTCGCGGTCGACTCCGACCCACTACCAGGCATGGCGTACTCGCTCGGCATCGCGGTGGACGATCACCCCACGCCCGACGACGTTGTCGTCGAAGGCCCCGAAGACGGACCGAAGTGGGTTTTGCGCCCTGGGCTTGATGCTGCCAGCTTTATCGAAACGTACGCGTCAGCGGGGCCAGACCACGTTCAGTACCTTCAATTCGGTAACACCTGGGGCCACTTCCAAACGCTGCAACGCGGCCAGCACGCGTGGAGCCAAGTCGTCCGGGAGATGGACCCGGCTGCGTGGAATGTCGTTGGCGATCTGCCAGGTGGCACACGCCAGGCCATGTTTGGCTGGGCCAAATACGCCGACGTCCTCGCGATAGTCGTCGAACCGACGCCCAAGTCAATTCATGTGGCGCGCCGGCTGCTCAACATTACGAAGGCGCAATGGGCTCCGTCGCAGATTGTTGTCGTGCCCAACCGCATCGAAGAGCATGCCGACGTCGAGCGAATTTCGTCGGCGCTTGAGTGTCTGGCCATCGGTGCTGTGCCCAACGACCTGGCCGTCACCGAAGCAGACAAGCTCGCTCTCTCGCCTCTTGACTATCGGCCGGGACCATTCGTCGAGGCAGTCGAGCAGCTAGTTAGCGTCGTGGAATCGATATATGATCTAGACGTCCAGCCGCAGACGAACGGGAAGCCATGAAGATCGCAGTAGTCGGCAAGGGCGGTTCGGGCAAGACGACGGTGAGCGGCGTGCTCGCCCGCAGCTTCGGTCGCTCTGGGCACAACGTTGTTGGTCTTGACTGCGACACGAACCCAAACCTCGGGTTGTCACTCGGCGTCGGTGACCTTGAAACCGAGCGCCTCCTCTCGCTGCGCGACCAGATCGAGGACAGCGAACAGAAACACGCACACACGTGGGACGACATTCTCGAGGCCTACGGAACCGACGCTCCTGACGGAGTTCGCTTAACCGTCGTCAATCGAATCGACAACCCCGAGCCCGATTGACCGTGATGTGGATTGTCCGCTGAGCAGTTGCTCAGCTCCGTAGAAGAATCCGACACCGTCATCGTCGCCGACCTCGAAGCCGGGATTGGGACACTGACCCGCCTGCCTGAGGCTTCGGTCGACGTGACGCTCGTGATCGTCGAGCCGACGCCACGCTCGATCGATGTTGGTCAGCGCGCCGTGCTCGTTGGTTCGGAGCGCCTGCAAGGCCAGCTCACCGTCGTGGCCAATAAGGTTGCAGACGCCGAGGACGAGGCCCGGGTGCGTGCCGCATTCGGCGGCCATGACATCGTGGTCGTTCCCGCTGACCAAGTCGTGGCCACCGCAGACCGAAAGGGCCTATCCCCAATGGACGTCGGCCCCGACGCGCCCGCCGTGAACGCGATCGCAGGTCTTGCCTCTCTGCTTTCAGAGATCATGAGCTCGTAGCTCGGCCTGCGCCGGCTGCCGTCCGACAACGTAGTGCCTTCTTTTGCCGAGGGTCCGAATTTGTTTTGACCACCCGATAATCACGAGCGCGCCACCGTCACGCCGCGCCGCATAACCGGCGTTACGAGCTATGCAATCGCTCGATATTGCCCGTCCTGTGTTAGGCGGCAGTGTCTCTGCCGAGGTGGACCGGGACTCGTCGGTCATCGTCATCGAATACGGCGACGAGTTCGAGGCGCGCCCCGAGGGCTTCGAGATATTGACGCAGGGTGGAAACGCGGACGTCTTCGGAGTGTTCGAGTTTGGAGATTGCGCCCTGGGTGACATCGAGTCGACCAGCGAGTTCTACCTGGCTGATTGCTTCGCCATGTCGGAGTTCGTAGAGCCGGATCTCTTCGAGCGTTTCGCGGCGTAGCTCGGCGAGGCGTTCAGGTGCGCCGGGTCGTTCCAGGACTTGCTTGCGGAGTTCGGAGAAGTTCTTTGTGGCCATTAGATGAGTCCTTCCTTCTTGAGTTCTTTCAGGTATTCGTCATAGAGATCGTCGGCAAGCGGAACAGCCCGCTCGTACCAGCTGTTCCATTCGCCGGTCTTGTCGCCGCCCAGGAGCAGGATTGCTTGACGTCGCGGGTCAAAGCTGAACAACACTCGGAGCGCTCCGCCTTTGGCTGCCCGGAGTTCTTTCATCGATTGGTGCCGTGAGCTGTGAATCCTGTCGACAATTGGACGGCCAAGATCGGGTCCTTGCTCTGAAAGTACGTCGACCCGATCTGTGACCGCTTCTTGTTGTTCGATGGTCAATGTCGCCCACCAGTCGAGAAACTCGTTGGTGACTTCGACTTCCCACATCAACCAAGTATGAACTATTACTCATTATGAGTCAATACTCATATTCTTGGTCTGTCATCCTGGCCGGGTAGCTCCAGCGACAAAGGTCGACACGACATAGGTTGCGTGCCGGTCAAGGCTTCTTTGCGCTCGGTCATAGCGCATGGTGGTTCTGGGGTCTGCGTGACTTGCTGCCTCTTGGACGTCGACGAAACGGGACACCGGCATCGAGTGCTGCGGTGATGAATGAATGGCGCAGACTGTGTGGCGAGATCCGTTTATCGATGCCAGCCTCCTTCGTTCGGCGTTTGACCATCCGGTCTGCGCAGTATCTGTCCATACGACCACCTTCGAGGCCCAGGAAGATCGGGCCGATTGTCCGTTCTCCGATATAGAGGTCCAGGGCTCGCCCCGTTCGAGGGGCGATAGGAATGGTGACGTGCTTGCCGCCTTTGCGAACAATCGCGAGCGTGCGGTGACCTCGCTCGGTCGACAGATCTCCGATATCAGCATTGAGTGCCTCAGAGATCCGCAACCCGTTCAACGCCAGCAGCGTGATCAGCGCACCGTCTCGAAGATCGCCCAAACCGGCCTGCACGAGCAATGCTCCGAGTTCGTTGCGATCCAAGCCCAGGGTTCGCGACTCGGCGTTGACTTTGGGCCGCCGAATATTGGCGGCAGGGTTCTTGGCGATGATGTCTTCGATCTGGCAGTACTTATAGAACGACGACAGCGTCGACAAACGGCGAGCGATCGTCGAGGCCATGCGGCCTTCTTGTTCCATCCAGCGACCGAACAGTTCGAGATGGGCGCGTTTCACGGAGAAAAGGTTGAGATGGTGATCATGGCACCAGTCGGCAAAGATTCGTAGATCTGTCGTGTAGCTGGTCCGGGTTCCGCCGCTGTATCCGGCCAGGAACGCCGCTATGGCCACGCGTTCAGAAACGTGCAGCGGATCCTCATAAGCGACGATCTCGGCAGAAGACGCATTGGTGTAGTTGGTTGCGGCCATGGTGGCCTCCTTGGTGACCCAGCCTCGTACGGAGACGGGATCAACGCTGCCACGAACCCCTGCCCTCTGGCCCACAACATTCCCAATCACAGACCAGGGCGCTGTTATCGGATGCCACTGGAAGGGTCGATACCGAGACCCCGATGTAGATCCGTCCACTGCACTGCACTGCACTGCCTGCGCTGCATGGATCTGGCTGTCTGATCGAGCTCACCCGGGTGGCGCCCGTTACTCAAGCGGCGCAAGATCGTCGAGAATCCAGGGAAGCAGTTCGCCGACGGTTGGGTGTGTGAAGACGGCCTTGCGAAAGGTCTTCCAGGACTGTTTGGCGAGCATGAATGGGGCGAACATGTTGATGATCTCGTCGCCACCAATCCCAAGGATGCTCACACCGATGAACTCTTCGGTGTCTGCGTCCACGAGGATCTTGACGAGTCCTGCGGTCTCGTCTTTCTTCTTTGGCTCGGGAAATGGCGGCCATCGGGCGAGTGGCCATGAGGACATTGCGGCCGCTCTCGCGTGCCTCCTGTTCGCTCATGCCAATGCGGCCCAGTGGCGGGTCGATGAACATCGAGTAGATCGGAATGCGATCTGAAAGCTTGCGATCGCCGAGGCCGGTGTAGCTGTCCCAGAAAATTTCTCCGTCGTTGACCGACGTGTGCGTGAAGGCGCCAGCGCCGTTCACGTCACCAACGGCGAAGGTGTGGTCAACGTTGGTTCGCAACACGTCATCGACGGTGATGTAGCCGCTCTGGTTCGTTTCGACCCCGGCAGACTGCACGAGGGCCCCGGTCTCCACCGTGATGCCGGCGCGATCGCGCATCTTCAGGTCAGGTCAAGGACAACCGGGCTGTGGTCGGAGGCGCCTTCGCCCATGCGTTCCTCAATGTCGCTCCAGCACGTCTCGGCTCGTGCTGTCACGCCGTCGCTGCCGAGCGCCAAGTCAATCCTCAGACCGTGGTTCGATGCCAACTTGGACTTGTAACTCCAGTAGGTGAACATCGACGTCTCGTCGGGGCGCAAAGCTCGTTGGATGTCGGTGAACCCGAGGTCCAGAATCCGCTGGACGGCTTCGCGTTCGGGTGGACTGGTGTGGGTGCGACCCTTGCGCCTGCCTGGGTTGTAGACATCCATCTCGGTGGGTGCCACGTTGAAGTCGCCAACAACAATCGTGTCGGTTGACGCCGAGTCTTCTTCGATCAGATGCAGGCGAAGTCGCTCGAAGAACGCAAGCTTGAACTGGTAGTGCGCGTCGTTGAGGTCACGGCCATGAGGGCCGTAGATGTTGTGGATGCGAATACCCCCGCACGTGGCAGCGATGAGCCGGGGCTCGTTGAACGGTGCCGGTTGGGTGCCCGGGAAGCTGATGGCCGGATGCTCCAACCCGACGCGGCTGATGATGGCCACGCCGTTGTAACCGCCCGGGGCTCCGCTCTCGCAGGACTCGTAGCCAAGCTCGGCGAAGGCCGCGCTTGGGAACGCACCCTGGTTCACCTTGGTTTCCTGGAACGCAACCACATCGGGCTCGCGGTCTTCACACCAAGCGAGCGCCCGGTCCAGGCGGGACCGAATGGAGTTGATGTTCCAACTGACGATGCGCATGTGGACGCAGAGCCCGGCTCAGGCGAGGCGTTCGAGCCGGTCGAGGCTGATCACGGCTTCACCGGTTTCGCGGGACGCGGCCATGTCCACGGACACCACAAAGCGCCACTCGTTCGAGCCTTCCGGGTCGAGCACGATCTGTGTTGCCTGACCCAACGCCGGATCAAACTGGAAGTAGCCCGGACCGCGTGCCTCGGCGTCGATGACGACCTCATCGTGCTCCTCGAAATACGCGTCGGCAGCTTCGGCCACGTCAGGGCGTTCTGCGTCCCAGCGACGACGCTTGTGCGCGAGTTGCATGACCCACTGGAACGTCTGGTTGCGCACCATTGCTTTGAAGGCCCGCACGTTTCGCGTAACGTCCGCCCGCGCGGTGGCGGCGTCGAGGTCCGCTTCGGTAGCCGGAGCCTCGTCGGGGTTGGTGAGTCGTTCCCATTCGTTGATGAGACTGGAGTCCACCTGGCGAACGAGCTCGCCCAACCATTCGGTGATCTCATAAACCTCTTCGGTCTTGTGCTCTTCCGGCACATTCTGCACAAGCGCTTTGTACGCATCGGAGAGGTAGCGCAACATGACACCTTCGGACCGCTTGAGACCGAGGTGGTGGATGTACTGACCGAACGGCATCCCGGTCTCCCACATCTCCCGGACAATGGCCTTCGGCACAAGCGGCTCGCCGCCCACCCATGGATGATGGCGGCGAAAGACGTCGAACGCCGGGAACAGGAAGTCGGCCAGTGGCATGGGTGGCTCAACCTGCTCCAGGCGTTCCATGCGTTCGTCGTACTCGATGCCCTGACTCTTCATCTCGCCAACGAGCTCATCTTTGATCTTGGACAACTGCGCCGCCACAATCACCCGGGGCGATTCGAGTACAGACTCAATGACGGACAGGACGCTCAGCGCATGATCGGGTTCCTCCGCGTCGAGCGCTGCGATGGCTTCCACTGCGAACAGCGACAGTGGTTGATTGAGAGCGAACTCCTCCTGCAGGTCGATGGTCACGCGCACTCGGCGACCGAGGTCGTCGCGTGCATCGAGGCGTTCAACCACTTCAGCGTCTATGAGGGATCGATAGATCGAGATGGCCCGACGGATGTGCCTGCGCTGGCGATGGCGCGGTTCGTGGTTGTTGAGCAGCAGACGTTTCGCGGCGTCCAGACCGTCATGACCCTGGTCATCGGCGGGGCGGTCCAGCAAGTTCAACAACATGGCGTGGCTCACTGCGAAGCTGGAGCGAAGCTCCTCGGGTTGGCCGTTCACCAACTTGTCGAAGGTCTCCTCCTGCCAGTGGGCGTAACCCCACTCCGGAGCGCTCTTCTTGCGGAGCTTCTTCGTCTTCTTCGCATCGCCAGCGGCCTTTGCTGCGTTGCGCATATTCTCCACCACATGGGCGGGCGCCTGGGCCCAGACGTCGCCAGCGGTGTCATAACCGCGGCGGCCGGCTCGCCCGGCAATCTGCTGGAACTCCCGAACCCGAAGCACGCGTACTTTCGTGCCGTCGTACTTGCACAGCTGGGTGAAGAGCACGGACCGGATTGGGACGTTGACACCCACCCCCAGCGTGTCGGTGCCGCAGATCACTTTCAGCAGTCCGGCCTGCGCAAGCTTCTCCACGAGCAGCCGGTACTTGGGGAGCAACCCCGCGTGATGCACACCCACGCCGTGGTGCAGGTAGCGGGTGAGGTCTTTGCCGATGGGGGAGTCAAAACGGAAGTTGCCGATGAGCGCCTTGATCTCCTGTTTTTCTTCCTTGGTGAGCACATTGATGCTCATCATTGACTGCGCGGCTTCGGTGGCTTCGCGCTGCGTGAAGTGCACGAGGTACACGGGTGCGCGTCCCGAATCCAGAAGCTCTTCGATGGATTCGTGGAGAGCCGTTGTTCGGTATTCGTAGCTGAGTGGCACGGGTCTCTGGTTGCTCTGGACCAGCGCAGTGGGCCGCCCCGTAAGTTCGGTGAGCGCTTCTTCGAAGAAGTCGGTGGCGCCGAGAGTGGCGGACATCAGCACGAATTGGGTATTGGGCAGTTCCAGCAGCGGAACCTGCCACGCCCATCCGCGTTGGGGCTCGGCGTAGAAGTGGAACTCGTCCATGATGACGACGTCTGCATCGGTCTCTGCGCCGTCGCGCAACGCTCGGTTGGCGACAATCTCGGCCGTGGCGCACATGATCGGCGCATCAGGGTTGATTGACCCGTCGCCGGTGATCATGCCCACCCGGTCGGTGCCGAAATCTCGGCACAGAGCGAAGAACTTTTCGCTCACGAGTGCCTTTATCGGAGCTGTGTACCAGCTTCGCTTCCCCTGGGCGAGCGCAGCGAAATGGGCAGCCAGAGCAACCAGTGACTTGCCGGACCCGGTCGGAGTGTTGACGATGACGTTGTTGCCTTCGAGGATCTCGAGAATCGATTCCTCCTGCGCTTCGTACAGCGTGAGGCCGAGGTCGGAGGTGTAGGTGAAGAACGCGTCGAGCAACGCTCCGGGAGTGGCAGCATCTCGGTGGGGAAGAACCTCGACGAGAGGAGGATCGGTTGGCATCAGTTGAGCGGGGGCGGCTGATCAGCAAAGGCGGCAACTCGATCCCGCTCATCCTGGGCGACATTCCGTTCGGCTCGCCCAACGATCACGTAATCGTCTGCGAACTCGGGCAGTACGTTCCCGTCGGCGTCGGTCAGCCAGGGCATGGCGAGGCGTCGCGGCACCTTGATGACGTCGGGTTCCACGTTCGTGCCGAGGAGGACATCCCAGCCAGCGAACACGACGCCCAGATTCGACTTCGGCGCAGCGAAGTGATGATGGAAGTGGCGGCGTCGAAGTCGCAGGTCGAACGTGTTTATCGGAGGACGGTGATGGGCAGCCCAGTGCAATCCCTCATACAGCGTGTAGCCGAGACCCCAACCAACGGCAACAGGGACGGCAACCACGAGTGGGAAGACGAACGAGAGCGCGATGCCGAAAACCACGGCCGTCGCGTACATGCCCAGGTGGCCAAGAAGCCGAATGAAACGGCGGCTGCGTTCCGGTTGCGCGTGGTGCATCAGATGTTCCTTCGCTGCCGGTCCGCGACCGTTGACGCTGTGCATTGCGAAGCGGTGGGCCCCATATTCGGTGCCGGTCCATATGGCCACTCCCAGTGCACCCATTGTCACCGCCAGCAGTATTTGGCCGCCGGCGCCGCCAATAATGGTCACTTTCCACTCCCTCCCACTGTGGAGCAGCTGACAGAAAGACATGGTGTCAACTTGACGGACTTATCCCAAACAGAGTAGGAATACATCTGCACGAGCCGTCCCTTATCGCCCGAGGGGCGGCTCGTGGTTGTTTTCCGGTGCGCACTCACGCTGTCACGCTCAGATCCAGATCGGTTGGAACACCGTTTGGAACATGGTCCAGTGGGACGCGTAGTTCCACCTTCGTGGTTGTGCCGTCCGACGCGGCGACGATTGCCCCTCGTAGTTCTGATGTGACGAGCGTACGCACAATGGTGAGCCCAAGCCCATCGGCCTGCTCAAAGCGGAAGCCGGAGGGGAACCCGACGCCGTTGTCGGAGACCGACAAGGTGGCGCCCGCGGGGGTTGACTCGAAGCGGACCCGAACCGTCGGCACGGCGTTCGGAGTGGACGCAGTTCCGTGCGGGAAGGCATGGTCAATCGTGTTCTGCACCAACTCGCTCACAACAACAGCGAGCGTGGTGGACAAGTCACTGGGGAGAACCGCCGCAGAACCCTCCACATCGAATTGAACCGGTGCGTTCTGGTCGATGAGTGCGTCTCGAACGTTACGAACCAGGGTGTGGATGATCTCGTTGAAGGGCACTTCGTCGCCGGCTCGATGCGACAGGATCTCGTGAACCACTGCAATGGACTGAATACGTCGGACCGATTCCCGGAGCGCAGTGATTGCCTCATCGGAACCGAGTCGCCTGCTCTGCAAATGCAGTAGCGAGGAGATCGTCTGCAGGTTGTTCTTCACCCGGTGGTGGATTTCCGAAATGGTTGCGTCCTTCGTGAGCAACATCTGGTCGCGAACCCTCAGCTCAGTGATGTCGCGCAACAGCACAAGTCCGCCTGTCATGCCGCCGTCCACCAGAAGGGGATAGGAGGCAAGCGTCATCGTGTGGTCGTGCGCATGGATCTCCTCGACCTCAGGGCGGAAGTTGATGAAACTCGAACGCACCGCGTTCTGCTCCAGCCCAACCTCACGGAGGCGGTGGCCCACCGGGTCCCGGTCCACGCCAAGAAGTGTGAGGTTTGTGATTGCGTTGGCTGAGGCGAACTGGACGGCGCCGCGGTTGTCCAACAACACCAGGCCGTCGCCCACACGAGGCGGGTGCTCGTGCGCTCGACCGTCCTGCGCTGATGGGTAGCTGCCGTCGGCGATCATCGCTGCGAGACGCCGGAGAGTCATGAACGAGACGAACTGCAGTGACCCGGGCACGGTGTCGATCATTGGCGAGAATTCGCGCGCGAGCATGGCGACGATCTCGCCGTCAACGCGCACGGGTACGGCGAGGGTGCGAATCCAGCGGCCGTAGTTGTCCTGCCAGATACCGCCGTCCTCAATCTCGCCCTGGGCGAGCGCACGGTCCAGCAACGGTCGTTCACCTTTGGCCCAGCGGACGCCCACCTGATCGTCGGGGTACAGCGTGCGGGCATTGACCGGGCGTCGGTGGCGGACGGTGACGTAGGTGCCGTCCTCGGCCGGGAGCAGCACAAGCACATCAGCAAGCGACAGGTCAGCAAGAATGGAGACCGACTGGTTGAGCCGCTTGACGTGTGTGCGCACGGCCGGCGTCAACCGATCCATACACTCCGCAGCCAACTCCCTGTTACCCATGCCCGCAGGCTATCCCTGGGTCGTTGAAGCCGACAGGTTGTTCACCACGAGTCTCGTTGGGAACCACCGACTCGCAGGAAAATCAGGCGAGGTTCCAGCGAGCGGCAACCCACGCGCCATTGGCCCAGGTGTGCACCGGGTTCCGGCCGAACGTCGCGTTGACCCGGGGAAGATGATCGTGCAGTAGTCCACTGAGGATGAGCGGACCCCGCGCCGTGGACGCGATGTCAGCCAGGAGCGGGCTCACTGTGCCGATGGTCATGTTCGCCACCACGATGTCGTAGCGCTTCTCGACGTCAGCGATGTCCTCGGTGCTGAACTGCACGGCAGGCGGTTCCTGCCCGTTCGCCTCGGCGTTGGTGCGGGCCAGTTCGGTGATGTCGAGATCCACGTCAATGCCGAGCACCCGTCGCGCCCCCAGGGCCGATGCGGCGACCGCAAGAACACCCGTGCCGCATCCCACGTCCAGAACCGTCGGGTTTGGCACTTCCTCCAGCACCTCCTGCAGGGCGAGGATTGCAAGCTGCGTGCTTTCGTGGTGTCCGGAACCGAACGCGCGACCAGGGTCAATCGAGATCGGCAGCACCGCGTCCCTTGCGGGAGTGATCCACGGCGGATGGATCACCAGTGGACCCACCGACACCGGTTGCAGATGCTTGAGCCACACGTCGCGCCACTCAGCTTCGTCGGGCGGGAGCTCGAACCGGGTTGGCCAGCGTTCCTCGATGACGGACCGAACCGCCAGCGCCTGATCCGCATCAGGGAAGCCCGCAATCAGCTCGCCGCTGCGCTCCTCAATGGCGGTGGCGCCGAGGGTCCACAGCCAGTCGCTGGCCAGGTCGATATCGCTCTCTTCTACGCGGACAACAAGCAGAGACATCAGCCGCAGGGTAAAGGTGTGCGGCGATCAGAGTTTGAGAACGCGGGCGGCAATCTCGTAGAGGAACTTCGGTCCCACCTCGTCCTTGAAGGCGACGTTCTCCATGTCGTCAAAGATGCGATCCAGGGACAGCCCCATTGGTCCGGTTCGTCTTTGCGCTCGTCGATCATCCGCAGGCAGCCCATGATGTCGTTCGGGTCGACGTCGACGACGGTAATGAACCGATCCGGATGCTTCCTGGCTGCGTCGTATCCAGTGGTGCCGTAGCCGCTGTTCACGCCGACCATCGCCTTCGTGATGTTGAACCGTTCCATCTCGCCGAGGGTGACGTCAACCGGATCCATGGCGGGTCGGTACGCGTCCTTGGGGACATCCTTGAACGTGTACTCGACCGGGAACTCAATGTGGTCGGAGCCCTCGTCCCTGGTCTGGTTCTTGATGAAGCCATAGACCGCAAAGTCCTTCTTCGGGAACCCGAGCATGGTGTCGATGACCCGCTGATCCTGCGGCATTGGCATGGTTGCGATCCTAATGGGGTTGGCCAGTGTCGTGAGAGGCTGGTGTCGGGCCGCTGGCCGGTGAGCACTTCTTGATCCCGAAG
>ENA-ORXT01001010-ORXT01001010.1-marine-metagenome-genome-assembly--contig:-NODE-1010-length-40057-cov-186.819210_pt1 | contig 40057 bp, 30 predicted proteins | sample MGYA00237868_ERZ511482 | MGnify/ENA metagenome assembly ERZ511482 | reverse complement strand
TCACATCCTGCAAGGATCGCGATACTGGAATTTCTAATGGAGAAAGGGAGTTGCTTCTGTGGAGACATCGTAGATGAGCTACCACTATCTCAGGCGACAGTATCACAGCACCTGAAAGCGATGAAAAATGCAGGTTTGATAAAAGGGGATGTAGAGGGTGTGTATAGATGTTACTGTATTGACACAGATTGTTGTGCAGACTTGATGACACGAATAAAAGCTTTATTCAGTGGATTTTCTAATTGCTGTTGAACTAGGACATTTGATGTCCATTTTTTTTGGCTATAGCTATCGTAATATTACAATATTACTATATTTTATTTCTTAACTTTTAAAACATATTTATTATGAAAAAGAAAGTTGCATTAGCAGTGATCGCCCTCGCGGCAGTCGCAGCAGCGGCATGGCCTTGTTGTCAAGGTGTATGTTGTTAAGATAGTTTAGAGATGGGTCGCTTCGGTGACCCACCTCTTTTTTACTTACTTCCCTTTATGTCCTATCTCCTATACCGCGACTTGTCACTTTCTCCATCATTTAATTAATTTACGTTCTTGATCTATTTAATTTGACCCATATTTGCGCCAAATATTTGAATCAATGTTCAAAATGTTTATAAAATTAGTCATGCGTATGTTTGGATGGCGTGCTAACCCTAACTATCCTCAGGAAGCTACTAAATGCGTCTTGATCGCAGCACCTCACACGACTAACTGGGATACTTTCTATTTGCGACTGGGCATGTGGGTCTTAGGTATCCCGATGAAGTTTACCATAAAAGATGATTGGACTAAGTTTCCTATGGGCCTGATTATGAAGCCTTTAGGTGGATTGGGTATAGATCGAAGTGGCAAAAAAGGATCCACAGAAAGAGTCAGCTATGTAGATCAAATGGTGGATATCATAAGATCAAATGATGAGATAGCAATGGTCGTCGCCGCAGAGGGATCACGCAGCCTCAGAAAAAAATGGAAAATGGGATTTTATCATACTGCCCTGAAGGCAGGCGTGCCCCTATGCTTAGGCTATCTAGATTATCAGAAAAAGGAAGCAGGCATAGGTATGGCCATCCACCCGACTGGTAATATAGAAGAAGACATGAAGAAAATCATGGACTTCTATAAAAATATTGCTGGTAAATATCCAGAGAAATTCAGCCTGGATGAGCGATATGCTTAGCCTCTACGCTCATAAAGAGACACAGCACTATCATGCCATTGATATCTGTCCTTAGCAGGAGACTTGGCTTTATCAGAATCTATCCCGAAGAGAAATTGGTTTGGGCCTTTTAAATCAGCAACCCTATTTCTTTCGGGTTTTAAACTCGATCTATTTTCCTGCCGATAGCTATCGGTATTAAAATAGCATCGGTATATTTTGAATATTGCCATCGGAATATGCCTTCGGTATGTGCGACATATCTTGAATATCCTCTGAAGTGGACTGTCATATTGGCTTCTAAATGGTGAGGAATATAAAATAAACGACATTATTGCAGGGTTTATATATATGGTACTGATATTGAACAACCCTTTACCAATCGAAGTGGTTTGAATAAGAAATCGTCTTAAAAAAATATATAACCACCACTTCATCCTTAAAGAGAATTAGATGTTTGAAAATTATTTCCATATGAGTAATGTGATCGATGATGCCGAATTCGTCCCAATGCTATCCATTGTAGATGAACAAGGCGATGAGATGAAGAGCACTGATCTACCTACGACTCTACCTATACTGGCGCTTAAGAATACTGTCCTATTCCCTGGAGTCGTCGTGCCGATCACGATCGGTCGAGATAAGTCGATCAAAGCTGTCAATGAAGCCTATGAAAGCGATAAACTAATCGGCGTCTTATCCCAGAAAGACCTGGAAGAAGAATCACCAACTGATAAAGACCTATACAAAATAGGAGCTGTCGCACGAGTCATCAAGCTATTGAAGATGCCAGATGGTTCTTCTACAGCTATTCTTCAAGGCAGGCACAGATTTGAATTGGTGAAGATGATACAGACTGATCCATTTCTGAAAGCTGAAGTGATGTATATACACGCCACAGATGCTGAAGATAAAATGGAGCATGATGCTAAGATGGCTTCTATCAAGGATATGGCAAAGCAGATCATAGAGCTATCCCCAAATATCCCATCAGAAGCTGTGATGATGCTTCAGAACATTAAGAAGGACGGATTCTTACTCAACTTCATCGCCTCTAATCTGAATCTGGATGTCATCAAGAAGCAGCATATTCTGGAAATAGAGTCTATCGCTGAAAAGTCGACTAAGATCATGCAAAATCTGGATAACGAACTCCAACTGCTACAGCTCCGTAATAAAATAGAAAGTAAAGTCAGAGGCGATATAGAAAAACAACAGCGAGACTACTTCCTTAATCAACAGCTAAAGACAATTCAAGAAGAGTTAGGTGAAAATCCGAATAGTCAGCAGCTAAAAGACTTAGAACTAAAAGGTAAGGATAAGAAGTGGCCGATTCACGCCAAAGAAGCATTTGAGAAAGACCTTAATAAAGCTAAGCGAATCAATCCTCAAGTCGCAGAATATTCTGTGACGCTCAATTATCTAGAGATGCTATTAGAACTTCCGTGGGAGGATTACACAGAGGATAATTTTGACTTAGACAATGTGCAGAAGGTATTAGACAAGGATCATCATGGGCTGAAGGATGTGAAAGAGCGGATATTAGAGCATCTGGCCGTGCTGAAGCTAAAGGGTGATATGAAAGCGCCGATCATATGCTTAGTGGGTCCTCCCGGCGTAGGTAAGACGAGCTTAGGTAAGTCTATCGCCAATGCTCTAAAGAGAAAATTCATCAGAATGTCGCTCGGTGGCTTGCATGATGAGAGTGAGATCAGAGGTCACAGGAAGACTTATATCGGTGCTATGCCCGGAAGAATCATTAAGTCGATCAAGAAAGCTAAATCATCTAATCCTGTATTCATATTAGACGAGATAGATAAGATAGGAAAGGACTTTAGAGGAGATCCTTCTTCAGCACTATTAGAAGTATTAGACCCAGAGCAGAATGGGACATTCTATGATAACTATTTAGATCTTGAATATGACTTATCTAAAGTCTTATTCATAGCCACCGCTAATTCACTCGGCACGATCCAGCCTGCCCTTTTAGACAGAATGGAGATCATCGAAATCAGTGGATATTCTACTGAAGAAAAAATCCAAATCGCTAAAAAGCATCTGATCCCACAACAGCGAGAAGACCACGGTCTAAAGTCAAAAGAAGTCAAACTATCTGACTCGCTACTGAGAGAAGTTATTGAAAAATATACAAGAGAGTCAGGTGTAAGATCTCTGAATAGACGAATCGCTGGCGTCATGAGAAATACGGCAAAAAAGGTCGCTATGAATCAAGACTATGACATTTCAATAAAACCAGCTGAACTAGAAGACATCCTCGGACCAGCTAAATATAATAAAGACCGCTATAATAAAATTAAAACTCCAGGAGTGGCGATAGGATTAGCCTGGACTAGAGTGGGAGGAGATATATTATTCATAGAAGCCAGCCTAAGTAAAGGTAAAGGTAAGCTGACCCTCACGGGTAATCTGGGAGATGTGATGAAAGAATCTGCCACCACTGCGCTCAGTTATATTAAAGCCAATCATAAGCTATTAGGTATAGACCATAAACTATTCGAAGAGAATGATGTGCATATCCACGTACCTGAAGGCGCTATTCCTAAAGATGGACCAAGTGCTGGAATCACGATGATCACTGCGCTGACATCTGCATTTAAACGGCAGCCAATCAAAGCTAATATAGCGATGACAGGAGAAATCACCTTACGAGGCAGAGTGCTTCCAGTGGGTGGAATCAAAGAAAAAATACTAGCTGCGAAGAGGGCTGGGATGAAAAAAATTGTCCTATGTGAGGAAAATGAAAAGCATGTCAAACAGATACAACCAGAATACATCAAAGACCTAGACTTCGCTTATGTCTCTGAGATTAAAGATGTCTTGGCTCATGCCTTAGACTAATCATTTATCACTACTGGGCTAGTCTTAACTAAGCTGTTAAAGCATCGTTAAATGAAGTGTGTGCGGAGTACAATGGGGCATTTAGATAGTTTTTATTGTAGATTTGATCACATAACTATTTGCTCTGATGCTTAAGAAAACTTTCATACTTGTACTCTTCTGTAGCTTATATGTTTCGCATGCTATACAGGCTCAAGTGGCACAGGAAGACATCATACAATTTTCTGGAGTCATCACATTCGAAGATAATGGTGAAATATACCCTTTAGTGGGTGCGACTGTCAGCGTCAAAGGGACGAATCGAGGAACAAGCTCCGCTATAGATGGCTTGTTTTCATTAGTGGCAGTGAAAGGTGAGACCATTCAGATTAGATTCATCGGATTCAGAACGGAGGAAATTAAGATTCCACAAGATGCAGACACATACTACAGTGTGGTACAGAATATGCTCCGAGAATCAATCGATCTCCCATTAGTTGAAATATTACCCATTCCAAGTAGAGAATTCTTCAGAATAGAATTCTTAGCCATGGATGTGAGTGATCCATATGCAGAAAGAGCTAGAGAAAATCTCTCTTCAGGACTCATGCAAGAGATCTTGGAAATCCTACCCATAGATGGTACTGAAGCCGCTCGGACTTCTGTACGACAGACTGCTTCTAACTATTACTACGCAGGACAATTCAGACCTCAGAATATACTCAGCCCTTTGGCATGGAAGAAATTTATTGACTCATGGCGTAATGGGGATTTCAAGAAGAAAAAAAAGAAGAAGAAGGAAAAGTATTGATATCAAATCGTGTATTGTGTCTCAATAATTATCTGACCTCTCTCTATTTATATTCAACCCATAGACAATTCCCAAATTTTTCATAATCTTAAGTCGTAGTGTTTATGACAAAATTCTTAGTTTTTTTATAAATCGCATATTATCTATTGATTGAATGTGGTCGATCATAATTACTTGTTTTCTTCAGGCCTCCCTCATATTCACTCTTAAAATATTGACTCCTTTTTTTAAAATTAGTTGCCAAAGGACAGACTATGGTAGATGGTTGAAGTATACTATTTTGTAGATAAATAATTCATGATCTCTTGGTTCAGACCAGTCAATGGTGATAGACGTGATGTCCAAAGATTTTCATTTACAATAAAATGCGGTTTCATTTGAAATAATTTAGAATCAATGCAAATTCTAAAATTTAGCTGCTTACCTGCAAATGTCTGAGTGATTACCCATATTTGCGTCAATTTTGGTGCGTCATTTGCACTATTGAAGATTAGACATCAGATCATCATGAAGGTAACAGACTATTTCAAGCATAATCAAGGACAATCACTCGTCTCTTTTGAGATACTTCCACCAGTTAAAGGAGGAAGTATGCAGCAAATATTTGACATATTAGACCCACTGATGGAGTTCAAACCACCATTCATTGATGTCACTTATCACAGAGAAGATTATATCTACAGCTCTAATGAAAGCGGATTCTACGAAAAGGTAGCCATCAGGAAGCGCCCTGGCACTGTCGGGATATGTGCTTCTATCATGCATCGATATGGTATAGATGCTGTACCACACCTGATCTGCGGAGGCTTCACTAAAGAAGAAACAGAGAATGCCCTGATCGATCTTAATTTTTTGGATATTCAAAATGTCCTCGCTCTTAGAGGCGATGCTAGAATGCTCGAAGACAAATTCATACCTGAAGTAGGAGGACATAATTTCGCCTTGGACCTCATCAAGCAAATGGATGGCATGAATAAGGGTCAATACTTAGATAAAGGCATACAGGATGGAGCAAAGTCAGATTTCTGCATCGGCGTCGCTGGTTATCCAGAGAAACACTTCGAAGCACCTAATCTGGATACTGACATCAACTGGCTGAAGAAGAAGATAGACGCAGGCGGAGATTACATCGTCACTCAGATGTTTTTTGATAATTCAAAGTATTTTGAATTTGTAGATAAGTGTCGAGCTGCTGGGATCGATGTCCCGATCATACCAGGCCTAAAGCCACTGACTAAGAGATACCAACTCAGCTCTATCCCCAGAAAATTCTTTATCAACATGCCAGAAGATCTGGTAGCAGAGATGAATAAAGCGAAGGGTCCTGAGGCAATTCTTCAAGTCGGTATTGACTGGTGCATCATGCAGTCTAAAGAATTGATCGCAAAGGGGGCGCCATGTGTACACTACTATACGATGGGTGATGTGGATACGACTACTAAGATAGTGGAGGCTTCATTTTAATAAAATAGACCAGAAGAGTCATCAATTTGAATTTGCCTTTTTTAGTAAGCAAATTTATTTAGGAAACTTGTTTTATTGATCACATCAATATAAATAGCCTCCGGATAAATTCAGTTCCTGAATCAAATCAGGGATAACCGAGCTTGACAATTATTGATTAAATTCATCTATTTTAGCTTATTCAATTATAAATACTATGAGATTAATCATAAGCTTAGCTGCATTATTTATGACCTCGATCTGTCATGGTCAGCTCATGTCACCCAGTGAATATTTCGGTTATGAAGTGGGAGCACAATTCACGCCTCATCACAGACTCGTTGATTATTTTAAACATGTCGCAGAGGAGAGTCCATTAGTGACGATAGAAGAATATGGAAAGACGAATGAAGGCAGGCCATTATTAGTCGCATATGTCACTACTGAAAACAATCAAAGCGACCTAGATAATTACAGAAAAAAGAATTTACAAATAGCTGGAATCGATAAATCAGATGATCTAACTGTAGCAGCAAAATCAATCGTCTGGCTGAGCTTCAGTGTGCATGGGAACGAAGCCGCTGGTTCAGAAAGTGCTCCATCAGTACTATTTGAGTTAGTCGATCCTAAGAATGTAAAAACTAAATCGTGGCTGGACAATACCATCGTCATCATAGACCCATCTGTCAATCCTGATGGGTACTCCAGGTATACGCACTGGCACACCAGAGTCGCTGGTAAAAATGTCAACTCAAACTTTGATGACATAGAACATCAAGAACCATGGCCAGGCGGACGGACGAATCATTATCTATTCGATCTGAATCGAGACTGGGCCTGGCAGACACAGATAGAGAGTCAGCAGCGCATGAAGCTTTATAATAAATGGCTACCCCACATACATGCTGACCTGCATGAGATGGGCCATAACAGTCCATACTACTTCGCACCAGCTGCTAAACCATATCACGAGTATATCACTGACTGGCAAGAAGATTTTCAGACAGACATCGGTAAGAACCACGCCAAATACTTCGACGAAAATGGCTGGCTATACTTCACCAAAGAAGTTTTTGACTTACTATATCCCAGCTATGGAGATACATATCCTATTTTCTCAGGTGGTATCGGTATGACATATGAGCAAGGTGGATCTGGAAGAGGCGGCCGAGCTGTAGAGACTAATAATGGAGAAGTCCTGACACTAAAAGATCGAATAGACCATCATAAGACTACTGCACTTTCCACTGTAGAGATGGGCTCTAAAAATAATGAAAGACTCATTTCTGAATTTAAGAATTTCTTTAGCAAAGCTCCTGCTGGAAAATATAAATCGTATATCATAAAAGCTGGCTTGCAAAAAAGTAAACTCCGATCTCTATGCGAATTATTAGACAGGCAAGGCATAGAGTACGGTACAGTCTCCTCTAAAAGATCTGGAAATGGGTATGACTATTCTACAGGTGCTTCTTCCTCTTTCACAGCAGAAACAGGAGATCTAATCGTATCTGCTAATCAGCCTAAGTCTGTGCTGACTCAAGTCCTATTAGATCCATCGAGTAGTCTGGAAGACTCACTGACCTATGATATTACCGCATGGTCTCTACCCTATGCTTATGGTCTACAAGCCTATGCCAGCACACAATCATTTGCAGCTGACGAATCTTTATTATTTATTCAGACTAAAGAACGCAGGATCGTAAATAATGCTTATGCATATGTTATTCCCGCAGATGGATTAAATAGTATAAAAATCGCAAGCCGACTGATAGATGCAGGTGTTACAGCACGTGTCAATCAGGTGCCAATCACGTTCAGCGGCAGACAGTATGAGCGTGGCTCGATCATCATCACAAAGGCAGATAATAAATCACTTCAGCCAGATCTGGTACAGGTAATTAATATAGCTATCGAAGATAATCGGACTGAGATCGTAGAACTTCAGACTGGATTCGCAGAGAGCGGAAAAGATCTTGGGAGTAGTAGCATGGCTTTATTGAAGCAGCCTAAAGTACTAACTGTCATGGGTGAGAGAGTTAACTCGAATGCCTTCGGTCAAGTGCGATACTTTTTTGATCAAGTGATCGATTATCCTCTGACAGTCGTGGACATAGATCGATTAGGGAGAATTGATTTAAATAATTATAACACCATCATTCTACCCGATGGCTATTACAGCATATCTGATCGTCTGAAAGAATTATCCAGTTGGGTATCCGCTGGTGGTAAGTTAATCGCCATGGGTAATATGACAAATCGAATGGCGGACACAGAAGAATTCAGCCTTGCCAGTGAAGTTGAAGAAGGCAAAAAAAAGGAAGTCGAAAAAGAAAATAAACAGGCTGATCTTGCCGCTCGATATAACCACTACTCCGAGTCAGAAAGAAAAAGTATCAGCTCATTCGTACCTGGTGCTATCGTCAAGTTAAAACTTGATCCGACCCATCCTTTATCATTTGGACTGGGCGAATATTACTTTAGTCTAAGAACCAGCAGTACTCACTTCCCACTACAGACCGATGCGGTGAATGTAGCACGCATCCCAAAAGACCCAATGACCATAGGATTTATCGGATCTAATGTGCGTAAGAATATAAAAGATACCGTCGTCTTTGCGGTAGAAGAGAAGGGAAGAGGCCAAATCATCTATATGGTGGACAATCCGCTCTTCAGAGGCTTCTGGAAGAACGGTCAGACACTCTTCAGCAATGCATTATTCTTAGTCAATTAACCTTGATAATTAGGAATCTAATAACGAATAACGATTTTATCCAACGGGTCATAATCCTTTGAAAGTTGAAAATTTTAAAACAATGAAAATTCTAGTCGTCGGTGGTGGTAATATGGGCTTAACGTTCGCTCAAAGTTTTATCAATTCTAAAATAGTCACGCATGAACAAATGTTGATTTTAGAAAAATCAATGAAGAAAGCAGACGAACTTAAGAAGCTCAATATTGGCACTGTCCATGGTGAGCCAGCATCATACATAGAAGATACCGACCTAATCATTCTCGCTGTCAAACCACAAGATATATCCGTCCTATTCAGTACAATAAAGCCTTATATCAACGAGCAGCAAGTCGTCCTGTCTATCATGGCTGGCGTCCGCATAGAGACCATCCAAGAACACTTAGGATTACAGAAAGTCATCCGAGCAATGCCCAATCTTCCATCACAGATCGGCACTGGCATGACTGTCTTCAGCGCATCAGATGCCGTCACCCGCATCGAGCTGGCTATGGTCCAGAATCTGCTCAGTGCTTCGGGTAAAACTGTCTATACAGATAAAGAATTAATGATCGATGCAGCGACAGCCATTTCAGGCTCAGGCCCTGCCTATGTTTTCTACTTTATGCAGAGCATGATCGAAAGTGCTAAGGATTTAGGCTTTAGTCAATCAGAGTCCGAATTACTATCTTATCAGACTTTTAGAGGTGCTATAGATTTATTTAACAAGCATGACTTTACCTGTGAGGAATGGATACAGAAAGTTACTTCTAAAGGGGGGACGACGGCAGCAGCTTTTGCCAGCTTTACAGACAAGAGCGTAAAAGAGGGGTTTCAGGAAGGGATTAAATCTGCTTTTTCAAGAGCTCAGGAGTTGAGTCGATTGTGATCAAAATAATCATTCAAACTTGTCAACTACTCGAATAGGTTTTTTATACCACATATTTCATAAGGCAGCTTAATTTACCAATTCTAACATCTCAGTCATCACAAGATCTATGTCTTATATTGTCGTTCTCCAATTTACAGATGAGGCTCTGATGCCTTATCCGCTCCGATAAACTGTTAGTGTCATAAAGACTTGATTCGTTTGACTTAGTTTTCTTGCTAACATCATTTTGTCGAATCGTCTATGGAATAATTCCAATGCAGCAGCTCAGCCATTTCCCTTAATATTAAGTGATAAAGTTCTCTTTATTTACGACTGGATAAAGGTAAGTCTAATATCTAATTCCTCTAAATAGTCAAGACTAAGATTCTTGGTTAAGTCGAGCAATTGTGATGTTATTCGAATCCCTACGTAAATGATCATTCATTTCAGTTATAAAAAATTTGTCATTGACCATGAACTTAAAAGTGTAGACTTTCATGTTTTTTGGTCGCCCGTTATAAAAAATTTTTCATTGATCATGAATACTAAAAAGTTGGCACATCTGCTTCTTTGATGCATATCGCTGCATCAAATCTGTCGGCAGGTATGAATCTAACTTCACCTCCATTTTCTAATTCTAAGGCTGTGATTTCATTGAACATCCATTGATTATCATCTAAATCCCTTGAAGAAGTAAAATCGATAAAATGATACGGTTTTTTATATTTCATCATTTGATACTCAAAAAAAGAAGTATCACTATTCTCAAAACTCACCGTATCTCTCGTCCAATGCTGGTACATCCGACCTTGATATGCGAATAATCCAATAGAGACATAATCATCACCATATTCATCAGCAAGTAGTTGCCCCATTAACTTTGAACTATCTCCATTTATTCCGGCTTCTTGGATATGAGCATTATGTGCCCATAAGATTATCTTTTGTTGATTGTATGGATTCTCTAATAACCATTTGAGATTCTGAAACATTAATTGATCTCTGATCAGTATACCTTTAAAATTATTGCCATTATACAGCCGATCAGCATAAGGGATATCGATAGCCTTATGAAATAAGCCTACACTTTTATTGATAATATTAAACTCTTTATCGCTCAGTTGGAATCTGGATGGGATAGATTCAGCATTCTGATCAAGAATATGCTTAACGTCAGACACTGCCTTAAGAAATCTTTGAGTATGATAGATGTAGAGCGTAGAGTCTGGATGATACACACTAGGATAGATCTGATAATAAGATCCGAAAGCAGCCGTTAGGCTATCCGCTACAGCTGGATTATAACTTGACACGATAGTGTCTAAAAAGTCAGCCAATAAATCGGAAGAAGTCTGGCAATCATATCCAGTATAAAATAAGGGATCATTTGTCAGGCTTTGGCCTTTAATGTATTCAAATAGAGGCTCTACTTCTTCACACTTAAAATTACCAAACACAGTCTTGTCTCGCAGTGATTTGGCATCTAATGCATCGACCTGTTCCCATGCCAGATTAATATCACCATAGCCTCCTTCCATAGCTAAGACTTGATAACCCAATTCTTGATGGAGGTATTTGACCATTTCGGTCTTTAAGGAATAGAACTCTCCAATTCCATGGGAGCTTTCGCCCACAGCCACAATTCTTTTACCCTTAACAAGGTCATCTAAAAATGAAAATTCATGATTTGACATTGATTTAGCAGACTGCTCACTTTCATCTTTAACAGAACCAATGGCCCGAGAAGCATTTATTTTTTTTCTCGTACAGGAATTAAATAGTAAAACGAAACTAAGTAGCAGCATGTATGGGATAATTGCCTTCATTCCACCAAGATATGAATTCAAAAACACAGATACGCTAATTTATCCTAACTCATATATGGATCGAGTGTAACTATAGAGCCATCTGGTCTGTAGGTAATCTCCACCATTTTTACAGACCTCAAATGCGTAATGCCTTTCGATAAGACTGAGTCATGATAAAATAGATACCACTTGCCTTCATAAGCACAGATAGAATGATGTGACGTCCAACCAATGACTGGATTGAGGATCTTACCTTGATATAAAAAAGTCATTTTGGAATGCTTTCTTTAAACTTGAGAATGATTCTGTTGAAGCCATATCCCCACTTCCTGATCCACAACTGTATAAGACCATAGCAGTGAAGACCAGACAGAATAGTCTAACTATATTAATCATATTGGTAATTGTTTAATTATGGCAGGGAAAACCAATATAGGAATCTGTTCTGAAACTAATGAAGTAATTATAGAAATTATAAGGGATAAAAAAATCAAATTGCCATACAAGAGTCATCAGTTTATCAAAGTATTATGTAAAATCTTCTTCTACATATCCCCTTGTAAGAGACTTACTATCACTAAGTATTCTCAACATTCTAAGCAGAGCAACTCTCTCCCATGATGACTTGCATCCCTTCCTTTTTCATAGCAGCATAACCTCCATTTACATCTATCAGATTATGAATACCTCTTGATTTTAATATGGAAATAGCGATGACAGATCGATAGCCTCCAGCGCAATGTACGTGGACTGGTTGATCCTCAGGAATAGATGAAAGATGTTCATTTAATTTCGATAAGGGCACATTATTACAATCCGCGATATGCTCAGCAGCATATTCTGACTCCTTCCTCACATCCATGATAGATATAGAATCATTTTCTTTCTGATGAATACTCAGTGGCCGTGCATCAATCGAATCTATCTGATCCAGAGATTTTCCAGCTGCTTCCCATGCGTCTATCCCTCCTTCTAAATAACCAATGACTTTATCAAATCCTACTCTAGATAATCTTGTGACGGCCTCCTCTAAATTTTCCTCCTTTACGACTAATAAAATTTTTTGATTTACATCCTTGATTAATTCACCTACCCAGGGTGCGAAACTTCCTTTTAAGCCTATGAATATTGACCTCGGTATGTGCCCTTTTTTAAAGACACTTTGATGTCTGACATCTAAGACCAGCGCATTAGTTTCGGTCGCCAACATTTCAAAAGCTTCTGGGCTGAGCGCTTGCTTGGCATTTTCCATCACTACATCTAATGGCTCATACCCCTCTCGATTCATCTTTACATTTAGTGGAAAGTATGCTGGTGGCGCGCTGAGTCCGTCTGTCACTTCTTTGATGAATTCTTCTTTGGTCATATCATCTCTTAGCGCATAGTTCACCTTTTTTTGATTGCCCAATGTATCCACGGTCTCCTTCATCATATTCTTTCCACAGGCTGATCCAGCACCGTGAGCAGGATAGACGATCACATCATCAGCAAGAGGCATGATCTTATTTCTCAGACTATCGTATGCATATCCTGCTAAGTCCTCCATCGTCAGATCATCAGATTTCTGAGCAAGATCTGGCCTGCCTACATCACCTAAGAATAAAGTATCTCCTGTGAATATTGCATGATCTTTACCACTACTATCTCGAAGCAAATAAGTCGTACTCTCCATCGTATGCCCAGGCGTGTGAAGTGCTATAATTGTAATATCACCCAGCTTAAAGACTTGATTATCCACGGCGACAACAGCTTCAAAAGTAGGATTGGCCAAAGGACCATAGATGATAGAAGCGCCAGTCTTATCAGCCAGTGTGACATGTCCACTCACAAAGTCAGCATGGAAGTGTGTTTCAAATACGTACTTTATCACAGCATTATTTTTATCCGCCCGATCGATGTATGACTGCACTTCTCGCAACGGATCTATGATGGCTACTTCTCCTTGACTCTCTATGTAGTAAGACCCTTGTGCGAGACATCCCGTATATATTTGTTCTATGATCATGATTCTATATTTATTTATGAGTTAGTTTGAAATTTAATGCCATACTCTTCGCATGGTTCACTTTTTTCAATTGAATTAACGGCGTCTTTAACAGAAACAAAAAAATTATCTTTCCCTATGATTTCGAATAAACCATTCTTTTTTAGTGTATCCCTGACAGGTCCAATCATATCGGTAAAAATGATCTTAATACCCTTAAGTCTATAATCAGTGATGATGTCTTCTAATGCATGTACCGCTGTAGAATCTAATCTCTGAATACTCCCACAATGGATAATAATGTTGGCACTTTTCTGCGCTAATTCTTCTAAACGATCTTTGAAGAAAGTAGTATTAGCAAAAAATAACTGTGCATCCATTCTGATGATGCTCGTATTTACTATCGTTCGGGCAGATGGAAATCGATCTAAATTTCGATAGATGCCTGTATCATCCACTTCTCCTAATTCTGCAATATGAGGCATAGAAGAATTATATACAAGAGCTATGATAGATAATGCCACACCGATGAAAATGCCTTCTTGAATTCCAACAACTAATGTGACGATAGCCGTGACTATAAATAGAATAAAATCTTGCTTATCTGTCTTCCAAAGATGCTTCGCTTCTTTAAAATCAATAAGACCATAAACGGCAACAAGAATGATGGCTGAAAGAACTGTAAGAGGTAAATAATAGAAATAATCTGTTAAAAATAATAAGGTAAAGACAATCAATAAGGCACTGGTGATACTGGCTAATCCTGTCTTCGCACCGGCTTGATCATTTACTGCTGATCTGGAAAAACCTCCAGTGACTGGAAATGATTGAAATAGACTCCCTGCTATATTAGCCATGCCAAGTGCTCGTAACTCTTGGTTGGGGTGAATGTCATAATCTTTATGCCTTACATGAATGGCTTTTGCCATGGCTATGGACTGAATAAATCCAACAAATGAAATGGTCAAAGCTATAGGTAATAATGCCAGCATCTTATCACCACTTAATTCAGGTATTTGGAAAGAAGGTAATCCTTGTGGAATCTCTTCCAGTATACGAACACCTCGATCTTGCAGATTTAATAAATAAGTCACAACCATACTTAAGACCACAACGACAGGTGGGCCAGGTATTCGTTTAAATTTCTTCTTTAAAACTACTAATATGATAACGGAGCTCAATCCTATCACAAATGCATATCCATTTAATTCTGAGATATGCTCGCCTAAGGCTAAAAGCGTCTCATAAGTATTACCCCTTGGAATAGATATCCCAAGTATATTCTTCAATTGGCTGATGCCGATCATGACTGCTGCAGCCGATATAAATCCAGCAATGACTGGATGGGCTAAAAAATTAACCAAAAAGCCCAACTTAAATATACCCATACCAAGCTGTACAACGCCGACCATCATCGCTAATAGAATAGCATACATGATATAGTCTTCAGTTCCTGCTTCAGCTATCTGCCCGACCCCGCTGGCGATCAGAATAGCTACCATAGCCACAGGTCCTACTGCAAGCTGACGAGACGTGCCCAATAATGCATAAATCAATAGCGGTATCGTGACTGCATAAAGACCATAAATAGCTGGAAGCCCCGCTAGCATGGAATAAGCCATCCCCTGAGGAATCAACATCACACCTACAGTCAGACCAGCTGTGATATCTCCACTTAAGTTAGACCTATTATACGGAAACATCCAATCTAAAAATGGAAGCCACTGCTTCATACTAATGCTTTAATCTCGGTCTTAAAATACCATAAAGTAATGTACCCAATAGTGCTCCTGCAATCACAATAAATATAGACCAATATCCATGTCCAATTAAAATAAACATTGGTCCTGGACATGCGCCAACAAGCGCCCATCCCAATCCAAAAAAGATGCCACCTACTAAATACCTAACGATGCTAAAATCTTTATCTACAAACTGGATGGGCTCTCCATTAATATCCTTCAGCTTTAATTTCTTCATCAAGTATGTGCCGATAATACCAAGCGTAACTGCTGATCCGATGACACCATACATGTGGAAAGAATCAAATCTAAACATCTCGTAGATGCGATACCAAGAGATCACTTCAGCCTTAGATAAGCTAATGCCAAATATGATCCCTAAGATGATGTATATTATACCTTTCATTGATGATTTTTTAAACTAAATAATATCTGATATTAAAAGATGATAGGCATGATCCCATAAACCATGATCAAGCCTCCAATAAAAAATCCGACCACTGCAATCAAACTCGGAACTTGAAGCTGACTCAAGCCTGAGATCGCATGACCAGAAGTGCAGCCTCCCGCATACCTTGCTCCAAATCCAACCAGTAGACCACCTATCAACAAAATAAAAACTCCCTTACCACTAAGCCCACTTTTTAATCCAAATATCTCATCTGGAAGATATGCCTCATTCATATTTTCAAATCCTAAACCCTCCAAAGCACGAGTCGTATCTGCGGCTATAATTATGGAATTAGACGAACTGAGGTGAGCAGAAGCTACATATCCACCAATGATAGACCCTGCCACAAATAACAGATTCCAAGTCTGGCTGCGCCAGTCAAACTTAAAAAAATCTGATAAAGCACCAGCACCACCTATGGCACAGATGGTTCTTAGATTACTCGAAACCCCGAATCGTTTTCCCACCCATAATAACATTAGCATCGTCATCGTAATCAGCGGTCCAGCTACATACCATGGCCATGGATTATATATTAATTCTGTCATGAATCATCTTTTTAAATAAATATGAGTCCACTACCTAAAGTAGGTATAATCCGAAAAATAGGATATTATCACTCTGCGTAGTGGACTCAAATATGGGAACAAATATTCGGATAGAGTGTGACCTATGTTACACAGCGAGAAGGATCACCAGATTTCTGCTTTGTTTGATGAGTTTTTCTCTTTCCAGTTTTTTCATAATTCTGGATACAACGACCCTTGAAGAGTGAAGGTCATTAGCTATTTGGCTGTGAGTGATTCTAATAGATGAAGACTTACTCATCGCTGACTTATCTGATAAATATTTTAAGACTCTTTCTTCCATGCTATGAAAGACTAAATTATCTATTGATTCCAGCATCTCATTGAGCCTGAGATTATAACTGCCGAGTACAAATGCCCGCCATGACTTATACTTGACCATCCAGTCATCCATCTTGCTGATGGGTATGAATAGTATTTCGCAGGGTTCTTCGGTGATGGCTTTCACAGAAGATTTCTGCTGCTGAGTACAGCAGTTCAGTGTGATCGCACATGTATCTCCTAATTCTAAATAATAAAGTAATAGTTCTTCACCGTCCTTATCCTCCGTCATGATTTTGACTGAACCAGAAATGACCAAAGGCATCTCATTAATCACCATTCCAATGTCCATGAGAAGGTCATCATGTCCAAAAGATTTTAACGTTCCACTTTCACAAATCTCATTGATGAGTTCAGCTTCAAATTGATTCTCGAATTTTTCAAGTAGCTTTTGATAGCATTTTATATTAAATGGTATAAACGTTTTTGGTGGATTCATTTGTAAATTAACATTAGCAATACAATGTATGAAAAGGAGATTAGATTACTTATTTTATTCCTTTCTTACCTACTCTATTGATGATATTGATAATTGTCGTTTCTCTACTTTTATACTAAAGAGAAATGGTAAGGGACGTATCGAACCAGCAAAACCTATTTCTTTAGGGTCTTATACTCGATCTATTTTCCTACCGATAGCTATCAGTATAAAATAGCATCAGTATATTACAATATTTGGAGCTATATAGACTGTAGTAATTCATGAATAAATTCTAATTTATGATAGACTGGATCTGGTATCACAAATGGATATATATCTGGTATGCCCATAGATCTGTTTAAGTTATTCACACCGTTTGTTAATGATATACTATTCTGATATAGTGTTCTAAAGTCTCTTTGCTGATATGGATCAATGTCAGCATAGGGCATGGCTTGTTTATTTCCATCAATTGACTTAACTGTAATCCCAGAATGGTGAGCTGTCTGCAGCATATCCATGATATGTAAATAATGTGCCCAGCTCTCGGCCCAATCTTCCATCGGGTGTGAACTCGCATATTGACTGATGTAATGCTGTGGCCAATTACTAGGTGCCCCATTTTGATAATGACTTTCTAATGATGTCGCATAGTCAATGCGCTCGTCTCCAAATACCTGTCGAAAGCTCAGTTCACGACCATTATTGATGAATATGAGCCAATAATAATGGCCTACCTCATGTCGAAAGTGACCAACTAGTGTCCTGTATGGCTCAGACATTTTCTTTCTGAGTTGCTCTCTTTGTACTGAGTCTGCTTCCTCTAATAAAATGGTGATGGTCCCCTGATGATGTCCAGTTAATTTTCCTTGAGAATTATTCTTATCTAAGAATTCAAATTCGAGACCTGTCTGGTAATTTTCAAATTTTGAGATTATGGGAAGTGATAGCATGTTCAACTGAAAAATCAATCTTCTCTTTGCCTTTTCTAAGAGCCTGTACTTTGAAAAATTATTTAGATCAATAGACTCAGGATGTGCACTGGTTAATCGGCATGATCGACATTGCAAATGATTTAAATCTGTCAGCCAATTACAGCCTATCGACTGTCGATTAGCACAGATCGGTGATGAAGATGCCGTATCTATATTAATAAATTCTTTGCTGATGATATCAAATCCAACTCGAGTTCCACAACCGAGACAGCTATAATTTTCAAAGTATAAAAACTCACGACATTTTGGGCATTTGAATATTTTCATAGTTAATTTTCATAATTAATCAAGCAGAAGGATGTGTACTACCTCACAATTAGGGTTTACACCTACTTACTTCTGTTAATGATACTCTGAGATAATGTATACGTTCTATTTTTACCAATTTATTCTCAAAATCTATTGTAAGAAAAAGAGGGATAGGCCTCTCACAACCTACCCCATCCGGCTTTTGGCAATCATAAACTTTTACTTGATCACTAACATCTTTTGTCTTTCGACTTGCCCTTGGTGACTCAGCTGAATCACATAGACACCTGCTAATGGAATGTCATCCTGATGAATCATCTTCTGATGTCGCCCTGATACATATGAGGCGGCATGACGATACACTCGAGTTCCGTCCATTGCAAATACTTCTATCTCGACATCACCGATATCTCCTATCTCAAATGATACAGTCGTGTGATCAGTCCATGGATTAGGATGATAACTGAACAGGTTCATTGCTGTTACTGATGATGGGCTTTCAGCCATTGCAATTTTGGATATATCTAAGTGAGGGCCTGTGTATACCTCGTTTTTCAATAGAGAGTCATCTAAATCTAATTCGATTTGTTTTGTATAATTTGTTCCGTCAAAAAGGATGTAAAATAAGACATCACCTGCTGCTACAGATAAAGGGCCCTCTCCAATCCAACTCAGGGTAGTCATACCCTGCCTAACATTGACAGCATAGTCTTCTTCAAGAATATCTATGGCAGCTGACTCTATACCGGTAGCCACATGGAATTCATGTCCTATGCTCATCTGAATACCATGTACTTCTTCTATGCTTTCAGATGCCCTTATCGGAATTTTAATCTGATTATTTGTAGCTGTATTCAGAGGGGTGCCACTTTCAAAATAGACGAATGATTGACTACGAATCTCTGCTGAAAGAATCATATTAATATCCTCATTCACATCACCGATCTTAATGCCAGTAAAGTCTACATCCATAAATCCATTATACTCAAGAATAGGATACTGATCTTTCACCAGACCCCAGTATGGTTTCTCCTCATCAAAAAAGACATTGTCTTCACTGATAAATCTCCAACTGTCATTATTACTAAATACGTCTTGAAGTCCAAGAAGCATTTTTTTAATTTCTACTATATCTGCCGCAGTAATAGATTCACTCTGATCCACATCTGCAGCTAATAATTTATAAGGAGAATCTAATTTATTATGCCCGTAGATATGATTTCTAATCAATAGAATATCCAGCGTAGAAAGTCCTTTGACTGGAAGATCAGTCTTACTTGGCTTAATGATGTACTGACCACCGAAAGGCATATTGCTAAATGCATAATTACCTTCAGAGTCTGTCATGGATACTTCGTCGCTACCTCTTAGACTGACTTCTACATCTGGTATGATGCTTTGCTGTGTGGTCATGATCTGCCCCCTCATGAGACTCAAACTCGATGTCGCATTAGGCTGACACTGATCACCTATGTCTGTAACAATAATCATGGACTGGCAAGAATTAACTATACCCGCTGAGGTCGTCGAAAATAAATCTACTGTCACTGCCCCTAAATCCCCACATCCAAATACTGTAGCCACAGCCGATAGATCAGTAGAGAAACTAAAAAAGAGTGAATCGCCATTACACTCGACCAAATCTGTTCCAGCACCTATGATTTCCTCGACTAATAATGTGACGTCAGATGAATCGATGACACCATTCAGATCGCGATCAAAGAAATTAACATTGATACTCACATCTCTACATACCAAATCAAGATCATTGTCACAGCAAACACTATTATCATCTGTGATGGTAATCATCGTCTGGCATACTGTCCGACTACCATCTCCAGTAGTCACGAATAGATTGACCGTCTGCTCACCTATCTGTGTACAGCCTATAGTCTGGACATTATTATTTACATTTTCACTGAAGCTAAATTCTAACATATTGCCATCGCAGTCCGTCATCCGATTGCCTCCATAGAGATCTATAGCATTGAGACTGATGATTCCATCGTCATTAATATTCGCTGTAAAATTAGGATTACAAATGGCTTCTGGATTCAAGCATAATTCATCGCATACATCATCTGTGTCAGTGATGGTTACCACAGTATTACATGTGGTCTGATTACCATCATTGTCTGTCAGAAATAATGATAATCGGATATCTCCTACAGAGGAGCAATTAAATGTCTGGGACGTATTATTCGTATTTTCACTAAAGCTGAAACTTAATGGATTTCCATCACAGTCTGTCGTACGTCCTCCAGAATAAACCTCCGCCGCGCCTAGCTGCACCACGCCATTGACTCCAATATTAATGATGATATTAGGGTCACACATAGCAACTGGCTCCATGCAGTCTGTACAGAAATCATTAGGGTCTGCAATTGTCACAGAAGTAATGCACACCGTTCTTGCACCTCTGGAATCAGTCACAAATAAACTGATGGACTGAGTCCCAATATTATTACAACTTAATGTCAGCTCTGTTTCATTACCCTCCGCATCAAATGAAAAAATCAATGGTCGACCAGCGCAGTCTACTACTTGATCTCCAGCATATAGCTCAGATGCGCTGATAATAATCATACCATTCGCATCAAGATTTATTGTCTGTGGAGCAGTACAGACTGCTTGCGGATTCACACATTCTTCTTCGCATACACCATCATCATCGGAGATCGTGATGGTAGCGGAGCAGGAAGTATTATTCCCATCAGCATCTATGACAAATAGAGTGACTGTGCTAGTCCCTACATCACTACATTCAAAAGTCTGACTCGACTCTTCAGTTGACTCATTAAAACTAAACAGGAGTGGTCTATCCATACAGTCCATGACTCCTATTCCAGCATTGACTTCTTCCACACCGATAGAAGTAGTACCATCAGCATCCAGATTCAATAATATATTTTGATTGCACAGCGCGATGGGATCATCACATAATTCTTGGCATCTGTCATTATTATCTGTGATGGTGACAGATGCGGTGCAGGTGCTTTGGTTTCCATCAGCATCTGTCACAAAAAGATTTATCATATTCGTTCCTACATCTTGACAATCAAACATTAGAACACGCTGTACAGCATCTGTCCTGAAACTGAATAACAGTGGCCTACCACTACAATCAACGGTACTTGAGCCAGTGTAGAATGCTCCAATATTTAGCGTCACTGTACCACTGGCTGTGATATCCAATGATATATTTTGGGTGCATTCTGCGATTGGGTCTACACAGTCGTCGCAGACTCGATTAGTGTCTGTGACCGTGACTGTCGCGGTACATGATGTGGTATTACCATCCCCATCTGTGACGAATAGGCTTACAGTATTTGTGCCAATATCATCGCATGTGAAGGTTTCATTATTCTGGACTGCATCAGACCTAAGGCTGAATATTAAAGACCTACCCTGACAGTCTACGAGTGCTGATCCTGCATACAGCTGATTGACGGCGAGTGTCACTGATCCATTAGCATTAATGTTAAGGGATATATTTTGATTGCACGCTGCGATAGGATCTGTGCAGTCATTCATACAGATATCATCACTGTCTGTGATAGTCAATGAAGCACGACAGGAAGTCTCTGTGCCATCTGGCCTCAGGACATATAGTGTGATTGTATTAGTCCCTACATCGCTGCAGTCATAAGTCACATTTTCCTGAACTGCATTAGATAGAAAGCTGAACTGTAATGGTCTGCCTTCGCAGTCTATGATTTGTGTACCAGCATAGACTTCATCGACATTGATACTGGCCATGTTATTGGTATTGATATTAAGCACCAGATTCTGATTGCACACAGCTGTAGGCTCTATGCAGTCTCCGTCACACACATTATCTGTATCAGTGATCGTAACTGAAGCGGTACAGCTAGTCTGAATTCCAGCTCCATCCGTCACATAAAGTGTCACTGTAGTCGTTCCGATATCGTCACAGTCATAAACTAAGTTACGCTGCACTGCATCAGATCTAAAACTGAATATTAGCGCTCTGCCCTGGCAATCCACCAATGTATTTCCGCTAAATACTTCTGCAAAACTCAAGGTCGCTAAGCCATCAGCGGTCAGGTTAAGATTAATATTTTGTCGACATACAGCGACTGGATCCACACAGTCATCATCGCAGATATTATTAGGATCAGTCACTGTGACATCAGCAGAACAGGAAGTCGCATTTCCATCCGCATCAGTCACGAATAGATTCAAACTTTGTATCCCTATATTCCGACAGCTATAATTCAACATGTCCAGTGTGCTGTTAGCTCTAAATGTAAATATCAATGGTCTACCTGCGCAATCAGTCATCCGATTACCAGCGTAAAGATCTACTGCACTTAATGGAGCTCTACCATTAGCGTCAATGATTATTTCTAAGTTATCCTGACAGACCGCAGTGGGCTCTATGCAGTCACCACATAAGTCATTATTATCCTGTACTTCTATAGTCGTCTCACAGAAACTCTGATTGCCAAAAGAATCGGTGACATATAATCTGACAATTTGATCTCCAGTGGTATTACAATTAAATTCTCTGATGATATCAGTCGTATCTGAAGAAAAGCTGAATTTTAATAATTCTCCTACACAGTCTAAAGAGTCCTTTTTATTTCCATGAATATTATGAGGTGTCGCAATAGACATCGGCGTGTCATGTATGCCATCTCCATCAGTATCCATATTGACCAGATCTGTCACCACACCTAAGACGCAGTAAGCAAGAGGAGCCTTGGTATTTACAATACTCACCATCTGCTCACATACCTCCGATACATTACCACACTTATCTTCTGCTGTCCAGTAGACCATGTGCTTCCCGATTGGAAATATTTCTATAACATCATTTCCCTGCCCCTTCTGATCTTTACTTCCATCATTATGATAATCAATCTGATAATAATACCTGAGACCTATCCCTCGGGAACAATCATCAGTCGCGCTTGCAGAAATATTGACATCTACGGGACCGCACTCTGGATCTGCGCTCATGACTTCTATATCACTACACTGGACGATCGGTGCTACTTTATTACTGACTTTTATCGTCTGGACATAGGTCCATGTGTTAGGACCATTAGTATCTGTGGGCTTGCACCAATCGATGACCGTCCATTCTCTAAGTATTTTAAAACAAGCATCGGTACCGAATTCAAAACTAAAGAACTGCTCATCTGTAATGCTGACTGCTATTAAATCACAGCCCTTAGAAAGAATCACTGGCTCTTTCTGATCGTCCGGTAGATTATCTGGATCGTAAGCTGATGCATCACAGCTACCTGCTTCTGTCACACCATAGACATCCTTAGGCCAGATGATGTCGTCCTCTTCATCTTCAGGATCATACCGATTGATGTGAAATGGCTTATAGTCTTTAAATGTAATGGACTGCTTGACATATTCTACCCTTGCTTCTGTCCTGATGGTGATGAGCCTGATGACGGTGCCCACACCACATTGATTACGATCATCACTGTATATCTCATCTGTCAGCTCTGCTGAGCAGGTCCCACTATAATATCCATCTAAGGCTATGCCATCTACAACGAACAGCGAATCATCTATAGCGATCACTTCTCTTAAACTGTCATGAGGCACCACTGATCCAAAGACAGATAAGTCCGCTGGATCAAATGGATAATGACAACTGACTTTGATGTGAGGTAGTCCCACCACTCTGATCACGCCAGGATCTTGGATCTCGACTCTGACCATACAATCATTGAACTGGCCAGCCTTATCTGTGGCTCTCAGGATGACGGGCACTAGCGAAGCTTCATTACTTAAGTCTTCGCAGCAGAATGTCACCTTATCACTAAAGATGGTGTCCTGTCCAAAACCGCATAAATCTACTTCCATTTTCTTTATCTGGAGCGATGCCAATTTACAATCATCGTGACTCCCCTCATCTATGACTTCGACAGGGACCACTGAGATACCATCCGTCGTCAGAGATACGGCCAATTTATCTTCACATATAGCGACTGGTGGAGTCCTGTCTTCTACTGTAATGACTAATGTATCAGTTCCAATATTTCCACAAAGATCTATGCCTCTATAGATGATGGTATCTATCCCAACTGGAAGATCCACATACTCTCCCTCTTCTGCATTAAAATCAGATATGAATCCATATGGATAGACTACATCTACTTTTACTTCTGTGCAATTATCATAGAAATGTATGGGCGGTATATGTACAAAGGCACTGCAATCGTGCCCTGAAGTACTCTCTGTATAATCTGGATTCTGGTATTTCACCACAGGAGCGATATCATCATAAAATTCTATGAGCTGTATCTGGTAGTAGAGTGTATCAGTCCCTCTACATGTCAGATCATATAAGCCCCACTTTCTTAAGATGACGTCCTTACAGTCAGAAGTGATGACATTAGTCTCTATCATCTCTGTGTAGACGCTACAGTAATTTTCTAATACTTCTTGGAATGTCTTTCCTCTGAATAAAGGCTGCCCTGCGACTGATACGGGAGCGATGGTATCACAAGTAAACGCGTTATCCAATCTCACTAAATAATTAGTTGCTCGGGTATAAGCTGTTGAATCTTGATCATAGCTTGGTAGTCTTTTGACTAAAAATTCTTGCCTGCAAGTATCAGCCATATTCCCACTGTCATCTTTTGCGCCATATGTCAGTGTGATTTTCTTTATGAAATCAGGATCACATGCCAGTAATTCTATGGTCTCATCCATGACGACTATGGTCTCCATACCACATGACTGTGTGACACCTGGACCTGTATAATCTACCATCTCGATGCAGTCTAATTCTATAGGTGATAACTGACAATTAATCACTGGCTTCAACTTATCTTCTACGATCAAATTACCCCAACAGGAGTTAGCGCATTCTGGATTACGGTCTGTGATTTTAAATTCTATATGTTCTCCTAGATGCTCTCCTGTCAAAGTAGTACTGGATAATACTTTACCATGGATGCTTAATTCTAATGTATAATTATCTATGTGATCGGGGTCAATAGATGGGCTACCCATGGGTACGGTCACTTCAGCAATACATGCAGCGGATAAAGACACATTAATCTGAGCATAGCAGCTTAAGCCTGGACAATCGCAATCAAATACTTCGATGGGTGCTCCGATGACATCTAGCGAAGCACATAGATTATTAGCTGCGACAATAGCTAAAACATCTCCACCTGTCGTCGTACCAAAATTGACCACCCCAAGATCTAAGGTATTCTCATCATAGATTAGAGTATGTATCGTATACAGGCCTATTTTATCTATTGTGAACTGAGGGGTCGCACTAACAGCCTCTATCACTAAAGTCTCACCGCTGGTCAGTACAAATAATGTAGAAAATCCTGAAGGCACTAAAGCGTTGCCATCAGGGCTAGCCTGAATGGTGATAGGTGCTCCATCCTGTATACATGACGACATCGTGGCAGAATCTAATGTGCCAGCGTCTGCCATACATGCCTGAGCGACAGTGTTGTGGGTGAATGAAAATAAAATAAAGAAGGAGGCGATTAATTGGAATCCTTGGATTCTGGATAAAGAAACAGCATACCAAGAGGGCATAGCTGTATCCTTCCAATGAAGCATATTTTTCATTAGTGAGAGCCTATTTATGATTGCACAAAATCGTGTATGCCTTTGCCAAAAGACATAAAGATCCTTTCATCACAAGTAGGTTGGTTGGAGTAAAAGCGGTTATTGAGAGGTAACCTACCTGCTGGTAGGCAGGCCTGGCTGCTGTTAAGCAAGCCTTCCTGTTGTCAGACAGGACTCAGCTAAAAAAGAATAAGTGATTTGAGACCTTGATCTTTCGCTTGCTGACTATGTGGATCATTCAGAAAAGCCGTTATCTGAAATCTTCACTATGTAAAGATATATATTTATTTTACATATTATAATTTTATTTAATATGTATTGATCGTGGCGGACATTCGATTGCATTATAAATACTCTTTTCGACATTGTCCATAGATCATTATCATCGCTCGTCATACATTGTGCTCTGCCTGCGTCATCTACTTTACAGTATTCATTCAATCCTGTTTCGGCATCAGGATTAGATTTGATGTAATCAAAACCTGTTCTCTCCTTGATTAAATGGATTCTCAAGATCTTAAAACAAGAAAAAAATTGTCTTAAGGACACCACTTAATTTGCATACTATAAATTTTGCAAATAACTATTAGCAATGACCATATTCTGATATAAATATTTGATTGTCAACCCATTGCACCTCTTTAATTATTTCTAAGCCCATTTGTTAGAACTTCATTATCTTTGAATAAGAAAAGATATCTAATATTTAGATTAGTCTAAATTAAAATTTAAAGTAATAATAATATGCCCTTAGTAGAAATGAAAGTGCCGATGATCGGTGAGTCAGTCACAGAAGTCACCTTGTCTCAATGGCTGATCGAAGATGGAGCCTATGTCAAAATGGATGAGCCAATTTGCGAATTCGAATCTGATAAGGCGACACTGGAATTTCCAGCAGAAGCAGCTGGTAAATTAGTGCATGTCGCAGCTGAGGACGATGATCTAAGTATTGGTGCTCTGGTCGCTACCATAGACACAAGTGTGGCTGCACCAACTGAAGATGCCAGCCCTGCTAAAACAGCAGATACTCCAGTAGCTAAAGCTGACCCTGCACCAGCCCCTGCTGCGAAGCAAGAATCACATGCTACGGGCTACCCATCGCCAGCAGCAGCTAAGATTATGCGAGAGAACGACCTCAAATCAGATGATATCTCTGGCACTGGCAAAGATGGTCGCATCACTAAGGAAGATGCACAGAAAGCCGCCAGTACTCCCAAACCAGCAGCAGCTAAAAAAGAAACTGCCGCACCAATCGCTGTCACAGAAAGCCACGAATCATTCAGCAGAAATAAGCGGAGAGAAAAGATGAGCCGTATGCGACGGACCATCGCTTCCAGACTGGTTTCTGCTAAAAATGATACTGCTATGCTCACCACTTTCAATGAAGTGGATCTAACTAACATCATGGCACTTCGGAAAACTTATCAGGAAAAATTCGTCGAAAAATATGGCATCAAGCTGGGCTTCATGTCCTTATTCTCTAAGGCGTGTTCTAAAGTACTGATGGAGATGCCAATGGTCAATGCACAGCTGGATGGGAATGAAATCATTTACCATGATTATACGGATATCTCGATCGCGATTTCTACGCCTACAGGACTCGTCGTCCCGCCTGTTCATAATGTAGAGTCTCTAAACTTTGCACAGATCGAACAGAAGATTAAAGCACTTGCAGTCAAAGCAAGAGACGGGAAACTTACCTTAGAAGAGATGAGTGGAGGTACATTCACGATTACGAATGGAGGCATCTTTGGCTCTATGATGAGTACACCAATCATCAATCCGCCACAGTCTGCTATCCTTGGCATGCATACCATTAAGCAGCGACCTATAGCTATAGATGGTGAAGTTAAGATTCGTCCTATGATGTACTTGGCACTATCATATGATCATAGGGTGATCGATGGTAGTACTTCAGTCGGATTCTTGGTTAAGGTGATAGAATTATTAGAAGATCCTACTAAGTTGTTATTGGATATATAGAAATATTATAGATGACGCGTATCATTAATAGGCTTTACTGTGTCAGTATAGCCTATTAATTAATGCTTCATCATTCTCTTTTTGCTATTAATTGTATCCAGTAAAATTGTATCCTTTATTTCAACAAAGTATTTAGATTTCTTCTTATTGATCTCTATTTCGATTTGCGCATCTATCTTTCTATCTCTTTGATGGATTCTCCGTTTTAGTATTTTACTGTAAATACCTATTAGGTCATCCATTCTTTGTGTTGCTAAGCTAATGTTAGAGTTTCTTTCATGTTTATATTCAAAATACACTGTACGTTGATTACATACAATTCCAATTATCATGCATTTACAAAGCACTTTTCTCTTCAGCAGCTATTCTTTTACATATTATTATCCAGAAGCTTAAACTCACCTACTATCTCTCCACCCCTGTAAGTCAGGATATTTCCAAACTGTAGCATCACAAACTCACTCTGACGAGGCCTGAGAAATACAAAATCATCGACATCTAAATCAACAGAGGCTGGAGCATTGACCATCGTCTGGTTCGTTGATTCTCCGAAAATACTATTAGACTCTAAGCCATCTGGATAGTGATAATCAGCTTTCCAATAGCCACCATATAGAAAGAAAGATTGCTTATATGCTGACTTGATGGTACTCATCAATCTGCTAAAGCTTTCTAAGCCTGCTATCTTAGTATTCACATACTTCTTTAAGATCGGTGTGGCTATGAAGCATGCTGGCTTATACTTATCGAGCGTCGCAATGTCGAAAGTGGTGGGTTTCACTAAACAAGAACCCGCAGAAATATCATTTAATGGAGTGCTATCATCTTCATGCAGCTCTAAGGTAGGACTGCCTGCTCCATTAAAACAAAGATCATCGTTCCACAGAGCAGGATATTGATTGCGCACTATATCTTGACACTTCTGATAAAATGCATTGACTAAGTGTATAGACTTCCTCTGTGATCTTACAATTGTCGGAATCTTGACCACGTGTGGATCATAGCCCATGAACCCAGCAAACTCAATATGTTGCCGATGATCATTGATGTGTGCTAAAGCTTCACTGAGGCTCTCCGTCTCATGGAATCCGCCTCGATGAAGACCTACATCTATTTCTACATTCAGCTTCAGTCTTTTTCTAAGACTGATGGCCAAGGCGGTGTATTCCTCTATCCGCTGCTTGGTGTCTACAAGCCACTGAACCTGCTGGTAAGGATCAAATTGATTTTGAGATTCTGGAAGGGTATTAAAGTAATACTTAGCTGTGTTAATCGGCATTGGTTTACCAAGTAAAATATCCACTTGATCATCACAGCTGCTCGATAGATCACTCAAGAATGGCTGATGAAACACCATCAGCTTATTCGTACCTGCATGATGCATAACATACTCCACAAGGCCTTTCGATGGCAGGGACTTAACGACGATTCTGAGAGAGGTTTTAGGATTAATGGATTGTCGTAGAGCCCCTATATTCTGATCTAATATGTCTAAGTCAAGAATGAGTGATGGTATCGCTCGCTTATGGTTCTTTAGTGCTTGGTTAAGTCGATGGAAATATTCCGTCTTAGACATATGACAAATTGCTTTTATATTGGGTCTAAATTAAGAATTAAGATAGGGACTTAAAAATTATGCTTTTTGATAGTAAGCTACTATCTGAATGCAGGTAGTAGCTAACCATAATTTTTGATCAGCCTCTTTAATTTTAGTTATTTTAGTCGCTAAAGCAATATCCAATGACCTTAGGAGAATTCCTTAATGTATGTTCTGAAGATCCTTCGTTGATCTTATTCTATTTTTTATGTCTGCCCTTGACGGCATTCTTAGCTGCTATATTTGGCAAGGGGGAAGGGCATTTATCACCGTGGAAATATCTGTATTCCGTATTGATGTATTTGGCGTGCGTGCCTGGCATATTTGCCATTACACTGAATGTATATACTTTTTTATTCGAGCGAAAGTCAGTGATGGATCTGAATATCTACTCACAGATCCTTCCCATACTCGTCATGGTACTGACGCTAGCCATCATCAGAAAGAATATTAAGTTTGAGCAGATACCAGGCTTTGATAAATTAGGAGGCCTGCTGATTGTTATTGGGGGTGTGATTACAGCCATGTGGTTTTTAGACAAGACACATATTGTGGTATTCAGTTATATGCCTGTATATATGGTATTTGTGATCTTGATCGTTATGTTTATTTTGATCCGATTCGGAGCTAAAAAATTATTCGCATAGCCAAAGTCAACAATTATGAGTCAACACAGTTTTCAAGCGAAAGACGATAAAAACATTAACTACTATCACTGGACACCAGAAAATCCTAAAGCCATTCTACAAATAGCGCATGGTATGGGTGAACATGCAGCACGATATGAAAGATTGGCGCAAGAATTAGGAGAGCACGGATACGCAGTCTATGCCAATGACCACAGAGGCCATGGTCATACTGCCACATCAGCAGATGATGTCGGCTATTTTGATCAAAATGGACACTTCTGGAATGATACTCAGAATGACCTCATGATGATGACAGCCATCGCGAGAAAAGAACATCCTGGTATACCTCTATTCATGATGGGCCATAGTATGGGGTCCTTCCTCACAAGAGATTACATCACGAATGGTTCTCTGCAACTGAAAGGTGCTATACTCTCAGGCACTGCTGGGAATCCTGGTGCGCTCGCTGGAGTGGGTCGCTGGGTGGCAGGACTGATCTCCTTGATTTTTGGTAGAGGTAATAGAAGTGAGTTCTTGCGAAAGATCTCCTTTGGAAAATATGCTGCTTCTGTGAAGCCAATGCGGACTCCTGCAGACTGGCTGAGTAGAGACAATGATGTGGTAGATAAATATGTCGCTGATCCAAGATGCGGACTGACATTCACTTCGGGCTTCTGGATGGATCTGCTAGACGGCATCAAGCGGATTAATCAATCGTCCACTTATCAGAATACTCCAAAAGATTTACCATTGTATTTATTTGCAGGGGATAAAGATCCTGTAGGCGATTTTGGAAAGGGTGTGACAGAAGTACACAGGCTGTATGAAAAAGCAGGGATTACTGATCTTCAACTGAAGCTTTATTCAGGCGCGAGACATGAGACCCTTAATGAAACGAATCGGGATGACGTGGTGAATGATCTGAGGGTGTGGCTGGATGAGCATGTGTAGAATAAATCTTCTTCTTTAATCAGTTACATCAACTATTATATGATTGCCCTAAAACAGGACTTAAAGAAGTTTAATAATACAGTTTCGTAAATATCAGACGTAACTAAAAGCAAAACTATAAATCCCTTAGTTCACCAATGTAGCATCCACCAATTGATACATCAACCGATTGATATCATCAGCATTCAACTGTAGTGTACCCTTAAGCGTGATCTGCTCTGCGCTATACTTTACAGCTTCTGAAGCAACAACTTCCATCACTGTCTCTGGCCCGGCGCCTCCACAGAAGAAGCACATACTATATGGGAATGCGGAAAAGATAAATTCTTTATGGCTCTTGTATCCTTCTACTGGAATGACATAACCTTTGATGGTAATTTCTTTACCTGCGAGTGCTTCGACTTGATTACTGAAGACAGGCTTATCGATCTTGAAGCCCATGATCTCATCGTATTCTTTTCTATAAGTGATTTTGGAAAGGGTCTTCCATGCATTTTCTTTTACTGGTTTAGCATCTGCTTCTGACTCAGCTTTCACGATATCATCTGCTTTGTCCTTATCTGGAGTGGGGATCTCAAGTGTTGCCGATGCCCCTGATGTGACTTTATCTTGAGCACTGATAGAGACGAATGCAAGTAGACTGAAGAAGAGTAAAACGATGGTTTTCATAGATGAGAATTTATCTTATAACACCGAAAGTATAAAAAAGTGCACTGAAAATCAGCCTTTTAACCGATTCATAACAAGACTGCATCTTGAAGGACATACATGAGACTCGATCCATCGCTCGCTTTGACCAGCAGTCTGCCCTTGAGCTGAATCTTGTCATCAGAATATGAGACTCGTTTTCCATCAGCCATGAAGACTTCCATCGCTGTCTCGGGTCCTGCCTTCCCACAGAAAAAACAAAGGTTAGCAGGGAATGATGAAAATACAAAATGACTTTGCTTGATCTTACCATCTATCGGAATAATATACCCTGAGACTTCGATCTCTGTCCCATCCATGGACATCACCATAGGATTCACTGAGGGAATCTCAACTTCCATGGCCAGATTCTCATCATATTTCTTCTCATAACTCACTAATGAAAGCAAGCTCCAGGTGCTTGACTGAGATATACACGTCAAACCAAATAACAGGAATAAAAAACTGGAAAAGTATTTCTTAGTGTTCTTCATCATCCATCAAACGCACGAATCAAGGGAAGAGTTTCTTAATAGATCTCAAATTTTCTGACAAGGGTTAAGGAAATAAAAAAGGTCCTACATCTGCAGGACCTTTCACAAAGAGATTTTAAAGATTTATGGAAGCATTAGCTTTTAATAATTCATTAGTTACATGGGCTAATGTATGCATGAAATGTCGCTCCACTGATTGTCTCAAAGCCGGGTATTAAGTTGACTTGTTGGCCAGCTCTGAAGTCGACTACATTAGACGCTGGGACTGTTTTATCTGAGTACACATTATTCGATGCCCTATATAGTCCAGAAGGAATCGGATCATCATCTACATAGAGGACTGAAGGACAGCAAGCTCCGAATGGATCATTGATTTCGACCTGGGTCGTGCATGAAGAATTGTTATTCGATGCATCTATTACTTTCAGTGTTACTACAGCACCTGGAGCGTCTGCGCATGTCAGAGTCGATGAAGGGCTAAGCCCTAATTGGACTGGACTGCATATATCAAATGAACCATTATCAATTTGAGTCACATCCAAAGTATACATTCCATCCTGATCCAAATCTACTGTGATATTGGGAAAGCAGATCGCTACTGGAGGCGTCATATCAAAGTTACAGTTACATTGACCGTTAGGATCTCCTACATTAACAGTAGCTGTGCAAGAGGCAGTCAATCCTCCAGCATCTTCCACTGTGAGAGTCACAGTATTAGGTCCTATATTTGCACAAGTGAACGTATCCATATCAAGATATGCATCTACAATACCACAATCGTCACCACCACCTGTCCCGATCATTTGAGGAGTGATCGTGACTGATCCAATCGTACCTCCTGAGCCAATAGCTACAGTTGTACTATTCACACATGTGACTGAAGGAGGCATATTAGGCATCATGTTACAGCACGTAAAAAGTGGATCATTGACAGTTACTGTGGCAGTACATGTAGCCATATTTCCAATTATATCTGTCACTGTCATTGTGACTGTAGTCGGACTGCCTGAACCAGTATTACTGCAATCAAAATTCATAATATTCAAACTTAGATCAACATTACTACAAGCATCCATAGAGCCGTTATCTATATCGGCTGTCGTGATGGAAGCCATTCCTGAAGCATCTAAACTGACGATTGCATTCTTACAGACTGCTATTGGATCCGTCGCATCAGGATTACAAGCATCTATGCAGGTACCTGAAGGATCGGTCACGGTGACCATAGCGGTACACATATCTGAAAACCCAGCTGCATCTTTTACTGTGAGTGTGACTGCCACTGTAGGAGGAGCTAAGTCAGCACAAGTGAAATTCATGATATCAATGTCCAGTGCTGTAATCCCGCAATTATCTGTTGAGCCCCCATTGACATCAGCTGCTACAATAGATACCATTCCTGAAGTATTTAATGCTACACTAATATCCATACAGACTGCCACTGGAGCTGTCATATCTGGGTTACAAGAATTGGCACATGCTCCCTGAGTATCAGTCACTGACACCATAGCGGTACACATATCAGTCTGGCCAGCGGTATCTTTTATCGTCAGCGTTACCGTGACAATGGTACCCGCTTCTGCACAAGTGAAATCTGTTATATCTAGAGACATCCCTGCTATGCCACAATCATCCGTCGAACCATTATCTACATCCGTTGGTGTAATACTCGCCATACCTCCAGTGCCAAGATCTACTGTGATATCCATGCAGGCTGCCATAGGTGGGCTATCAGCATTGGTAAAACATGCTATGAATTCTGATGGATCGCTCTCGATTTCAGTAAACTCTCCTCCGATATATATTTTATTCAAAATTGAACTTTGGTCTACTTCTATGGCATAGACGGTTTGATTGGCTCCATTATTAAGTGTATTCCCGATTGGGACCCATGCATTCCCTTCTAATTTTGCTATCCGATTGGCTGAAGCCCCTCCAGCATTCACAAAAGCACCCACGGCGTAAAGATCATTCATTTGATCTATCGCTAAGTCGTAAACTGTATCATTAAACCCTTGCCCAACAGAGGCCCATGATGATCCATTGAAGGCTGCGATACGAAGTGCCTGATTACCCCCAGCCATTGTAAATTCACCTCCTGCTAAGATTCCGCTATTTCCTAAAATTACCTTTCTGACAGTATTATTAGTTCCATTATTGGCTACCGAGCCAAGAGCTGACCAGGTACTACCATTCAGATTAAATAATGCAATGTTAGAAGCTGCGGTGCTACCTGCATTAGTAAAACTACCGCCAGCATAGACTCTACCCTGACCATTAGAATATACGGAGTATACTGTCCCATTAGTTCCATTGGCTAAAGGGCCCCAGTTAGCTCCACTCCATCTTCCTACCCTATTAATTGGAGTAAGAGATGATCCACTTGCAAGACCTGTAAAAGACCCTCCCACATAAATTCTGTTTTGAATATCTATTTCTATATCGTAAACTGTATTATTTAGACTGCCACCCATTGCTGACCATGAAGTCCCGTTCCACCTTGCTATATTTCGAGCATTGACTCCACCTGCATTACTAAAGGTACCGCCAACATAAACAATATCATCTTGATCAACTTCTACAGCTTCTAAACTTCCATTCGTTCCGACAGTATTAGTAAAAGAGCTTCCTAATGCTGACCAGTTACTTCCATTCCACATCGCCACATAATTCACTAATATTCCTCCAGCTCCTAAAAATGAGCCGACAGCATATACTCTTCCATCAGAATCAATGGCGATATCTTTCACTATATCATTTAGCCCATTACCATTATTAAAGAGACTCCATGTGGTCGCACATGGCATAAATGCTACTTTCTCAGGAAGAGCTGAAGTAGCCAGTGCATCAGACAAGGAAGGCAAACGATTCAAATACTGATTAATGTCTATCTCAGATACAGAATTATTAATTGCCTTATTAATATCAAAATCAGTAGAAGCTGAAACACAGAACTGAATAAAGAATATGAGAGACATAGAAAGAATAGAGTGCTGAATATATGCACGAATGATACGGAAAGAAAGTATAGTTTTCATGATACAGGATTTATAATATATAAGCATGAAAAATCTAAAATGTGACTGACTTTCTTAATAAAAATGAAAATTAGAGGTCTATCTGAATTTATTTCAGCATCTGGCATCATGAAGAGCTACGTAATGCAACCGCTATAGCAAGATCCTAAAATTAATTCTGCAATCGAGTAAGAGTAGAATAACATGACATCACGTTCTCTTCAGTGCATCTCTGATGATGTCCATCTCTAGCACAATGCGATCTTGCCAACTGGGTAACAATTCTTTAATCATAGCACTACTTTGGTCTGTCATACGTGAGATATCTTGATCCAATATTTCAATAATAGAGTTAGCTATTTCTACTGGATCATCAGTCACCACCAGCGCATTAGTAAGATGCTGAAATAAGTCTTCGGTCTTTCCAGTACCTCTTACGACAAGTAGCCTTCCGCTTAGTGCAGTCTCCCATAGGGCATTACCCAGATTGCTGGCATCATATAAGAATAGTCCGATATCGTAATTTAATATTTCTGATGGCATATCATGGTGAGCTATTCCTTCTTTAAATTTGACATGCTCTTGGAGAGAAAGAGTGTCGACCAGCTTTCTCAATTGCTGACGTAGCTCACCACTGCCAATGATACAAAGCGAGGCATCTACTTTATGTGTATGGACTAACTCGAAAAGTGTTCTGATGCTGAGATCATGTCGCTTCCACTTCGTTAGCCGGCCAATACTGATGAGCTTGATTTTTTGATTTCTTTTGATCTCCTTGACTCTTTCAAAAGATAGCAGCTGTGCACGTAGCTGATCATTGATACCATTATATAGCATGTGTACTCTTTGACCAGGATTAATTATCTCCAGTGCTTTATCGAATTGTGTTCCATCTTCTGTGCATATGATGGTATCACATGGGTACTTAGCTTCTGCATACTGCAGTATATGTCTGGTATATAGTTTCAACGATTGCTTCTTCTGCATCACATCATAGATCAACGAGCCAAATATCCTCGACACGGACAGGATCTTATTCTTATGACCTAATCTTGCAGCAACAGTACTGTAGATACTCATGCCATAAATGACATCATAGGACTGACGAGCGATCATTCTCTGAGCCATACCCCTCATCGCAAAAAGAGATATGAACTTACGAGGGTAGTGAAAGGGTATACTTAACGGATGAACCTGAATCGCAGATCCATTGGGAAAAGTCTTCTTGGCTCTTGCAGTCTGATGAAACATGATGCAGTCAAATGAGTGCTCCTCAGATCTTCCAAGATGATTAAAAAATTCATATACAGCTGGCATAATCACAGGCTCCTCGTCATGTATAAGCCAAGAGTCCAGCGAGAACAGATCAGATAAAATCAATAATCTCATGTCACCGATTCAGGAAAATATTCTATATATTTTCTTGTGGCATCAGATAATTCTTGACCAAAATATCTGGAAAGTATGTGAAAGCTCATATCTATTCCAGCGCTGACCCCTGCAGAAGTGATAAATCGATCATTGTCTATGTACCGAGCTTTTCGATTCACTATCACTGAAGGATCTATAGACTCTAATGTATCGAATGAAAGGTGATGCGAGCATACTTCCATATTTTTCAAGTGTCCGAGTTTTGCCAAAATCAATGCTCCTGTACAGACGGATGCTGTAATCTTAGACTGACTGATGGTATCATCTATTCTTCTTAGAGATTCTGGATCCTTTACGATGGGTCTCGTACCGAAGCCTCCTGGAATAATGAACAAGTCGTAATACTGATGTGATAGAATGTGATCAGCCGTAACATGAAGCAGCCCCTTAGATGTTCTGATCTCTTTCTGCTGAGCCACAGTATTAATGGTATACAGTCCATCTTCTTTCACATAGTCAGCAGCACCAAATACCTCCAAAGGCCCAGCAAAGTCAAGTAATTCTACATCCTCAAATAACAATATCCCCACAGTTTTAATCTCCATATTTCTGATATTTTGTGTAGTAAACATAATACATAAAATGCTTGTAATAAGTCGTAGTCATTTTGTAGGATATATAAATATGTGGTTTAAGGCATTCACTATTGTCTTATAGGTGTACAGTTTAAGGGTGCTAAAAGCAAGAAGAGGCAAAATCAGAAAAGTTTGATTTATGCCTCTTTTTATTTATGGCAATCACTCTTTATAATTCGACACGGAACATTTAAGATATAGATAATTTAGACTCCCAGAGTATGTGAATCATCACATTGATTTAATATCATCAGCCAAAAATCTTATAGAACGACACTACGTACCACAAAGCTATATTTATCCATAATCTAGAGAGAGCTGCGGTGCGGTGCATCCTATTATACCCGAAAAAAATAGGTTGCTGGTGTAAAAAGTCCCAAACCAATTTCTCTTCGGTGTATAACCATATTCTGTTTGCTGATAATTGTATATCACATTTGTGAACAATCACTTTGATTGATAATCAGAGGTGCATAGCACCGAAATATCTAATGCATGAAATCCAGAGTATAACTGTATATCTTGCTTGTTCGCTCTTTAATCCTATCCATATACTGTGGTCATTTTGATTTAGCGAGTACATTTAAGATCATGCCTCCTACGATCATAGAGATGCCGGTTATTCCCATAAGTGAATAAGTCTCACCAAAAAATATCAGACCCAAAATCAAAGCATATATCACCTCCATATACTTAAATGGAGCTAAGACTGAAGTCTCTGCCATAGCGAATGCCTTAGTCATAAATACTTGGCCAATTAAACCAAACACACCGATCAAAGCCACGGCATACCATTCATCACCGAGCGGCATCCGCCATGCACTAATAAAGAGTAGACTGCCTATCATCGATATGACCATGAAGTAATTGATGATCGTCATGTGATGCTCCCTGGTGGCTAAGTACCTGATCAGGACAAAGACAATTCCAATAAAAAATGCCGAAATCAATGACAATCCCATCCCCAATGCACTCACTCTGATGTCAAACCCTTTCAACACGATGACACCTGCAAAAGCGATGATAAAGCTCAGCCACTGCCATCGATTCACTTGCTCTTTTAGATAGAAGAATGCTAAGACTGCACCAAATATAGGACCCAAATATCTGATCGAGATCGCAGACCCTAATGGAATGATCTGAATCGCTTTGAAAAATGTAGCTAATGAAATGGCACCCACAATAGCTCTTAAGATGAGAACTTTTCGGTGTGTACCAATCACAGGTATCCCCTGAGATATCATATAAGGGAACATAAAAATGAATGTCCCTAAGGCCCTCACAAAGATAACCTGACTGAAATGTAGATCACCTAATGCCTTTGCCAGTACATTCATGACAGCGAATGAAAGTGTGGCGATTAAAATGAAAGTTATTCCTTTAGAAAGCATACGCGAAGCTACGACTTATCAATAGTCAAGGTGAATTCAATACCAGCAAAGTCTAAAAATCTAAAACTGGCTTAGAGACATGATGCCTGATCAGCCATAAAAGAAGGGAAGCGATGCAGGCTATGCCGCCCATGATATAATAGAACAGTTCAAACCCAATTAATTCTACAAGCGGAAGGCCTACTACAGAAGCCACGATCAAGCCCAAAGAAAAGACCACTGACACCGCCCCCATATACTGAGCTTTATTCGCTTCACCAGCTCGACCCAATCCTATGGTACTGATAAAAGGAAAATTCATAATTTCTCCAAATCCTATCAATAAGCTATGTAAAATAATAGCAGGTAAAACATAAGGACATAATGGAAAAATCAAATAAGAAAGCCCTATCATAAATCCCCCGATGACAAGAGGTGGAAAGTGACTTTTCTTTTCTAAATAAAAAATGATAGGCATCTCAAATAAGAAGATCATTAAGCCATTCGCTGTAAAAAACCACCCGATGAGATTCTCCTGAATACCTAAAACTTCCTTTAAATAAACAGGAGTCGTGTACAGGATTTGGAAAAATGCAGTCAGCACAATCAAATTCAAAGCCATGAAAAGTAAAAAGGACTTATCTGTGTAAGGGCTTTGTTTAGTCTTCTTCAGTTTGTCATTTACCTTTATGATCGGCTTATCTTCGACTAATAGATACAAAGCTACAGCGGCAATCAAACAAGTAATCCCATCGACAATAAATAGCCAATTATAACCATAATGAAATGCCAAAAAGCCACCTACAGCAGGACCGATAGCTATACCTAAATTAATTGCCATTCTAATCAACGAGATGCCTCTTGCCACATTATCTTTATCAGAATAATCACTGATCGCTGTGAATATCGCTGGTCTCATCATATCTGCAATACAGACGGTCACGAATATCCAGCTGATCAGCGCGTAAAACTCTGTAATCAGAGGATATGCAAAAAAACTAAACCCAGCTACAATCAGGCTGACCATCAAGACCTTATACGTCCCATATATATCACACAGCCAAGCTCCTGCGAATGCTCCTAATAATCCTGCTAACCCATAGACGCTTGTCCCTATCCCTGCTTGGGTCTTAGACCAGCCTAATACATCGAGCATATAAAGCGACAAGAAGGGAACGACCATCATTCCACTGCGATTGATCAGCATCACTACTGCCAGAGACCACACATTCTTAGGGAGTCCTTGAAACGATCTTTTGAAATATCCTACCACTGAGAAACAAAGCTAATGGGAAATGGTCATAGCGTTCGTTTATAATTAAGTTTTTG
>ENA-ORXT01001009-ORXT01001009.1-marine-metagenome-genome-assembly--contig:-NODE-1009-length-40166-cov-8.741874_pt1 | contig 40166 bp, 29 predicted proteins | sample MGYA00237868_ERZ511482 | MGnify/ENA metagenome assembly ERZ511482 | reverse complement strand
ACCGTTGCTGGATTCTTTTGAGTATTCATTACCTGACAACTTTACAGATGTAAATAAAGCTGGTTCGTATTGTCTGATCTCGACCTTATCATCTTTACTAATTACTTTATAAGGATAAGATTCAATTCCAGGATCACTTTTCGATTTAATCATTTTCCAACCAAAAATTAAAAGTATAATTGTTAATATTATAATGCCTATTATCAGTAGCTTATTCATATGTGGCTTTTGTGTAAAACAAGAAAGTGGATAAAATGTTGAGATGTGTTGTCCTTTTCTATTTCTGACTCAACAAGCACCCAAAAGGTCTCCCGAACTCTAAGGTTTAAAAAAATCAACAACCCAAAGGTCTCCGACCTCTTGGGTTCATGAAAACAAGCTCTTGGGTTTATGATTTCCTATTGCTTAACAAACTTCCCGCTCGAAAACAGACGATCCTCAATATTGATTCTAAAGACATAACTACCTGATTTAAGATGAGCGATTTCTAATTTCTTATTTGGATGATCCACAGCTCCTGATAAAACTTGTTTTCCCAACATGTCATACAATTCAAAAGTCATGTTGTCTTTGAAGTATTGAGGATCCATACTCAATTGGATAAAGTCTTGAGATGGATTGGGCATGATAGATATAACATCAAGCGGAACCTCAGTTACTGAAACTGAACCAGTACCAAATGTTTCTAAAATTAAGTTGTCGAAATAGAATCCGTCTCCACCTACAAAATTATCTGATTGAAAGGTGAATTTTACAATTACGGCATCATTGCCAATAAAGTCATCAAGACAAATAGTTTCCTGTACCCAATCAACTTGAGCCGCATCATATAAGGGTTCTCCATTGTCTACTTGATCTGGAACTCCAGGATTTGTATATTTCCCACATAGCGGAGTAAAATTGTTGCCGTCCGCTGAAACTTGAATCTGCACAAAATCGTAATTATTTTCTATTATATATTTAGTGTGGAATTTTAGATTTGCTGCGGTAGCTTGACTTAGATCAAAGGTGTTGTTGATAATGATCTCACTGTATAAATTGTTTTGATAAACTCCATCAGGTGAATCTGTTATTGAACTAGGAGCAGAGACAAAATCGTCTTCGGTCAATCCCCAATCTCCGGAAACTTCATAATTGTCAAGTGTGGATACTGAATCAACAAATACTTCAGTGGGTATAGCAAAGTTGTTGTCGTATGCTTTTGTTAATACCGTTCTATGGATATAATTTCCATTGTCAATTAGAACGATGAACTCTACTTCAGTTCCAGTAAAACTATCATCTATAGTATACGAAACTTCAAAATCTCTTATTTCGCCGTAGGTCATATTGAGACCAGGAAACTCATTTGCCGTAAGGCTTACACCTGGTGTACCAGACATAACAGAAAAACCAATTGGCTCTTCTTTTAATCCAGATTTTTCTAACTCAAACATAAGTACTCCTTGCGAAGCAGTTAAGATTGAGATTGGACTTATTTCTTTTGCGAAAGCGTAACTTAAAAGTGTATGTGCCGCATTCAAGTTCATTCTTACAGTTGACTTGTTGAGATCGTCAATCCTATTTGATCCAGGCCAAAACGAAGGACCAACCTCTGGTGTATAAGTGTAACTTTTATTCTTTTCAGTTTGTTCTCCATACATGTAATCGTCACTGTCGCCATTAACTATATAACCTACAGTTTCAGTTCCTGTACCCATCACAAAATCATTTTCAGAAATCATGGCGCGACCCATCGATTTGAATAGGTCATCTTCATCTGTTGGTTCATCTGAAAATCCCCAAGGATGAATCAATAGATCTCCTGAAGTGTGGTAGTTAAGAATGATTTGAAAATTATTATCAATGCATAGTTTTCTCGTTGCCTGAGTTTCGGGCTCTGAAAAAGCCGATGGACCCCTGTATGTTTGACTATCTTCATTTGGAGATGAGCCTTGATTGTCAAATGCCCATTGAAAGCCGTAATTTCTATTTAAATCCACTCCTACAATTTCTCCTTCTGGATTTGCATAACGATTTTTTCTCCACAATCCACCTCCGTCAGGACTTATGATCTCATTGAACACATAACCATCTGGATTTACAATTGGTTGGAAAAACATGCTTGTGTTGTCCACCAAATACTTTACCTCTGTATTGGTTTCGTAATTTTCTAACAAATACCACATATAAAAAATCAATTGCGAAAGTGAGTTTGGCTCTCTCGCATGGTGAAGCGCATTGTAATAAATTTGTGGCTCATCTTCAATAATATTAGATGGGTCATCAGAGATAACCATGTAGAATAGATTCCGCCCTTCATGAGTAAGAATATCTCCAATCGGCATTCTTTCTGTGATCAAATTAGGGTAGAGCTCATGCATCTTATCTAGCTCAACCAATGCCTCATCGTATGTAAGGTATCCGCCCATTGTACCAAATTCATAATTCTCTGGGGTCTCATAGTTGTACTCTTTCTGATTAATTTCACAAGGACCTTCTCTTGATTCGATATTTAATACTCGATGATCATCAGTACCATATTTATTGTAAAATTCCTGAACGTCATCGATGAGTACCGTATACTCAAAACCCGCATCAGCTATTTTTCTCAATTCTTCTTCACTATAGACATTTATGATGTGCTTATGAAGTGCAATCTCTCCATGATCACACTCGACACCTAGACCAGCTAGCTCGCTGTGTTGGTGACCAATTAGATCAATTTTGACTTTAAGATATTTTGTGGATTGTTGCCCAAAAGTGGCTCCAAAAGAAAAAATAAGGATGAAGGTAAATAGGTACTTATGCATGGTCAAATTGTTTTACCTAAAGATAATAGCAATTTGGATATAGCACTGATGGAATAGGACATATTCAGCAGTTTTTAAATGAAGTTGTTGAATCTTTGACCTTGTTTCAGACAATTTTATACTAAAGTCGACTTCAAATCTCTATGAGCTTTGTTTGCCTAATGATCCCACCAGTTCAATCAAGTCAAAAATAAGTTCGCATTCCTCCTCAATCTTATTTATATTTCTTTGATTTTTTGCCTGGATTGTGCTAGAGTATTATTCGTTGACATTGAAAAGCATCGCTGGGATTACGTAGATTTTGATCGAGGACCTGACCACAAAAGTCCGGTGCACATGGCGAAAGATGGAGCTTCTCTAGTGCTTAACAAATTTTCCACTCGAAAACAATCTTTCCTCTACATTGATTCTAAACACGTAGCTTCCCGATTCAAGATGAGCAATTTCTAATTTCTTATTTGGGTGATCCACAGCTCCTGATAAAACTTGTTTTCCCAACATGTCATACAACTCAAAAGTCATATTGTCTTTGAAGTATTGTGGATCCATGTTTAGTTGGATAAAGTCTTGAGATGGATTGGGCATGATGGAAATAACATCAAGCGGAACCTCAGTCACGGATACTGGACCATCGCCAAACGTTTCAAAAATTACATTATCAAAGTAGAATCCATCAGCACCTACAAAATTATCTGATTGGAAAGTGAATTTTACAACCACTGCATCATTGCCGATAAAATCATCTAAACAAATCCTTTCCTGCACCCAATCAATCTGAACTCCATCATATAGAGGTTCTGCGTTTTCTAACTGATCTGGGACGGCAGGATTTGTGTACATTCCACAAAGGGGAATAAAGTCGTTTCCATCAGCTGAAACTTGAATCTGTACAAAATCATAATTATTTTCTATCATAAATTTTGTGTGAAATTTAAAATTTGCCGCAGTTGCTTCACTAAGGTCAAAGGTGGTATTGAGTATTATCTCACTGTACAAATTGTTCTGGTAGATATTATTTGGTGAATCTGTGATTGAATAAGGTGCGGAAGCAAAATCTTCTTCAGTCAATCCCCATTCGCCAGATAAATCATAATTGTTTATGGAAGATATTGGATCAAAATATTCTAAACTAGATTCAGCATTACTCCATCTATTCGGTTTAGTTATGACTGTCCTATGGATATAATCTCCATTATCAATTAAAGTAATGAATTTTACTTTGGAACCGGTGAAATTATCATCTATCGTAAATGGAATATCAAATGTTCTTGTTTCACCATAAGTCATTTGAAGATCAGAGAACTCATTTGCCGTAAGGCTCAAACCTGGTGTGCCTGATTCAACTGAAAATCCAATGGGGCCTTCTCTTAGCCCAGATTTTTCTAATTCAAACATAATGATCCCTTGTTTTGTAGTCAAGGCTTCAATTGGGTTCAATTCTTTTGCGTAAGCGTAACTTAAAAGTGTATGTGCGGCATTTAAATTCATGCGTACTGTGGACTTATTGAGCTGGTCAATCCTATCTTCGCCAGGCCAAAATGTAGGACCAACCTCTGGTGTGTATGTGTAACTTTTATTTTTTTCAGTTTGCTCTCCATACATATAATCGTCACTAGTTCCGTTTACTATGTAGCCTACTGTCTCACTTGCAGTACCCATTAAAAAATCATTTTCTGAAATCATGGTACGACCAAGAGATTTAAATAAAACATCCTCATCTGTCGGCTCGTCCGAAAATCCCCAAGGATGAATCAGTAAATTTCCTGAAGTATGATAATTAAGTATGATTTGAAAATTATTATCAATGCATAATTTTCTCGTTGCCTGAGTTTCAGGTTCTGAAAAAGCAGATGGACCTCTGTATGTTTGACTATATTCATTTGGAGACGAGCCTTGATTATCAAATGCCCACTCAAAACCATAATTCCTATTTAGGTCGACACCGACTATTTCTCCTTCTGGATTTGCATAACGATTTTTTCTCCACAGTCCACCGCCATCTGGATTTGTAATTTCATTGAAAACATAACCATCTGGATTTATAATCGGTTGGAAAAACATGGCTGTATTGTCAACCAAAAATTTTACCTCTTCATCTGTTTCATAATTTTCTAGTACGTACCACATGTAAAAAATCAATTGCGAAAGGGAGTTAGGCTCTCTCGCATGGTGAAGGGCAGTATAATAAACTTGCGGTACCTGCTCATCGATATTTTCTGGATCATCAGAGATAACCATGTAATAAAGTTCTCGTCCCTCATGAGTAAGAAAATCTCCTATTGCCATTCTTTTCGTGATCAAATCAGGATAGAGCTCATGCATTTTATCTAACTCAACCAATGCTTCGTCGTAAGTAAGGTAACCTCCCATGGAACCATATGCATAATTCTCTGGTGTTTTAAAATTATATCCATCGACTTCAACATCGCAAGAGGCTTCTCGCGAATCAAATTCTAAGATACGATGATCATCAGTACCATGTTTTTTGTAAAATTCCTGAACATCATCAATGAGAATTGTATACTGAAAACCAGCATCAGTTATTGTTCTTAATTCTTCTTCACTATAGACATTGATGATGTGCTTGTGCAAGGCAATCTCCCCATGATTACATTCAATACCTAGACCAGCAAGTTCGCTATGCTCGTGTCCAATCAAATCAATTTTTACTTTTAAATACTTTGTTGATTCTTGGCCAAATAGGGCTCCAAAGAAAAATATAATGATAAGGCTCGAGAGGTACTTCTGCATGTTGAAATTGTTTTACCAAAGATAATAGCAAATTGAATATCGGTGAAATGTACTGAGACATATACTGTAGTTTTATCTAAAGTGGATGTTCTGCTTTAGTATTTTAGCTCATCTTCTTGTTTATGTTGATTTTATTGATCTATTTTATGAATGGCCTATCGAAGCCACCAATTCAATCAGGTCAAAAATAAGTTCGCATTCCTCCTCAATCTTATTTATATTTCTTTGATTATCAACATTGTACTCTAGTGTCGTTTCGAATCTGAGTCTGCGCTTAGGCATTGCAACATATATTCTATCATTTACAATACGCATCACAAATGGCAGATCGTTTTTAATTCTAAATTCAATCATCTTTTGCTTGAATTTATCTGTCAATAATTTAGAGCTACCGGAGCTTATCAGCTCAGTGGTAAATATTCCCCCAAACGTACCGTAATCAATTTTATTCCTATTTGTAAAGTAGGGCTCGGTATTCTTAAAGTCCTTTGTAGCAATTGTTAGTTTGTGTCCTGTGATTTTGTTGATGTAAGAATACCAGAAAAACCCTTGATAGTTGGTTTGAATCGTACCATCAATTTTTACATGGGTTGCTTTTAAGTTTGAAGCTTCAAAAGTGACCTTGTCCGTTTTTCCTTTAATCAAGTTTGTTCCATAAACTAGATCTGAGCTTGGAAATAACTTGCTAAGATTAAAGTACCTGCTGTTGACCGCTTGATTGGCTAATAAGTTTGTTTCTACCTCTTTCCTTATAAACAATGATTGAATAAGATCCTTCATAAATATGGAATCAAATTTATTCGAATAGCGTATTGTTTGTTTTGCTATTAAAAGAAAAATGACAAATGTAGCTACGAGATAAAATGGATCAATAAATTTACCAGAGATCACCAAGGTAAGTAACATGATGATTCCCAAAACACCTACCACGATATGAAGAACATTTTTGTTTTTCGCAGCTTCCAATCTATGCCACTCATAGATTTCTAGAGCGGGCTGAATATTTCTATAAAGTGTTTCTTTCTTAATCATCAATTTTTTAATTTGATGGGTAGTATGTTATATTACCCACAATATCCACCACCATAAGAGTATATATATTTAGGGTTCCACTTATTTTCTTTTCCCATAATCATTCTTGAAGCTGTAACTCCAACTCTATTCCCTAGGCTTTCCAAAAAACTTATCCCAGCAGTATTTTCTATTGGAATCAATGTTCTTTGGTTTGTTTGAGAATGCTTTATTTTCAAAAACTCGAAACCTACAATTTCGTTTTCAGATAAAATCAATCCATTTCCAAAATCAGGAAGATAAATGCCTAATAATTCTTTGTCCCTATTGAAATAACCGAAGCCAGTTCCATAGTGTTTATCGAGCAAGTGTCTTCTATCTTCATCGTTTGCCTTAAAATCTAGGTTGTACACAGCTAATATATCTGATTTTTGAAGAGGTCGAATTGATTTCGAAATTGGATTGTGCTCTTCTAGTTTCAGATCAAAACATATGTATTCTGATATTTTTTTGAATCCAACTCTGTTATAAACCGACTCTCCTAGCTTGGTTGCTATCAATAATTGCGTTTCACATCCTTGCTCTTTTAGAAACCGAACAAGGAATTCAGTCATTTCAAAACCAAGACCTTTGCCTCTATATTTTTTGGCTATAATTATATTACCAAGCCATCCTATTTTAGCTTTCAAAAATACACTACCTGTACCAACAATTTTCTTTTCATGTATGATTACAAATGCATAATAGAAATCATCCTTAAAATATTTATTGATAAATTCTTCAAAATCAAAATTCCAGTCATCTGGTTTTAGATTGTTTAATCCATTAATATCTGATTCCTGTAATTTTCTTATCATTTTCAATATGATTACTTTAGTTACAGCCAACTTGAAATTACAATGATTATCAATATAACCACTGAGAATCTTCATTTAGTATAAGTTTATAGCTTTATACATTTTCCACTTCCGTAAATGTTGCACTGCAATTAGGCTGCAGTTTATTTTACTTTACTGTCCTCATTAATTCAAACTTAGCTCAAATTCTTTTTAACTTCGCCAAAATTCTAAAATTGAACAAATGAAATATTTAATACCTTTTTTATTAGTTTCCTTTTTGTTTGCTACACCTAATTTGCTAGCACAAGAGGAATCCAAATGGCCAAAACTTGATAAGAGTCCTTTGCAATTTTCTTACTATCCAGCCAATGCAGCTTGGAGAAATTACTTGCAAGGGGATGATAGGACCCAAAGGGCAAAAATCAAAGTTACCTATTCATCACCTGCCGTTGCTGGAAGAACAATTTTCGGAGATCTTGTCCCGTTTGGCAAAGAGTGGAGGTTAGGAGCCAATGAAGCAACTGAGGTGATTTTCTACCAAGATGTTGAGATTGATGGTAAGACTGTTTCTAGAGGGGTGTATACAATGTTTGCTACCGTAAATGAAAAATCATGGACGATCAACTTCTCTTCTGAAAGTGGAATATGGGGTGGAGAGAAACGTGATGTTTCAAAAGATGTAGCAAGAATTGAAGTGCCAACGGTAGTTAGCAATTCATTGAGGGAAAATATGGCGATTGGTTTTAGAGAGATTGATGATCATCTCGTACATATGATTATTGCATGGGATGATACTTCCGTAAATATTCCTATTGCCTTTAATGTGGTAAGTTTTCCAGATGAAGACGTAAGTCCAGCTGACTTGGTGCAGTATCCAGATAATTCAAGATTTAGAAATTACTTAAAGCCTGAAGAACTTGAAGCAGCAAATGCAAAGGTGAGAATTACCTATGGTCGTCCAATGAAAAACGGTAGAGATATTTTTGGTGGCTTGGTAAAATATGATCAAGTATGGAGACTTGGTGCCAATGAATCAACTGAGATTAGCTTGTACCAAGACACGAAGATTGGAGGCGAAACAATAAAGTCTGGTAGATATAATTTGTATGCAATACCAACTGCTGCAAATTGGACTATAATTTTTAATACAGACATGCCTGCTTGGGGTGCTGCAAATAGAGATGAGGAAAAGGATGCTTACAAAGTAGTTATCCCTGTTACTCAAGATGCAGAAGTACTAGAGGCTTTGTCCATTAGATTTGAAGAAATCGATGCCAATAATGTAAATTTGATTTTTGGTTGGGATACAACTAGAGCAACAATGAAGCTTAGTTACTAGAATAAATAACAACAAAAGATTATCGAAGAGTTCAGGATTTCCTGAGCTCTTTTTTTGTTTGTTATTAATCATGAGAGTTATTGTATTCAATAATTCATTATGATGTCAATTACAACAAATTTTATCTTTGTATTTTATATCGGTAGCTTTTGGTTGAAAAACCAAAAGTAAGATGAGCTAATCTATAATTACTTTGAATATATCGTTCTAATAGGAAATGGAATATTGATATTCTCTCTATCAAAGGCTTGTTTTATAATTACAACGGCTTTGCTTCTCGCTCTGATCAATGCCCGATGTTCAGTTGCCTGTATCCAAAATCTTAGTTGGAAGTTGATCGAACTATCTCCAAAAGCTAAATAATAGAATTCTATATCAGCTTCTCGATATTTAAATTTCAGACCGATTGCCTCCCTCACAACCTGCTCTACTTTATCTAAATCTGATTCGTATCCAACACCGCACTCGAGCACAACGCGTAGGTCTCTTGTTAAACTAAAGTTTTTATAAGGATTACCTGAAATTGCAGAATTTGGAATGATAACCAGATTATTGTCAACGGTTCTGATTTTAGTATCTCTCAAATTAATATCTACAACCGTGCCTGCAAAACCATTTGTTTCAATATAATCGTCTATGTTGACATCTTCTTTAAGTGATAAGGAAATACCTGCAAAAGTATTTGATAGGGTACCCTGTATTGCTAGACCTATTGCAAGACCTGCAACCCCAGCACCTGCAATCAAGGAATTAAGTGCTTGATCCAAATTTAGAATACCTAAAGCCAGAATGATTCCTAAACCGATTATAATAATTGAAACAGTACTTCCGATTAGGCTTCTTATAGAACCTTGAGTGATTCTGTTTTGTAGTATTTTTTTTGTTTTGTTGCTTATTTTTTTTGCTAAAATATAAGCAATCATAAACACCAAAAGTGCTAAAATGAGATTGGGGAGATTGACTATGAATGAGTCAAACCAATTTGCTAATTTTTCAAGTAGATTTGCAACCGATGCATTTAGTTGATCCTTCATATTTTTTATTAAATATTATTTTCTTCGAATGTAAGATGTAAAATTTAATCTTTTTCAATAAGAGGTAATATACTTATTTGAAGGATATTTAAATCAATTGGCTTAGTTATAGCTCTTGAGTCCTTAATTGGTGCTTGCTCACAAAATCTTTTAAGACTATATCGAACTGTGCAGCAACGTTTTCTTTGTTTTTTTGATGTTGGGCAAAGCTTTTGGTAATCAATTCATTAACTAGCTTGATTTTTCCTGAGTTGCTGAGCTCGTAAATTTCTAAGCATCTATCTATCCAACTTTGATTATTTTTATAGAACTGCAGTAAATATGGGAGTTTCTGATCGTTTTGCATGATGTATCGTTTATTGATTGTTTTGTATTTAGTGACATAAACATATACGGTGCTATTTATAGAAAAGGTTTTCTATTTGCAAAAAAAAAGGAGGCAACTTTTCAGTTGCCTCCGTATACTTAATTATAAGTAAAGAGAACCTGTATTTCTAATTATTTTATATTTTAATAATTTTCACATTTTCAGTAAATGACTTATTACTTATCACTCCATAATAACTTCCTTCAACCAGGTGTGCTGTGCTTATGCTTAGAGTATTTGTTTTAAACGTATACTCATTCATCAATTTCCCTTCCTGATTATATAATTTTAGGGTAGAACTTAGATTTGATTCTCCATTCTTACCAAAACTAATAGTCACTTCTTTTGTAGTTGGGTTTGGAAAAACAGCTATTGCAACTTGATCACTGTCATTGATATCGAATGTACTTACAATGTCATTTGAACCAGGTAAATAAACAGCAGATGCTCCTGCAAATAATTCATTATAGTTTGGTGCAAAATCTCCACTTGCCGTTGGAATATCAAATGCCAAGACTCGTCCACCTCCATTAGCACGCTCGGCTACATAGATTGACATATTTTCATTATCAAGTACCATATCAACTGGGTTACCCAATACTGAGTTCGGTCCTGCCACTCTAATCTGCTCTTGCATATCGATAACTGCATCTGCAGAAGCGTTTACAAAATCATTAATAACAATAAAGGCACCATCGGTATCACTTGTTGCATCTCCAACGTCTGTAAGCAACATGATATCCTGATCTGCCGAATAATGAATACCATGAGTTCTGACCAAACCATCAACAGAGAAAACTGCATCTGGCTGCAATGTTGGACCTCCTAGGTTAAATACGTCAGAGAACAAAGCCACCTGATTGGTATTATCTACAACTGCATACAAGTCTGTTCCATCTAGATGTATTCCCCAAAGATTAAAATCAACATCAAATATTGATCTTAAAGAGATATTATTTGCATCAATATCATATATGACCAATCTGTTCTGGTTGTTATTTGCATCATTAGCGTCCTGAGCTACGATTAGTTTATTTCCAGCTACTGCTATTTCTCGTCCATTTGTAAAATCAGAACTTGAGGTAGCCGTTAAGTCTGGCATATTGCCAGCTTGAAGGTTGGTCAAAACATTGCTGTAGGCATTTATAACATTGTCTATTCGATTCAATTGATAAATAACATCATTATTAGAATCGTAATAAATTCCATCAGCATCTTCTCCAGCTGAAACAAAAGTATTAGCTCTCAAGTCTCTGTCTTCTAAGATTTCAAATGCACCAACTAAACCACCTGTATTTGATGAAACAAATAGGTTGCCAACAGTTGCTCTATTATCATCTCCTGGAACAATTGTTCCACTACAATCTCCAGTACCGCTATGTGGCAAAGCCAAATACGGAAAGGTGCTGTTAAATGCTTTATCATTTGCTTCTACACCCGTAGTATAAGACAGAACATTTAATAGTTGTTCTGTAACTGGACTTGGAGAAGTCATTGGATCGAAATCGTCATACCAAAGACCTACTGCTGCAAGTACAACTCCTGCAACTGCTTGTAGTTCGATACGTGTCACATCATCCTCTAATCTTCTTCCATTAGGAAAACCATCCATATTTGGAAGAAATTCCATATCTGCACTTTCGTTAAATGGCGCAACAGTTAATCCAATAGCTGCAGCTTGAACTAGCCCAAGTGAACTGAAATTTGCATCATCTCTTGCAGTTGCTGGGACGGCCATGTTTAGTCTCAACATATCACCTCCATTTGGAAGGAAATTATTGACAAAAGGTTTTCCTGCTGCAAGCGGGTTCCCTTCTTTACCGGTTGCTAATTGATATGGTATGACATTAGGCACACCTGTATGGAAGGTAGGCCAAAGATCCACTGATCTTGGTTTTCCGGGTGCAGGTAAAAGTAATGTACCAAATACTGCATCATCCAATGCAGTTCCAGCCACAGCATCTGATCCTTTCAACGAGTACAGCCCATCACCACCATTTGTGAAATCAAAACCACCAAGTGAGGCTGTCTGAATTCTTAATGGTCCAAAAGCAGGAACTGCTCCACCAAATTGATCATCATCCATATAGAGCGCAAGTTCTGGATTGTAAAAATATTCATCCAAATTTGTCTCTGCTATTTCGTCATAAGGACTTATAGCATTCCAAAAATCTTTATTTCCAATTGGGATAACAGCTTCATTGGTCAATGGCATTCCAAGTCTCGATACTTGTATCCAATCACCAGCATAGGTAGGATCTTCACTAGCAGAAAAGGTTCTAATAGCTGGTCTACTTGCAGATGCCCAAACACCAATTACAAAATCGGGATCCAATATACTAGTTGGTACATCTGGAGCCGAAGCTTTCTTAAGTGTAGATATTGGAATTTGAATTGCAATCGCACTTACATTCAGACATGCCAATCCATCAACAGGAGTACCTCCTTGTCTAGGAGCATCTCCTAAATCAAATATGCCTCCTAAGTCTGTGAAAAATGGATCATCAGTAGGGCCAGCAAAAACAGTTTCACCTGTACTTGCTGTTGTTATTGCATCTTGAAATAAAGTTGCATAAGTTGTTCCCAATCCTGCTGCTCCCTCTATTGATCTTGGTCCTACGTTGTTTGGTGGAACAACACCTTCAGTTACAATTGTTTCAAAACTAACACCACCATCTATACTTCTTTCCAAGGTATAAGTAGTCTTTAAGTTTTGTGCACCCAATCTAATATTGAAAAACGTTGTTGGGTCTTCATTGATAGCATTAAAGGTAAATCTGTATATAATTTCATCGCCGACAATGCTAGCATCATTGTCTACATGTATCTCGTATCTAATGTTTTCTCCAAAACTATAATAGTTTGGTCCTCCTTGAGGCAGTTGCATCGGCACATAAGTCGCGATGATTGTAATCATGTCCTCATTGTCAGGACTTTTAAAAGCATACAAATCAACATTATCCGCAAGTGGATCATTGGAGATTAATGGAGCTTCTCTATGGCTTGATGCACTTGCAATTGTTGTACTACCAACCAACAATAATGTGCACAAGTATATTTTAAAATGTTTTAAGTATTTATTCATTGTTTTTTTTTGTTTCAGATTATTATTGTCCAATTTCTGTACCTCTCCATGGAGTAGCTACATATGGGAAACTAGTTCTAAATTCTTTATCATTTTTTTCTACCCCTGTCGTAAAACTTAATACATCAACTAAGTCTGTCGTCACAGGACTGTCACCACTTGCTGGATCGTAGTCATCGTACCATAATCCTATAGCAGCCAAAACGATACCTGATACTGCTTGTAATTCAATTCTAGTGACATCATCTTCAAGTCTTCTACCATTTGGAAATCCATCCATATTTGGTATAAATTCCATATCTGCACTTTCGTTAAATGGCGCAACGGTCAAACCAATTGCAGCTGCTTGAATCAATCCAAGTGAACTAAAGTTTGCATCATCTCTTTGGGTAGGGGGTACCGCCATATTTAATCGCAGCATATCACCACCGTTTGGTAGGAAGTTATTGACGAATGGTTTTCCTGCAGCAAGTGGATTACCTTCTTTTCCTGTTGCCAATTGGTAAGGAATAACATTTGGAACTCCTGTATGAAATGCTGGCCATAAATCCACTGATCTAGGTTTGCCTGCATCAGGTAGTAGCAAGGTTCCAAAGACATTATCATCCAAGGCAGTTCCTGCTACTGCATCCGATCCTTTTAAAGAAAAAAGTCCATCAGCGCCATTACTAAAATCAAATCCACCTAGCGAGTTTGTTTGAATCCTCAATGCGCTAAGAGCTGGAACAGCTCCACCAAATTGGTCATCATCCATGTACAAAGCCAATTCAGGGTTGTAGAAGTGCTCGTCCATTACTGTATCTGTAATCTCATCATATGGACTCATTCTGTTCCACATATCTTTGTTACCAATTGGAATAACTGCTTCATTTGTAAGCGGCATTCCTATTCTTGATACCTGGATCCAGTCTCCTGAGTAACTAATTTGGTTACCGGCAGTCATAGTTTGGATAGCAGGTCTGCTTGCAGATGCCCACACACCAATTACATAATCAGGATCTAGAATATTTGCAGGAGTATCAGCCGCACCAGTTTTAAGCAAGGTGCTGATAGGTATTTGTAAGGCAATACTATGTACGTTCAATTGACCAAGACCATCTCTTTGTGGTTCTCCTGTTCTTGGAGAATCTCCTAAATCAAAGATTGCACCAAGGTCAACAAAGAAAGGATCGTCAGTTGGTCCTGCAAAAACAGTTTCACCTGTGCTTGTAGTTGAAATCGCATCCGTAAACAGCGCTTCATAAGTAGCACCTAGTCCTGCAGCGGATTCGATGGACCTAGGTCCAATATTCGCTGGTGGTACAACACCATCTGTAAGTATAACATCAAAATTTGCTCCACCATCCATACTTCGCTCTAGTGTATATGTGGTTTTTAAGTTCTCTGCGCCTAATCTGATGTTAAAAAAAGTAGTCGGATCTTCATTCGTTTTTGCAAAAGTCATTCTGTAGATGATTTCATCTCCAGGAACACTTGCGTCATTGTCGATGTGTATTTCGTATCTGATATTTTCACCAAAACTGTAATAGTTTGGTCCACCAAATGCCAATTGTCCTGGTATATAATTAGCAATGATCGTTATCGTGTTAGGATTGTCTGGACTTCTAAATGCATAGAGGTCTGTATTATCCGCGAGAGGATCACTTGCTATCAGAGGTGCTTCTCTATGGCTAGACGCAAAACTGCTATCTGAGACCAATGCTAAACACATCATTAGCATTAGAATGACAAATGCATTTTTTCTTTTTACTTGATTCATTATTATTTGTTTATGAGTATTATATTTCATCAAGTTCTGGATGTACAGAACCTGTTTTGAGTGCTTTGAATTTGTATTCTTTACTTTTTGAGATTTCGCTTTTACTTTTGTAAATCAGAGCCATCAATCTATTGACATCAATGTTATCTGGTCTTTTTTGGTATTCAATTTCTGCATAGTTTAATGCTGCATCTGGATTTTCTAAAAGCTCCAAATAGACCTTGGCATATTCAAGATTCATATTGTGACCATGTGCGACATCATCCGCCAACATTTCCATTATTTGCTTGGTTGTTTTTTCCAATTCACCCATCCAGCCTTCAGCCTTATATATTTCTGCAAGCTGGATATAGAAGCTCACTTCTGGTATGATTTCTATTGCTTTATTATTTATTCTTTTAGAAACTTCAAGACTGCCATGCTCCAATTCGATCGAAGCCAATCCATATAAAGCAAAAGGATAGTCCTTTCGTGTTTGAAGTATATTTTCATAAATCTGTTTGGCCTGAGTAGGTTGCTCATAAAGTTGATACAGCTCAGCGAGCTTTTGCATTGCCCAAGCTGTTTCTTCCGTACCGGGAAAACCTGCTTCAATAGCTAATTTCATTGCCTTCATTGAACCAGCGATATCGCCATGGATTTCACGCAAGTATGAAACTCTTGAATATGATCTTATATCCGGCTTGATGTTAATCATTTTATCGGCCATTTTAATAGCGTTATCATACTCGCCTAACTCTATGTAGCAATCCACCAATATCCCATAGATCTGAGCATTTTTGGGATTCAATTGCAATGCTTGTAAGCCTATTTCTTTCGCTTCCGCAAATTCGTGGAGGGAAAGTATAATGCCTGCCTTTGTCATCAAGGCTCTAAATTTCAAATCTGGATTTAGGTCATTATTTTTTAGTATATTTTTCGACAAAGCTAAAGCTGCAGGGTAGTAGTGACCGTGTTCTCCTGTGACTCTTGCTTCCTTGACAAAAAGCATAGCTAGATTTAGTTTTGCCTCATTGTTATTTTCATCTGCTTCTATAGCATTTAACTGTTCTGCGTAATAATTTTGTACTTGATCCCATTCATTTCCATTTTGAATTTTACTATTTCTCACCAATAGTTTAGGGATAGTTTTATTTTCTTGAGCTAAATAATCATTGGAATTGGCATTTGCATTGTAGCAACCAGAACCCACATAGCTTACTACTGAGAATAGAGCTATAACAATTACGGTTAGCGAAGTGCTTTGTTTTAAGGTTGAGATCATGATTATTTGTTTATGTGGTACCCTATTATGATATACGTTGGAAAAGGCTATTTTGGATTTGAATAAGCCAGATTTATTGAAGAGACACACGAAATAAACTTCTATCTGATTCGATTTGGTAAATTTTATGACCGCTTTCGCAAAGTTTAAACAAAATTAAAATAGGTCTGTTAAGGTTGTCGTCTATGGTAGGAATGCTGTGTTTTCAGTCTTTTATACTAGTTTTTAACTTGTAAATTTCAAATTTAAAACATAGCTTGTGCCATCTATTTATACCACCTGTTAAAAAGAAGCTATGGTTAAGGACCAAGAAATCATATCACTAATGCTCAATAGAAATGAGCAAGGCATGAAGGCACTTTATGCTAATTATTCTAATTCAATTTTTGGAATAATTACCAGAACCACCAAAAACAAAGAATTAGCAGAAGAGGTTTTGCAGACTACGATGCTAAAAGCTTGGAATAAAATTGATACTTATAGAAACGATAAGAGTAGTTTATATACCTGGCTGGCAACAATAGCTAGAAACTCTGCCTTGGATAAGGTACGATTAAAGAGTTACTCAAACCAAAATAAAACCGATTCATTAGACTCAACCGTATATGATTATGGGTCCGTTAATATGAGCCAATCCGAAATGGATGTCAAAAAATTAATTAATGGACTGGATGAGAAGTATAGTGTGCTTCTTAAGCTTGTTTACCTAGAAGGTTTTTCGCAAAAAGATGCGGCGGAAAAACTAGAAATACCCTTGGGGACGGTTAAAACAAGGCTAAGAGGCGCTTTAGATATCTTAAGAAAGGACTTAAAAAAAGAGAAATTGCTTTTTATTGGTGCATTTATTATTGCGCTATTAACGCTTATCTCCATGTTATGAATTTAAATGAAATAAAGGAATCGGGATTATTAGAACTATATGTTCTAGGCGAACTGGGTCAGGATGATATCCTGAAGGTAGAAGCTGCCATAAAGGAATTTTCCTCCTTAAAACAAGAAATAAACGAAATAGAAATTGCTTTACAATTATATGCTAAAGCTAATGCAGTTCCAGCTCCACCTGAGATTTTGTCAAAAGTGCTTAGTGAAATTGGAGGTTCTTCAAATATTTCAACAAATCCAGTTACAGCTAGTAATGAGGTTAAGAAAGATTCTATGTGGACCAAGTTACAGCCAGTTGCCTCATTATTGGGACTAATTGGACTTTCAGTTGCCTTGTACTTTAATACAAATAAACTCGAGGATCAAAAAGTCAAATACGAAGCAGAAATTGAAAAGTGTGAGAAAGAAAAAGAAGAACAAAATATTCAACTTGGTTTACTAGAAGGTATTAATTCTGAAGACAACCAAGTAATATTTGCGGAAGCGACAGAAAAATACCCTAATACAAAACTATACTTTAATCACAATAAAGATACAGGAAAGAACTACATACAATTGGATGAACTTCCTGGTCTTGCTGATAATCAAAGCTATCAATTGTGGTCTCTAAAAGGTGATAACGCCCCAGTTCCACTTGATGTTTTCCAAGATGAGTCTGGTAAATTAATAGAAGTAAGCTTTATTGCAGATTCTGATGCCTACGCCATAACCATAGAGCCTAGAGGCGGCCAAGATGCTCCTACCATGGAGAATCTAGTTGCTGTCATAAAAATAACTTAAAATAATTTTATTTAATTAAAACCACCTTGCCCAACTTACACGTATATAATTTTACAAGCAAACATTAGACAAATATGTTGTGGTAATATATTAAGTGATTTTTATTTAGTTTTTTGATTAACGGTAATAGATTGAGTTATTTTTAAGGTTCTAATTTTCTAAATTAGAACCTTTTTTCATTGCTTTACAATCTTAGCTGTAACCGTAAAACCAGTTTTTTCAGACTTAATTATTACAAAGTATAAGCCTTCCGGCAAATCTTGAATGTTCGTTTTAACGGAATTTATCTGCCTAACAAATGCTCCCTTAGAATTTATCAATTTGATTTCAAGATCATTAAACGCTTCATAGTCAATGTTGAGATATTCAGATGAAGGGTTGGGGTAGAGGCTGATTTTTAAGTTGTTGATGTCAAGAACGTTTGACAAATCTGCACCGTCACAATCCTCGTCAATTCCATTATCTAAAATATCTTCAGCATTCGGATTGATGTTTGGATCAATATCATTGCAATCTAAATCTGTCGTAAACCCATCTCCATCTTCATCCAATAAACATATATTATTATTGGGAAAACCATCTCCTGATTGTTTTGTCAAGACACTGGTCCAAGCTTCTCCATAGCTATTAATTATTGAAATGGTCAGTTGGTCATCAGCAAATGAATAGTTTTCAACAAAGTATGTTTCTCCCCATTGACCTTGTCCTTGGATGTAAAGCGAGTCGCAGTCAGCAACCAAGCTCAACGCTCCTATATATCCACCAGAAGGTAATTGTGTTTCTGATTCGGCATCGTAGCAACCATAGTACGCTCCAAAACTTATATCTTCATTTATATCTCCATTTGACTCTGTACTGAATATCAAATACGAATCATTACTAAAGTTATTAATTTCAATAACGCCGGAATAGAATGAATCAGCGCACCAATCAGGTAGCAAAGAATCACTTGCCATTGTAGTTGCTTCATAGATACCAGAAAAATCACATAGGCACTCCACTGGATCAAGCTCCCCTAAACATGAACAATCTTCTTGAATCAAATCGTTGCTTGTGCCCATGTATCCATCATCACAAGGAACTGGATTTCCAGATTCGCTTTCACAAGCCAAATCCATGTCACCAGAAAAAGCCAACATTGGATTATTATCAAAATTATAGTTTATGTCTTCACAACTGTTTAGGATTTCTTCAGGTAAGCAACCCGAAAAATTATTATTGTTAAGCTCAACAAGTCGTAGAGAATCCATACTTGGAAAAAAGGATGGAATATCTCCCGATAGGATATTATTTCTCGCTGAAAATGCAATCAGATTATCTAATGACTCAAACTCTGCTGGTATATTTCCGGAAAGATTATTTTGATCTAATAAAAGCTGTCTTATGGCACTGAGCATTCCAAGTTCAGCTGGAATTTCTTCAGAAAGAAAGTTAAACGAAAGAAGTAGTCTGTCCAGATTTTCCATGTTGCCCATGGTTACTGGTATTGGACCTGACAAATCATTTGAAAACAAAAATAACTCTTCCAAATTTGTCAAATCACCTATGCTTGAAGGTATTTCTCCTAGGAGATTGTTTGCACCTAAGTGTAATAATGTAAGATTACTCATGTTTCCAATGTCCTGAGGAATCATGCCACTCATGTTGCATTGACGCAAAGCTAGCTGTTGAAGGTTTGGCATATTGGTCACCCAATCAGGAAATCCACTATTGATTCCAGCTCTATTAAAAAGTATTTTTTCTACAGCATTTAAGTTCTGAAGACTTGGCGGTAAATCACCAATGATGTTGAGAATATATTGAGTTGGTGAGAATAAAAAATCAAGCTCGCAATTGGCATGTCCATCAAGGTCAATACACTCAACACAGCCTTCTTCATTTAGAAAAATTCCGTACCAACTTTCCATTGGTTGACTCAATACCCATGCTGTATCCCAATCCATACCATTTGCAGAATTATATAGATCGACCAAGGCTAGAGAATCTTGTTCTCTGTCACATTGAGCGTTGGCAGTTAGGCTAAAGGTTATAAAAGCAAGAAATATTAGCTGTCTCATCTGAATGTCTTTTGCCAGCAAAGATAATATTTTGAGTCTAGTCAAGTCTCATCAAAAAAATTAAGGCTCAAGGCAAATGACAAAAGCTTGTCAAAATTAGTTTTGTCTATAATTGATAAACGTCGGATGATAAGTACCGATCTCCACGATCACAAGCAATAAAGACGATAACTCCCGAGCTTAGTTCTGAAGCAACTTGTTTTGCGATATGAAAGGCTCCTCCGCTAGATATCCCTACAAAGATTCCTTCCTTTGCGGATAGCTCTCTGGCGGAAGCAACAGCGTTTGTACGATTTACATGTATAACTTGATCGACTTTGTCTGCTTCAAAAATACCAGGCATCATTTCTTTGCTCCATTTTCTGATGCCAGGAATTCTTGAACCTTCTTCTGGTTGAGCGCCGATTATTTGTATCTCAGAATTTTGTGATTTTAGGAAAGTAGAAGTTCCAGTTATTGTACCAGTAGTTCCCATAGAGGAAACAAAATGAGTGATTGCTCCTTTTGTGTCTCTCCAGATTTCGGGCCCTGTCGTTTCAAAATGAGCTAGCTTATTATTCGGATTGTTAAATTGATCAAGCAAGACATATCCTTTATCATTGGCTTGCTCGAGTGAGAATGTTCTTGAGTATTCAATTGTTTTTTCTGCGGGTGTGAGAATTACTTCCGCACCATATGCTTTCATTGTCTGTATGCGCTCGACTGTTGCATTCTCAGGCATTACTAATTTTATATTGATGTCAAAGGCAGCTGCAATCATGGCCAAGGCAATTCCTGTGTTTCCACTTGTCGCTTCGATGATTGTATCAGTCTTTTTTAGACTTCCATCTTTGAGCGCATTCTTAATCATGTAATAAGCTGCTCTATCCTTGACACTTCCACCAGGATTGTGACCTTCTAGTTTGGCATATATAATTACTTTGGGATTTGGATTGGATTTTTGAATCTCAACGAGTGGAGTGTTTCCTATTAGCTGTTCAATCTTCATGTGGATTCAATTTCGTTTTTAAGAGATAGCGTATTTTCATTGTCGCGATAATATACTTTCGAGTTAGGGGCTACACTTTTTGTAATCCATACATTTCCACCAATAATACTATTCTTACCTATTGTAGTTTTACCGCCGAGTATGGTTGCTTGTGCATATATGATGACATTGTCCTCAATGGTGGGATGTCGTTTGTCATGTACTCCTCGCTTGGGAGCACTCAATGCTCCTAGGGTTACTCCCTGGTAAAGTTTTACATGGTTGCCTATGATAGCAGTCTCACCAATGACAACTCCTGTCCCATGATCTATACATATGGATGCACCAATCTCAGCCCCTGGATGAATGTCAATACCAGTTTTGCTTTTGGCAAATTCTGTAAGTGCTCTAGGAATTAATGGAACATGTTGATCTAATAAGAAGTGAGCTATCCTGTAAGCTGCTATAGCGTAAAAGCCAGGGTAAGTTAGGATCACTTCATTGGTATTTATCGCTGCTGGATCGCCATCAAAGGTGGCTAGAATATCTATATCCAACTTTGATTTTATAAATGGTAATTCGATAATCAGATTCTCTATCAATTCTGATTGCTTTCCTTCAAAATCTTCGATTCCAAAATTTAGCAATTCGCTAAGCTCTGATTTTATAGAATCTATGCCATTGTCGGAAGATCCATATTTACCCAAACGTATTGGATATAGGTAATCCAATACCGAGTGGTAAAATTTCTTAATTATTGCATTATAGTTCATAACCCTTTGTGTCCATGCAAATATATATCCTTTTTAAGGCTAATATCTATCCGTCAGTTTACAAAAAGAATTATTTCAATTCTTTGATCAATTGTTCCAATTTTGGGGAAGAAGGTTTTAAGCCCCTCTCGGATAGTATGATTCCATTTCTGTCAAACAAATAATGGACATTGGTGCCATTAGCCATATAATTTGATTTGAAAGTTGAGTTTCTTTTTGGATCAATTAGGTGTATGGCTTCCCAATTGTTTTCTTCAACATACTTTTGTACATCAGAGATCTCTTTGTCAAGTGATACGCCTACGGAAGTAAATTTATCACCATATTTATCTATTAATTTTTTTATGTGTGGTAGTTCTTCCTTGCAATACGGACACCAGGTCCCCCACACAGTCAGCAATATATTGTCACCTTTAAAATCATAAATGCGTGCAGTCAATCCATTTTCATACTGTGCCTCGCCTAGACCTGGTGCAGGATTTCCTGGCTTTAATTTTTGAATCTTATTATACTGCTGTAAAAGTGGATCCGTAGATTTTAATTTGCCAAAATTCTCCTCATAGACTTTAATAAGTTTATCATGATCAACACTGTTATCATAAAACGCAGACTTCACAGTTGCGGAGATAATCATCTTTCTGATACTTTCGATGGTGGATCTTTCATTGACATATTCTATAACTTCAAAAGGGTAGATGGAGTCGGGAACATTGCCTTTTACATCATCAGTAAGAGCGTAGTATTGATAGTTCCTATTATTGGTTTGGAATTCAAGTCGCTTGTTGTTTATACTCATTTGCCCGATGAGATTATAAATGTCACGATCAATATGATTGCCTTTTCGTTCTTGGAAGCTGATGAAATTAGCTGTTCTGTGTCCGACTTTTAGTTTTTCGATAAGTTTTAATTCCAACAATATTTCTTCAGGTATTTTCACTTTTATAAATGTGCTATCAATTTTTTTAAAGTTGATAGCAAGTTCTGATTTTATAGCTTTCCGAAAATCTTCTTCCTTCATGTCCCATCTTAGTGAGTAGGGAATTAAAATGGAATCTGAGTTTAGTAAAAAAGTATTTATTGGGTCACCTTTAATGTAAATTGGATTTGATCTTAAGTCAAGTTTTAGATTTTTGTCTTTATCAATGAATATCAACTTGGGCCATTTCCATTCATCAATCTTGATATAATCATATCTGGTTTCATTGATCTCAATAGTGTCTAAGAATTTTCCATCTTGAATATCGATGGTATCATTTGCAAAGACAATAAATTCATTTTTTGGATCAACATCTCCAGAAAATATTATTGAGTTTTCTAGTTTCTTGGAACACAAAGCAAGAAATATCAAAATAAAAATAGCGATAGAAAATTTCATATAAAGTGTTTAATTTCTGTCCTCTTTCTGTTGTTCCATCTTTCGGCGGATAAATTAAGTATCCTTCTACGGCTGTTCCATCATTCCTTCGTCCCCTCATCAAGAAATTGAACAAAGTCGTTGTAATAACTGTAGCCTATATCAGATAGTTTATTTCCCTCACTATCTAAAATGACAAAGTAAGGTTGAGATATTTTTCCGAATTTTGTTTTTTGAAAATGAGCATTTTTATTTCCTACAGATCTCAGTGTCCTTCCATTTTTAGTCTTGATTTCTTTAGCAAGTTTTCTTCTGTCATCAACTATCAATATGATGAATATAAATTCGTTTTCAATCCTTGCTTTTAAAATGGGGTCTGATAGGATAGGTTTATCCATTTTTTGTGCGTTTACACAACCATGTCCAGTAAAATAGAGGAGTATGTTTTTGTTTTTTGATTTTGAAAGGGCTAATACTTCTTCAAGATTGATGGTGTCTCCTGCTTGGCTGGTTGGGAGTGTTGTTTCTGTTTCCTTTTGTTGTTTTGTCAAAATTTCAAAAAATTCTTTAAATGTTAGGTCTGAATATTCTCCACTCAGCACTAATTTTTCGAATTTTTTTTCTTCTTTTTCATTTGGCAAAAACATTTGGAACTTTGGTTTTAATTTTTCCCAATTTTCTGGACTGACTTTCATTTCTTCAAAACCTGCAGTAAATTCAAAAATGAATTTAAGATTATCATAATCTGATGTTTTTCTGAAGTCATCATAGTTTTCTAATAAATCTCCAAATGTAAATGGCCCTTTCTTCGAACTATCTTTAAGTAGAAATACAGCAGATGGCGTAGTGCCAAATATCTGGATGTCGATAGAATCTAAATAGCAGCTATTGAAGGTCTGCATGTTTTCTCTCAGCTTAGAGGGAAAACTATCTAAGTTGTAATAAACAGTTTTCTGTAAAATTTCATCACATTCTTTTTCTGATTGGCCGATTGCGCTGAAGATAAAAAGTAATAGTATTGTTATGGTGGAAATTGTTTTCATGGTAATTAATGATCTATGACCAATGAATTTGGCATCTATTTAAATGACGGCATAAAATTCAAATTACTTAAAAGTAAACAAACAAATTTGTAATCAAAAAGTCTTTTAAACTATTGAGTGTTATTGTTTAGTTAATGAACCAATGAAGATTTACTTCACTAAGTCGTCTTGCTAATAGCATCTTGATACTTATTCCATTCTTCCTTCACCTTAGGAAGTAGAAAGAAAAGACCAATCATATTCGGAAAGACAAGTGCCAAGATCATTGCTTCTGAAAATTTGATTACTGCCTCAAGCGTTACGGCAGCTCCAAGCACAGTAAAAGTCAAAAAGATAAGTTTGAAAAGTAGGTCCATTCTCTTGCCTCTGCCAAACAGATACTTCCAAGCTTGTAAGCCGTAGTACGACCATGATACGATGGTGCTAAAGGCAAAGAAAATAACAGCCACGGCAAGGACATAAGAAAATCCTGGAATAGCTGACTCAAAGGCTAAGGATGTGACAGTCACTCCACCCAATCTTTCTCCAGTTGCATTGATGAGAATTTCATTGTTAATGACATCGCCATATTCGAAAGCTCCGTTCATGTTGAAAATGATAATTACTAAAGCTGTCATGGTGCAAATGACAACGGTATCAATAAATGGTTCGAGTAAAGCGACCAATCCTTCTGATGCGGGGAAACTAGTTTTTACTGCGGAATGTGCGATTGCTGCAGAACCAGCTCCGGCCTCGTTAGAAAATGCAGCCCTTCTGAAACCTTGGATCATCACACCGATAAAGCCTCCTGTGATTGTGGCTCTAGGTGAGAACGCTTCAGTAAATATTTGCCGTAAGGCGTCATCCACAAATTGATAATTAGAAATGATAATAAACAAAGCTGCAGCTACATAAATGACAGCCATCAAGGGGACAAGCTTTTCAGTAACTTTTGCAATTCTTTTTATCCCACCTATGATTACAATTCCTACCAACACTGCAAAAATTAATCCCAACAATGTTCCCGATGCAGAACCTTCGATTCCAAATTGATTGATAATTTGGGCACTTGCTTGATTGGATTGAAAGGCGTTGCCTCCGCCGAAAGAAGCACCGATGCACATGATAGCAAATATGACGGAAAGTACTTTGCCTAGTTTTCCTTTTTTGAGTTCGGCAAGTCCTCTGGAGAGGTAATACATCGGTCCACCAAATACATTCCCATGCTCATCAATGTCTCGATATTTGACGCCCAAGGTGCATTCTACAAATTTGGATGACATGCCTAAAATTCCAGCGACAATCATCCAGAATGTTGCACCTGGTCCACCGATAGAAATCGCCACAGCAACCATCGAAATATTTCCTAATCCAACTGTTCCAGAAACCGCTGTTGCCAAGGCTTGAAAATGATTTACTTCACCATTATGGCCCTCATCTTTGATGGTATCCGTGATGTCTCCATCAACTGAATGCACCGTGGATAGATTGGTATTGTGGGCAGAGTCTAAGTGATCATATTTTCCACGGACAACTTGGATAGCAGTACCAAATTTACGCAAGTTGATAAATCCAAAATAAAAGGTAAAAAGGGTTGCGCCAAAAAGAAGCACGATCAGAACGATAGGAATTCCATGATTAAAAATTTGAATTTCTGTGAAGACAATACTTTCCCACCATAGAGCAATCGGCATAAATGTTTCATTGATTTTTTCATCCAATCCTTCCGCTTGCGCAAATGAAGAAAAAGGGGCAGAAAGTAAAAAGACAATAGCCGTAATCAGTTTGTAAAATGGTGTAAATAGGAATGTTTTCATAAGTCGAAATTCTTTGTATAAAACTCCGAGCTTTTGAACGGTAAATTTGTTGTAGTCTGATGAAATGTTGTAAATGTCAGTCATAAAGCTACTGACAAGCCTTATTTACGGGATGATTGTGATGTTACTGACAGGAATTTTCAAACGAATTTTTCGCTCTCGCTTTTCAGACATCTCGAATATGGCCTCTTTAAATGGACGCTCGTGTTGATCTTTAGACCACATTTGCTTTCCAAATATGCCATCTAGAATGGAATTTATCAATCGTTTAATCTCATTATGATCTTTGATATCGTAGCTCTTGCCATCACGAGATTCATTCTTTGGTTTTATTTCCAACCAATCATTATTGGGATCTTGTTTTCGCTCAGCAAAAACCTTTAAAAGGTTATAGTTGGCAGGGGTGAGTTTGATACTGTGATTTTCGTTTTGTCTAAAGCCTGAGACTTGGGCTATGTGGTCATATTTTCCTGAATCTACTTTTTCAAGCTTTAGTTTTAGAAAAATATCTTTTGCTGCTGGGATAAGTTTTTCAGATAATTCTTTGACCCAACTCATGGCTAAGGCAAAAAATATCATGATTAAGGAGGTCTTAAAAATAGCAGACATTAATATCATGTTGAGATTGGAACCTGTGAGTTTTAAAATCTCTGCAATCAAAGTAATTAGAATACAAATCACGGACAAGTAAGCAAGCATCTGAAGCTTTCTCTTTTTAAAAGATTCATATAAAACGAGCCCTAAAAATCCTAGCGTGAATAAGGCGTAATAAACATCAAATTCGATGATGACAGAATGTTCTCTATCCAATAATACGCGACTGACTGCGGGTAGCAATGAAAACAAAAATGGAATTCCAACTATATAAATCCAATATTTTGATTTAATAATTGCGTTTAATCTGGTCGGAATATATTTAAACCAAGGAAGTGCCAATAAAATGAAAAGGCTATTGAGTAATGAGAAAATACTCCTGCAAACATGTAAGCCTGGACTTTCTAAAGTTTGACCAATCTCCAAATTTGCGTAAGCAAAATAAACTTCACAAGCTCCTGACGTACTCCAGCATAGGATAGATAGCGCTAACCACAGTTGACCTATGTCTCCTTGCTTCCGTCCTATGTGATGCCATATCGCTATTAAGGCAAGAAAAGCAAAAAGACAAACAGCAAACTGCCACCATCCAAAAAATATAAGCGTTTCAGTTTGTGGGTTCAAAGTTTTTTTCTTTATACTAACACAATTTCATGAAACTTTCGATGATTATTAAATTTATTTAAGCAATTAAAAATAATACTGTCTTAGAACCTGATTTTATATTAACGGACAACAGTCACATCTCCATATTTATAAATTTTCCTACCGTCTAACCGTATGACTTTTTAGTGATAAACATAAACACCAGTTTGCACAAGCTCATTCCCAAATCTACCATTCCAACAAGCATCATACTCAGCCCATATACTATTTTGGGTTTCAAATACCTTGTTGCCCCAGCGATCGTAAATTCAGGTAGGCATCAATCATTTAATCAAACGGCTTTTATTTTCAGCGATGTAAAAATGTTTTTATATTCTTCTTCATAAGTTAGTTCGAGTATAAACTTCCGCTCCGGACGCAGGAGGGAGGGAAGAATTTAAAACAATCCGCCAGCTGGCGGTTGTTATTAAATTCAGGGAGGCATCAATCATTTAATCAAACGGCTTTTATTTTCAGCGATGTAAAAATGTTTTTATCTTCTTCTTCATAAGTTAGTTCGAATATAAACTTCCGCTCCGGACGCAGGAGGGAGGGAAGAATTTAAAACAATCCGCCAGCTGGCGGATGTTATTAAATTCAGGGAGGCATTCCTAGTCTGGAAGTCTGGCGTCTAGAATTCTGGTGTCTCCTACACAAACACCTCATTATGTACCAAACTAATAGCCTCAGTCAATAAATGCCTATCAATGACCAAGGAAATATTTCTTCCCGAGATACTATTGCTAATGAGATGCATCCAAATATTATTTTTTCTTAGGGTTAGTATTGCCTTTTCTAAAGCGAAGTTGTGTCTTCCGATAATAGAAATGATTCCGATTTCAAGATTTACATTGATTGCGTTAATGTGATTTGTATGAAGTTCTTTTTCAAACTCTTTAAGCAGAATTCTTTCGGCTGCGTGAGCATCGGCGGCAGAAATCACAAAACCAATTCCATTTTCTGTGGATGCTTGGGAAATCATTTTGACACTGATGCTTTTGGCACTTAGTCCAGAGAATATTCTTGCGTCAATTCCTATGTTGTGTTTCAATTCATTTCCTTCGATGGTGATCAGGGCAACATCATTGATGCTTGTTACTGCTTTGATTCCTTTTTCGCCTCCTGTTTTATTAATCAGGGTTCCTGCATGATTGGGGAATTTCGTAGAAAGAATGCGCAATGGAATGTTTGTTTGTTTTAATGGGATGATCGTTTTTGAATGAAGAAGGTTCATTCCGAAACTTGCTAACTCATTTGCTTCGAGGTAGCTCATTTTTTTAATTTTTCTTGCATGATCTACCTTTGTTGGATCTGCTGAGTAAATACCATCGACATCTGTCCAGTTTTGAACTTCAGTTGCTTGAAGAAATTGTGCAAACAAGGAGGCGCTATAGTTGCTGCCATTTCTTCCCAATGTAATGGTCTCTCCTTTTTCATTGCTTGCGATAAATCCTGAAATAACTGGAATGGTATTTATATCAATTGAATTGAATCGCTTAAGGGTGTCAGTTTTACTTTTATTGTGAAGGATCTCATACCGAGAATCAATTTTTTGAAAGCTTAGACATTCTCTGGCATCAACTATCTCGGTAGTCAAACCATTTTTGTTCAGCAGTTTGGAAATTGCATTGGCAGAGATTAATTCTCCAAATGACAATACTCGGTCTTTTGCTTTTTGTGAATCAATTTTCAATAACTTCACCGCGTTCAAAATTTCTTTCAATTCGACTAAATCAAAATCTTGGTCCAGTTCCATGTCATTTTTGGAGTAGCTGATAAATGCATTGAGTTCATCAGAAAAATCTGTTCCTTGTTTTGCCAATTCATATAGTTCTATCAGTTTATCGGTCGTTTTTCCCCTTGCTGAAACAACCAAGGCGATAGGGTTTTTATTTGAAGCTTCTATTACAATATTGATGACATTGTTGAGTTGCTCTTTTCCGTACAGTGAGCTTCCGCCAAATTTGAGTAGTGTTCTTCTATCTATATTTTGATTGGTGGCATAAAAATCAATGATGCTTTCCGATATTTTTTCTGACTCCATCAAAAAGCCATCGTGTCCATAAGTAGAGTCAATCTCAGTAAGAAATGCATTGGGTAAATTTCTTGCTAGAAACCTCTGTGATTCTATAGGAACCAAGAGGTCAGATGTGAAACCAATTACAAGAGTTGGAATATTTATTTTTTGTAATGCCTGAGTTTCTCCACCACGTTTCCTTCCTATGTTGTGAGAGTCAATGCATTTGGTCAGGTAATAGAGGCATAGAGAATCAAAGTTTTCACTAAACTTATTTCCTTGATAATTAACATAGGATGATGCTTTGAAGCCGTCTACTTGATTATTGGTATCGGTTTGGTCATTGATCATAATGTTGCTTGTTCGGTAGGTTAGGAGTGCAAGTGCTCTTGCAGCTTTTAATCCTTCCTCACCACCATTCAGATTTCCAAAAGTAGCATCAGCTCTCAATGCCATTCTTTGTGCCTCGTGTACTGCGATTCCCCAAGCTGATTCTCTGGAGCTAGAGGCAAGTAAAATTAGATGTGCAATATCTCCTTCATAAGAATGTGCAAACTCCAATGCTTGATATCCACCAAATGATCCACCAATGACAGTATGTATGGCTTGGATGCCTAAGTGCTGTGCTAATTTAATATAGGCATTGGCCTGATCTCTAACCGTAAAATGTGGAAAGCTAAAGTCAAGAGGCCTGGTAGAACCATAAGGCGAACCTATACAGTTTGCGCAAATTATAAAATGTTTGTTTGGATCGTATGGTTTGTTTTCACCAAATAAGCTTGACCACCATTCTAGAACATCAGCATGACCAGAGATTGCGTGAAAAACCCAAATAACGTTATCGTGTTTTTCATTCAGTTTGCCGAATGTTTGATAGGCAATCTTTAATTCATCCAGTGATTGGCCGGATTCAAAAACAAATTTTTCTTCTACTGTGTAGTAATTCATTGTGCAATTGCATTTAAAGATTGATCGATATCAGCGATAAGGTCCTGTACGTTTTCTAGCCCAACGGAGAGTCTGAGGTAGTTTGGTTTGATGCCAGCGTCAATTTGTTGTTCCTCTGAAAGTTTAGAATGAGTCGTTGATGCTGGGTGAGTAGCAATGCTTCTACTATCGCCCAAATTTGCCGTAAGGCTATGTAGTTTTAGATTGTTTAAAAATTGCATAGCATCTGATCTTTTACCTTTTATTTCAAGACCAACCAAACCACCTCCTAATTTCATTTGACTTTTGGCCAAGCCATGTTGTGGATGTGAATCTAGAAAAGGGTAGATGACATGATTTATTTTCGGATTGTCCTCCAGCCATTTTGCAATCGTCAATGCATTCTCACAATGTCTATCCATTCTCAATGCAAGCGTTTCTAAGCTTTTGGATAAAATCCACGCATTAAATGGTGATAAGCAAGCTCCTGTTCTTCTGATAAAATCAAAGCATTGGCTGATGAGGAATTCATTGCCTAGAATAGCGCCTCCCAAAACTCTGCCTTGACCATCGATATATTTTGTGGCAGAATGTATGGACAGGTCGATGTCAAATTCTGATGGCTTTTGTAGGTATGGAGTGGCAAAGCAATTATCTACTATAGAGATGATATTATTTTGTTTACACAAATGAGAGAAGAACTTCAGATCAGCAATTTTTAAAGTAGGGTTGGCCGGGGTTTCTAGGTAGGCGAGCTTGGTGTTCTTTTTTATTCCTTGCTCCCAAGCATCGGTATCGTCTATTTCTACCAAGGTATATTCAACTCCCATTTTTGGGAGAATGTTTGTGATGATATAAAGTGCGTTTCCGAATATATTTTTTGAGGCAAGTATATGATCTCCTTGTTGGAGTAGGGAAGCGAAGGCGGTATAGATAGCAGCCATGCCAGATGCGGTAGTTACACCTCGATCATAGTTTTCAAGAAGACATAATTTTTGCACGAATTCATCTGTGTTGGGGTTTGAAAACCTAGAGTATAGATTCGCTTCTATTTCATTTTTAAAAATAGCTTGTCCTTGTTCGGCATCTTCAAAAGAAAAACTTGAAGTTAAATATAGTGGGACGGAATGTTCCCTATGTTGGGTCTGATCGCTCTGTGCACGAATCGCTATGGTTTCAAATCTCTTGTCTTGCATTTATTAAGTTTAAATACCAAGAAGTGAAGAGTGAAAAGTAGCGAATACTGATCGTTAATCATCTTTCTCCTAAATCGGAGATGGATTTAGCACCTTTGTCCACGTGGACTGGTTGCTAAGGTGTCATCGGGCCATATCCCTCAACCTTTCTTGATAAAAATTATAAAAAGAACGTTTTCTACAATGAAGATAATTCAATAAATGAGAATATTGATTATCAGAGGATTTAAAATTGTGAGTTGGGTGATTTTGTAGATCTTTATCACTCTAGGTAAATTTGTTCTTTTGCCCGTTCTTAACTTTAGTAAATGAATTTGATGTATTATTATTTCATCTTTGATCTAGAAACATAGCTTGATCAAAAATGAAAAGATTATTCAATAATTACTACATATTTTTGGTATCAATTACGCTGCTCCTTCCTGTTTTGGGCTTTGCTCAACAAAATACACAGGTAGAGAAGCAGGTTATCAAAGGTTTGGAAGTTGAAACTGGATATTTTTTCAATGGCCAGCCTTATGCTAAAGTTGGAAGTGGCGAGAAAATTCTGATTCAGATTGAGGCACTTTCATTTGATCACGTACCTCCTGAAGGATTTATTTTGAAGCTATTTGTTCAGCATAACAAAGTATTTTGTGATGAATATACAGTGTACCATATTGGTAGGAAACCAAATTTACCGGAAGGGTATACGATTGATGATATGTCCAAAGATTATGGTGTTCTTATTCAGTCCAAATTTCAAGGCAAGGTTGATGTGGTTGGTCTTTCTACTGGTGGTCAGATAGGTTTAAGCCTTACGGCAAATTTTCCTCAGCTAATCAATAAGCTTGTAGTTATCTCTGCTGCATATCGCGTAAGTGAAAATGGCAAAATGCTTGAAAAGAAATCAGCTGAATATTACGGACAAGAAAAGTATGGGAAAACGACGGCAACTATCATCGAAGTGGTTTATGATAAAGGTTTTAAGCAAACTTTTTACAAGACTATGATGCGAATGGCAGGCCGCAGTATGTTGAAAGATGTGCGATACCCAAATGATTTTCAAGTGGAAGTAATGGCAGATCTTAATTTTGATTTTAAAAAACGATTGAAGGAAATTAAGGTTCCTACCTTGATAGTTGCTGGAGAAAAAGATTTGGGTTATTCAATTGAAGATGTCAAACTAACTTCGAAAGGTATCGAAAATTCGGAACTTATATTGTATGATGATTATGGCCATAATTTATATCCAGATAATTATAAAGAAGTAAATAGTAACATTCTTGTTTTTTTAAATCAAGATTAATAATTTTTTAAGCACTCAGTGCTTTATTGTATTATTACTGACAAAGGAATAAAATTTCGAAACGATTAATCTCAAGAAATTGAATCATCGACAATTAGCAATATCTACAGGAATCTCATTGTTTTAATGGCAATTGTTGCTGGATTTTCAATTGGATATGCTTATCCAAATTTCTACCAATCGGAGTAATTAGAACTTGTGAAGGACAGCATTCTCGACAATCAGGGATTGTATAGAAATATGCTGATTGGCATATTGCTTATCTTAATTTTGGATTTGGTTACTTCTTATTTCATGTTTTAATTCTTTGAAGAAGACAATAGAAAAGTATTCGCACTAAGTGGAATTGTTAGAATTATCTACACCATAATATTTGCAATGGCTACATTTTTCTTAGTAAAGAATATTGTAACAAAAGAACTTACGAATCAAGCCATCAATTCCAATTTTCAGCAGTTCCAACTAATATGGTATGGAGGCTTGGTGATTTTTGATTTCATATTTTGCTCATTGGATGGTTGATGAGATTACATCAAGGAATGCCCAAATTAATTTGAGTTCTGACGCTGTTTGCGGGTGTTTGTTATGTAGTTGTTCTTTTGCTTAAACTACCAAGTTTCAATTTTTCATTCGTGTCAAATTTAGAAATGATTTTAGCTTTGCCGATGGCAGCAGGGGAGCTTGGACTAGCAATTTGGCTTTTGGTGAGAGCAAAGTCTTATGGTATGCAAGAAAATGGATAAGAGAAATTGCAGCTGATTTTAGCTATATTTTCCCCATTGGTATCATGGCTTTACTCCTTAGGTCTTACTATGAAGAGCCGTGTGAACTGAGAGGTTCAAGCACGGTTCTGTGCCTGCGCACCGTGGTGCTTAGGCACACAGGTGTGAGAGGTTTAGGGGTGGGAGTCCCCATTACCTACTCGATTTTATTTGTTTAAAAACTTAATCATCTCTATTGTATGGTATGCAGATTTACCAATACTACCTTTTAATTCATCAGTTTGTGGAATATTAAGTTCGCTTACAAAAAAGAATTCGCCTCCATTTTCTTTATCAATAAATGTATTAAAGTAGAAGTTCTCCAAATTTTTCGCTTTTATTTTGAATTTGTCATCTGCTAATGAAAGTGCTATTAACGCTTCACAATGCTGCCACCACGTTTTTCTTTTGTCTGTAACTTCATTATTTACAGGATTGACTTCACTATAAAAGCCCTGAGACAAATCCTTTTTTGGAAAAATAGGCTTTTCTAAAGTTGTGTTCAATACATCAATTCCAAATTCTTGATATTTTAATTTTATTTTCTTTGTCAAGAATTCCCAATCTTTTGTCCTTAAAAAAATAGAGGCATATTGAAAGTTATGCCCAGGAGTAACAGTAAAGCAAATGGAATCTGGAGAAGAATGTTGGCACGGAATCCAATTGTCGTCAAATTTAATGTTTACCCAGCCTAATTCTTTGTTCCACCCTTTGTCAAAAGCAATTTGGATATTTTCTTTTAAGTAAGGTTCGTATTTGCTCCTATTTTCAACGTCAACTGACCATAAGTTTTCCATGTATGCAGTAATAGGATAAATAAGTGCTTGTAAGGTTTTGCTGCCCTCAATTTGAGCATTATTCGCATAATTGCCATAAAATCCTCCCTTTATAGTATCGTGGAATGTTTTTACAAAACTATCATGGCACTGATGTAGCTTGTCTAACAAATCCTTACTTGGGCTATTTCGATATAATTCGGATAAGCCACAAAGTCCATAAGCTTGTTGCCATATATCTAAATTCTTTGAACTATCAGCCTTATTAGTTTTCATATCAAAGAATGAAGCGAAATATGTATTCAAAGAATCTTTGATAATTAGTTTTTCCATTTGAAAATCAGCCGCTTTCTCAGCTTTTTCCAAATAAGAGTTGTTTACAACCTTGGCGTAGGATAATCCGTATATCAATCTACTTAAAGCAACATTGAATACCTTATCTGATACCACATTACCTTCATTGTCAACGTCAGAAAAATAGATTTCTTCAGGTTCTTGATAAGCATTTTCATCGAAAAACTTTAGAAGGTTTTCTATCTTTTTCTCGTGAATCAAGGTGTCGTTATTTGTCTTCTTGCTCTCTTTGCAAGAGATAAATAAAGACACAATAAGCAAGACATAATATGGTATTTTATTCATTATTAAATTTTTATTTACACATAACGGCAGTCTGTGCAACAACCGTCAATAAATTTACGAATAATAATATGACGAATCATGGCTCTTGGTGTAAAATGGATTTGGATACTGATCTGATATGGACCATAGTGCTTTATAAGACCAGATAAGCCAAAAAGCAGTAAAAAGAGCCTTTAAAAGCTTCTTAATTCCCAAGATTTTCATAACACGTTTCAGATTATAACACAGGTGTATAATTGAAAATTCAGTATTCACATTTTGAAGCCCTTTCATTAAGGTGAGGGGGTATCCGAACTGCCGTTTTATTGACCCAAAAGGATGTTCGACGATAGCTTGGCGACGACGATAATCATTTTTCCTTATAGCTATGTTTCCATCATTGATAGTTCTGGCATCTTCAAATTCCGACCGATCAATTTGTTTGCCCTTTTCTCTGGATTGTCGTGTTGCACTTACGCATATGTTATACAGAGGACAACTTACACAATCTCTATGGTCTGCTATGTAACGTGCAAATTCATTCTGCACCTTACCTCTTAACTTACGACTGTAGGTGCCTTCACTTTTCAGAATTCTTCCAGTGGGACAGGTATAGTTATCTTTGATCTTATTGTAAGTAAATTTATTCTTTCTTACTTCTGGGGCTTTGTTTTTATTTGGTGATTTTCTGATTGCCACTAAGGTATCTATATTATCATCATGACATTTCATAATTTCTGATCCTTTGTAATATCCTATGTCTGCTAAGGTGATTAAAGTCTCTTCTGCTTTAATCCCAAAAGCATCTTTGGTAGTTTTTGATAACGATTGAAGAGATTTACTACCAACAACATTGGTGATCTCAAAATCTGCTATCAGGTAATGCTTTTCATCTATAGCTATTTGATCATTGTAAGCAACTTCAACGATATTCATTTTTATTGGAAGAGCACGTGCGTCAGGATCTGTGGTAGATATCTGTAGCTGATCTGTATTCATCAAGTGTTCTTGTAAATTTTTATACTTAGTTTTTCTAAGCTTAAGATCATGAAGCTTTTTGTCTGCCTCTATGTCGTCGTTGTCATCTAACTGTCTCAGGTAATTTTCAGTTTGTTCTTCAATGTAATCCAGGTGCTGTTGTATGTTCTTTACATTGTAATTATTTTTCTTAGAGTTCTGAGCCCTGAACTAGATCCGTATATAGCAATAGTTGTTTTTCCATAGAGCTCTAAGGAGATGCAGAAATCTCTGAAGTGGATAAATAGATTTTTAAAAGCTTCAGGATTATCTTTTCTAAAATTCGCTATAGTCTTATAGCTTGGTACTTGATTATCCAACAGCCACCACAATTCTACATTTCGTTTGCACTCTGTATGAAGTTTACGTGACGAACGGACTGAGTTAAGATATCCATAGAGGTATAATTTTATTAGTGTCGCTACAGCATATGTTGGTCTTCCTTCATATTTTCCCCTTTTATAATAAATCCCAATTTCTGCGGATCGGCATTTATAACAAAGTCGTCAACGACACGTACAATGTTGTCAGTATCTATTTTTTCTTCAAGAGAAAGCATCATTAATTGAGAGCGATGGAAGGATGTGACGAGAGGCATTTATATACATGTTTTGTTATATAAAAGATATAAAATATTTATGGGTTTACGAAAAAGGGAAAGAGGTTTTTGCACTGTCTGACGGATTAGTATATGCGGAGGATAGGCTTTATTCCGTCTTCTGTATCGTACGGTGTTAGGTGATCGTCTTTTATTTTTAAATTACGTAATGAGTAGAATATCGTTTCTCTATATTCTCATCGTTTGATTTACTGAATCTTAGTTTCATTTTCGATCCTTTCCCAAATTTCATGTATGCAGTCGAGGATTCTTTAAGATTTAGTTCTTTACTTATTGCCTTCAAATTATTACCTATGAAATTTAATTTTGATAAATTCGCTGTACATGCTTTTTCTAAAAATTCAATTTCACCAAATCTCCATTTTTCATGATCTGATTGTGCAAGGTAGTTTAGCTTCAACAATAAGTCAATACTACTCACATACTCTTTTTCTTTCAACAATTCAATTGCAAATAGCTTAATCTTCTTTTTTAATTCTGTTCGATTCATCAATACTATTTTAGATTTCCATGTATTATATCCTCGTCTTCATGTTTGTGAATCTTGCTAATTAAGTCATCCGTAATTTCATTAATCAATTTGTTTAAGTGATTACTGTATTCCATATATTCTTGCCATAATATTTCATTTAAGAATTGTTCATTGATATTCACCATTACTGTGGTATATTTTTGTCGTTTATAACGATAAGGTTTAACGCCATATTTTCTACAAATCGCTAACAACAATTTCTTACTCCATTCTCCTGTTGTTCGCAAACTATATTCCTTAGCATCTTTATGAATTTCTAAATTTGGATGCTTAATTAGAATTCTTTCTTTCGCTGAAATCGCGGCAATTTTTTCGCCGGCTGTGCTAGCTCCTTCTATCAGCGATTCAATCTTTTTTATTTTTTCTAGTAGATTTTCCATTTTCTAGTTACGATCAATTTATTTTCTAATTCTTTCTCTTTTTTTTGATCATGCCCAACGGATGATTATATCGATCGTCTTTCGACAAAGGAGATATATGCTGTCATCACTTATTGTGTGCGCCCAGCACGGGCATTACTATCTGAAGATAGTGAATTTATTCCAGATGGTGTAAGTCCCTTACAGGCAAGTTGGTGAAGCCTGTTAGTAAGTCGCAAGGTTGCTACGAGAGATTGTAGGACTGAGTCCTTCGCCATAGGCTTCGTCCGCCGGAGAAAGGAAGCGAGACTACAAAATCCGGTACTGACGAACAGAAACGTCATACAGAGGCCATATAGAGCGGGTAAGCAAGCACATCTTTGTAAAGCCCTTGACCAATAAGCTCTACTTGGTAGATGACGCAGGCATCGGAGGAAGGAATATGCTCTTACCTGGGGAGGTCCTAACTCTATAAAGATAGAGAAGGAAGTCAGCCGAGGTCATAGTACTTATAGAGTCGGAACATTGGATTGCATAAACCCATACCCTCGGCGACTGTATAAGGAAGGACTGAACATTGAGTCACGTCCAAATTCGCATAGGAATCTAAAGATAGCCTATGCTTAAGCGGACAGAAAGTTAGATTTAAAATGATAGCAAAAATTCTACAACCAAAGAACTTAACCTTGGCCTGCCGACGCGTAGTAGGGAACAAAGGTTCAGCGGGAGTGGATAATATGGGAGATGACAAACTGAAAGATTATATAGATGCAAATCGCTATGATATTGTAACAAAAATCTTGAAAGGAAGCTATGTACCAAGTGCTATTAAAGGAGTAGAAATACCAAAGAAAAATGGAAAGACAAGATTTCTAGGCGTACCTACAGTAGTAGATAGGTGGTTACAACAAAGTGTAAGCCAACAACTGATGACACGATTCGAGTTAGACTTCGAGCCGTATAGTTATGGTTTACGCCCGAAGAAGAATCTCCAGCAAGCTGTGCTACAATCGTTAGCCTACATCAATGATGGCTACCAAGACATTGTAGACATAGATTTAAAGGGATTCTTTGATGAAGTAGTCCACCACAAGATACTGCAATTTATCTATGATGAAGTTAAATGTCAAGACACCTTACGTCTTATAGGTAAGTGGTTGCTAGCACCAATCTTAGTAGGAGGGAAGCTGAAGAAGCGACGCAAAGGCGTGCCCCAAGGCAGCCCACTGAGCCCGCTATTGTCTAACATAATGCTGGACAAGCTAGACAAAGAACTGAAAAGGAAAGGACTGCGCTATGTCCGCTATGCAGACGATTTTAGTATTTATACTAAATCAAAAGCAGAAGCAAAAGATGTTGGTAATGAGATATATCTCTTTCTTAGAGATAAGCTATCACTGCCAATTAATAGAGCTAAGAGCGGTATACGTAGGCCATCAATATTCAGCTTACTAGGATACAGTTTTACCCCTATATACAAGAAAGGAGTCCGAGGACAATATCAACTTGTCGTAGAGAAAAATAGATGGGTGACCTTGAAGCGTAAACTAAAACAGGTAACTAAAAAGACGCTGCCGTATACACTCACAGAAAGATTACAAAAACTCAAAGTGATTTGGCAAGGTTGGATAAATAACTTTCGACTCGGAAGCATCCACACTAAGCTTAAGAAACTTGATGAGTGGCTACGTAATCGACTGCGATACTGTATCTGGCACGACTGGAAGAAACCCGATCATAAGCGCAAGAATCTTATTAGGCTCGGCATTAAAAGTGGCCAAGCTTATGCATGGAGTCGTTCTAGAATGGGAGGATGGGCTATTGCTCAAAGCCCCATACTTGGCACGACGATCACACTTTCCAGACTTCGTAAAAGAGGCTACATTTCTATGGTAGACTATTACTATAAAGTCAAATTTTGATTCGATGAACCGCCGTATACGAGACCCGTACGTACGGTGGTGTGAGAGGCGCACCGTGGGCTTCAATGCTCACGGCCGTCTACTCGATTAAGTGTGGTTATTCACTAATTTTATATTCAACTCCAAAAGATTTGAGATAATCTTCAATTGGTTGAAGTCCCATCTCTTTGCGACGTTCGTTTACTGTTTTAGGCGAATCTAATGTGTATAATTTCCCGTTTTTTATTTGGGAACCGTATAATTGTGGCTTCCCTTCATCCATTAGAATTCTATCTTTCATTAATGCATATTTCTGTTTGCTTAGGTCACCATTTTGGACTGCTTTTTCAACTTTAGGAAAATACTTCTTTCTAGTTTTTTTATCTGTATGCTGTAATCCAAACCAAATTGCATTCATTTGTTTTTGACTAACTTCTGCTAATGTCGGCATTCCACATTTTTCAATTATACTTATTACTAATTCTTGATTTCTATGATCTTCTTTTGCATATTCTATTAGTTTATTTTCTTTACGAATTCTCTGATCACTATCGTAAACCATATTTAGAATTGAATCCTTTTTAGTACAATCAACTTCAATTATATCTACAGAGCCAACATATGCGAAATTGTCTTTATTGATATAAAGAAATATAGATCCTATAATTATTAATACAAATATTGATATTAGAATTAATTTAAGTTTATTCATATGCTACTTTTTTTATTTTGTAATCACACATAACGTAATAATGATACGTGGCGTATCCCAAAGGAAGCATGATCATCATCGTCGCTTGTTATGGCCTCGTTGTGTGCCCTGAATGTTTATTGGGTATTGAACCAAGATAAAGATTTTGGTTTAAAAATAAGTAAACAATGCTGTATTTGAGATGAGAGAACTTATGAAAGTTTGAATTAAGCTGGAAACGAGCGACCTACAAAGATTTGCAAGGTTGAAGACTCACACAAAGTAAAGTTTGGATGGAAGTAAGATAAAGGCCTCTCGGTAGGGAGCGATTA
>ENA-ORXT01001008-ORXT01001008.1-marine-metagenome-genome-assembly--contig:-NODE-1008-length-40167-cov-6.377276_pt1 | contig 40167 bp, 30 predicted proteins | sample MGYA00237868_ERZ511482 | MGnify/ENA metagenome assembly ERZ511482 | reverse complement strand
ATCAAGATCAAGAACGAGATCGACCCCACGCTCACCTTCCGCCGGTCCTGCCGCGAGGGGATCTGCGGGTCCTGCGCCATGAACATCGACGGGGCGAACACGCTGGCCTGCACCATGGGCATCGCCGAGATCGCGGGCGATATCCGCATCTATCCCCTGCCCCACATGCCGGTGGTCAAGGATCTGGTGCCGGATCTCACGCATTTCTACGCCCAGCACGCCTCGATCGAGCCGTGGCTCAAGACCGATTCGCCCACCCCCGCCGACGAGTGGAAGCAGTCGACCGAACAGCGCGAGGAACTCGACGGATTGTACGAGTGCATCATGTGCGCGTGCTGCTCCACGTCCTGCCCGTCCTACTGGTGGAACGGCGACCGCTATCTCGGCCCCGCCGCCCTGCTCCAGGCCTATCGCTGGATCGCCGACAGCCGCGACGAGGCCCGGGGCGAACGGCTCGACAATCTGGAGGACCCCTTCCGCCTCTACCGCTGTCACACCATCATGAACTGCACCAAGGCCTGCCCCAAGGGCCTGAACCCCGCCAAGGCCATCGGCAGCATCAAGCGCCTGATGGTCGAACGGCAGATGTAGGGAACGGCTCCCCGTGCGCATCGCGATTCTGACCGGGGCGGGGGTTTCCGCCGAATCGGGTCTGGGGACGTTCCGGGACGAGGACGGGCTGTGGACGCGGTTCGATCTGGCGGAGGTGGCGACGCCGGAAGGGTATGCGCGCGACCCGGCCAAGGTGCTGGATTTCTACAGCCTGCGTCGCGCCAATGCCCGGGACGCCGCGCCCAATGCGGCCCATCATGCCCTCGGGCGGTTATGCGCGGATGCCCGACACGACGTGACGCTGATCACCCAGAACATCGACGACCTGCACGAAGCGGGCGGCGCGACCGGCGTGATCCACATCCACGGCAGCCTGTTCGAGACGCTCTGCACCGCCTGCGCCGCCGTCCGGCCCCATCGCGGCGACATGGGCGTGGCCGATACCTGCCCCGCCTGCGGCAGGACCGGCACCGTGCGCCCCAATATCGTCTGGTTCGGCGAGATCCCCTACCGCATGGACGAGGCGGTCGCGGCGATCGAGGCGGCGGACCTGTTCGTCTCCATCGGCACCAGCGGCACGGTCTATCCGGCGGCGGGATTCGTGGATGTGGCCCGGGGGGCGGGGGTGGCGACGCTGGAGCTGAATCTGGAGGCTTCCGGCGGGCGGTTCGATGCGGTGCGCGAGGGGGCCGCGAGCGAGGTGGTGCCGGACTGGGTGGCGGAGATGCTCGCAGAAGCGTGACCCCCGGGTCATCGCCCCGCATGCCATCCTCGCACCGAACAGGAGGCCCCCCATGCGCACCGTATTCCTCGCCCTGACCCTCTCGCTCCTCGCCCTGCCCGCCCTCGCGCAGGATATCCCGCGCGGCTGGGCGAGCGAATGGCCCGATACCGATTTCAGCCTGATGAGCGTCGACCCCGCCGAAGTGCGCTCCGGCGGCCCGCCCAGGGATGGCATCCCCGCCATTGATGCCCCCGTCCTGATCCCCGCCGCCCAGGGCGATATTCCGGACCGGGAGCCGGTCGTCTCGGTCGAGATCGGGGGCGATGCGCGGGCCTATCCCGTGCGCTATCTGATGTGGCACGAGATCGTGAACGACCGCTTCGGGGATCGTCCCGTCAGCGTCACCTACTGCCCGCTGTGCAATGCCGCCATCGCCTTCGACGGCACGGTCGCGGGGGGCGGGACGACGTTCGGCGTGTCGGGCAAGCTGCGCTATTCCGACATGATCATGTACGACCGCGCGAGCGAAAGCTGGTGGCAGCAATTCACCGGCGAGGCCATCGCGGGCGCACGGCTGGGCACGACCCTGACGAAGATCCCGTCCCGGCTGGAAAGCTGGGCCTCCTTCCGCGCGCGGGCGCCCGGGGGCCGCGTGATGGCCGAGCCGACGGGGTATCGCCGCGACTACGGACGCAATCCCTATGTCGGCTACGACACCCTGGCGAAGCCGTGGCTCTATGCGGGCGACCCGCCGCCGCACGATATCCCCATGATGGCCCGGGTCGTGGTGGTCGGGGACCGCGCCTGGCCGATGGAGCGGCTGGCCGAGGCGGGTACCCTGACCGAGGACGGCGTGACCCTGCGCTGGGCCACGGGGCAGGCCTCCGCCCTCGATACCGGGGCGCTGGCGGGCGGGCGCGAGGTCGGCGATATCAGCGTGAGCGATGCGGACGGCGCGCCGATGGTGCATGACGTGACCTTCGCCTTCGTCTTCCATGCGTTCGAGCCTGAGGGGCGGTGGATGCTGGGGGGATAGGCATCCCTCCGCCCCGGGCGGCCCCGCGCGCGCGGGGCTGTCTTTTTGCCGGAAACGCGATATCGGGGGGCGATGCACAGCGCCCGTCCATCCCCGCGCCCCCATGGGTGAGTGGCTCGTCTCCATCGCCGGAACCGAAGCGGGGGCGCGGCTGGCCCTGGGGCTGGCGCTGTTCTCGGCGCTGGCGCATGCGGTGTTCGGGGCGATCAACAAGGGCGGGGTCGATCCGTTCCTGAACCGGGGCGCGATCAACCTGTGGTACGGGGCGATGGCCGCGCCCGTCGCGCTGTTGGTCCTGCCGCTCCCCACGCCGGATCTGTGGGTCTGGATCGGGATCAGCTTTGGCGTCCATATCGTCTACGAATACCTTCAGGCATCGTCCTTCGAGAAGGGGGCGTTCACGCTGGTCTATCCGATCTCGCGCGGCACCGGGCCGCTGGTCGCGCTGGTGCTGGCGGCGGTGATCTTCGGCGAGGGGTTCACGGGGATGCAGTGGTTCGGCGGCGTGCTGCTCTCGACCGCGATCATGGGGCTGGCGGTGGCCAATATCCGCTCTGCGCGGGCGGCGGGGGCGGCCCCGGGCGCGCTCGGCCCCGCGATCCGGGTGGCGGTGGCGACGGGGGTGATGCTGGCGGTGTATACCGCCGTCGATGCCTACGGAATCCGGCAGGCGGAGAACCCGTTCACGTTCCTGGCGTGGTTCTTCCTGACCGGGGCGTTCGGCTTTCCGTTCATCGCGTGGGCGCGGTGGCGGGGGCTGGCGGTCAGGCCGCCCCTGCGCCCGCTGGCGATCCGGGGATTCGTCGGGGCGCTGGTCGCGCTGCTCAGCTTTTCGTCGGTGATGATCGCCACGCGCCTCGACAGCGTGGGGCAGACGGCGGCCCTGCGCGAGACCTCCATCGTCTTCGCCACCGCCATCGGGGTGCTGGTCTTCCGCGAGCGGATCGACGCCACCCGCCTCGCCCTCGTCGCGGTGATCGCAACGGGGGCGGTGCTGGTGGAGATCGGCTGAGGATCAGCCCGTGGGCGTCGGCGTTCCCTGCCCGATGACGATCATGGCGATGATGGCCAGCACGACGCTGACGGCCAGGACTTTCCACACGATGCCGGATTTCGTGGCACCGCGCGCTTCGGTGGGGGTCTTCTTGGTCGGTTCCATGGTGGGGCCTTTCGCTCGAAACGGGATATGTTCTCCTGTCAGGTAGCACGCCTGCGGCAAAAGCGAAGGGATTTACGCCGTTCCGTCCCCCGCCCTCGCTTCACGCTTCGGGGCGCGCTATAGGAAGCGCAATCCCTTCCGCTCGCCCACGGTATGCCCATGTCCCTCAACTCCTTCGGCCACCTCTTCCGCGTCACGACCTGGGGCGAGAGCCACGGCCCGGCACTGGGCTGCGTCATCGACGGGTGCCCCCCCGGCGTGGCGGTGGATGCGGGGGCGATCCAGCACTGGCTCGACTTGCGCAAGCCCGGCACCAGCAAGTACGTGACCCAGCGGCGCGAACCCGATGCGGTCGAGATCCTGTCGGGCGTGTTCGAGGGGGTCACCACCGGCACGCCGATCTCGCTGATGATCCGCAATGCCGACCAGCGGTCCAGGGATTACGGGGATATCAAGGACAAATTCCGCCCCGGCCACGCCGATTACGCCTATCACGTGAAATACGGCGTGCGGGACTATCGCGGCGGCGGGCGATCCTCGGCGCGCGAGACGGCGGCGCGGGTGGCCGCCGGGGGCGTGGCCCGGGCGGTGCTGGGCGACATGCTGCCGGGGGTGCAGGTGCGCGGGGCGATGGTGCAGATGGGCGACCGGACGATCGACCGGGCGGCCTGGGACTGGGACGAGGTTTCCCGCAATCCCTTCTGGACCCCCGACCCGCAGGCGGCCAAAGACTGGGCCGGATACCTCGACGGCCTGCGCAAGACGGGCGATTCGGTGGGTGCGGTGATCGAGATCGTGGCCAGCGGCGTCCCCGCCGGTCTGGGCGCGCCGGTCTACGGCAAGATCGACACGGATCTGGCTGCGGCGATGATGTCGATCAATGCGGTCAAGGGCGTCGAGATAGGCGACGGCTTCGCCAGCGCCACCCTGACCGGCACCGCCAATGCGGACGAGATGCGGATGGGCCGCGACCCGCAGGGGGCGGATATCCCCGAATTCTCCTCGAACCACGCGGGCGGGGTGCTGGGCGGGATCAGCACGGGGCAGGATCTGGTGGTCCGCTTCGCCGTCAAGCCGACCTCCTCGATCCTGACCCCCCGCGCCACCATCGACCGCCACGGCAACGAGACCGAGATCGTCACCAAGGGCCGCCACGACCCCTGCGTCGGCATCCGCGCCGTGCCGGTGGGCGAGGCGATGATGGCCTGCGTCCTGCTCGACCACGTGCTGCTGCACCGGGGGCAGGTCGGCGAGAACCGGGGGCGGATCGGCTGACCTGCGGCGCGGCGATGCCTACCGGCTGATCGACAGGCCCGTCACCGACCGGGCCAGCTTCTCGAACCGGGTGCCGAGTTCCGCCGCGCTCTCGACGTAGAAGAAGTCCTCCGGCGTGCTCGCGCATCCTTCCAGCAGGGTGTAGATGCGCGAACCGGGGCCGGTATTGGTCGTGACCCCGATCGTGATGACATCCATGCCCCCTTGCGTCTTGGCCGCCTCGCAGGCATCGGCGGTCAGTTCGTCGGTATTGGCGTCTTCGCGTGCGAACGTGCCGTTGCCGTCGCCCAGCGGGTTGCTGTCGAGGATATAGCCGTAGGGCGTCATCATGGTCTTCGGCCCCGTCCCGCTGAGAACCTCTCCATCGAGCTTGAACGCCGCCGGGTCGAAGTAGAAGTCCGACCCCCCGCTGTGCCGGTAGGCCTCGCAGCTCTTGCCCCCGTTCACCCAGCTTTCGCCGTTCGAACGCTGTTCGCCGTCGGTCAGCACGATCATGACCTTCCTGGCCCCCGCGCGCGATCCGCCCCCTTGGGTGAACGGTTCGCCGGGCGACAGGATGCGCTGCGCCCAGGCGATGCCGGGGGCGATGATCGTGCCCAGATTGGTCGGCGCGCTCAACCCCGCGAGCGTCGTGCGCACCGAGGCCAGATCGGGGGTCAGCGGCGTCATCGGATGCCGCGTGCAGTTCAGGTTGGGACCGTAGGTCCACGGGCTGTCCCCCGTGCCGATATCCGGATGGGCACCGCGCACCATCGCCATATGCCCCGCAGAGTGGGCACCGTACCCGTCATTCGTGCCGTTGCTCGGGTTCATGCAGAAGCGGTCGCCCGCACCGGGCTGGCCGGACACATCGGGTTCGGGGGGCCAGACATAGGCATGCCACTTGCCCGAATCGCCGTTTTCGGAGCCGTCATACGTATCCGCATGGCGCGTGGCACCGGGCCGCTCGAACACGCATCCGGCCCAGTTCTCCCCGTCGAAATACGAATGATCCGTCCCGGTCACGAACGCGCCGTTCGACGTGCCCACATTGACGGTCTGGGCAAAGGGGACGACCGCGATCTGCGCATCGGCCCCGCTGGCTTCGAGCGCGTCGATGAACGCGGTGGCCGCGCCCTTCATCTCCGACAGGACGGTGCCGCCGCCATAGGATTCCTTCATCGACGAGCTGACATCCAGCACGAGGGCGATATCTACGGGCTGCGACGTGAGCCTGACGCTGGAAACGGCGTCGAACTCGATTCCCTTCGGGAAGATCATGGAGGTGAAGAAGGATGTCGTGGTGCCGACCAGCGTGCCGCTCACCGTGCCGTCCGCCCCGAAGGACAGGACGACGTCGAGGGCATTGGTCTCCAGATTCGACAGGTTCGCCCGGATCATGCTTTCGCCCCGGCCCCGGGCCACGTCCTCGCTGTCCCCGAAGACGCGCGACCGCGCGGTCGTGATGACCCCCGCATCCAGCGCCTTCTGCGCCTCCGTGCGGGCGTTAATGGCCCCGTTGATCTCGACCAGCCCGCCGGCGCATAACAGCAGTACGGGGACGGACAGCCCCGCCATGATGGCGATCGATCCTGATACGTCGCGGAGAAAGCCGGTTGCGGACATCGCGATACCCTATCCTGGAATGAAGGGTCCTGTATGGAGATAAATCCTGCATTCGATCTTAATTTCGCGCCGCCATCCCCCGAAATATGCTCATAACGCCGTCCGTTTCTCCGAAATCCGGTCACCCCGCCGGAATCGGGATGCGCCGTTCCTCCTGCCGCGAGCGCAGGACGGTCTGGGCGACGATCAGGGCGGGGGTGGCCAGCAAGGCGCCCGCCGGTCCCCACAGCCACGCGCCGAAGGCGACCGACAGGAACACCGGCAGCACCCCGCGCACGACCTGGGTGCCGACCACCATCGGCGTGACCATCTGCCCCTCCAGCAGGTTCAGCGTCAGCAGGACCGCGACGGGTATCAGCGCCAGCGCGAGGCTGGGGTAATGCACGAAGGCGACGGCGAAGGTCGCGACGTTCATCGCCGCCGCGCCCAGATACGGGATGAAGTTCAGCAGCGCCATCCCCACGCCCCACAGCACCGGATTGGGCATCCCCACCGCCCAGAAGCACAACCCCGTGGCCAGCCCCAGCCCCGCATTGATCAGCGTCACCGTCAGCAGATAGCGCGCCACGTCCCACCGGATGCGCCGCAGCACGCGGTTGAGCCAGGCCCGGTTCGCGAAGGTCGACTGGGTGGCCAGCGCCGCGCGCATGATCCGCCGCCGGTCATAGATCGAGAAGAACGTCAGGAACACGATGTAGAGAAAGTTGCCCAGCGCTGCCGGGGCCTCCAGCGCCATATCGGTGTAGAAGGCCCGCCCCGGCACCGGCAACGCCGTATCCGCCTCGCCCTGCGGCACCTGCGCACCCGCCGCTTCGGGGGCCGCCGGTACGATCAGCCCGGCCCCCTCCACCCGCTCCTGAAGGGGCGCGAGCTTGCGCTCCAGTTCCCGGGCGATTTCGGGCAGGCGCGCGACGTACTCGTCGTAGCTGGGCACGGCGGCGTAGATGGCGCTGCCCGCGATGACCAGCGCCGCCAGCACCACCCCGCCCGCCGCCGGGGCGCGCGGCACGCCCACCTGCTCCAGCCGCCAGACCACCGGGGTCAGGATCAGCGCCAGGAACGCGCCGATGGTCGTGGGGATCAGAAAGCTCTCGAACCGCTGCATCGCGATCAATCCGACGACGAGGGCGATGAAGAGCACGGCCCGACGAATAATGCGCTGCATCTCCGCGTCGGCTTGTAAGGTCAGGGACATCCGTGTTTCACTCCATGGCCGCGTACCGTATCCCGCAGGGTCATGGCGCATGAACAAGGACCGCAGCGCGCCATGACGAAATCCGGAAAACCTACCTTCTCGCTCGGCGACGCCGCCGAACTCTACCGCTTCATATGGGGGAACTCGTCGCGACAACAACTGGTCGCCTGCGCGGTGGCGATCCTGACCCTGCCCCTGACCCTCGGCCCCATCGAGATCCAGCGCCGGATGATCGACGGGGCCATCGCCGACAGCGACCTCGACAAGCTGATCCAGCTCGTCATCGTCTACGGCGTGGTCATCGTGCTGCAACAGATCGTGAAGTTCACCTACAACATCCTGCGCGGGCGCATATCCGAGCATCTCAACAGCGTCATGCGCTCGCGCATCGTGGCCCATTCGGGGGACGAGGGGATCGATGACGGCGAAACCGTCTCGATGCTGACGAACGAGGTGGAGCCGGTGGGCGGTTTCGGCGGCGATGCCTATGCCCAGGTCGTGACCGAGGGCGGGGTGCTGCTGACGATCTTCGCCTACATGATGTATACCGAATTCTGGCTGGCCATGGTCGCCATCGCCGCCTTCATCCCCCAGGCCATCGCCACCCCCCTGCTACAGGACCGCATCAATGCGCAATCGGCGGAGCGGGTCGCGGAAATCCGCGCCGTCGGCGGCGACGTGATCGACGTGCGCAAGGGCAACGAGAGCAAGCGCAAGCGCGCGAAACGGCGAATCAGGCGCATCTTCGACATCCGGCTGATCATCTTCAAGCTGAAGTTCGGGCTGAAGGCCGTGCTGAACCTGCTGGACCATTCCGCCGACCTGATCGTGCTGGGGGTCGGCGGCATGATGGTCGTCAACGGCGAGACGCAGATCGGGGTCGTCGTCGCCTTCCTCAGCGGACTGGACCGGCTGCGCAGCCCGTGGCGGACGCTGATCTCGTATTTCCGGGTGCTGTCCGACGCGCAGCTCCGGCTCGGCATGATGCGGGACAAGATGGATATCTTCACCGACAGGCCCGATGACGACACGCGCCGTCAGGCCGGTGGCGGCGAGGGGTGACTGTCCCGCAACCGACGGCATCACGGGGCCTCGACGAGCAGTGCGCCGCTCCGCGAGGCCCCGTGATGCGCCGTGCAGGGGCTGCATCCGGGGCGGGGGGATTCTTCCGGAGCGGCAGTGACAAGGGCCGTCGGAGCAAGACCCCCCCTGCCCCGGGCAACGACCCGGGGCCTCGCAGGTCAGCGCGTTGCCCGTCGAGACCCCGGGGCCGAACGGTGCTTGTTCCGGGACACCCGCATCAGACCCCCTGACCCGCGCCCACCACCAGGCGATACCGGAACCCGTCCTCCCGCCAGTCGAACGCCCCGCTGCCGTCGAGGGAGGTGGGGGCGTGGCGGCAGAGCATGTCGGTCCACAGGCCGCTGCGGTCGAAGGGGCCGTGGCAGGTCCAGGTCAGGACGATCCCGTCCCCCGCCTCTGCCTCCGCCTCCCCTTCCGCCTTTCCGGCCTCGAACACGATCGAATCGCCGTCCCCGCGCGCGGTCTGCAACTCGCACAGGACGATGGCGATGTTCTGCACGGCATTGGGCTTGAGCATCCGTTCCGCCACGGCGGGGTCGACCGTCACGACCGTGTCCGCCCGCTCCGCATCGATGCATTTCGCGACGATCGTGCCGACCGTGCCGCCCTGCCATCCGGTGGCGGCGATGATGTCATGGGCGGCGGACAGGGCGGCGACCTGCCCGAAGAAATGGCCCTTGAACCGTTCGTAATCCGGCATCCGCCGCGCCGTCTGGTTCGCGAGGCTGAGGATGATGGCCATCACGTTCTTGGTGCGGTGGGCCAGTTCCAGCGCCAGCGAGCGCACGGCGAGGGATTCGCGGTCCTCGCCGCCCCCGTTCACCAGCAGCACGCCGACGGTGCCGTCCTCCTGCCGCCACAGGTCGACGTCGTAGCGGGCGGTGAACGAGCCGTCCGACAACGTGCACTGCTCGCGCGCCGCCCCCCCTTCCGCCCCCACGCGCCGCACCAGATCGCCGAAGGTGCGGCCCGAGAGGCCGGAGCGCCGATGCCCGGTCAGCAGCGCGGCGAAATCGGTGGCGGAGAGCGCGCCGGGGGTGTTCCGCCCCGCCACCAGCCCCCCCTCCGCCGTCAGGGACAGCAGCGTCACGGGGCCTCCGGCAAGGGAGGGGATGCCGTCATCCGGTGCAGGGGACGACGCGGGGGGCTGAACCGGCACGGGGGTCCGCCGCGCGCTACGCGACGGCCTCCGGCGTGCCGTCGAAGAACAGGATCTGGCTGACGATGGCCTTCACTTTATCCGCGAGGAACGGCTTGGTGATCAGGAAGGTCGGCTCGGGCCGGTCGCCGGTCAGCAGGCGTTCGGGATAGGCGGTGACGAAGATGATCGGCGGGGCCTCGCCCGACCGGGCCAGCATGTCGCTGACCGCATCGATGCCCGAGGTGCCGTCCGCCAGCCGGATATCCGCGATGACCAGCCCGGCCCGGGACCGCGAGAAGATCGCCATCGCCTCGCCATGGGTGCGGGCGATGCCGCTGACGGTGTGGCCCAGGCGCTCGACGGTCTGCTCCAGTTCCATCGCGAGGATCGGCTCGTCCTCGATCAGCAGGATATCGGCGGTGATCTGCGAGGCGATGCCGTTGATCGCCGCCGACAGCAGCGCGCGCACATGCGCCTCGTCGCAGTCCAGAACCACGGCGGCGTCGGCGATGGCGAACCGCTCGACCAGCACCAGCACGAAGGCGCGCCGCACGCTGGGTTGCAGGGTTTCCAGCCGCCGGAACGCCGCCGCCTCCCACTCGTGCGGACTGGGCCGCCGCTGCGGTTCGCGCTGCGATTCGGTCACGACCGAATCGAGCATCCCGACCAGCGCCAGCCGCGTGTCCTCGCCCTCGGGCAGCGCCTGTGGCTTCTGTAACAGGGTTTCCAGCAGGGTCTCGACACACGCATCCCCCCGTTCCCGGGAACCGGTGAGCGCGCGGGCGATGCGCCGCAGCATCGGCAGATGCATCCTGAGAGACTCGGCAACCGACATGAAACGTCCTTCGAACCGATTACGGGGTTTCGATATCGGGACCGTGGCCCTAATACCGTTCCGACTTCTGGCAGTGGCCCCTTCCACCGCCCCCCGGGTCCCCGGGGACCACAAGCGGAGCGTTTCATGAACCACGACGACGATCATGCCCATGCTGACGAGCGCATGCAAGACATCACCGCCTTTGCCGACCCGGTAATCGGCACCGCCATCGGCGCGCGGCTGCGATCCCTGTTCGACGAGTTCGCGGACGATCCCGCCCCCGACCCCCTGCACGCCCTGATCGACCGGCTGGAACAGCGCGAGAAGGCCGCCTCCGACCCGGCGGGCTGAGGGGGGCGCGAAAACCCCCTCGCCAAGCCGCGATCCTTGGGCCATGGTGCGGCGCAGACCGAACGGGAGGGAGCAATCCATGAGAGTACGCGCAGCCGTCGCCTTCGAGGCCGGGAAACCGCTGGAAGTCACCGATGTCAATCTGGATGGCCCCAAGGCGGGCGAGGTGCTGGTCGAGATCAAGTCGACCGGCCTGTGCCACACCGACGAATTCACCCGCTCCGGCGACGACCCCGAGGGCGCGTTTCCCGCCATTCTGGGCCACGAGGGCGCGGGCGTGGTGGTGGATGTCGGCCCCGGCGTGACCTCGCTGGCCAAGGGCGACCACGTCATTCCGCTCTACACCCCCGAATGCCGCACCTGCGAGTACTGCCTCAACCCCAAGACGAACCTGTGCCAGGCGATCCGCTCGACCCAGGGACAGGGGGTGATGCCCGACGGCACCTCGCGCTTCACCACGCTCGATGGCGACCCGATCCTGCATTACATGGGCTGCTCGACCTTCGCGAACTACACGGTCCTGCCCGAAATCGCGCTGGCGAAGGTGCGGAAAGACGCGCCGTTCGAGAAGATCTGCTATATCGGCTGCGGCGTGACCACCGGCATCGGCGCGGTCATCAATACGGCCAAGGTCGAGATCGGGTCGAACTGCGTGGTCTTCGGCCTGGGCGGCATCGGGCTGAACGTGATCCAGGGCTGCCGCCTCGCGGGGGCGAACAAGATCGTCGGGGTGGACCTGAACGATTCGAAGAAGGCGATGGGCGAACGCTTCGGCATGACGCATTTCGTCAACCCCGGCGAGGTCGGCGGCGATCTGGTCGCGCATCTGGTCGAGATCACGGGCGGCGGGGCGGATTACTCCTTCGACGCCACCGGCAATGTCGACGTGATGCGCGCGGCGCTGGAATGCGCGCACAAGGGCTGGGGCGAATCGATCATCATCGGCGTCGCCCCCGCCGGCGCCGAAATCGCCACCCGCCCGTTCCAGCTCGTCACGGGCCGCGTCTGGAAAGGCACGGCCTTCGGCGGCGCGCGGGGCCGGACGGATGTGCCCAGGATCGTCGACTGGTACATGGACGGCAAGATCGAGATCGACCCCATGATCACGCATACCATGGGACTGGAGGACATCAACAAGGGCTTCGACCTGATGCATGCCGGCACGTCGATCCGGGCGGTGGTGAACTACTAGAGCGTTTTCAAGGGCGACGGGTTCATTGCCCGACTCGGAAAACGCGCCAAGACAAAAAGATAGAGCATCCTGAACGATCCTTATATCGTTCAGGATGCTCTAGACGCCCGATACCGGCAGCGGGCGTGAGTGACCGTTCCAGCTTCTCCCTCCGCCCCTGCCCCGGCCCTGAGCCGGGGCCTCTTGCCGCAGCGTACCTTGTCTCGACAGGCCCCCGATCAAGTCCGGGGCAGGGGATATTCCCCGAAAAACGGTCACTCGTTTCCGCCGTCGATACAAGTCAGCTCCCCCTACGGCAGTACCCGCACGTCGAACGTCACCGATCCGACCACGCCGGGCGGCACCGGGCCGGGGCATTCCCAGCGCAGCGATCCGGCATAGCCCGGCGCGTTCCCGCCCGTCGGCTGCATCAGCGTGCAGGTCACGCCGCTGGCGATCTGCACCGAGGCGGGGGCGGCGGTGGCCAGGGCGGTGAAGGCGGGGGTGGTATCGGTGACCGTCACGCTCACGATCGGGTTCGCGCCCGGATTGGTGATCTCCAGCCGATAGCGCAGCACGTCGCCGATATCCGCCGTGTTCGTGACCCCCTCCGTCGAGGATTTGGTGATGTTCGTCACCAGCTTGCGCAGCACCATCGTGTCGCCCGACGCCCCCGCCCGCACCGCATCGTCGTTGCGCACCGTCTCGACCACCGCCGTGCCGGTCAGGGCCGTGGTCGCGACGATGCCGTAGGTCGTGCTCGCCCCGGGGCCGACCCCGCCGCCCGCCTGGGTGCGCACCGCGAGGCAGATCTCCTGCCCCGCCGTCACCGGTATGCTGGCGGGCATCACGGCATCCGCGCGCCCGTCGCAGTCGGTATCGGCGAACAGCGCGCTGGCAAAGCCGTTCGCCGGGGTCATGACCGGATCGACCAGCGCGAAGCTGACCGTGCCGGCAGTGGTGGCCGTATAGCGGTGGCGCAGGTCGACCGACTGTCCCGGCGCGACCGAGGCGCTCTGGTCCTGGATCATCACCGGCGGCGCGACGAAACCGATATCGAGACCGGCATACCCGACTCCCGCCGCCGCGACGAAGCGGAACGTGCCGTCGGTCGGATCGGCATTGGTGACCCCCGGCGCGCTGCCCGTATTCTCCGAGATGGTGCGGTAGCCGGGGCGCGCGGTCGCCTCGACCCGCACCTCGCCGCCGAATCCGGCGGGCAGGGTCGCCGTCCAGGTGCCGTCCGCCGCCACGATCCCGGTGGCGATCTGCGTGCCGCCCGCCGTCTCGCGGATCGCGACGGTGCCGAGGATCGAGCCGACCTCCGCCCCGCCCGGCGTGCCGTCATGGGCCACGCCGCCGCCTGCGCCGTTATCCAGGAACAACCGCCCCGACAGGTCCGTCCCCGCCGCGCCGAAGGTGACGGCGTAATCCTCGACCTCGCCATCGCCCGCGAAACCCTCCGCGCCGATGGTGAAGTCGCGGGACCAGCGAAAGCGCGCGAAGGTCTGCCCCGTGGTCGCACCGGCCGGCACCACGACCACGATCGGGATCGTTCCGTCGCCGTCGGAATCCACCACGTCGGCGGCGATCTGGTCATTCCCGTCGAAGAGGCCGTTGCCGTCGAAGTCGATCCACGCCTGCAGATAGCCCCCGGCCCCGGTGGCCGAGACGGTGATGGTTCCCGGCTGTCCGGGAATCAGGGTGGGGATGATCACGCCGTCATCGTCGTTGTTGCCGTCCAGATCGTCGCCCGTGGCAAAGGCGTCCTGCTGCCGGGGAACGTCGTTATCCGGCAGCCCAGCGCCCAAAAAGATACCCGCCGTGATCTCGTGGATCGCCTCGCCGCCGATGGGCGCGTCCGAGCGGTCGACATCCAGCACCGTCACCGAGGTCGTCGCCTCGTCGTCGTCGTTGATGCCGTCGGCCAGGTCGTCCTCGCCGAAGGAACTGTTGGGCGCGGAATCGGGATCGGTCAGGCTGGAATTGCTGATCTCCGCCAGGAACGCGACATTGCCGGGGGCGATGGCCTCCAGCGTCAGGTCCAGCGTTTCGGTCTGGCCCACGGTCAGCGTGCCGATGGTCCAGACACCCGTGCCGGAATCATACGTGCCGGTGCCCGCCGTCGACACGACGCGAAAGCCGGCGGGAACGGTGACGGTGGCCGCCACGTCATCGGCGGTAAAGCCCGAGACATTCGCCGTCTGCACCGTCAGCACGATGGTATCGCCATAGGACACGACCGTGGCCGGGGTGCTCAGCGCGAGTTCCAGATCGGTGCGATCCTCGTAGGAATCGACGCATTGCGGATTGTCGAGACGCCCGTTCAGGCCGTCGAGGGCGAACTTGAAGACGTTGAGCAGGAAGATCGCCTGATTGGTCGCCGCGATCGGCCCCGCTCCGATCGAATCCGACCCGCTGGACCCGAACATGTCGGCATCGGCGGTCATCAGCAGGGTGGGGTTCGTCAGGCTGTCGGTCGTGACCGCATGTTCGCGTCCGACCGTATTGTGTTCGGCGAGGGTGATGTCCGTTCCCGCCGGACCCAGCCCCAGATAGCTCGACCGCCCGCCGAAGGTCGCCACCGCATCGGCTCCGCCGCAGGTCAGCGGGTTGTAGGCGAGATTCTGGCTCAGTTCGACCCCGCCGTTGGGGATATCGGTCAGGGTTCGACCGAAGGCGAGGCAGGTCTGGTTGTCGGTATCCAGGTCGCACCCGCCGATCACCATGGTATTGCGCGGCCCTTGCGTCCAGTCGACCAGTTGCGTCCCTTCGGCGACGGTCAGCGATCCGTTGAAGCCCCCCCCGATGAAGATGTCGCATCCTGCGCCATCCAATGCCGCCTCCGTCACCGTGACGATGTCCGCGAAGTCGAAGGTTTCCGGGGCCGCCGCCCCGCCGGGACCGAAATAGTTGGTATTCTCCAGCTTCTCGCGGGAGTTCTGCATGCCCGCCTGGTTGACGAAGTCGAGTTCGGTACTCGATTTGAAACAGATCGTCTCGGCGGCGGCCTGTCCCGTGGCGGCCATGCCCAGAAGGGCCGATGTCCCGACCATTCCCGGCATGCCCGCCAATGCGGGCAGGAAGACGGAAACCGTCGCGAAGAGCCGTTTGCGCAGGCGTCGCGTCACATGTTTCATATCGCTGACGGAATTATCGAACATGGTGGTTTGATCCTTGCACGGTTCTATCGGAGCAGGGGATTGTCGGAGCATGGTCATCGGATAAGACATTCGTATAAAGATTATTTTAACCCCCGCCCCGGGCGTGTTCTGCCCGGCGGGGCGGGGGTAAGGGCTTGGGGCGAGGGCGAGGGCAGGAGAGTGAGCGCGGTCACTCCCCCGTCAGGCCGAAATCGTCGAACACGCCCCACATGTCGCTGTCCAGCTTGACGCGCAGGCGCATGTAGAGACCGGAGTGGTACAGGTCGCGCAGCCGCTCCTGCTCGACATCGACATGGTTGTAGCCGATGCCCAGCTGCACGTTCTTCATGACATGGGCCTTCAGTTCCAGCCCCGCGCCGGTCACCAGCGTCTCGCCCTCGTCATCGGTGAAGGCCATGGCGTTGCCGCCGATCGCGAAGCGGTTCGGCACCAGATCGAACTCGATCCCGCCGCGCAGCAGGTGCAGCGTGCCCGCATCCTCGATGCCCGCCCCGTCGACCCGGTAGTGCTCGCCCGCGTATTTCGCGGTGCTGCGCAGGCGGGGGTGGAGGCGGTGGCCGGTGGCGAGGGACCAGCGGTGGCTCTGCTCCTCCAGCACGGCGTCCTCGTCGATCTCGAACTCGTAGAGGCCGAGCACCTGGACCCGGCTGTCCGCCGCAGGCCGCCACGCCGCGCCGAGGCGCAGGCGGTCGCGCAGACGCCCCTCGCCCCGGTCGTCATAGGCGAACCGGTTGCGGGCCAGCAGCGTCAGGTCGTCGTCGAAGGCATAGGCGACGGACGCATTGGCGAAGACGCCGTAGCCGTCCTCGTCCCGGTCCGCCTCGACATCGCCGCGCAGGACCAGCCCGGCCTGCTCGTCGTTCCACACGGCCCCCAGCGTGGCGGAGGTCTCGCGACTGTCGGAATTCGCGACCGGCTCCACATGCTCGAAACCCGAGCGCAGGGACAGGCGCACCGTCGGCGACCACACGGCCCTGAGACCCTGGGCCACGCCGCCCCCCTGCCCGGAAGTCGCGGAATCGCGGAACTCGGAAAACCCCGTGACCTGTTCGTTGATGCGGTATTCCGCGCCCACCTTGGTCGTGAAGTCCAGATCCCCGCCGTCGCCCAGGCCGAAGCGGCCCGATTCGGACGTGCTGATCTCGTTCACCGCATAGAGGCGGGTGGTCGGGGTGACCTGATAATCGGCCCCCAGCAGTACGCGGCGGTTGTCCATCTCGGCCAGATCCTGCTCGTACTCGCCGCGCAGGGCGAGGCCGGGGACGATCCTGGGGCGCCAGGCGATACCGGCGATGGCGCTGTAGACATCGACGCTCTCCTCGTCGTTGCGGTCCGTGCGCACGGCGCGGCCCCCGACGGTGACCTCGACATTCTGCGTGACGGCCCGGCTGACGCGGGCCTCGCCGCCGACGCGCCGCTCGCCCGACAGACGGTCGCGGCTGTAGAGGGCCTCGCCGCCCAGCGTGGTCAGCGCGTCCAGACGATGCTCGGCCAGGGCGCGCAGTTCCTCGCGGCCCGGGCTGACGGTGGAGGACGGCGCGTCGAAGGTCTCCTCGGTGATCGCGCCCTCGACCCGGACGGAGGTGCGCTCGTCGGTATAGGCATAATCCGCCCGCGCGCCGTAGCCGTCCTCGTCCAGATGGTCGCGGGTGGCCGACAATTCGACCGACGCATTGCCCCAGCCGCCGAAATCGGCCTCGGCATAGGCGCTCTGCACGCTGCGGCGTTCCTCGGAGGCGCGGTCCGCCATCGAGCGCACGTCGCGGTAGCCGACGGCCAGCGTATCGTTGATCTGCACGCGCGCCTCGCCGCCATAGACCAGATAGTCGTCGCCCTGCCCCTCCTCGCTCTCGTAGGTGATGCGGATCGAGACGGGGTTCAGGTCGTCGTCCAGCCGGGGAACGGGCCGGTTGAAGATCAGCGTGCCGGTGAAGAAGTCGAGCACGTAGTCGTTCAGGCGTTCCTGTGACTGCGACGACAGGATCACGTCGGGCTGATCGCGGTCGCGGACCAGCAGTTCCACGATCTCCGACCCGTCGACGATGCCGCCGAAATCCACGTCGTAGGGACCCGAGATCCCGCGCCCGTCCACTTCGACGATGCGCTGCGCCTGGTCGGTTTCGGCGACGAACAGATCGACGGTGACCGGCCCGCGCTCGACATGCATCCGCCCCCCCGTCAGCGACCGGCGATAGCCGCCCAGACGCACCGCGTCGGACTGCGCCTCGACCGCGATATCGCCGTAGAGCATGTACGAGGTGCCCTTCTCGACCTTCACGTAGAGCTGCGAGGAGGATTGCGCATCGAAGCCGCGCTCGGAATTGTCGCCGTAGACGGGATAGAACTCGTCGCGGCGGATATCGCGGAACAGGCGGTCGCCCGTATCCTGATCGCTGTCGTAGCGCAGGGTCAGCAGGGCATCGCCCCGGATCTTGCCCTTGAGATACAACTGGCCGCGCACGCCCTCGGTGGTTTCCTCGAAGAACGAGATCTCGCGGTGGGAGACGGTTTCGACGGCGTTCCGGCCCTCTCTGCCGAAGGTCAAGGCCCCCTCGACCACGCCCACGAAGATGCGGTTGCCCAGATCGGGCGTGACGGAGAGGCGGGCCTCGGTGACGCCCAGACCGCTGGAAGCGCGGATCACCTCGGTCCCCACCAGATCCGGCGGCACGAAGTCGAACGTCGCCTCGCCCCGGTCCACCAGCACCTGGATACCGGGCTGGCCGTCACGGATATCCGCCACGTCCCAGTCGCCGCGCTCGGCATGGAGCGTGACCTCGACCGGGGCGCTGACCGCGCGGCCCGCCTCGTCCACGACCCGCACGATCACGGGGATGCGCGCCGCCGGGTCGGCCGGAATGGTCCCCGGCGCGACGATGCGCAGATCCGCCGGATCGCCGGGGGCCGAGAGGGTGATCGACCGCTCGCCCCGAACATTGCCGAAGGGATCGCTGATGGCGACGGACAGGGCATTGGAGCCTGCCTTCAGGCGCACGGCGACGTATTCGTGCAGCTGCACCCCCGCCGTCGTGTCGATCTTCTTCACGCCGATGGCGCTGTCGGGGATCGCCTCGCCGTTGACCTTCAGCCCGGGCAGCGAGCCGGAGGGCGACTTGATCCGCACGCGGATCGTGCGCGAGCCGACTTCCATGCCGTCGCTCAGGTCGATGAAGTCGGTCGCGGGGTCCAGATCGGCGAGGACGATATCGTCGGTCTCGATAAAGGCGCGGGTCGGGGCGGCAGGTCGCTGCCCGGGGGCCGGAATGCCGGGGGCGGAGGGACCGGCGGCCTCGCTGCGCCTGGCCTCGGTGGTCGTCTGGCGCGAGGTTTCGCTGCGCGCGCCGAGACCTTTCGACTGCTCGAAGGTCAGCGGCAGGTCATCGCGCAGGCGCGACTGGGTCGGGTCGAGGCGGCGACCGCTCTCCTTGCGGCGCGCGACCTCCACCGCTGCCGCCTTCGTCCATTCCAGCGCGAAGACCTCGGTGCGGACCTCGCCGCGTTTCAGGTCGATGAAGCGCGACCCGGGGGCCTCCGCATCGTCCATGTCGTTGGCCAGCGGACGCGCGCCGACGGGCAGCGTCTCGGCGGCGAGGGCGAAGACGGTGGTGCGGGCGGGCAGGCCGAACAGGGAGTAGCGCCCGAACTCGTCGGTGACGACGGACAGGCCCGAGGCCGTGACGATCTTCACGCCGGGAACGCCCGGCTCCTCGCCCTCCTCGTCGCGCTGGATGCCGTCGCCGTCGCGGTCGAGGAAGACGCGCCCGATCACGACCGTCTCGTCGGTGAAGACGCCGCCGCCGTCATCGACCCGCACGACGGCCCGCGCGACCGAGGAAGCATAGGTCTTGCCGGTCCCCGCCTGATTCCCGCTCAGGACGGCGGTGTTGAGCGCGCGGCCCTGACGGGCGGCCGGCCCGGCGCGCAGGGCATAGGTCAGCTCGACGGCGGATTGCGGGCCGATCAGGCCCAGATCGAAGTCGAGGGAGCCGTCCTCGCCGCGCACCGGGGCGGGGGCGAGAGCCTCGCCCTCCAGCATCGCGGAACCGTCCACGAAGGTGAAGCCGCCGGGCATCGTGTCGACGATCCGCGCATTCAGCAGGCCCTGGGCCATGTTGTTGCGGGCATCGAGCGTGTAGAGGACGATCCCGCCCCGGCGCGTCAGGCGGCGATCCGCGCTCTTGAACAGGGCGACGGGCGCGTCGACATCGGGGTCGAGCGGGATGTCGATGCCCGAGATCGGGCCGCCGTCGAAGGTGAACGGCACGCCGTAGGACACGACCGGATCGACCCGGCGGGCGAACCCGTCGAAGTTCTCGCGCACCGAAGGGTGCTCGTATTGCTGCGGGGGCGAGACCTCGATCTCGTAGGCCCCCGGCTCGATGGCCCCCAGGTCGTAATACCCGTCGGCATCGGTCACGCTGTCGCTGACGAGGGTGGTCAGGGCGGCGGTCACGGCGGCGGGCGACGGGGACAGGGTGACGCTCTCGCTGGCGTTCCCGGCCATCGTGGCGGAGTTGCGCCTGGGCAGCAGCACGCTCTGCACGGCACTCGATACCGCCGCGCCGAAGGCCTGCACCCGCGCCCCGGCGACCGGCGCATTGGTGACGCTGTCGAAGACGAAGCCGCCCGGCTGCACCTGAAGGGTCGCCTCCAGCGTTTCGCCCAGGCAGGTCGCGGTGGCGATGGCCCCGGCGGAATCGCCCGGCGCGCCCTCGACGATATCGTTGCGCTGGGTCGCCTTCTCGACACGCACGACCGCGAAGGGGGCGGTCAGGAAGGTGCCGGTATTCGGGCCGGTCTCGTAGGCGACGACGGTTTCGAGATCCCCCGCAAACGTCGTGCGCAGCGTCACGGCGACGGCATCGGGCGCACTGGTCGCGTTGCAGCGCGCGGCCCCGATGCGCACCCGCAGGTTCGTGAAGAACGGCGTGGTACGCAGCTCGCCGGTATCGTCCTCGTTGCGGAAGGTGATGCGGTGACCCGGTCCCGAAACCGGCGTGACGACCCGGTTGGAGGGAAACTCCAGCACCCCGCCGGGGGCATCGACATAGCCGCTGGCGGTATTCTCGACATCGACGGTGGCCACGGTATCGACCAGCGCGACGGTGAAGGCCAGATCGCTGGCCCGGCCGACATCGTAGACCCCCTCGTGCAGGAACGCGACGGCGTCGATGTCCCGGACCGGGTCGGTCAATGTGCTGATATAGGAATGCTCGGGATCGCCGTAGCGGTGATACGCGATGCGGAACCCGCCCGAGGATTCGCCCGCCAGGAAATGGCTGTTCAGGGGGATGACGTCGCGCACGAGGACCGCGCTGACCGGCGCCCCGTCCAGCATCAGCGCCTCGCCCCCGATGGCGGCATAGGGCGGGATCGCGCCCAGGGCATTGTTGCGCACGCGCAGGGTATAGTCGATCTCGCCCGCCGCATCGCGGTGACTCGCGACCTTCTCCAGCGACAGCGCGGTCGACACGATCGTGACCGAGGCCGCCGCCTCGCCGTCCAGCAGCGCGCCGTTGGTCGCTTCGGCCTGCACGTCCAGCGTCGCGCGGGCGATGTCGCCCTCGCGGACCGACCGGGGCGCGGTGAAGGGATAGAGAAGCGTCACGCGCTCGCCGGGGGCCAGGGTCAGGGGGGCCGAACCGATCTCGCGGTCGCCGGGTCCGGCCAGGCCGTCACGGTCGATATCCGCGACGAGCAGGCCCACCGCGTCGAAATCGTCGTCGGAGGCGGCGATCAGGCTCGGCACCGCGTCGATCGGCACGTTTCCTGCATTCTCGACGACGAAGGTATACACCCCCGTCCCGCCCCGCACGGTGCGCAGTGTCTGCCCCCCCGTCACGTCCATGGCCGCCACCGGCATCACCATGACCTCGACCGCGTTCGAGCGCACTTTCTCCAGCAGGCCGAGGCGCGTATTGAGGAAGGTCGCCGTGGCGCGGTTGGTGATGATCTGCCCCGCCGGGGCGGGACTGGAGGCGACGACGACGGAAACAGCCGTCAGGATGCACAGGAATATGGCACCGAGAATTGCAATGAGACGCGACATAAATCTTCCCCTGACGCATCCCGGCAAGTCGGGTGCGGCCCTGTTGATGGCGTTTGAAAATTCGTGAAAGCGCAGCGCGGGAGCGAACCGCGATCAGGTCGGGTTCGGGCACATGGGGGACGGCCCGGTCTTCGGGCGGTCCCGTGCGCGACCGGATCGCGTTTCACTCTCGGAAACGCGAAGGCGGGGCCGGTGTCGACGACACCGGCCCCGCCCCGTCGCCCGGGTGCTAGTCGTCGATCCTGACCGTGAAGGCCAGCGTCGCCAGCTCGCCGGGCAGCAGGTCGCCATGGGTGCTTTCGAGCGAGCCGCCGGACCCGTCCGCCGGACGCGAGGGAAGCGCGGCACCGGCCGGGGTCAGCACGGGCGCACAGGCCCCGCCGCACTCGGTCAGCGCCGTGTAGCCCGGCGTCGTGTCCTGGATCTTCACGGTGCTGGCCGTGCTGGTCCCGGTATTCGTCGCCGTGATGCGATAGCGGACGCACTGGCCCGGCTTGGCATTGATGCGGTTCGCGGTGAAGGTGCCCAGAACCCCGTTGCAGGCGGCGTCGAGGGCCTGTGCCTTGCCCAGCGTCAGATCGTTCGAGACGATGATGATCTGGTCCTCGACCGTGTTGTTGGCGCGATTGGCCGCAGGTTCGGTCAGGGCGGCACCGTTCAGCGTCTCCGAGACGGTGATGACGGCGGTTTCGCTGAAGCCGACCACGGAGGAGGCCGGGGCCTGGACGCGCAGGATCACGCCGGTCGTCGTTCCCGCAGGCAGGCCGCCCGCGATATCGTCGATATTGTCGATCGGCACGTCCGCCGGGCCGACCGCGCCGTCGCCGTCCACGTCGTGGAACAGCGCACCGCTGAAGCCGGACAGACCGCCGAGCGAGATCGCGCCTTCGGTCAGGCCCACGTTACCCAGGTTGCGCAGGGTATGCGGGATGTCCTGCACGCCGCCGGGCGAGACCTGGACGGTCTGGGGCGGGGTGATCGCGACGTCGACGATGGTATTGACGACGACGGCGTTGGTCAGCGTGTCCGACTGGCCGGTGCTGGGCGAGGCGACGCGCAGCGTGACGGGCTGGTCGACCGGCGTGGCATCGGCGGGCGGGGTGACGACGACGGTGATGTCGATATCGCCGCCCGAGGGGATCGCCCCGGTGCTGGTGACCGGCGTGCCGTCGGGCAGGAAGAACTGGGCCGTCCAGCCCGGGGGCAGCGGCGTGTCGAGCGCGAGGGTATAGGCATCGGCGCGCGGGCCGTTATTCTCGACCGTCACGACGAAGCTGGCGGGCTGGCCCGGGTCCGTCGGCGTGTCGATCCAGGGGTCGCCGCCATTCGTCGGGCTGGCGCCGTCGCCGGTGCCGTCGGCGTTCTGAAGGTCGACCGCCGCGCCGAGCACCGCACCGGTGAAGCGACCGGTCGAGGTGTTGACCGCCCCGCCGCTGGTCGCCTGGGCGTTGAGGGTCGCCTCGTAGTTCGTCGCCCCGGCAGCCGTGACGGGGGCATTCGTGGGCAGCGTCGCGACGACGTTGACCGTCGTGCTGGCACCGCTGGCCAGCGGGCCGACCCCGCCGACGATCGGCGTCGCGTTGTCGGAGGCGAGAAGCTGGAACGTCGTGCCCGGGGGGAACGATCCGTTCGCGACGCTCAGGTCGACGGTCTCGGCGGTGTTCGACTGGTTCGTGATCACGAACTCGAAGCGGACCGGCGCACCCTGATAGGCATCCGAGCTTTCGGTCACGACATCGTTCAGCAGGCCGTCGTCATCGGTGGCCGAGCCGGGGCTTGCGACCAGGTTGAGGCTGTTGTCGGGGTCCGCCGCATGGGTGGACGAGCGCGCATCCGCCGCCGTGACCGCATAGGTCGTGTCGACCGTGACCGTCGCGTCGTTCGAGGGCGATTGCGGGGTGCCGTCGACGGTCTGGGTCGCGACGTTGTCGATGTCCCCCGCTCCGGTTCCGGCGGCGATGAGGGCGGTGAAGCGGACGAAGCCGGTGCGGCCCGAGGGCGTGTTGTCGATCTGGAAGGTGACGGTATCGATGCCGTCGTACCGGAAGTCGATCTGCTGGCCGCCGCCGTTGGCCGATTCGTATCCTTCGTTGGCATCGGTCAGGCCGGACGCGGAATCGGACCAGGTCGCGGACCCGGGCACGTATTCCAGCGCGGCACCGAGCTGGTCGGTGACGACGAGGTCGGTCGCATCGACGAGACCCGTGCTCGAATAGTCGATCCGCACGGTCACGGTATCGCCCGGCCCGATCAGGCCGTCGGCGGCGGCACCGGTGCCGTCGGTCACGGTCATCGACTTGGACAGTTCGGTGATGGCCCCGGAGGAGATCGTCACCGTATCGGTATTGGTCGAGACAACGCCGCCGTCGAAGTCACTGGTCGCGGTGATGGTGATGGTTTCCAGATCCGTGGGTGCGGCGCTCTGCGGAACCGTCGCCTCGATCAGGATGCCGAACTTGTCGCCCGCCGCCATGGCCGGGGTGACGGTGATCGGCGTCGTGCTGTCGGCGATGCCGTCGAAATTCGCATCCGCGTAGATGACGATGCTGGTGAAGTCGAAGGGGTCGCCCGCCGTGTCCGTCTCGATCGCCGCCAGGTCGAAGATATCGGTGCCGTTGCCCTCGTTGGTGATCTGGTGCGGCAGGAACACCTTGCCGCCCGGGGCGACGGTTTCGGAGCTGTCGGTCACCAGGGTCACGCCCGCGACCTGCTGCACGACCGTCTCGACCTCGTTCGACGTGATGCTGATCGTGTCGCCGGAGGCATTCACGTAGGTCGCCGCCGCGCGGTTGCCGATGACGGTGCCGGCGGGCGGGGCTGCGGCATGGGCGCCCAGCGCCAGAACGGTCGCGGCGGAGGCCAGAAGGCCCGGCTTGAGTTTCGATCCGAGATTCATGTAATCCTGTCCCTTGTTATGCTAGGACGAGCGGGGTCCCACGCTGCACCCCCCGGGGTTCAGCGCTCCGCTTCGTTAATGTCGAGATGACGGTATGGAGGTGACGGGTCGGGGCGAAGCGTGGCCGGGTCGGCGTGCGCCGCGCCTGAAAGCACCCGGTCCAGGGGCGATTTCAGGGGTGCCGGTCGCGCTTCGTCTTCAGTGCTACTTGACCTGCGTGCGATACGTGTGGCGCACCGTGCTGCGCCGGGGCAGCGGGGCCGTCAGCCGCCAGCGCACGGCGGTGAAGTCGGCCCCGGTCGCGGGCCGGATTTCGCGGGCGCCATCCGCCGCGATGACGATCTTGGTGGCGGGCAGGCCCGACCATTCCTCGCCCGGCTGATCCGGGTCCAGCTCGCCGCGCACTTCGAGGATGGCGGGGATGTCCGGGCTGCCACCGGCGCGGACGAATTCCATCGACGCGGGAACCGGGCCGACGACCGCCACGCCGTCGAGCGCCCGGTCGAAGCTGTTCACGTGCACGATGCGGTACTCGACGGTCTGGCCGGGCTTCACGCGGGTCGCCGGGTAATACCGCTCGACGCCGTTCGCATCCGCCGAGACCACGACCGCCGACATCGTGCTTTCGAGTTCCGCCAGGGCGGGGGATGCGAAGCCGGCACATATGCATACCGAACCAATGAAACCGCCTATACGTCCGACATTCATTGCAAAGTCCTTTCCCGTTGATATCGGCAATCGAATAATTGCCTATCATTGGACCTAATTTGCTTCACAAACCTCAATAATGAATTAAGCTGAATAAAATTTACTATTAAAATCTATATATATACTTAAAGTCGCATTAAACATGATGCACCCTTCGCCCATAAATCGCGATACTTCATAATAACACCCTTGTTCTGTACTTCGATCGAGGACGATTATTTCCATATTTCGGGATATTATATCTATACACAGGACATGAAAAACGAATACATACGTAATTAAATCGATATTTATCTATACGACGACCTGCAATGAAACTCCATGCGTCCATTACAGCCCGTTATCGAAGTATATCTCTGTAGTATTACATCATTATCCATTTTGAACAGCATGATCTCCGGTTAAGAAACCACGAATTCCTGCTTTCCACACCGTACTTCGGAGCGCCTTCCCCATACTGTCCGGACCACGCCCCGGGTCGCGGGTTCCGTCGACTTCACGATTTTTTAAACTCGCCCCGTCACGCATGAATCATTCGAGCACAGGAGAGCGCCGTGACCGCGATGATACAAGCCCCCTGCGCCTCGGACATCGAAACCCCCGTCGAGCGGCTGGGAATCGCGATCCTGACCCGCGCGGCATTCTCGGGCCGGGATCTGACGCGGACGGCGGCGGCCTTCCGGAACGCGCTGGCGAGCGACCCGGCGGATGCGGGCGCGCTGATGGATCTGTCGGTCATCGAGCAACTGCACGGCAATCCCGAAGGGGGCCTGGCATTGCAGGCGGCGGCGCTGGAGCATGCGCAGGTCTACAGGACCGCCTCCGCCGCCCCCAAGACGCTGCGACTGCTCGCGCTGGCGGCCCCGGTCGCCATGGGCGGCAATACCCCGGTCGATTTTCTGGTCGAGCACTCGACCGTCGGCCTCGACACGTTGTACATCGCCCCGGGCCTGCCCCTGCCCGACCCCCTGCCCGAGCACGACCTCGCCATCGTCATCGCCCCCGGGGATTCGGATGACAGCCGGCAGTTCCTGACCGAGATCGACCGCCGCCTGGCCGACTGGCCCCGCCCGGTCCTGAACGCCCCCGCCGACATCATGCGGCTGGACCGCGACCGCACGGCCAATATCCTGGCCCATGTCCCCGGCCTGATCCTGCCCGGGACCGCCCGGTGTACCCGCGCCGTCCTGCGGGTGATCGGGGACGGGGATCTGGGCATCCGGGACGTGCGCCCGGAATTCGAGTTCCCGATCATCATCCGCCCGGTCGGCGCGCATGCGGGGCGCGGCCTCGAAAAGCTGACCTCCGCCGCCGATATCGGTCCCTATCTGGACACCTGCGACGACCCCGATTTCTTCCTGTCCGATTTCGTCGATTACGGCAGCGCGGATGGCGGGTTCCGCAAGTACCGGATCGTCCTGGTCGACGGGCGGCCCCATCCCTGCCACATGGCCATCGCCGACGGGTGGAAGGTCTGGTACATGAATGCCGACATGGCCGGATCGCCGCAGAAGCGGCGCGAGGAGCAACGCTTCATGGAGCGGTTCGACACCGGTTTCGGGCATCGCCACGGGGCGGCCCTGTCGGCCATGGCGCAGGCTTTCGGCCTCGACTATTTCGGGATCGACTGCGCCGAGGACCGGGCGGGCAACCTGGTATTGTTCGAGGCGGACAACGCGCTGATCGTGCACGACATGGATTCGGCGGAGATCTTTCCCTACAAGTCCCCGGTCATCCGGACCCTCTTCGACGGGTTCGTCGGGATGGTCGCGCGCCGGGCGCAGCGGCAGGGCGCGGTCCCGGAAAAGCGGCGCACGGGCTGAACCGGCTTTGACACGTGCCGCCCCGGGTGCATGCTGTCCCGCGAAAGCATCGTGAGAGAACGGGGACAGCATGAAGATCGGTTTTATCGGCCTCGGCAACATGGGCGGCCCGATGGCGGCCAATCTGGCGAAGGCGGGCCATGACGTCACCGGATACGACCGGGCCGACATGGCGGTGGAGGGCGTGGCGATGGCCGCGTCCGGGGCCGGGACGGCGGCGGGCGCGGAATGCGTGATCACCATGCTGCCGAACGGCGATATCCTGCGCGCGGTGGCGGACGAGATCATCCCCGCCATGGCCGCCGGGACCACCCTGATCGACTGCTCGACCGTCGATGTCGAGAGCGCGCGGGCGGTGGCGGCGCAGGCGCTGGGCGCGGGCCTGCTGGCGGTGGATGCCCCCGTCTCGGGCGGCGTCGGCGGGGCGAGCGCCGGCACGCTGACCTTCATGGCGGGGGGGTCGGATGCGGCGTTCGAGATGGCCGAACCCCTGTTCGCCGTCATGGGACAGAAGGCCGTGCATTGCGGCGAGGCGGGCGCGGGGCAGGCGGCGAAGATCTGCAACAACATGATCCTCGGCGCGACCATGATCGCGACCTGCGAGGCGTTCGCCCTGGCCGACAAGCTGGGGCTGGACCGGCAGAGCCTGTTCGATGTCGTCAGCACCTCGTCGGGCTACAGCTGGTCGATGAACGCCTATTGCCCGGCCCCCGGCATCGGGCCGGATAGTCCCGCCGACAAGGGTTACAAGCCCGGCTTCGCGTCGGAACTGATGCTCAAGGATCTGCGCCTCGGCCAGCAGGCGGCGCAGGCGGTGGATGCCGATACGCCGATGGGCGCGCTGGCCCAGCGGCTGTACGAGGAGTTCGTCGAGCGCGAAGACGGGCGCGGCACCGATTTCTCCGCCATGCTGCCGAGACTGGAGAAGCGGGGGCGGGGCGGGGCGTAGGATACCGCCCTGCCCCGGGCGAAGACCCGGGGCCTCGACGGTCGACGCGCGCTCGGCGAGGCACCGGACCCGATCCGGGGCCTTTTCGAGCGGAGAAAGGCCCCGGATCGGGTCCGGGGCAGGTTCCTCCCGCTCCCTATTCCGCCGCATCCACCTTCTGCACCTGCGCATTGGGCATGCCCGCGCATTCGCGGAAGATCCGTGCGGTGCAGGTGGCGCAGATGTCCCGGTCCAGCTCGCTCATCAGCGTGTCGATCGCATCGCCCTTGGAGGCGAGCAGGTGATCCTCGCCGATCTCCTGGAACACGTGCAGCCGCCGCAGACGCTGAATCATCGGTTCGTAGCGGGTGACGATGTAGAGCGCCCCGCCCCGCTTCTTGCGCCGTTTCGCCTCGTCGATCAGGGCATGCGCCCCCGCCAGATCGCAATCGCCCACCCCCTTCAGCACCAGCACCAGATGCTGTTGCAGGGGCCGCGCCCGCTCGATCTTGCGAAAGCCGCGCTCGATGGATTCGACCGATCCGAAATACAGCGGGCCGTCGATGCGGATGAACACCGCCTGCGGACATTCGCGCAGGGTGTAGAGGTTGGGGTCGCGGAAGATGCCGTTCTCGTCGGGCGCGGAGATGACGAGGTTGGGGCGGGACGTCTTGGACAGGAAGATCATCAGCGACAGGATCACGCCGACATAGATCGCGAAATCCAGCTCGACCATGACGCCGGCCAGGAACGTGGCGAAGATGATCGTCAGTTCGGTGCCGCTCGTCCGCGCGATTTCCCAGATTTCCTTGAAGCTGATGAGCTTGTAGGCGACCAGCAGGATCAGCCCCGCGAGGCCGGGAATGGGGATATGCGCCACGAGGGGGGCGAACATCAGCAGGATGAAGAACAGGAAGATCGCGGCGAAGATGGCCGACATCGGGGTTTTCGCCCCCGATTCGTAGTTGATGCCGCTGCGCGTGAACGACCCGGACCCCGGATAGGCTTGGAACAGGCTGCCGACGATGTTCGAGAGGCCCTGCCCCACGATCTCGCGGTTGGCATCGAAGCGGGTATTGGTGCGATAGGCGAAGGCCCGCCCGATCGACACCGCCTCCAGCAAGCCGATCAGCGCGATGGCGAAGGCCCCTTCGGTCACCAGCCCGAAGCTGTGCGCCGACATCGTGGGCGGGGCGAAGACGGGGATGATCGACGGCAGATCCCCCACCATCGCGACGCCCTGTCTGGCCGCATCCATGTACCACGCGAGGCCCGAGGCGGCGACGAGACCGATCAGGAAGGTCGGCGAGCGCGGGGCGATCCACCGCGCCAGCATGGTGACGAGGAAAGCCGTGGCCGCGACCGCGACCGCGAGCAGGTTGACGTTGTCCGCCGCCTCGACCGTGCGGATGATGCGCTCGATCACCGACCCGCCCCGCTCGACCGCGACCCCCATCGCCGGGGCGAGCTGGCTGACCCCGATCAGGACGGCGGCGGCGGCGGTGAAGCCCAGCATCACCGAATGGGACACGAAGGCGACCAGCCGCCCCAGACCGGCAAAGCCCAGCAGGAACTGGATCACCCCGACCATCAGCGTCAGCAGCAGGGCAAGCTGGATGAACTCGACGCTGCCCGGCACCGACAACCCGGCCAGCGTGCTGAACACCACCGCCGAAATCGCCGTCGTCGGCCCCGACACCATCACCATCGACGACCCCCACAGGGCCGCGACGATGGGCGTGATCATCGCCGTGTACAGACCGTAGATCGGCGGCAGACCCGCGATCGTCGCGAAGGCGACCGCCTGCGGCAGCACGATGCTCGCATTCGTCAGGCCCGCGATCAGGTCCGCCTGAACGGTTTCGCGCGTGATGGTGCCGCGCCAGTGGGCGGGGATCAGCAGGGACCAGTTGGGGGCTAGGGACACGGGTTCTGTGCCTCCTGTTCAGGGGTGCGACGTCTTCGCTGCATTGCACAAAGTTTAGGGCGAAACAACGGCTGGCTCGGCGAGCCTCGGGATCCGGCATTGCTGAAAATGAGACTGTCTGTCCCATTCCCTACACACCACCCGCTGAATATGCAATCTTCGCGCCAGCGATGCGCCCCCTACGCAGACCCGGCGACCATCGCGGCGAGATCCTCCTCCTCCGGCGACACCGACGCGAGACGGCAATAGAGGTCGAGATTGGCGCGCGCCGCATCCGTACCCGCAGCCGCAGCCGCATCCCGCCGGTCCTCCGCACCCGTCAGGGTTGCGAGATGCTCCATTTGCAGGCGCTCGACCGCCTGTTCGGCCCGGGCGACCTGCTGGCGGGCCTTCTCGGACAGGGCGGGGGGCAGGGGACCGGGGGCGTCCTTCCACCCCCTGCGCAGGGCGCGCAGCGGCGCGACCCGGGCCTCGCGCCATTCGGTGCTGAACGCGATGGCCGCGCGCAGCGTCCGCCCGGACAATCGCACCCCCCCGGCCCCGCACCACAGGCAGAACAGCGCGAGCGGGACATCGCCCCCCGCCTCCTGAAACCGCAGGAACCGCGCCTGCGCCGCCTCCGGCAGATAGACCCGCAGCGCGAAGGCCCAGAAACGGGCGGCATCGGTTTCCGGCTCTACCATCTCGCGATTTCCTATCGTATACAGGCCCCCCGTCCGGGATTTTCCCCGAACCAGCGAGACCGGCCAGCATGACCGAACTTGAAGACGAAGCCGACCTGCGCGCGCGACTGGACGCATTGCGCAGGGAACACCGCGCGCTGGATGTCGAGATTTCCGGCGGCGACCTCGGCCCGATGCGGAACCAGATTCTGGTGACGAAACTCAAGCGCCGCAAACTGGCCCTGAAAGACGAGATTGCACAACTGATGGACCGCCTGCAACCCGACATCATCGCATGAGCGCGCCCGAGAACCAGACGGGCACCCCCCGCGTCGGCGTGCTGATGGGCAGCCAGTCGGACTGGCCGACCATGAAGGCCGCCTGCGCCATGCTCGACGCGCTGGGCGTGGCGCACGAGACGCGCATCGTCTCGGCCCACCGCACCCCCGACCGCATGTTCGCCTATGCCGGGGAGGCGCGCGGGCGCGGCATCCGGGTGATCGTGGCGGGGGCGGGCGGGGCCGCGCACCTGCCGGGGATGCTGGCGGCGAAGACGTCGCTGCCGGTGCTGGGCGTGCCGGTGCAGAGCCGCACGCTCTCGGGTCTCGACAGCCTGCTCTCGATCGTCCAGATGCCGAAGGGCATCCCCGTCGGCACGCTGGCCATCGGCGAGGCGGGGGCGGCGAATGCGGGCCTGCTGGCCGCGCGCATCCTCGGCGCGACGGATACGGCGCTGGCCGGGCGGATCGAGGAGTGGATGGCGGCGCAGACGGAGTCGGTGGCCGACGTGCCGGTGGACGACCCCGCATGACGACCCTCGGAATTCTCGGCGGCGGACAGCTGGGCCGGATGCTGGCGATGGCCGCCGCGCGCCTCGGCATCGACGCGCATGTCTACTGCCCGGACGCCGATTCCCCCGCCGCCCGGGTCGCCGCCGCCGCCACCGTCGCCGCCTATGACGACGAGGGGGCGCTGGCCGCCTTCGCCGGAGCGGTCGATGCGGTGACGACGGAATTCGAGAACATCCCCGCCGCCACCGCGCGGTTCCTGGCGGCGCGCGGGCCGGTTCACCCGTCGGCGGAGGCGCTGGAGATCGCGCAGGACCGGGTGGCGGAGAAGGAATTCCTGAACGGCATCGGCATCGAGACCGCCCCGTGGCGCGCGGTCGACACGCTGGAGGATCTGACCGCCGCCCTCGCGGAGATCGGCCCGCGCGGCATCCTCAAGACCCGCCGCCTCGGCTATGACGGCAAGGGGCAGGCGCGGCTGGAGGGGGCGGACGAGGCGCGGACGGCGTTCGCGTCGATGGCGGGCGCGGCTGCCGTACTCGAAGGATTCGCCGCGTTCGAGCGGGAAATCAGCGTCATCGCGGCGCGGGGAACCGACGGCACCGTGCGCTGCTACGACCCCGGCGAGAACCGCCATTCGGGCGGCATCCTGCGCGAAACCCGCGTGCCCGCGACCCTCGACGCCGCAACGCGCGACGCCGCGCTCGTGATGGCCGAACGGATCGTCGCGACGCTCGACTATGTCGGCGTGATCGGGGTGGAGATGTTCGTGATGGAGGGCGGCGCGCTGCTGGTGAACGAGATCGCCCCGCGCGTCCACAATACCGGTCACTGGACCATCGAGGGCTGCGCCGTCAGCCAGTTCGAACAGCATGTGCGGGCCGTCTGCGGCTTGCCGCTGGGCGACCCGGCCCGGCACTCGGATGCGGTCATGCAGAACCTGATCGGCGACGATATCGAGACGGTCCCGGCCCTGCTGGCCGAACCGGGCGCGGCGCTGCATCTCTACGGCAAGGGCGATGCGCGACCCGGGCGCAAGATGGGGCATGTGACGCGGTTGGGGGCGATGGGGAAGGGGTAGCACTTTGCGCCCGGGACGGGGTGTTTCTTGCTACACCCGCATCGGCATCACCACATACACCGCCGCATCGTCCCCCTCCTCGCGCACCAGTGTCGGGGAGCCGGGGTCCAGAAACTCGAACACCGCGTTCTCGCGCTCGATCTGGCTGGCGATCTCCAGCAGGTATTTGGCGTTGAAGCCGATGGTGATCGGCTCGTCCGAATAGGCGACGATCATCTCCTCGTCCGCCGTGCCGCTGTCGGGGGCATTGACGGACAGGGTCAGGCGGTCCTCCTCGACCACCAGCTTCACGGCGCGCGATTTCTCGGAACTGACGGTGGCCACGCGGTCGACGGCGGCGGCGAACATGGCGGCATCGGCGGTCAGGGTCTTGTCGTTCTTGTCGGGGATCACGCGGGTATAGTCGGGGAACTGGCCGTCGATCACCTTGGAGGTCAGCACCGTGCGCCCCGCCGTCACGCGGATCTTGGTCTCCGAAACGGCGACCTGCACCACCTGATCCTCGTCGTCGAGCAGCTTGACCAGTTCGTTCACGGTCTTGCGCGGCACGATGATGCCGGGCGCGTCCTCGGCCCCCGGGGGGATCGGCGTGTCGAGCCGCGCGAGGCGGTGGCCGTCGGTCGACACGGCGCGCAGCATCCTGGTCGCCTCACCATGCACGTGCAGGTAGATGCCGTTGAGATAGTACCGCGTTTCCTCGGTCGAGATCGCGAATCGCGTCTTCTCGAACAACCGGCGCAGGATGCCGCCGGGCATCTCGAACTGGTGCTCGTACTTGTCGTTCGCCATCACCGGAAAATCCTCGGACGGCAGGGTCGCCAGCGCGAACCGCGAGCGCCCGGCGGAGACGCTGACGCGCTGATCTTCCGGGTCCAGCGTCAGCGCGACCTCCGAACCGTCGGGCAGCTTGCGCACGATTTCATAAAGCGTCTGGGCCGAGATCGTCACGGTCCCCGCGCTCTCGACCTTCGCGTCCATCCTGACGATGGCCTCGATATCCAGATCGGTCGCGGACATCGACAAACCCTCGTCATCCGCGCGCAGCAGCAGGTTGGCGAGGATGGGGATGGTGTTGCGACGCTCCACGACGCTCTGAACATGGCTGAGCGATTTGAGGAGGGCGGCGCGTTCCGCGATGACTTTCATGGCCGCTGGGCCTCCGCAAGCGATTCTGGGACGCCGACCCTAGCCGCATTGTCGCCGCACCGCAATCAAGTCGCCGCACCGCAATCAGCCTGGCGACCCCGGCAGCCCCACGCCCAGATCACGCGGTCCCGCGCCCTTGCGGGGGGGGCGGATGCGCGAGAGGATCGCGTTCGGACCCGTCATCGCCATGCGGACGAGGGGGTTGCCGCGCAGCGACGCCTTGGCCTTCTCGAATCGCATCACGTCGTCGATGCGCCGGTCCAGGAAGGCCCACGTCTCATCTTTCTCCGGCGAGGTATCGGCCAGCCAGTACAGCAGCGTCGAGGAGAACACGCCCGAGAGCGTCAGGCGCTTCGTGTACCAGTTGTAGTCCTGCGCGCTGTCCCCGGCGGCGTTCCAGATGGCATCCGCCGTCTCCCAGGTCAGGCGCGCGCCTTCGGGGGCGTAGGGGGGCAGGGCGAACATCGCGGTGGCGCGGCGAATCGCCTCCTCGTGCGGGGCGGCGATCTCCAGCCGGGTGCGGATGGCGGTGGTGATCTTCCCGGTCATGCCGAGGGCGGCGAAATCGGGGGTGTCGAGACGCTCCAGCATCCGCGCGTCGCCCCGCCGGTGGAAGGCGACGGCCAGGTCGAGCGCGCCGCGCGGAAAGGCCAGCTTCGCGTGGCCCGCATCGACCTGCGCCCCTGCAACCGCCCGGCGAAACAGCGCCTCGGACCACCCGTCGAAGGGGACATCCGGCAGGGCGGCATCCAGAATCGCGTCGCGCACGGCATCTAACGGGTCATCGGACATCGAATTTTCCTCTCTGCGAGTCGACAAGGGGGCATCGGGCTGATATAGGCCGGTTTCAGATTTTTGATAATGATACGGTGGAACGGTTCCCGTGCAGGTATTGGTTCGAGACAACAATGTCGATCAGGCGCTCAAGGCGCTGAAGAAGAAGATGCAGCGCGAAGGCATCTTTCGTGAAATGAAGCTGCGGCAGCACTACGAGAAGCCGTCCGAGCGCCGCGCGCGCGAGGGGGCCGAGGCCATCCGCCGCGCCCGCAAGCTGGCGCGCAAGAAGGCCCAGCGCGAGGGCGGTCTCTAAGGCCCCACCCGCTTCTGCACGACCGATTCGGAATCGGCGCGGCCCCGTGAAGGGACCGCGTCTTTTCTGCGTTCGGGGCCTTTTCTGCGTTCGGGGAAGGACAGTCGATGCGCCCTCTGCCCCGGGCGCGGACCCGGGGCAGAGGGAATTGTCGACGATCAGTCGCGGTTCTTCTCGAACGTGTCGGCCTGCGGCACCCAGCGGTCGCGGATGACGCGGCCCTTGAACTTCAGCTTGCTGTCGATCCACGCGATATCGGTCGCGCTGAACGAGGCGATCTGGCGGAAGTAGTAGATGCCCAGCCCGTTCAGCACCCGCTCCAGCTTGTCGCCGATCCCCTTGATCCGTTGCAGGTCGTCCGGCCGCCCGCTGACCGGCCCGTCCTGCATCAGGATGTCGGGGCGGTTCTGGGCGGTGGCGGCGTAGCCGCCGTCCCGCTCGATCAGGCGCAGGGCCTCGGCCTCGGCCAGGCGCAGGGGCGTGGTGCCGGCGGCGGCCTCGGCAGAGGTATCGGCGGCGGCATCGGTCGATGCCCCCTCCCCGCCCTGCGCGGCGACGGTCGCGCCGAAACCCGTGCGGTCCCGCTGCGCCGCCAGCCCCTTGGCCTGCGGAATCCAGCGATCCCGCACCACGCGGCCCCGGAACCCCAGCGTGCGGTCGGCCCAGGCCAGATCCCGCCCGCCGAAATCCGCGATCTGGTCGAAGTAGTAGACCCCCTCGCCATTCAGCGTCTGCTGGATCTTCGGCCCGATACCGCTGATCAGCTTCAGGTCGTCGGGCGCGCGGCCCGTCTCCGGCGCGGGAAGGGTGTTGGCGGGCTTGCCCACCTCCTCGCCGGACTCGATCAGGCGCTGGGCCTCGGTTTCGGCCTCGCCCAGGGTGTCGGGGATGTCGATCATTCCCGCCTGCATCCCGCTGCCCGACGACGCATCGTCCTCCGCCTCGTCGGACAGGGCGGCGAAGCGGGCGCGCATCGCGGCGCTGTCGCCCTCCGCCTCCACCGGTCCCAGCGCGGCAAGCCCCTGCGACTGCGGCACCCAGCGGTCGCGCACGACCCGGCCCTTGACCGCCAGCCGCGTATCGGCCCACGCGATGCCCCGCGCGTCCAGTTCGGCGATCTGGTCGAAGTAGTAGATGCCCTCGGCATTGAGCGTCGCTTCGATCTTGGGACCGATCCCCTTGATCCGCTTCAGGTCGTCGGGTTTGCGGTCCTGCCGGGGGGCGGTCAGCGTATTGGCCGGTTTCGCGACGGTCTCGCCGGAGGCGATCAGGCGCTGGGCCTCGGCCTCCTCCGCGCTCAGCGTCTCGGGGATATCGACCTCGGCCTCCCTGGCGTCCAGCTCCGCCAGCGCCCTGGCCTGCGCTACCCAGCGGTCGCGCACGACCCGGCCCTTGATCGCCAGCCGCCGGTCGGCCCAGGCGATGCCCGGCCCGTCCAGTTCGGCGAGCTGGTCGAAGTAGTAGATGCCCTCGGCATTGAGCGTCCCCTCGATCTTCGGCCCGATCCCCCTGATCCGTTGCAGGTCGTCGGGCGCGCGCCCCTGCCACGGCGCGTCCAGCGCGGTGGCGGGTTTGTCGACGCTGTCGCCGGACGCGATCAGGCGCTGGGCCTCCGCCTCCTCCGCGCTGAGGGTTTCGGGGATGTCGACTTCGGCCTCCACGGCCTCCAGCGCGGCGAGGCCCTGGGCCTGCGGCACCCAGCGGTCGCGCACCACCCGGCCCTTGACGGCCAGCGTCCGGTCGGCCCAGGCGATATCCCGCGCGCCGAACCCGGCGATCTGGTCGAAGTGATAGATGCCCTCGGAATTGAGAGTCCCCTCGATCTTCGGCCCGATCCCCTTGATCCGCTTCAGGTCGTCCTGCGCCTGTCCGGGCCGGGGGGCGGCGAGGGTGCCGGCCGGTTTCTCGATCACCTCGTCCGAGGCGATCAGGTTCTGCGCCTCGATTTCCGCCGCGCTGAAGGTGTCGGGGATATCGACCTCGGTTTCGACGGCACCCGTATTGCCGTCTGCATCCCGGTCGGTCACCGTCCCGGCATCCAGCAGCGCGTGGCCGTCCTCCTGCCCGAGCGTCGCCCCGGCCATGCCCGGACCGGAACGATCCGGCGCACTGGTACTGGCACCGGCATCGGCATTCGCACCGGTATTGGCACTCGCACTCGCACCGGCGACCCCGAGAGCCGCCGCCGCACCGCCCACCGCCGCGCCGACCTTGGCCGAAGCGGACCCGTCCGCAGGCGTATCCGGCGTCTCCCCCGGGGCCTTGCCCTCGGCGAAACCGTCCTTCACCGCGCCGAACGAGGATTTCGTCGCATCCGCCGCGCCCGACGCCGTATCCTTCACCGCGTCCGCAGCGTTGCCCGCGACTTCGGAGATCTTCGCCTTCGCCGTCCCGTCCGTCAGGGGAGCCGCCGCCGATTTCGTGCTCTCGACCGCCCTGGCCGTCGTTTCGCGCATGCTGGTCACCGCGCCGCCGACCGCTGCGCCCATCTTGGCCACGACGGACCTATCCTCGGGCGCATCGGGGGTCTCGCCCGGTGCGCGGCCTTCCGCATAGCTCTCGCGGGCCGTGGCGAGCGAGGATTTCGTCGCATCCGCCGCGCTCGACGCCGTGTCCTTCACCGCCGTCGCCGCACTGGCCACGCCCGCGCCGATCGCCGCCGCCGTGCCGCCCGCAATCGCGCCGATCTTCGCGGCGGTCGACCCCTCGGCCTCGCCGGTCGGGGCGGTCGTGCCGGTACGCTTGCCGTCGGAATAGCCGGTCTTGAGCGAGCCGAGCGTCGCCCTGGCATCGTCGGCCACCGCCGCGCCCATGCGCCCGGTATCCATCGCGACCACCGGTTCCGACCCGTCGAGCCGCACGGTGCCGCCCTCGGTATCGATATTGGGGATGCCCTCGGCGATGCCGCCCGGGCCGCAGCGCCCGCCATACCGGTACCAGCGCGCCAGCCATCCGAACAGCGCCCCGCCCAGCAGCAGCAGGATCGGGTACAGATAGAGGAGGATCATCTTCATACCGACGACCCCCGTTCGGCGGCATGTCGCTCGGCGACGCGCCGCGCCATGTCGCGCGGATCGACCGGGACATCCCCCTGCTTGACGTTCCAGCGCACCAGCCATCCGAAGACGGCCGCACCGGCGATGATCATGAGGACGCAAAGCACGAGGGCGATAGTCATTGTCCGTATCTCCAGAACTTGTCTTGACGTCGAGTGTGACGATCCGACACGATTCTACCCGGAAAACGGCTTGATTTCGAGACATTTAAGTGCGGCCCCGTTCATCCGGATCAGTACGGTATTTCAATCCGGTTAGCCCGCGTCATTGATACGAAACGCAAACTCGCGCAGGAGGCGAATCGTGCAAATCGCCCGCCGGGGCGGAAAAGCGGTTCCCTGTATACCGCACCCGTGGTAAGCGCGCGGCAGTCTCAGTACATCCCCCTTTCAAGGAGCCGGTCCATGGCCATGCAGCGCACGTTCTCGATCATCAAACCCGACGCCACCGAGCGGAACCTCACCGGCAAGATCAATGCCCTGTTCGAGGATGCCGGCCTGCGCATCGTCGCCCAGAAGCGCATCCACATGACCCGCGCCCAGGCCGAGAAGTTCTACGACGTGCATGCCGAGCGTCCGTTCTACGGCGAACTGACCGAATTCATGTCCCGCTCGCCCGTCGTCGTGCAGGTGCTGGAGGGCGAGAACGCCGTCGACCTGCACCGCAAGGTGATGGGCGCGACCAACCCCGCCGAGGCCGATGCCGGCACCGTGCGCAAGGAATTCGCCCAGTCCATCGGCGAGAACTCGGTCCACGGGTCGGACAGTGCCGAGAATGCCGCGACCGAGATCGCCTATTTCTTCGCCGGGATCGAACTTGTCGGTTGATCGGGCGTTAGGACCATGATGTCACAATGACTTGAAGCCTCGGCTGCGCAGGCGACACGACGCCCTGCGCGGCCTATACTCGTTTCAATCATGCACGCCTCAAGCGGGAGATCATTATGGTGAAGCGTTTCGCCCGTCGTATCGCCAGCGCCACCTGCGCGCTGCTCTGCCTCGCCGCCCTGCCCGCCAAGGCGGCGATATGGGAGGCGCAGAACGAGTGGACCGAGGCGCATGAAAGCGCCTATGCCGACTGGGTGCGCGAGGAATTCGACAAGGACTACTTCCACATTCCCGAGCACAAGACCGTCTTCGGTCTGGCGCTCGACTGCTCCGACGCGATCTACGCGATGCGGATCATGTATGCCTACGAACACAAGCTGCCCTTCGCGATCAACGACCCGACCGGCAAGCGGCGCACCCTGTCCAACGAATTCTCCAAGTGGGACGGCTATCGCGAAAGCCGCCGCGAGGAGATGGATGACGGGTCCTGGCGCAGCTATAAAGGCCCCGAATATACCGAGGCCGACAAGGTGCGCGCCTTCATCGAGTATGTCGGCGACGTGACCAGCACGCTGAATCTCGTGAACGACACCTATCCGGTGGCCCTGGCCGACATCAAGCCGGGCGACATGTTCCTGCTGCCGCGCAACCACGCCTATATCATCAAGAACGTCGAGCCGACCGGCGCGATGACCACCCTGTCCCATTCCAGCCCCCGCGCGTGGCGGATCATGGCCGAGATCAACGACTTCCCCGCCGAGGTCGCCGAGGATTCGAAGAAGCGCGACGGCTATCGCCGGTTCAAGCCCATCGACATGCTGCGCACGGACCCCGCAAAGGTGCCGGGTGCGAGCATGGAGCAGTGGGAAATCGCCGCCAATCTGGGCGGCAGCCGCGAAGCCTTCGCCCTCGCTACCCAGGACGCGCTCGCCACGATCAAGGAGCCGATGGCGCAGAAGGCCAGCCGCCTGTTCACGTCGCTGTGCGATTACGCGGCCCAGCGCGTCGATATCGTGAATCACGGCCTGAACTATCTGGCCCGCATGGAAGAGAACCACGGCCGCCAGTGCATGAGCATGGGCGAATACGGCGAATACTCGACCCCCGGCCGCGACAAGAAGCTGACCGGGCAGTTCCGGGTCCTGAGCGCGATGCGTTCGCATCCGGACTGGGCGGCGGCGAATTTTGCGGAAAAGCCCGTGATCGAGGCGATCTTCGCCCCCGGCAACACCATGTCCGAGGAGCAGATCGGGTCCTTCTGCGCCGTGCCGTTCGACATTCGCGGCGGGCGCAACATGACCCTGCGAGAGGTCTTTCGCGGGCTGGAGGCCGGGCGCATGATCTCGGACCCCCATGCCCCGCTCGAATACCGCTGGGGCATCGCCGCCGGCACCTGGACCCCGCAATGCCAGAGTGCCTCGCGGAGCTGAGGGACGGAAAGACACCCTGCCCCGGGTCTGCGCCCGGGGCCTAGATGGTCGGAGCATTGTTCGGCGAGGCCCCGGGTCTGCGCCCGGGGGGGGATATTGACCCCCCTACTCCCCCAATCCCAGCACGTCGATCATCGCGTATTCCCCGGGTTTGCGCCCCCGGCCCCACAGCGCCGCCTTCAGCGCGCCCCGGGCGAAGATGCGGCGGTCGGTGGCGAGGTGGCGCAGGACGATGCGCTCGCCGTCGGCGGCGAATATCACGTCATGCTCGCCCACCACATCCCCGCCGCGAATGGCGTGAAAGCCGATATCGCCCCGCTCGCGCGCCCCCGTTATGCCGTCGCGCGCCCGGTCCGACACGTCGTCCAGCGATACGCCTCGCCCCGTGGCGGCGGCCTCGCCCAGCATCAGCGCGGTGCCGGAGGGGGCGTCGACCTTGCGGTTGTGATGCGCCTCGACGATCTCGATATCGAAATCGGCGTC
>ENA-ORXT01001007-ORXT01001007.1-marine-metagenome-genome-assembly--contig:-NODE-1007-length-40177-cov-6.814015_pt1 | contig 40177 bp, 25 predicted proteins | sample MGYA00237868_ERZ511482 | MGnify/ENA metagenome assembly ERZ511482 | reverse complement strand
CAATAAAGGGATTATTCAAAGATTTTTTTAGTTGTATAATGAAAAAATAGTCTCTTCAAAAATGACGATTATTTATGGTTAGGTACTTAATTTTATGGGTAGGATACTCCTTTCTCTTATAGCGCAAGATACTAAGTAGGTGAGGTTAAATAAAGAGTCGTTCAAAAACGCCCTTTATTTAACCTCACCTACTTATATCTCTTTATCCGTTCTTAGATTCCTAAATATGCATTTTGACTACCGTTTTTTTGTGGCCGTATTGATACTGATTTTGGGTAGTTCTTGTAAAGAAAATAGCACTCCAAATAAGGAAAATCTACCCCCTCTTTTTACAAAATTATCAACCCAAGCAACCAATATTGATTTTGAAAATACCGTCATCAATACAGAGGAGCTAAACATTTTTGAATATAGAAATTTCTATAATGGTGGAGGCGTAGGCATCGGTGATATCGACAATGATGGTTTATCCGATATTGTATTTACCGCCAATCAAGGAGCTAATAAAATATACCAAAATTTAGGGGATTTTAAATTTAAAGATATTACAGAAATTGCTGGGCTATCGGGCAAAAATAAATGGTCAACTGGTGTAGCAATGGTAGATATCAATGCGGATGGCTGGCTGGATATTTATATTTGTAATGCAGGTATTGTATCCGGGGATAACCAAAAGAATGAACTGTATATTAATAACAAAGACCTCACTTTTACAGAAGCCGCAGCATCCTATAATCTTGCCGACAATGGGTTCACCACTCATGCTGCTTTTTTCGATTATGATAGGGATGGCGACCTAGACGTATATCTATTGAATAATAGTTTTGTTCCTGTGAGTAGTCTTGGCTATTCCAATAAGCGAGAACTAAGGAGTAAGGATTGGGACGTAAAAGATATATTAAAGGGAGGCGGTGATAAATTATTGCGCAACGACAATAATCACTTTGTGGATGTCAGTGAGGAAGCGGGTATTTATGGTAGTCTTATCGGTTTTGGATTAGGGGTCACCGTAGGAGATATTAATAACGATATGTGGCCAGACCTCTATGTATCTAATGATTTTTTTGAACGGGATTATTTGTATATAAATAAAAAGGATGGCACTTTTTCAGAAGAAATAGAAGACTGGACTTCTCATACTAGTCTTTCCTCAATGGGCGCAGATTTATCCGATATAAATAATGATGGTCATCCTGATATTTTCGTAACGGATATGTTGGTAGAAGCTAATAATCGCCTAAAAGAGACGAGTGAATTTGAGCGATATGATTTATTACAACTCAAACACAGTAAGGGTTTCCATAAACAATATATGCAAAACACCTTGCAGCTAAATAATGGCAATCAAAGCTTTTCTGAAATAGCGTATTACGCTGGGGTTGCAATGACCGATTGGAGTTGGGGTGCCTTATTGTTTGACATGAATAATGATGGCTATAAAGATATTTTTGTATCCAATGGTATTTATCATGATGTCACCAATCAAGATTTTATGGATTTTTTTGCGGATGATATCATCGAAAAAATGATTCGCACAGGTAAAAAAGTGCGGGTAGATAGTATTGTTAGTAAAATGCCTAGTACGCCTATTTCTAATTATGCTTTCAAAAACAATGGAGATTTAACCTTTTCAAATGTCGTAAAGCCTTGGGGCTTTGAAGAAGCTAGTTTCTCTAATGGGACGGCTTATGGAGATTTGGATAACGATGGCGACCTTGATTTGGTGATTAATAATGTGAATCAAACCTCCTTTGTCTATAAAAATGAAACGAATAATAGTACCTCCAATACAGCGATTCAGATTAAGCTGAAAGGGATAGGGAAAAATACTTTTGGCATCGGTACTAAAGTAAATATATATTGGAAGGAGGAAATTATACAGCAGCAATTGCAGCCATCTAGAGGATTTCAATCTTCCGTGGATTATGTAATGACTATAGGTACAGGCAAGCAAACAATAATAGACTCTTTAGTTATCACCTGGCCGGACAATAGCCAACAGATTCAAAAAAATATTGCCACCAATCAGTTATTGGTTTTTGACCAAAAGGATGCTACAAATATAACTGCCCAAAAAGCACCGATTCGCCCTAAAAGCTTACTGACCCCCGTTACAAACGAAGGCTTATTAAAGCAAAAAGAAAATAATTATGTCGATTTTAATTATGAAGGTTTAATCTATAAAATGCTGTCTAAAGAAGGCCCCATCATAATTGTTGGAGATGTTGATAAGGATGGTAAGGAAGATTTATTCATTGGAGGGGCTACTGGTCAAGCTGGTCAAATCTATCTACAAAAAGCAAAGGGATTAGTCAAAGTAACATCAAAGGCAATTACTGATGATATTCAGTTTGAGGACACCGCAGCGGCCTTTTTCGATGCGAATGGCGATGGTCATTTAGATATATTGGTTGGTTCTGGAGGGAATCAAGTGGATGGCCCAAAAAATAATTTTGACTTGCGACTGTACCTTAATAATGGACAAGGGGCGTTTTCAAAAAGCACGCTTCGAATACCAAGAAATTTTTATAACACGTCGGTAATAGCTCCTTATGATTATGATTTAGATGGGGATATAGATGTGTTTGTAGGAAGTAGAAGTATGCCAAGGATGTATGGTATGAATCCAAAACATTTTTTGCTCGAAAATGATGGATTAGGAAATTTTAAAAATGTATTATACGAACAAGCATCCGAATTGAACAAGATAGGTATGTTGACAGATGCGCAATGGAAAGATATGGATAAGGATGGCGTACAGGACCTTATTGTAACAGAAGATTGGGGGGGCGTATCTATTTACCTAAACAAAGAGGAACAATTAGAACCGCTAGTGACCAATCTGAACGACCTAAACGGTTGGTGGAAAACCTTTGCCGCAGCAGATATTGATAAGGATGGAGATATAGATTTTATTCTTGGAAATAGAGGCATTAATTCAATATATAGGGCAGATAGTACCAACATACTGAAAATGTACCTCAATGATTTTGATAATAATGGTACTGCTGAACAAGTTTTTACAACGCTGTTTAATGGTAAAGATGTTCCGGTGCATTTGAAACGGGAATTAACCCATCAAATGCCAATTTTGAAAAAGGAAAACCTTCAGTTTTCTGACTATGCGAATAAATCAATCCACGATTTATTTCCTAAAAATAAATTAAAAAGAGCGCTTAAAAAGTCCGTCCGTATTTCTGAAAGTGTCCTTGCTTTAAATAATGGAGATAATACTTTCCTAATAAAAAAGCTGCCGCCGCAAGCACAGTTTTCGTGCATTAACGATATGGAACTATTAGACATCAATAAGGATGGACATCTCGATGTTGTTTTTGGGGGGAATGATTATTCCCTTAAACCTCAATTCTCCCAATTAGATGCCAGTTTTGGAGGCGTTTTATTAGGCGATGGTCAAGGCGATTTTAAATGGGTAACTTATCAAGATGCTGGTTTTTTTGTAAAAGGGGTTATTAATTCTATCAAATTATTTAATACGCAACAAAAGCATCCAAATATTATTGTGGGCATTAATAAGGAAACACCTATCATTTATAGTACTGCACAAAATGACTAAAACATCCATTATTTTTTATGCTGTCATTTTAGTGAGCGCACTATTTGTTGCTTGTGAACCCGAAAAGCCAAGTCTTTTTGAGGTAGTACAAAAAGACAAGAGTAACATAACATTCCTTAACAAGTTAAGCCCGACTAAGGAACGCCTTATCACGGAAGATTTGATGGGTTTGCTGGTGCTATAATATTAGACGATGGGTCAATACAATCAGGCTTGGAATGCGGTATTAATTTGGCACAAAAGCAAATCAATAAACTGGATATTTTAAAAATAGCCCAAAAGGAGTATGTAGTCGTATTGGTTCAGGAAGAGACCATTGAACTTTATGAAATTATCAAAAAAAACAAGGATTGAATTGATGAAACATGTAAAAAAAATAGGAGTCGTAGTTGCCATTCTACTTTTACCACTTTCCCTTTGGTATTTATTGATAAAGACCAACGACTTTGAAGTAGTGATTAAGGCAAAAACATCACCAGGTACCATTTATAAAAATGTTTTAGACTGGAATAAAGGGCTAAACAAAGGCACTACCTCCACGAACATCCTAAAGAAAACGCCCTTTAAAAACATAGTCCATAGCTACCATTTTGAATCCTACAATCTAGAAATGGATTGGCATATCCATAGAGTCAACGACTCCATAAGCAGCGTTTCCATTGGTATCAATGACTTGGATAATTCTCTAAAGACGCGGGTTCATAAATTATTAGGTACTTCGCCATTAGAAAAATTAATAGCCCAAGAATTTTCTGGATTTAATACCGTATTGGTCAATCATATAGCGCAATTTAGGGTAGCAATAGACGGTCAGGAGGAGTCTCCCGAAGCGTATGTTGCTTATGTGAATATAGCTTGCCACCAAGATAAAAAAGCAGATAATATGATAATGAACAGCACCTATATTAATTCTTTTTTACAGGAAAACGGTCTTAAAGTAGTTTCCAATCCATTTCTTGAAGTAGTAGATTGGAATATACCAACGGGTCAAGTAAATTTTAATTTCTGTTTTCCTATTGAGCAAGGCAAGAACCTTCCGAAGCATGAAGAAATACAATACAAAAAAGTGGCTGCCAAAAAAGCTTTGAAAGCTACGTTTCATGGCAATTATAGTTATACCGATGAAGCTTGGTTTGCCCTTTATCAATATAGTCAAGACCATCAAATAAAACGATTGAACACCATTACAGAAATATTTTATGAGAATCCCCATACAGCTGGTATTAAAGATATTGAGTGGGAAGCTGGTATTTATATGGAGGTGGAGTAGAACAATAAAAAATTATGACAAAACAATCAACAACAGGTTATTTAACCAAGTTAACCATCGTAGCTGCGCTTGGTGGACTCCTTTTCGGCTATGATACGGCGGTAATTTCTGGAACAGTAGCCTCCTTAGAAAACTTTTTTGTCCTTCCCTTTGGTTTGGATGAATTGAGTGCCAATTCTCGTTTGGGATTCCTAGTATCAAGTGCTTTAATAGGCTGTGTTATTGGAGGCATGTCTGGTGGACTGATTACTAAAAAATTAGGTCGAAAAAACGGACTGATTTTAGCTGCTGTGTTATTTATTTTTTCTGCCATAGGTTCTGCCATGCCAGAACTGTTTATGAAACCAATAGGAGAGGCCGACCACACGTTTATTTATGTATTTATTTTTTATAGAATTATTGGTGGCATTGGCGTAGGTTTGGCATCCATGCTTTCCCCACTTTATATAGCAGAAATTGCACCCGCGTCTATTCGAGGTAAATTAGTTTCCATGAACCAGTTTGCTATTATCTTCGGAATGTTGGTCGTCTATTTTGTTAACTACTATATTTCTAGTCAAGGCAACGAAGCTTGGTTGCACACCGTCGGATGGCGTTGGATGTTTGCTTCAGAAACGATACCAGCCACGCTGTTTTTAATCTTACTCTTTTTTGTGCCAGATACACCAAGGTCCTTAGTTTTAAAATCACAACCTGAAAAAGCCTTACAAGTATTAAATAAATTGAATAGTGCATCGGAAGCAAAAAAAATACTAGCAGACATTCAAAAATCGGTAGCGAGCACCACTTCTAATTGGCTATTTTCTTATGGAACAGCCGTCATTATCATAGGCGTTTTAATCTCCGCTTTTCAACAATTTGTCGGTATCAATGTAGTGCTTTATTATGCCCCAGAGATTTTCAAAAACATGGGTTCTGGTACAGAAACTGCCTTATTGCAAACGATTATTGTTGGTGCAGTTAATCTGCTATTTACCGTATTGGCCATTATGACAGTAGATAAGTTTGGTAGAAAACCATTAATGATTATTGGTGCGCTTGGCATGGCGGTTTCTATGTTGGCATTAGGCACTTCCTTTTATCTAGAATCAATGGGTATTGGTGCCTTACTTTTTATGTTGTTGTATGTAGCAAGTTTTGCCATGAGTTGGGGACCTGTTGCTTGGGTCTTATTATCGGAGATTTTCCCAAACAAAATCCGAGGAAAAGCATTAGCAGTTGCCGTAGCGGCGCAATGGATTTCTAATTATTTAGTGTCTTGGACCTTCCCTATGATGAACAAAAACACCTACTTAGTAGAAACTTTTCATAATGGGTTTGCTTACTGGATTTATGGAGCAGTATCGGTTTTAGCTGCGTTTTTTGTTTGGAAATATATTCCAGAAACAAAAGGAAAAACGCTGGAAGAAATGGAACACCTTTGGGAGAAGAAATGATGGTTAGACTGTTTGATGACTTGCATGTAAATACTCAATAAGGTAGGATGGGACACGGATTTACACGGATTAAACGGATTTTCTGTACAGGTCGTGTTCTAGGTCATAAGCGAGACCTTGAATGTCGCTCACGACCTGTGCAGAAAATCCGTTTAATCCGTGTAAATCCGTGTCCCATCCTACCTTATTGAGTACTTACGTTTGCATCCCGTAAACCATCAAACCATCAAACCATCAAACAGTCTAACCATTATTAATACGCTAGAATTTTAACTACCGACGTTCCCTCCGTTATTTGAATAAATTGATTGACGGGTATATCGGTAAAAACTTGTTTTTCACTAGCCCTAAAAGTCCAATCAATTTCTAAGGAGGTAATAGAACTAGCATCTTTTAAGCCAATAATTTCTCTCAAACTATTACCACCAAAACTAGCCCCTGGACTAATAGTTCTATAGATTTTTTTTTCTATCCCATCTTGTTTTTTAACAGTCAAACAAAGCCTGCTTCCTATTGCACAACGGTTACTTTTTGTACCCATCAATTGTATGCCTAGCCATTGAGTCGTCGTCGTTGGATTTTCATACAAAGCATTTCTAAACACATCCCCTTCATAGACCCCACCTAGCACACAATAAATATCTTCATCCCCATCGTGGTCAAAATCAGCAAATCCCACAGCATGCCCTTTTTGAATATTTCCAAACCCTCCATTGGTTGTCACATCGTAAAAATGACCTTCCGCTGAATTTAGGTAAACTTTATTGGGTACGACGGTGCTATATTCAGGGTCTCCTGTTGCTAGAAAAAAATCAAGGTTGCCATCCATATTTAGGTCGCCATAACTGCAACCCATGGTAAGACTTATTTCCGTAAGGCCAATTTTGTGTGCCACGTTTTCAAAAGTTCCATCTCCTTTATTAAGATACAGGTGAGGACACAAAGCTTTACTACAAGTAGATAAATAGCAATTAGCAAGGGTGGTCAATCTGGGCACATTTGGGTCGCCATAAGAAGAGACAAAAATATCTAAAAGACCATCATTATTATAATCAAACATCCAAGTAGGAAAACTTCTTTCTGGCTGACTAACACCCACTTGATTGCCAACTACTTTGAATTGAATATTATCAAGTTCCGATTCGCCATTATGCAAGGCTAGAATATTTTTACCGTTATAATCGGACAAATAAATATCAGGCCAGCCATCATCGTTTACATCCCCTATCGTACAACCTTTAAAGTAGCCTTTGAATGCGGTCAAATCAAAGGCCGCCGCATAATCCGTAAAAGTGCCATCTTGATTGTTAATGAATAATTCACAAACATTTTTACTTTTTGGAGAGGATTCATTGGCTATAAAAAGGTCTAGCCAGCCATCTCTATTTATATCAGACCAAGCCGCTGTTTGTGTTGGTTTTTCAGAATAGATTTTAGCATCAAGTGTCACGTCCGTAAAAGTGCCATCTCCATTATTTCGCAGCAAAGAGTTAGGGATTTCTCCATATTTTTCGTGCCAAGCCCCTCTTAAAATAAATACATCCAAGTAGCCATCATTAATTTTTAATTATTGTATTTAGAAGTACACTCATTTTAGCTTAAAATTTGACAAAATGATTTGATTTTTCATGAGATAAATTGATTATTTTTTTTAATTTTATATTATCAAGTTTTTTTATGTGTGGAAATAAAAAAAGTTGAATAATTGTACTATCTTTAGGTACTTAAGTAAGACATGCTAATTGCTGTGGTATTTTATAAATGTCTTACTTGTTAACTTTTAACAGTAGAAAATCTAATTGAAAAATAACACTTTACAACAAACTGCTAAAATAATTGAAAACCAACATCTGGATTTCGAGCGTTTTTTTATGAAGCATTATAAAGTATTATTTAATTTGGGGTATCGACTTTGTGGAGATAAAGAATTAACTAAAGATTTATTACAAAGTTTTTTCCTAGAATTGTGGGAAAGTCGATTTCAATCTCAAAACATCCAATATTTAGAAGCTTACCTAAAAAAAGCCTTTCATCGAAAAGTTATTAAAATCCTTCAAAAAAACAAAAGCATTAAAGAAGGAATCAAAAATCAAGAACAATTAATAAGTACTCCTTCCTACGAACAACTATTGATTAATTTCCAGACTCAAGAGACTCAAAAAGAACAGTTACAAAAAGCTATTAATAACCTACCCGATCAACAAAGAAAAACACTTAGTTTGCGCTTTAAAGAAGGGTTGGATTATGAAGAAATTGCATTATCTACAGGTAAAAGTCAGCAGACAATTTATAATCAAATCCATTCAGCAATTCGTAAATTACGTAAATCTCTCCTCTTTATTTTTTAATTTTTTGAAAAAAAATTACTCGCGGATAGTAAAAATCAAAATTTACTTCCTCTTAGTTTATAGAGGACGTATAGTTCTCTAAAATAAGTGAGTTAATTAACTCTTAGTACTATCTTATTTCCCATTTGGACAAACTGCATTTAGATTAAAAAATAATGAATATAGAAAATATGACTGTAGCGTCTTTAGTAGCCTCTGAAGATTTTCAAAACTATTGCCTAAACCCAACTGCTCAATCGGTGCAGTATTGGGAAAAACAATTAGTTCAATACCCAGAACAGCAGGCTGTTTTTGAAGAGGCGAAGGTTTTAGTTTTGTCATTGGCGATGGAACCTTCTAATAAAGAAGTAGCAGAAGCATTTTTAGATTTTAAGCAAGCTATTGATAAAAAACAAAGAAATGAAAAAACCAAGTTAATAGCACTTTCAAAGAAACAAGCACCCAAAAGCAAAAGAAGAACTATTATCGCTGTTGCAGCTACTGTATTATTTATGCTTTCCATTGGCGTATGGCAGTTATTTCTACAACCTACAGCTGCGACGGTACAATTAGTAAGTAACTATGGAGAAGTAAAAACGCATCTATTACCAGATGGTAGTAAGGTGATTTTAAATGCTAATTCAACACTCCTATTTAAAGAACATTGGGCAAAGAATGCGCAGAGGAAAGTAAAATTGGAAGGAGAGGCTTTTTTTGAAGTAAAGAAGAAATCAGCAAAAGCACAATTTATCGTGGAGACAAGTAAAGGAACCGTTCAAGTATTAGGCACTTCCTTTAATGTAAAACAACGCGCAAAGGCTTTTGAGGTGGCACTTTTAGAAGGAGCAGTTACCTTATCAACTCCTGAATATCCTATTATAAAAATGAAACCAGGTGAACTAGTTAAAATAGAAGGTCCAGATTCCTATAACAGTTTTTTTGCGGATGTAGATGCCTTTAGTGCTTGGCGATTTCAACGAATGGTATTTAAAGAAATGACGATTAAGGAGGTTATTCAAAAGCTACAAGATGAATTTAATTGGAATGTGAAAGTAGCAAATAAAGCACTACTAAAGAGAAAAATTACGGCAACTATCTCTAAAAATGACCCAGAATTATTATTGAAAGCTTTGTCAGAAATATATGATTTACAGATTGAGAAATTGGATAACAAGATTTATTTAATTCACTAAATACTCAGATAGGAGTAGGTTATTAGTTTAAAGAAATTGAAAATTCAGTATATGAAAATAGGTCAACATTTTACTTTTTATTTATTTTTTCTACTCAGTGTATACAGTTTTCCTGTGATGGGAAATGCAATTATAAAGACACAAAATAATTTACAAAAAGAAATAATTCCATTATCAAAAGCAATTGATGAAGTAGCCGATGTTTACAAAGTAAATATTGTTTATGACGTAGAACAAATTGCAGGCAAGCAAATAAAAGATTGGTCTATTCAGCACCAGTCGGTAGAGGCAGAACTAAAAGAATTACAACGTAAATCAACCTTCAATTTCAAAAAATTAGGAGAAACAACTTATATCATTAAAGTAACAAAAGCAGCTACAAATAAGGAAATTGCTAACAAGAATAGTCAAAAACAAACTAAAGTCAAGCTACAAAAAGCCATCATTACCGTTTCAGGGACCATCTATGATATTGATAATAATGACCCTTTGATAGGCGTAAATATTTTGGTCAAAGGAAAAAATGTAGGAACCGCAACGGATTTTGACGGTAAATTTTCTTTAGAAGTCGAAGAAGGAGCTACTTTGATTTTTAGTTATATCGGTTATAATGAAAAAGAAATTAAAGTACGTAACGCTAAACTTGGAGATATTTATTTAGAATCGGATGCAAGGCAATTAGAAGAAGTAGTAGTAATTGGCTATGGTACTCAGAAACGTAGTGATTTGACGGGCGCTTTATCTTCTGTAGGAGAAAAAGAAATAAAAGCTTTACCCGCTACAGGTTTAGACCAAGCATTACAAGGAAGAGCAGCTGGTGTGCAAGTAACCCAAAATTCGGGTGCACCAGGTGGAGGTGTTTCTATACGAATTAGAGGAATTGGTTCTACCCTTTCTGCCGAACCACTTTATGTCATAGATGGTATTCCTGTCGTCAATGACAATCAAGGTTCCTCTTCTAATTTTAGTGAATTAGATGGTGGTGGACAGAATTCTAATGCTCTAAATACGGTGAATCCTAGTGATATAGAATCCATCGAAATTTTAAAAGATGCATCTGCTACGGCTATTTATGGAGCAAGAGCAGCTAATGGAGTTGTCTTAATTACCACTAAGAGAGGAAAAGCAGGGAAATCAAGGATTAGCTTAGAAAGTTATTATGGCACACAGGAATTAGCTTCTAAAATTCCTGTTTTAGATTTGCGTCAATATGCAGAATATTACGGCGATGTTGGTTTTGAATTAATCGAAGAATTTAGAAATCCTGAATTATTAGGCAAAGGAACAGATTGGCAAGATGCCGTTTTCCGCCAAGCATCGACTCAAAATTTCCAATTAACGGTTTCAGGAGGTTCTGAAAAAACAAAATTTGCTTTGTCTGGTGGGTATAATTTTAAAGAAGGAATTGTAGTTGGGTCTGATTTTACTCGTTTGTCTGCTAAGATAAATATAGACCATTCTTTTTCTGACCGAGTGCGAATTGGTAATAGTTTTTTAGCTAGTAGAACGAGTGAAAACATTACCTTTAATGATAATAGTAATGGAGTGGTTTTTACTGCATTATTAGCGGTACCGAATGCGCCCGTAAGAAATGCAGATGGTACTTTTGCTGGACCACAAGAAGAAATTACCTTGGCTTTTGATAATCCTGTGGCTAGAGCATTAGAAACCCAAGATGTCAATACCAAGGTTAGACTCCTTTCTAATTTATATGCAGAAATAGATTTATTTCCTTGGTTAAAATATCGAACAGAATTTGGGACAGATATTATCTATTCTAATCATAATACCTTTTTTCCACAGTTTGAAAGAGGTAACTTTTTTGGAAAATCGGGCGTGCGTCGAAGTTTAAACAATAGTTTGTTTTGGATTAATAAACATTTATTAACTTTCAATAAAAAAGTAGCAGACAAACATAATATTACCGCCTTACTTGGTTTTGAGGCTCAAGAAGGAACGTATGAATGGCTATTTGCGTCTAGAGATAATCTACCCACTAATGATTTGCAACAACTATCTTTAGGAGATGCAGGACAGCAACAAAATAATGGTGGTGCAGGGCATTGGGCTTTAGTCTCTTATTTTGGTCGATTTAACTATGGATTTTCTGACCGCTATTTATTAACGGGAACAGTCCGAGTAGATGGTTCTTCTCGTTTTGGTCCCAATAATCGCTACGGTGTTTTCCCTTCTGCTGCCTTTGCTTGGAGAGCGTCTAATGAAGACTTTTTAAAAGAGATAGATGTAATTAATAATTTAAAATTTAGAATAGGTCTAGGTTCTGTAGGGAATCAAGAAATTGGTTTGTATTCTTATAGTTCGAATCTACGGTCGATTAATGTAGCTTTAGGCGACCAACTAGTCACAGGTTTTGCGCCAGATAATATTGCCAATCCAGATGTTCGTTGGGAATCTTCTTTACAAACCAATATCGGTATGGACTTGGGATTAATTAATAATCGAATTGAATTGATTGTTGATTATTATGTTAAAAAAGCAAATGGAATGTTATTACCTGCTTTGATTCCATTAACAGCAGGTAGTTTGAATGCACCCTTTGTCAATATAGGAGAAATAGAAAATCGAGGAATAGAAATTACCTTAAATACGCAAAACACAACAGGTGCTTTTTCTTGGCGAACAGGGGTCAATTTTTCTGTAAACAGAAATGAAGTCATTAGTCTTGGGTCAAATGGTAACCTGATTGGTTTGATTCAAAGAATCCCTGTGACTCGAACAGAAGAAGGGGAACCGATTAGTCAATTTTATGGCTATGTCACCGATGGTATTTTCCAAAGTCAAGCAGAAGTGGTCGAAAGCCCGTTCCAGCAAGATGGGACAAGAGCAGGAGATATTAAATTTAAAGATTTGAATAGTGATGGCATTATTAATGATTTAGACCAAACTTTTTTGGGTAGTCCACACCCTGATTTCACCTTGAATATGACCAATAATTTTAGCTATAAAGGCATTGACTTTAGCTTCTTTTTCCAAGGCGTATTTGGGAATGAAATTCTAAATTTAATTCGTAGAGATATAGAAGGGATGGCAGGACTAGCCAATCAATCTGTTCGAGTGATTGACCGTTCTCGACCGGGCGCACCTGGCGATGAAATTCCTAGAGCAACAGGTCCAGACCCTAATTCTAACCGAAGAATTTCTTCTCGATTTGTTGAAGATGGTACGTTTATTCGATTAAAAAATGTCTCTCTTGGTTATACTTTTCCAAAGAAATGGATGCGGCAAGCCAAGATTCAATCTATGCGCGCTTATATTAGTGCACAAAATTTACAGACGTGGACGGACTATTCTGGTTATGACCCAGAAATTGGATCCTATAATCAGAATCCTTTGATTAATGGCGTAGAAAACGGACGTTACCCAATTTCTCGTTCTTACACAGCTGGGATTAATGTGAGTTTTTAGAATATCTCTCGATTTGCTAAATTTTCAAAATTTAGTAAATCTATATCATTGAAAATAAATTTAAGTACCTAAGTAGGTGGCATTGAATAATCGACACTTTTGACAGAGGTATTTTTTCTTGTAAGGAATTTAAAAAATTAGTGCATATCCGTAGATACGGACTCATTTTTTAAGTTTCTTAGAAGGAAAAAGACCCTGTCAAAATTGTCGATTATTTGATGCCACCTACTTAACTATCCACGATAGCTATCGGGATGAAAATTTAGCTTAAAAATATAGTCATCATGAAAAATTACTTAATAAAATTACTTTCATTTATTGCCATTATCAGTTGTTTTGCTTGCGGAGAATTGCTAGACAAACAACCGCTAGACCAATTAACAACAGACCTTTTTTATAAAACAGAATCAGATGCGGACAAAGCTATTTTGGCTACTTATTCCCCAATGATAGATGTGGAATGGATTGGGAAAGGTTGGATGATTACTGAAATTCCATCCGATAATTCGCAGGCGGGAGGTACCGACCCTGATTTTACGCCTATTGATAATTTTACAGTAGCCGCAGATAATGTACCTGTTGCTAATTACTGGGCGATACATTATCGGCAAGTGACTTTGGCAAATGTGGTGATTGAAAAAATAACTGGAATGAATATTCCAGAAACGGCTAAAAATGTATTCCTAGCAGAAGCTCGTTTTTTGAGAGCTGTAGCTTATTTTGATTTAGTAAGAGTTTATGGAGGCGTGCCATTAATTACAGAAGCTCCTTCTTTAGAAAGAGAATTATTTTACCCTCGTTCCAGTCCGAATGAGGTGTACGATTTAATCAAAGCAGATTTTGAAATTGCTGGAGAATACTTGCCAGTAACCAGAACAGGGTCAGACGCAGGTAGAGCAACCAAGGGCGCAGCATTGGCATTTCTAGCTAAAGTAAACTTAACGACTAGAGATTATGTGGCGGCTAGAGATATTTCTAAAGCGGTTATAGATTTAGGGGTTTATAGTTTAATGGATGATTATAATGATAATTTTGAACTAGCGACAAGTGATAATAACGAAGAGTCCGTTTTCCAAGTACAATTTACGGGTTGCGGTCCTTTTGGAACAGGAAATGCGATGCAAGCTTTTTTTTCCCCTTGGGGAGAAGGTATCACCAAAGATAGAGATGGTTGGGGTTCTCAAATCCCTACTGCACCAATTTTGAATAATCCGAATACAACTATTATAGACGCGATTAAAAAAGATGATTTACGCAGGCATACGAGCATTATGCTGCCAAATGCTTACTATCCTTCTATTAATTCAGGAGATGGTGGGTACACGTATCCTTCGAGGGGTGCTTCGGCAGTAAGTGCCAATATTAAAAAATATGTAGTCGGAAGTGGGTCAAATATTTGTTTTATGAGTACGCCTCAAAATGCGCATGTGATTCGATATTCGGATGTCTTGTTGACCTATGCAGAAGCCATTATGATTATTCAAGGTGGAGTCGCCTCTGACCCTGCTGCATTGGACGCTTTTAATCAAGTACGAACTAGAGCTGGATTACCTGCGGTAGCTAGTTTTGATGCAACCGATATGTTACAAGAAAGAAGAGCTGAATTTGCTTTTGAAGGACATCGTTGGTTTGATTTATTGCGCTCTGGAAAAACCGTAGAAATTATGACTTTACATGGAAAAAATTTGGATGAGCATAATTTATTATTCCCGATTCCAAGTTCTGAAATTGAAGTCAATCCGAAATTAGAACAGAATCCAGGATATTAATTTTAAGACAACTTTCATAAAATTATGTTAATTAAAAAATTCACCTTTGTTTGTTTGTTAGCCTTATTATTTTCGGCTTGTGAAAAAGAAGTAGGACCGCCTGTTATCGACAGCATTGAACCGCTCTTTGGACCTGCCGAAACCTTAGTCACTATCCAAGGCGTTAATCTAGAAAATATCAAAGAAGTCAAATTTAGCGAGCAAGTCGTTAACTTTAATAATGCTTATAATGCAGAAAATGCTTTATTATTACGAATTCCTACCAACGTACCTTTAAGAGAACATGTCGTTACCTTAACGACGGACGGAGGAGCAGTTACTACTAATTTCCGAGTCACACTTGACCCGCCAGAAATTTTTAGTTTTTTCCCTGCCTCTGCTGCGGTTGGCGAAAAAGTAACCATTAAAGGAAAAAATTTCTATGAACCCTTGACTGCTTGGTTTTTTGATAGCGTGCAAGCAGAAGTTATAATAGCTAGCCCAGACTCAATGGTGATTACCGTTCCAGAAGGGGTAGAAAAAGGACGAATTAGTATGATGGCAAATGGTGGATTTACCCGCTCTCCTATTAATTTCTTTACCGTTAATCCAATTTTAGTCAACGATTTTGATGGAAATGGTATTCGTTCAGAAACGGATAAATGGATTTTTAGAGGCAGTATTGACCAGAATAAAAACACAGCAGTACAGAATAGAATTCCTGAACCCATTGCTGGTAATTATTTGAAAATAAGTGGCAAAGACGATTTAAATATTAGCTGGATTGGTGGAGCAGAAAACCATACTTGGGATGTAGAACAGTTTCAGACTTTTGGTATTATGACGGATGCGAATAATACCTTAATTGAAATGGACATCCATAATAATGGACGAAAAAAGACCCAGATGATTTTGGTGCTACTGGAAAAAGATGGCTCTCCTAATGATTTTGCCATCACCGTAAAAGTGGATTGGAATGGTTGGCAGAAATTCTCCGTCCCGCTCAATCGCTTTCAAGATTTGAACAATTTTGTAGTAGACCCAACCAAAGTAAAAACAGTAAAAATTCAACTCATTGACGCTGATGATTCTAACGAAAAGTTGGAAGTTAATGTTGATAATATTCGATTTATAGAAATTTTATAATTCTGAATTTGATGCTTTGTACGGGCAATCCCTTGTGGTTGCCCTGAGAATAGGGCAACCACAAGGGATTGCCCGTACAAAGCTAGAATCACTAATTTTTTTTAAACTAAAAACCAGCTTTCACATGAAAAAACATGTACTCCTCTTTATGTATGCTATGCTTTTTACAAGCATAGGTTTTTCCCAAGTTTACTTGGATGAATTTGACAATAATGATCCTGCTTTTACAGGTGGTGCAACCACCTACACTTCTAGTGAAAGTAATTCTGAATGGACAATTAATGCCGCTAATACAGGCCCTTGGGATGTCTTCACTTATGAATTTCACGATGCAACAACTGGTGAAGGTGTTTTATTGGATATTACAGGAAATAACAAAATTTTTGTTAAAGTTAAAGCTAGTAATGTAGGTACGCAATTGCGTATGGATGTGCAGGACGAAGCAGGTTTCCTAACTTCTATTGCGGGAATCACTAAAACCATGACGACCGAGTTTATGGTATTAGAATTCGATTTTTCTGGTACTTATCAAGATGGCGGGTTTGGTGGTACGCCTTGTACTTCCGATACTGCGCCTTGTACAGTTGATGGAACGAAAATTCAACAATTGCTTTTTTTTACAGACCCTGGTGCGGGTGGATTTAATGGATCCGTTGTGGTAGATTATATTGCAGTTGGTGATGAAGCTGTTGGCGAAATTATTTCTGAAGTTTTTCAAGACCATTTTGACAAAGCAGATAGTACGATTACCTCTTTTGGCGCGGATTTATTCGATAACGGATATAATCTAACAGTAGATGGTTCAGAATTAATAATAACAGGTGATGGAACTACCCAAATGTGGGATGCTATTGGCTATAACATTCGGAATCAAAATACTTTTGAAGAACAAGATATTGATGTGACTGGCACAAATAAACTTTTTGTAAAAGTAAAGTCTAGTGTTCCCGGTACTGCTTTAAGAATTGACATTAGAGATTTGGATGGATTTATTACCACTCAAGGGTCTATTACAAAAATTGTAGATACAGAATATTCCGTTATTGAATATGATTTTTCAGGCACTTATGCCGATTTAGGTTTTGGTGGTACTCCTTGCACTATGGAAACAGCACCGTGCCCAGTTGACCCTAAAAGAGTTGCTGGATTAGTTATATTTGTTGAACCTGGGGTAGGTGGTTTTGTAGGGGAACTAACTTTTGACTATTTCTCTTTTGGTAACTCTTTAGAACCAGCAGGTGAGGAAGCAGTTCTATCTTATGGAGATCACTTTAATAATGAAACCATAGAATTTACCAATAGTGACCTTTTCAATGTGGTAGAATCGGGTTCTAATTTAGTGATTACAGGTGACGGAACAGCACCTCCTTTTGGCACCATCTCTTATACATTACACGATAAAGAATCAGGTGAGCCTGTTGTTTTAGATATGGGGCCAGCCAAAAATAAAGTATACGTTGCCGCTAAAACAAATGGCGCAATGGTACCGCTTAGAATTGATGCAATCGATTCTTTAAATTTTCATTCCTCTGCTACTTCTTTAACAAAAATTATTGGCCCAGAATTGACGGTTTTTGAATTTAACTTTGCTGGCTCATCAGATGGTGGTTATGGAGGAACAGCTTGTGAGACCGGCCCTTGTACCGTGGATTTGTCTAAAATAACACAGTTTTTATTATACCCGAACCCAATTGAAGGCGGCTATAATGGAGAAATTACGATTGACTTTATTTCTATTGGGCAACCATTGGGAGAGGAAGAAATAGATTTAGGTCCAGTAGGCATAGCTAATTATGCTGACCAATTTAATGAAAATACCATCGTATTTTTAAATGAAGTACCTGGGTTGATTTCAACTTATAGTGAAGATGCATTAACCATTACGGGCGATGGTACTTCTGGTATGTGGAACTCGATTGTTTACGGAGTTCATAATGAAGAAGGAGAATTAATTATGGCAAATGCAGTAGCTGGTGGAAATAAAGTATTCGTTAAAGCTCGTTCTTCTGTAGATGGCGCAACGTTACGGGTCGATTTACAAGACAATATGGGTTTTCTAACGAATGCTAATGCTGTTTCTACCACTTTGACCAATGATTATGTGGTCTATGAATTAGACTACTCTAATGCTTATGCAGACGGTGGATTTGGTGGTTCTCCTTGTACTTCCGATACAGCGCCTTGTCCTGTTGATGGTGCAAGAGTAGCTAATCTACAATTTTTCATTGAGCCAGGTGTTGGCTTATTTAATGGAACAGTTGATATTGATTGGATTTCTTTCGGGTCTTCTCTAGATGTTGTGGAAATACCTGCAGGAGTCGTTAATTATAATGATGAATTGCCAGAAAGTGCTGCTAGTCAAATTGCAGATGTTCAAGGCTTAGTGTCTTCTGTTGTTGGCGATACATGGACCGTTACAGGTGATGGTTCTGGAGGAATGTGGACCCCATTAGTTTACAAAATTCACAATGAAGCAGGAGAAGGAATATTAGCGAATGCGGCGGCTAGTGGAGATAAAGTATTTATTCGAGCAAAAGTTAGCGTAGAAGGTACAGAATTAAGAATGGATTTACAAGATAATTTAGATTTTGTAACCAATGCTAATTCACAATCTAATACCATCTCTACAGAATATGCTGTTTATGAATATAACTATGCAGGTGCTTATGCAGATGGTGGTTTTGGTGGTTCTCCTTGTACTTCTGATACCGCACCTTGCCCTGTAGATGCAGCGCGTATTTCTCAATTACAGTTTTTTGTATTGCCTGGGGTAGGTGGTTTTAATGGGGTGTTAGACATTGATTGGATTTCTTTTGGGGAACCAATTTCTACTAGCATTGTCGATGAAGAAAAATTGGCAACTATCAACGCTTATCCAAACCCTGCAAGACAGCAAGTTACTTTGGAATACGATTTACGTGCAACAAGCGACGTCCAAATAAAAGTCTATGACATTTTTGGCAAACAACTAAGTAATCAGCATTTGGGACTGCAAGCAACAGGTAAACAACAACAAGTTATTAATATGGATGCTTACGCAAATGGCGTTTATATATTACAATTAGAATCTAATGGTAATATTTTAGGAGCTATGCGTTTGATGAAAAATTAATAGAAACAAGGCAAATTAAAATAATAAATTAGCCATTTTAAGCGGCCCTTTTTCCTTCTAAGAAACGCTAAAAAATGAACCGTCCCGATAGCTATCGGGATGCTATGCTTAATTTTTTAGCATTCCTTAGAAGAAAAAATGACTAACTTAAAATGACCAATTTATTAATTTAATTTGCCTAAGTACCCCAATTAAATTAGTATAAATCAATTCTAAGAGACTCTATCAAAATTTGATAGGGTCTCTTATCTTTCCAAAAACATTTCTATATTTATTCCGACCTTATTATGAAAAAATTATACTACTTATTCGCTTTCCTATTTATAAACTTTACCGCATTTGCGCAAGATGATTACCATAGCCAACTAGAAGCCTCCTTTTTGACGACTTATCAAATTCCCGTTGGAGAGTGGGTATTCTTTGATAATGAAGCAGCTATTATGGAAACAGCAAGCGGTTATGGTGGAAATTATACCGTAGAAGAATCAGCAGATACTGATTTTTCTAAACTAGCGAAAGCTGATATTTCGAGCGCTGGCGACAACCAATGGGACTCAGGTTGGAGCCTTCTAAACCAACAAAAAGTCAATAAAGATGATAAAGTCTTACTCGTCTTTTCTATTCGGTCAATTGGCGGTAGTGGGCAGGTGAATATTTTTGCAGAAAACGCCACTTCTTTTGATAAGGAAGTATTTTTGAATGTAGATGTCTCCCAAGAATGGACGCATTATTTTGTACCTTTTAAAGCGTCTAGCACCTTCAACCCAAATACCCTAAAATTTGGTTTTCATTTAGCTCACCAAATTCAAACAATAGAAATCGGTGGTTATACTGCTATGAATTTTGGAACAGCCGTTACACTAGCAGATTTACCGAATCAAGTAAATAATGACCAATATGACGGGTTTCAAGCAGATGCGCCTTGGCGAACAACTGCTGCCGAAAATATTGATAAATTCCGAAAAGCAAATTTGACGATTCAAGTAAAAAACACCGATGGCATTGCGGTAGAAAATGCCCAAATTGAAGTAAACATGTTGCAGCATGATTTTGCTTTTGGCTCGGCAGTTACTGCCAATAAAATCGGCGGTAATAATGCACAGAATAATATTTATCAAAATAAAATCATCAATTTAGATGGTAAAGGACATGGCTTTAATTGGGTCGTTTTTGAAAATGATTTAAAATGGCCTGCATGGGAAGATAATTGGTTCGTCAGTAATGATGGTGTGGCAAAAGCAGTACAATGGTTGAGGGGGAATGATATAAAAATTCGAGGACATACTTTGGTTTGGCCAGGCGCCAATAATCTGCCTAATGATATTAATCAAAATCAGAATAATCTGCCTTATATCAAAGAAAGAATTGATGGACATTTAGATGCTATTTTAAATTATCCAGGTATTAAAGGCGAAATTGAGGAATGGGATGTATTGAATGAAATCACCACCAATAGAAGTATCGAAAATTATTTTAAAGGCAAAGATGGTTATACTACAGGTAGAGAATATCTAGCAGAGATTTTTAAAAAAACTAGAGCACTCGACCCCAATACAGGACTTTGGTTAAATGATTATGTCACGATTTCTACCAATTCAAAACCTGGCAATGGTAATTATGATAATTTAAAAATATTTACTAGAGAATTATTGGATGCGGGGGTAGAATTGGAAGGTTTAGGTTTTCAAGGGCATATTGGTGGTTTTCCAAATGGCATTCCATCTGTCTTAGAAACACTAGATGATTTTCATAATGAATTTGGTTTAAAGGCAAAAATCACAGAATTTGATATGCCCACTTTTGTAAACGAAGAGACCGCCGCCCAATACTTAGGTGATTTTTTGACAGCAATCTTTAGTCACGAAAGTATGGATGGTTTTCTTTTCTGGAGTTTTTGGGATGGCGCAACTTGGATTCAAGGTGGAACTAAATCTAATTTCTTTCAACAAAATTGGACCGCTAATGCCTCTTTAGATGTTTTTGTAGATTTAGTTTTTAACGAGTGGTGGACTAATGAAACCATTACTTCTTCTGCTGAAGGAGTAGCGGACATTCGAGCTTTCAAAGGAATGTATGAAGTTGTCTACGAAGCTAATGGAGAAGTGATTAGAGATACTATTAATTTAATCGAGGACATGAATCTTGAAATTATTGAGAATAATATTTCCACTAGTTTAGACGATTTAGTCATTAATGAGGAGTTGGCGACAGTATATCCGAACCCAGCTACGGAACAGCTATTTATTGAAAAAGAAACTACCAATTCAATTACTATTCAATTATTCGACCTAACAGGTAAATTAATAAAAGAACAAAATACAAACTCAACTAACATACGGTTGTCAGTAGAGAATTTAAGCGGAATCTATTTTGTGAAAATTTTTGACGAGACTAATATCAAGACTATGAAAATAATCATTGAATAAGCTATTTAGTAACGATGAAAAAATAACTTGGTCGTTTTTAAAATGAGTCCTTTTTTTAATGGGTTGAAAACCTATGAAAAAAAGACTCAATTTAAAAACAAAAAGACCTATTTATTTTTTAATCAATACTAAATAGATAAGGAATAAATTGATTTACTTATAATCCTACAACTGCAAGTGAGTAGCAATTACGCAATTATTTATAGAACACTTTCTAAAAAGAAACTATTTCAAAAAATAGCGTCTAGCCAATTTCTAAAGACTAGTTTTTTTGTTTTTGTTTTTTTATTACTAAGTAAAATAGTTCAGTTCCTAAAGGAATTAGTAGTCGCCAAGGAAATTGGTGTAACACCAATGTTGGATGCCTATATATTAGCATTATTGTTTGTTACGTCCTTAATAGTTTTTGTATTTCAGCCTTTTGCTTTTGCTTTTATTCCCATTTTTATTCGACTTAGGAAGTATTCTCAAGACAAGGCAAATATGTTTTTTTCCAAGATAGTTCTCATCGCTACTATCTTAGGAATAGTGGGTCTTGGTTTGCAATTATGTTTAGTAGAGCAAATACTACCTTTATTAGCTAGCAGTTTCTCAGAGCAGTACATAAATCTAACAAAGATTTTTTTTTTACAATTAAGCCCTTTTTACTTTTTTACGGTTCTTAGTAGTTTATTTGGTGCTTATTTAAATGCCTTAAATAAGAATATACTCTACACGATTTATCCTGCTTTTCCTGCTTTGTTTGTATTACTAGGGTTCTTATTTATACCAATTGAATTACCTGTTTACCACTTAGTTTATGGCTTTAACATTGGTAGTTTTGTTGCCCTTTGTCTTTTAATATGGACTTGTTATAGAAATGGATTTTATCCCTGCATTATATGGCGATTAGATAAAGCAACCAAAATATGTTTGCAGCAATGGGTGCCACTGATATTTGCTTCTTTTTTGATGGCTGTTAATCCAATAATAGATAAGAATATGGCGGCTACTTTAGGAGCGGGTAGTGTTTCCCAATTAGAGTATGGTTCAAAGTTGTTTTCCATTTTTTCAGCCTTTTCTATTACTGGTTTAACAACAATCTTATTTCCTTATTTCTCAGAGAAAGTGGCTCAGAAAGATTATAAAGGAATTCTGGTATTTATTAAAAAGACAGGGAGCGTTTTGATACTGCCTCTATTCCTAATTTCGGTTCTAGTTTTCTTATATGCCGAATATCTTGTACAATTGGTTTTTGAGAGAGGCGCATTCACCGCTGAAGATACAGGTGTGGTAGCTGATGTTATGAGATTTTATATAATAGGATTTCCTTTCCTGACTTTTGCAATAATAGGTGTCCGTTTAGTGAATTCATTACAACTTAATAAATTAATAGTTGCTTTTAGCCTCGTTAATGTCTCGGCGAATATTATATTGAATTGGTGGTTCATGGAGCTTTATGGACTAAAAGGGATTGCTTTATCGACCTCTTTAATTGCCCTAATTGATGTGTTTTTGGTTTGGTCGGCGGCATACTGGTTTATTAAGAAACGAATGAAAAATAAATATGAAACCCAAAAAAGCATATAATCACTTTCTAGTATTTTTAAGTGTATTCCTATTTTTATCAGAATTTGCTTTATATACTTACGAAAAAAAAATATCTCCCATTTCTTTAAAACATTGGGCATTTATAATGCTTGGGGGTGCAATATTATTGCTAGGTTTTGAGGTGAAAAAAATAAAATCAATTCTTAATCGACCGATTTTCTATTGGATTGGAGCATTTAGTGTTTTTACCCTATTTTGGGGATTAAAGGCAGTTGCTATTGATGGCACTTACGGGGAAGATGCAATAGACCAAGTTAATCGAAATTTATTAGCGGTCATTTATATTTTTTCTTTTTCTGTTATTCTTTATAGGGAATCTGCCTTTTTACTTGCAAAAAAAATAGCTGTTTGGGTAGTAATATTTAGCGTCATTATTAATATCTATGATTTTATAAGTTTAGATATTAGCCAATTTTCTTCCATATACGGACGCGGGGCAGGACTATATATGGATCCTAATATTTGTGGAACTGCGCTTACTATGGGGTATATATTGACTATTAGTAATATTCGACCCAATTGGAAATTTGCATATAGTCTATGGGGGTTTTTAGGGATATTATTAACTCAATCAAGGGGAGGTATTTTTATCTTTTCTTCAATACTAGTTTTCTTCTCTTTTAAAGGGGTATTCTCAAAGAAATCTGTACTCGTATTTGGGAGTGTTTTTATGCTGTTAATCAGTGCGGTAGGTCTGAAATTGTATAATGATCATAAAGATGATTTCTTTTCTAAGTTGCAAGCATTTGATACTATGTTTGAACGATATGAGCAGTTGATAAATCCCAAAGTTAAGCATGTAAAAGAGGATACAAGAATGAAAATATTGACAATCTATTGCTCTTTATGGCTGGAAAGTCCTGTCTTAGGCAAAGGAATTGGGGCTTCTAATTATTATGAAGAGGATGTATTTCAGAGAGGCTTTGATCATAAGATTTCAAGTCATAATCAATTATTAAATATGATGGTTGACTTTGGTATCGTAGGTTTTATACTTTTCTTTTCCTTTTTATATGCCTTGCTTATTTATGATAGTACTTTTTTATATACTATTGAAAGCATGACTTTTCTTTATGCCTTTCTATTATTTGCCATGGTTTCACATACACTATTAGCAGATTTCTACGCTTTTTTTGTTTACTCTTTTGTAGCCCGATTGGTTCAATACGAATATTACAAAAGAAATACAAATTATTTTGTAAAATTTCCAGAATTGATGCGTCATGAAAAAAATTAGATTAATACATATAATAACAGGTTTAGGTATTGGAGGTGCTGAAAAGGTTGTGTACGATTTGTGTCGTTTTGCTAATAAAGAAGAATTTGATAGCAGTGTTTTTGTAATAGGAAAATACAATGAAATGCTACCACTTTTTAAAGCTGACAATATTAAGGTTCAGTTCATTCAGCATCTAAGCATAAATCGTAATATTCCTATAGTTAGTCGATTCCTCAATGCTTTTTTTAGATTGATAGGGATACTGCAACTGATCAAGGAGACTAATAAAAAAGAACATATAGATATAATTCATGCCCACATGGCATACCCTGGTGTCATAGCACCTTTTATTAAATTACTTTATCCTTCTATTAAAATTGTGTTCACCTCTCATAATTTTAATTTAAAATCAAGATATAAAGAGGCCTTACTCCGATTTACGAAAATATTTAGGACCAGTGATATTGTTTTCTCAGAAGACATGAAAGGTAAAATGTACAAGAAAAATACCGTGGTATTTGCAAACGGAATCCATACTAAAGAATATGCTTTGTCGGTTCCTAAATTTGAGAAATTTACTTTCCTGTGTGTAGGCCGTTTAGTAAAAGAAAAAAACCAAATGGCTTTAATTAAACCTGTTCAACAATTAAAAGAGAAAGGGTATGATTTTCAAATGTTACTAGCAGGGCAAGGGGTAGACAGGTCTCAAATAGAAAACGCTGTAAAAGAACATCAGATTGAAGACTATTATAAATTCTTAGGTGTGCGAAGAGATATACCTGAATTGTGCAATGCTGTACACTGTTTTATTTTACCTTCTTTATTTGAGGGATTACCTATTTCCATTCTAGAAGCAGGTGCAAGTAGTTTGCCTGTTATCGCAACAGATGTAGGGAGCATCGCTTCTGTCATTAATCAAGACACTGGTTATCTTATAACAGATACAAGTAAGATTGTGGGAACTATGGAGGAGGTCATAAATAATTATAAATTGGCTAAAGAGAAAGGTATTAAACTTAAGGAAAAAATACAATTGGAGTTCGATGTGAAAGCTATCGTCCTCAAACATGAAAATTTATATAAACAACTTATTTATAATGGAAATAGTTTGGAATACAAAGTCATCTAAAAAAACACCAATCTTAAAGTTGAAATCGGAAATTAAGAAAGTATGTTGTCTGGTAGCAAACTATCTACCAAATCCAACATCTATTGGTGCAATTGAAAAATTTAGACTACGGTTCAAATCAAGATACGATGCTGCTAATACTTATTTATTAGATAAAGAAATAATGGTTCCTGACGTAGCTTCTTATTTATTTATGAAGAAAGAACTATTCGATTGCCAAATATATCAGTTCAAATCCAAATCTGTTACTCCTTATATCATTGATTGTGGTGCCAATATAGGTTTAAGTGCTCTATACTTTAAAAAGATTTATCCAAAATGCAAATTGATTGCATTTGAACCAGATCCTATTATATTCAAATATCTTAATCATAATGTGAGAAAAGCTTTTGATTATCAAGATATAACTTTGGTGCAAAAAGGAGTATGGGATAAAAAAACTAGTTTACATTTTATGCAGGAAGGGGCTGATGGGGGTAGAATTGCAGATTCAACAGAAATGAGTACCTCTTCCATTGAAACTGTTAGATTAAAAGATTACCTCCAACAATCTGTTGATTTTTTAAAAATAGATATTGAGGGAGCTGAAACTACAGTATTGTTAGATTGTGCAGAAGAATTAATAAATGTCGAAAATTTATTTATAGAATATCATTCATTCACAGATAGACAACAAGACCTAGATCAGATCTTAACCATAATTACGAAAGCAGGTTTTCGATATAATCTCCAACACGCTATCGTTTTAAATGAAAACCCTTTTTTACAAAAAAATGAATTTATGGGTATTGATAGCTTAATAAATATATTTGCCTATCGAAATACTTAATGTTTTCTCTTTTCTGAATGTGTACAGAAGACTATGACTTACTACGCACAATTTAACATTATCAAACAAAAAAAAGATTGTTATGATTCAAGTAAAAAACAATATAGAAATAAAAAATATGGACCTCCTTAAATCAAGTCCAAATGAACCTTTTTTTCACCAACAAAATGTAGAGTTACCATGGTTAATGTCTAGATTTGAGAAATATACATTTTTAAGCTTATTACAATACATTAAACCTAAAACATCAATAGAAATTGGCACCTATAAGGGAGGAAGTCTGCAAATGATTAGTCAGTATTCAGATAAAGTTGTTTGCTTAGATATAAACAGTTCTTTTGTCAATAATTTGAGAGGTAAGTTTAAAAACGTATCTTTTAGAATAGGTGATTCTAAGAAGACCTTACCTGGTTTAATCCAAGAAATAAATAATAGTCAAGAAATACCAAATTTTATATTAATAGATGGAGATCATACAGAGGAAGGTGTGAAAACGGATATAAATGAGGTGCTAAAATTAATACCTAAAGAACCCATTTATATTATAATGCATGATAGTTTTAACCCAGCCTGTAGAAAAGGTATATTAAACGCAGATTGGGTAGATTGTCCTTACGTTCATTATGTGGAAATTGATTATGTGCCGGGTGTATATCATTATAATTCTCTAGGGATAAGAGCTCGCTCAATGTGGGGTGGGTTTACTTTAGCTATTTTGCTGCCAGAGAAAAATAAAGAAAAACTAAATATATTCCAAAGCCAACAAGCATTATTCGAAGCAACATTTAAAACATCCTCCCATCGGTTAATAGACCCTATTATGAAAATAGTAAATAGTAATACAGTAGTCAAAAAAATATACTCTGAAATAAAAAATAGAGTAATTACCAACTAATTACTGATACCCTAAATATTACTTCTTCTCTTTTTAAGGACTTTTTTACCTCAAATGAAACGACTCTGTTCTAGCCCGAATGTTACTGAGGGCAGTAGAATGTCTTATCAATGAAAGATTAGGTTTGAAGGTGCTACCATTAGATAGTATTCCAAATAAAAACCGTACTAGATAAAAAATTAATGCCCTCGTCTTTTTATCGAAGAATAGTTAATCTCTAGATTACTCAAAAAACTGTTTTCACAAAAATGTTTTATGAATAAAAGTAGAATACTTCATTTACTTACAGGATTGTCAGTAGGTGGTGGAGAAAAAGCAGCATTAGAAGTAGCTAAGTACACTAATAAAGATCACTTTGATGTTCAAGTAATTTCTGTTGGAAAGCATAAAGATATGCTGGCTGATTTTAAAAAAAATAATCTTTCAATAAAGGTTATTGATCCCGCACCTACTACCTTTAGGTTTTGGCGAATTATAAGCCTGATTGTAGTTGGATATAGAGCACTTGTTAAAGAAATAAAAGAACAAAGAACAGATATTTTGCATGCACACATGGGGCACGCAATTATTCTTGGAACGCTTTTAAAGTTTCGGTTCCCCAAAATGAAATTGGTTTTCACCTCTCAGAATTATATCATGGATTCTGGTATTGGTACGGCAATTACTTATCTATTTAAATGGTTAAGGAGTGCAGATATTATTTTCTCTAAGGATATGGCAAATGCCATGTATCGTGAAGATGCCACTATTATTCCTAATGGGATTGATACAAAAATGTACCATTTGAACTTGCCAAAATTCCAGACATTTACATTTGTTTGTATTGGTCGCTTGACAAAACAAAAAAATCAAGCCGTATTAATGAAGCCAATAAGCGAATTGAAAAAAGAAGGATACCAATTTGAATTATTGATAGTAGGGGAAGGAGAAGATCGACCTTTAATAGAACAGGCGATTGCTGAACATAAGGTGCAAGATAAAGTGAGATTATTAGGTCTTAGAAGAGATATTCCAATTTTATGTAACAAAGCACATTGCTTAGTTATGCCGTCTTTGTGGGAGGGGCTTCCTTTAGCTATGTTGGAAGCAGCTTCTTGCCAACTTCCTGTGATTTTTACGAATGTTGGTAGTGTGAGTAGTTTATTAAATAAAGACACAGGATACTTAGTAGAAGATGTTGGAGAACTTAAAGAAAATATGAAAGCGGTTTTAGATAATTATGAGATCGCTTTACAAAAGGCCAATAGATTGAAAGTATTGGTTGAAAATGAATACGATGTCACAATGATTGCACGTAAGCATGAAGTGTTATATAGCGCTCTATTAAATAATAACAAACAAAATGTCCCTGTAATGGAATAACCTAAATTGATTCATTTTTAAATACAAAATTATGTGTGGAATTTACGGTACGACAAAATATTATTTGGATAACATCATCAATAAAAAGCTTCAGACAATAGGCTTTAGAGGACCTGATTACAGCGCTTTTAAACGCTTAGATGGAGATGTTACCCTAGGACATAATAGATTGTCTATTATAGATTTGAATAGTAGAAGCCATCAACCTCTAGCTTACCAGCATCTATCTATTGTTTTTAATGGAGAGGTATATAACTTCAACGAAATAAAAGAAAACTTGTATAAAAATGGATATAGTTTTAAAACTAATTCTGATACAGAGGTAATTGCTGCAGCATATTTAGCGTACGGTAAAGATTGTGTGTCCTTGTTCAATGGGATGTTTGCATTTGTTATTTATGATCAAAATAAGCGAGAATTATTCGGTGCACGAGATAGGCTAGGGCAGAAGCCTTTTTATTATACCCTCAAGGATAATGCTTTTGAGTTTGCTTCCCAATTGGAGCCTATCAAATTAGACAACTCTTTAGCTTTAGACCAAACAAGTATTCAGCAATATCTTTTTTGGAAATGTATTCCAGAACCCAATTCCATCTACCAAGAAGTCAAGAAACTATGTGCTGGACATTGTTTTACTTATAATTTAATTGATAGAAAATATAAAAGTTGGAAGTACTGGGATATTGGCGAAAAGAAACCGTTTGAAGGAGACTATGAAACGGCTAAATCCGATTTAAGTAATTTATTAAAAGACTCCGTTAAGCAACGGATGATAGCGGATGTCCCTTTGGGAGTTTTTCTATCCGGAGGTATTGATTCTTCCTTAATAGCGGCCCTTTCACAGGAGCAATCTTCTAGTAAAATCAGAACTTTTTCTGTGAAATTTCAGGAATCTAGGTTTGACGAAAGTGTCTATGCAAGCCAGGTGGCAAACAAATTGGGGACTAATCATACTACCATAGATTGTAGCTATAAAGAAGGTATTGAATTAATAGATAACCTTGTAGAATATTATCAGGAACCGTTTGCTGATCCATCAGCTTTGCCTTCTATGCTTTTGGCAAAACATACAAAGAAACATGTGACGGTTGCCTTATCCGGTGATGCAGGAGATGAAAATTTTTTAGGATATGCTCGTTATCAATGGTTAGATAGCGTTCAAATGTTATATAGATTGCCTATATCTTTAAGAAAGTTGCTAGGGATACCACTCTCTTGGTCTACTAATTACAGACACAAACTAATTGCAAAGGGCATTCAATTAAAAGATATTCAGGACTTATATCTAGGTATATTTTCTAATTTAACAGAAGATTGGATACTACAACCCAGTTTAGGAAAAAAAACGATCCATAATCATTTATTAAACAGTAATAAAAATATCATAGAACGTGCTGCTGATTTGGATTTAAAGCTATATCTCAATGATATGATCAATACAAAGGTTGATAGAGCATCTATGGCTTCGTCCTTAGAAGTAAGAGCTCCTTTTTTGGATTATAGAGTTGTTGAATTTGCAAGTTCTTTACCTATGTCTTTTAAATTTCAGAAGGGCAATCAAAAACGAATACTCAAAGATATATTGTATCAATATCTTCCTAAAGATATTTTTGCTCGACCAAAGATGGGCTTTTCTATACCTTTAGAACTTTGGTTTCGAAAGGAACTCAAAGAATACGTTCTAGATATTCTTAGTACTAAAAATCTTAAAAATCTGCCGGGTATACATGTTGAAAATACGCAACTGCTAATAAAGGAGCATTTAGAAGGTAAAGCAAATCATTTTATGGTTCTTTGGACCTTAATTGTCTTGCACAATTGGATGGAAAAAGACAAAAGTTCTAATTTATCACCTATTTATTCACAACCTAAATCCTTGGTTTAATGACTAATTTACCTCCAATTAAACCTAAACAGCCACTTGCCATTATTATTAATTCTATGGTAGGTGGAGGTGCTGAACGGGTGACTTCTATTCTACTAGATCAGTTAAAAGATCAATATGAAATTCATCTTTTGATAGGGAATAATATAATTGAATACGATTTACCACAAGAACAAAAAATTTATTTATTTAATTTTTTGCAGCATAAAAAAGGATACTTTTTTAAATTTTTAAAAATCCCCTTTCATGCTTATGAATGTTTACAATACTTCAAGAAGCATAACATAGAAATAAGTTTATCTTTTTTAAATAGACCCAATTTTATCAACTGCATTTTAAAGCTATATAATTGGAAAGGGAAAGTTATGATTAGTGAGCGACAAGCTCCGTCCAAAGAATACAGAAAGAGCATTTTTAAAAACCTAATTGGGGGGAATCTAATTCGGCTATTATATAGAAAAGCTGATTTAATTATTCCTAACGCGAATGGCATTACAACAGATTTAAAAAATAATTTTGGTTTGAATAAAGCCAATTTTAGAGTTATAAATAATCCGATTAATATAGAAAAAATTAGGACAGATTTGCGTCTAATAGAAAAAAGAGCAGCAACTACATTTACCTTTATTAATATTGCTAGGTTAGAAAAACAGAAAGATCATAATACGCTGCTAAGAGCATTTGCTAAACTATCATACTTAGATTGTCAATTAGTATTATTAGGAAAAGGCAGTCTAGAGCAAGAGATTAAAACAACTATAACAGAATTAGGGCTATCGGATAAAGTAAAATTGATTGGGTTTTCAGATAAACCTTTTGAGTATTTGAAAAATGCAGATTGTTTTATTTTGAGTTCTGATTATGAGGGCTTTCCCAATGTAGTGCTAGAAGCATTGGCTTGTTCCTTACCTGTTATAGCAACGGATTGTAGAACAGGACCACGAGAAATTCTAGCTCCAGAAAGTGATTTTAATAAAGAGATAAAGTCGGAAATTGAAATAGGTCGGTACGGGCTGCTAACTCCTGTTGCTAATGTTGATAAAATGGCGGAAGCGATGACCTTATTATATACAGATACTCAGCTTAGAAAGCAATTCAGAGAGGATGCCTTTTCTAGGGCTAAAGATTTTGACTTAAGCAATATTATTGAACAATTTAGACAAGTTGTAAGCATCAATAAAGATGTAAGTAAGTAAATGGCTAAAATGGCTAAAATTGTTTTATTGTTTTATTGTTTTATTGTCTTATTGTTCTCATACTAGACGCTGGTAATCAACAATAAAGCAATAAAGCAATATAGCAATTTTGACCATCTACTTATAAATTACTAAATATAATTAACCTATGAAAATAGTTCAAATTATTACCAGGGGAAACCTTTTAGCAGGTGCCCAGACACATGTTATAGAACTTAGTATTGCACTAAAAGAAAGAGGACACGAAGTTTTTGTTTTATGTGGAAATCCTCAAAAAATACAAGAAAGATTAAAAAGTGAAAAGGAGATTACGTTTATCCCTTTAAAAAAACTAGGAAGATCTATTAACCCCTTTAGTGATATAGCCGCATATTTGGAACTACGTAATCTGTTACAACAAATACAACCAGATGTTGTAGCTGCACATTCAAGTAAAGCTGGATTGCTTTCCAGATTGGTTTGTCACAAACTAAATATTCCAAATACCTTTACGGTACACGGTTGGTCTTTTACTGATGGCATCCCTATGGTCAAGAAAGCTATTTTTCTAAGAGTAGAAAAATTAGCAGGTAAGTTCTCCAAAATGTTATTTACTACTGCAATGGCAGATAGAGAATTAGGTTTGAAATATAACATAGTGCCAGCGGATAAAATAGTTAATATATATAATGGAGTTTTAGATAGAAAATCTCAGAAACGTCCTGTTACAGAGCGCAAGACTGTAAAAATTTGTATGGCCGCTCGTTTCAATCCCCAAAAAGATCATTTCACTTTGATTGAAGCATTACAACAACTCCAACACTTAGATTGGGAACTTAATTTACTGGGTGGTGGCTCTTTGATGGAAGAGGTGAAATTACAAGTAAAACAATGCAATTTAGAATCTAGGATAAATTTTCACGGAGAAGTTGAAAATGTCTATGATCATTTAAATGATTCAGATTGTTTTGCCCTAATCACTAATTGGGAAGGATTTCCGTTTTCCATATTAGAGGCAATGGTTCATAGTTTGCCAATAATAGCAACGGATGTAGCTGGTGTTAGAGAATCCGTGAGAAATAATCAAAATGGCTTTCTAGTGAAAAGGGGAGATGTTGAGGCTACTAAATCTGCCTTAGAAAAAATAATTACAGATGTAGAACTTCGACAAAATTTCGGAAAAAACTCTAGAAAACTATACGAAGAGAATTTTACAATGGAAGTGATGGTTGATAATATTTTAATGAATTATCAAAAACTGGTTGACAAATCTTCCCCTAACAAATTAGTAATAGAGGTAACATTGGTAAACTCTTAGAGTTTATCTTCTCCTTGATTTTGATATAAATGCTGATTTACAAAATACTCCACTGTGAAGGTATTATTGCCAAATAATCAGGAGCATAACAAATAAATTACTTCGCCAGATAGCTTTCCTCCCTAGGTATTTAAAAGAAGTTTATTATTTAAAACTAAAAGTCCAAAAAAATGAATATTGCCATTATCGGAACAGGATACGTAGGTCTTGTTTCAGGCACTTGTTTTGCCGAAACTGGAAATCAAGTGACCTGTGTAGACATTGATAAGAATAAAATTAAACGACTCCGCTGTGGAGAACTTCCTATATACGAGCCACGCCTTGATGTACTAGTCGAAAGAAATACTAAGGAGGGAAGGTTGTCTTTTACAACTAACTTAAAAGAAGCAGTAGATACTGCAGAGATTATCTTTTTAGCACTACCAACTCCTCCAGGGGCGGATGGTTCTGCAGACCTGTCCTACATTCTGGGAGTTGCAAAGGAACTCGCTGCTATAATCACAGATTATAAAGTAATAGTAGATAAGAGTACCGTTCCTGTGGGGACCGCAGATAAAGTGAATAGCATTCTCTCAAAACGATTAGACCAAACTTTATTTGATGTAGTTTCTAATCCAGAATTTTTAAGAGAGGGAGCTGCAATTGATGATTTTTTAAAACCTGACAGAGTAGTTATTGGTACCAAGTCAGAGAAAGCTCGTAAAGTCATGCAGCGTTTGTATGAACCATTTGTAAGACAGGGAAATCCTATAATCTTCATGGACGAACGTTCTGCAGAAATGACCAAATATGCCGCTAATGCTTACTTGGCAACACGTATTTCGTTTATGAATGAGATCGCTAACTTATGCGAACGAGTGGGGGCGGATGTAGATAAAGTAAGAAAAGGTGTCGGAACGGATACTCGTATAGGTAAACGGTTTTTATTTCCAGGGGTAGGTTATGGAGGAAGTTGCTTTCCAAAAGATGTGAAAGCCTTAGCTACAACAGCTAAAGAATTTAACTATGACTTTAAAATTTTGAATTCAGTTATGACAATAAATCGAATTCAGAAGTCAATCTTGGTAGAAAAGATTAAGACTAGATATGGAGCTGATCTTAGTGGTCATACCTTTGCTATATGGGGGTTAGCATTTAAGCCCAACACAGATGATATTAGAGAAGCACCTGCCATTTATATTATTCGAGAATTATTAGAAGCTGGGGCAAAAATTAAGGCTTATGATCCAGAAGCTATGGAAAATGCAAAAGCTGTATTTGGAGATGAAATTCAAACAGTGGGTGATCCTTATGAAGCGCTTATAGAAGCGGATGCTTTATTGATTATTACAGAGTGGAGTGTCTTTAGAACCCCTAGTTTTAAAGTGATGCAAGAATTATTGGAGGAAGCAGTTATTTTTGACGGCCGAAATTTATATGATTTGGAGAGTATGAAACAATTAGGTTTTACCTATGAGAGCATTGGTAGGAAGCAAATAACACAAACAACGAAAGTAAAAGAGATTTGCTAATGATTCTTGCAATAGCGTAGTCTATACATCCAACCATAAGGCTTTGCAGAATATACTATAAACCGTTTTAAAACTTATAGTAGAATTTTCAATAATATTAATCCACACCCTTCTAAATATTTAAAGAGAATGATCTATCCTATTTTAAAAAGAGCAACAGACATTGTTGTTGCAAGTGTTGCCATTCTATTATTATTTCCAGTGTCTCTGATAATTATTTTGTTTTTGAAGCTAACAGACGAAGGCAAGATTTTCTTTTTTCAACAACGTGTAGGCTTTAAAAACAAACATTTTGCTTTATGGAAATTTAGGACTATGGTAAGTAACAGTTCTAGTATGGGATCTGGTAACTTAACGGTTAAGAATGATCCACGAATTACCACCATGGGTCGTATATTGCGACCTAATAAGTTAGATGAATTACCCCAGTTTATTAATGTCTTAAAAGGAGAAATAAGCTTGGTGGGACCTCGACCAATACCTATAGCCAACTATGAAGCATACTCGGAAGAGATTAAGCGTAAAATATATGATGTAAAGCCAGGCATTACAGGTATAGGGTCTCTTGTCTTTCGAAATGAAGAAGCCATTTTATCTGCTTCAGGAGAAGATCCCAATGTTTTTTATAAACGAGAAGTAGCTCCATACAAAGGTGCTTTAGAATTATGGTATCAAAAAAATGCCTCTACGTTAACAGATTTTAAATTACTTATTTTAACAGGATGGTTCATTTTATTCCCTGATAGCAAACTATTGACTACCTTTTTTAGGGATTTACCTAAAAATCATTCTTTGGGGATAAAACAGATAGAAAAAGTGCGAACTAAATATCCTGTGGAATTGTCTAATTCTTAAAAGTAATTAGAATCTACTATACAAACAAATACCGGGTGATAAGCCCTAATAATTTCAATTATAACATGCAATTTACAATTAATAAAGTCGAAGTAAGCGCTGTTTGAATTGACTACAAAGATTGGGATCTGCCTTCCTTTTTCCTCTCTAATCTAAAAACATAATTATGTCTAAAATTCTTGTAACTGGTGGCTGTGGCTACATAGGGAGTCATACCATTATTGACTTAATCGACAACGGATTTGACGTTGTTTCTATTGACAATTATTTAAATTCTGATTCTGGTACGTTATCACAAATACAAGCAGTTACTGGAAAGACAATCAAAAACTATCAAATAGATTTAACCAATATACAAGCCACTAAAAAGGTGTTTTTAGACAATCCTGACATATCAGGGATTATCCATTTTGCTGCTTTAAAAAGTGTGGAAGAGTCCGTTAATAAACCGCTCTTGTATTTCAACAACAACCTTGGAAGTTTACTTAACATGCTCCATTGGGTAGCACATTTTAAGATACCTAATTTTATTTTTTCTTCTTCTTGTTCTGTTTATGGGAACGCCAAAGAATTACCTGTCACAGAAAATACCGTAATGAGTGAGGCGGAGAGTCCTTATGCTAGGACCAAGCAGGTTGGAGAAGGCATATTACAAGATTTTGCAAAAAGATATAAGCAAATCAATACCATTTCACTTAGGTATTTTAATCCAGCAGGGGCACATGAATCCGCTTTAATTGGTGAATCACCGATTAATAAAGCAAGTAATCTAGTGCCTGTAATTACAGAGGTAGCTGTAGGGAAGAGAGAGCAATTGACCGTATTTGGTACGGATTACGAAACAAGAGATGGGAGTTGTATAAGAGATTATATCCATGTAATGGATATAGCAGATGCACACACTAAAGCATTACAATACCTATTAGATTCAGAAAATACTACTAACTGCGAGGTGTTCAATATAGGCACAGGTAAAGGAGTAAGCGTATTAGAAGCTATCAATGCTTTTGAATCTGTAACTGGTGTAAAGCTTAACTACAAAAAAAGTAGCCGCCGTGCAGGAGATGTGGTTGCTGTATATGCTAATACAGATAAAGCTTCAAATCTACTTGGTTGGACTCCTAAAAGAGACATCAAACAAATTATGAAAACTGCGTGGAATTGGGAATTAGTTAAAAACAAAGAACTTATAACAATTTAAGTGTCTGTACAAAAAAAATAATATACATACTAAATAAAAATATAAAATAATTTGATAACTCAGGAACGAAGGAAAAATTAAATGAACATTTTATTTTAAAAACTCAATTCCTACGAAGGTTGGAGTATTGAAAATTGTAAATCTATATTTTCCTGTTCCTTAAAATTATTGTAGATATGAAACGAATGTTAAAAGTATTAATTACTGGAGGAGCTGGATTTATACCTAGTTCTCTGGCAGAAGGCTTATTGGAAAAAAGAAATTATGCCGTAGTTTGTGTAGATAATTTCCTTACTGGAAAACGGGAAAATATTCCTAATCATCCTAACTGCACCTTCATTCATTGTGATGTAAATAATTTCAATGACATAGCGTCCGTAATGATGACCTATAGGTTTGATTATGTGTTTCACTATGCAGCTGTCGTTGGCGTTAAAAGGACATTAGACAATCCATTATTGGTATTAGATGACATAAAAGGAATAAAGAATATTTTAAATCTATCGAAAAATACGGGAGTAAAACGAGTATTCTTTTCTTCTTCTTCGGAAGTGTATGGAGAACCTGTGGAATTGCCTCAAAATGAAGAAACTACGCCTCTTAATTCTAGATTGCCTTATGCCATAGTGAAAAATTTAGGAGAATCCTATTTTAAATCTTATTACCACACACATAATCTATCTTATACTATTTTTAGATTTTTTAATACTTATGGACTCAAGCAAAGTACCGATTTTGTAATGAACAAATTTATTCAGGCAGCTACAGAGAATAGGGATATTACCGTGTATGGAGACGGTAGTCAAACTAGAACTTTTTGCCATATCAATGACAATATAGAAGCCACTATCAATGCCTTGGAACAAAATAAATATGTTAATGATGTTTTGAATATTGGCAGTGATATAGAAATAACCATTAAAGACTTGGCAAAAACAATTATTCGTTTATCGAATTCTACATCTAACATTATTCATTTACCACCATTGGAAGAGGGAGATATGACTCGTAGAATGCCAGATAATACAAAAATGAAATTGCTACTAAGTAGAGATCTAACTCCTTTGGAAGAGGGAATACTAAGTGTACTTAAATCTCGCCAAAAAATGGCTTCACGTAAATATGTACACTTAATTTCTCCTGTGCTTGCTAATGGAACATATTAGATGTTAACAGAGAAAAGTATATTTTATTCAACCCTTTAAAACAAAAAACTATGTGTGGAATCATCGCCTACCTCGGCAAAAAACAAGCCTATCCAATTCTTATAAAAGGACTAAAAAGACTAGAATATAGAGGGTACGATAGTGCAGGTATTGCACTCTTAAATGGGGTCTTAAACATATACAAAAAGAAAGGAAAAGTCCAAGAATTAGAAAATGCGACCTTGGGACAATCTATAAAAGGAAGCTTAGGCATTGGACATACCCGATGGGCAACGCATGGCAAACCCAATGATATTAATTCTCACCCTCATGTTTCAACAAACGGTCGATTCGTTTTGGTACACAATGGAATTATTGAAAATTATGCTTTATTAAAAGAAGCTTTAAAGGAAGTAGGACATACTTTTAACACAGAAACCGATACCGAAGTACTGGTTAATTTGATAGAGGAGGTTCAAAAATCAGAACAATTAGTCTTAGAAGAAGCCGTCCGAATTGCACTAACAAAAGTAACAGGTGCTTATGCTATCGTGGTGATAGATAAAGAAGAACCTAACAAGTTAGTTGCGGCTCGGAAATCTAGCCCCTTAGTAGTTGGAATCGGAGAGGAGGAGTTTTATTTAGCTTCGGATGGAACGCCCATTGTAGAATATACTAAGAAAGTAGTGTATTTAAAAGATGAAGAAGTTGTTACTTTAACACGTGATGGTAAAATGGAAATTAGGTCCTTGGCTAATGAAGAACAACCACACTTTGTACAAGAATTAGAAGTAAAATTGGAGATGTTAGAAAAAGGAGGCTATGAGCATTTTATGCTCAAAGAAATCTATGAGCAACCCAATACGATTAGAGAATGTATGAGAGGTAGATTGAATGCAGACGAAGGATGGATACATTTAGGAGGTATTGATAATATAATTGATAAGCTGTTAGCAGCAGATCGTTTTATTATTGTTGGTTGTGGTACTTCTTGGCATGCGGGTTTAATAGCAGAATATCTTTTTGAGGATTTAGCACGTATTCCTGTTGAGGTAGAGTATGCTTCGGAGTTTCGTTATAGAAATCCTGTTTTAACGGATAAAGATGTCGTCATTGCCATTTCTCAATCAGGAGAAACTGCGGATACTTTAGCTGCCTTACAATTAGCTAAAGAAAAAGGAGCTACTATATTTGGTGTGGTAAATGTAGTCGGATCTTCTATTGCGAGAATTACGGATGGAGGGGCTTATATACATGCAGGTCCAGAGATAGGGGTTGCCTCTACCAAAGCATTTACTGGTCAAGTGACGATGTTAACAATGTTAGCATTAACTATAGCCCATCGAAAAGGAACTATTTCGGAAGCTTATTATCAGCAGTTGATAGTAGAATTGGACGCCATACCACAGAAGATAAGAAAAATTTTGAAAAATCTGCCAAAGATAAAATACATTTCAAAAGAGATACAACACGCTATCAATGCACTCTATTTAGGTAGAGGTTATAACTTCCCAGTTGCTTTAGAAGGAGCACTCAAATTAAAAGAAATATCCTACATTCATGCAGAAGGTTATCCTGCAGCAGAAATGAAACATGGTCCTATTGCATTGATAGACAAAGATATGCCAGTGATTGTTTTGGCTACTAATAAAAGTGCCTACGAAAAAATTGTTAGCAATATACAAGAAGTGAAAGCCAGAAAAGGGCGAATTATTGCCATTACAAATGAGAAAGATGCAGAGGAGGTTAGTAAATTGGCTGAATTTGTGATTACGGTTCCTTCTACAGAAGAGCCGCTATCGCCTTTACTTTCAGTCATTCCGCTCCAATTATTAGCTTATCATATAGCAGTATTGAGAGATTGCCATATTGATCAGCCAAGAAACTTAGCCAAGTCAGTGACGGTAGAGTAGGAAATTTGCGTAATTTGGGGAAAATTCTATTCATTGGAGCCGATATTATTAATCATCTATTTTGCTATTGCCTTATGGCTTATAACTAGGAGTCAACTCTTTAAGGAGAGCGAAATGGCTCCTTGGATGATTGGCGTTTTCTTTGCGTTAAAAGTGATGGCAGGGATAGCTTATGGCTGGTTGCATTTAAAATTTTATGGAGGAGGCGATACCGCCTTCTTTTTTAATGGTGGCAACTCTATTCATACCAAATTATTCACTGATCCTATCCTGTATTTTCAGCTCGTATTTTTACCTCATGGCGATCCGCCAGCACATCTAAAAGAGTTTGCTTATCAGCTTCAATATTGGGGGTCTCCTTCCCAGTTTGCGCTCCTGAGAATCAATGCTTTAATTCGTATTTTTAGCTTTGGTTTTTACAGTATTCATGTGGTCTTTTGGTGCTTCTTTTCCACCATTGGTTTACTGGGAATTTACAATACATTTAAGCGT
>ENA-ORXT01001006-ORXT01001006.1-marine-metagenome-genome-assembly--contig:-NODE-1006-length-40239-cov-7.119068_pt1 | contig 40239 bp, 48 predicted proteins | sample MGYA00237868_ERZ511482 | MGnify/ENA metagenome assembly ERZ511482 | reverse complement strand
CTGAATTCCGCAAAACTCGTGGACAATTCTAAAAATAAATCTTCCCATTCCACCATTCCTTCTCGATAGTAGCATGATGCTTCTCATAAAACTTGATTGCAGGCTCATTCCAATCTAAGACTTGCCATTTGAGCAGAATACACTTCTGGCGTTTACAATCTTCTTTGAGGGCTTCCCAGATAAGTTCACCTACTCCAGTTCTTCTATAAGATTCACTCACCACAAAATCCTCCAAATACATCATTTTACCTTTCCAAGTAGAAAAAGTGAGGTAATAGAGAGCGATTCCTACTATTTTGCTTTCGTCCTCAGCAACGATGATCTGAATCCTATTTTCATCAAAGGCTAGTTGATAATCCGATAAGGAGGCGGTTACCGCTTCAGGCTCATTTTCGTAAATGGCTAACTCCACTACTAGATCTAATACAGCTTGGAGGTCATTTCTGACTGCCTTTCTTGTTGATAATTTCATATGAATTCAGATTATATTTGGTATTTGGTGATCAAGTCCGCAGTTATGGGAAACTTAAGCATATATAATGTTTAATATTTATTTAATATCTGTATTGTCAGAACGTGAAAATAAATATACCTTTGCACTTCTTTTTTATGGGCTTGTTATGAATAGTTATGATTAAGCTAAAATGAAGAAATTTACTTCTGGAGGAGATGAAAATGAAGACGATACCATAGTATAGTCAGTTCTTTTCAACGTAATGCAGGATTTGATCTATCATTTGTAGCCAACTGATAGATTGAATAATAAGCTCTGAGAGCATTAAACATATTAATATACTATATGCCTACTATTAATCAACTTGTAAAGAAGGGTCGTAAGAAAGTTGTTGTCAACAGCAAAACTAGAGCCTTAGCAGCATGTCCTCAAAAAAGGGGAGTATGCACTAGAGTCTACACGACTACTCCTAAAAAACCTAATTCAGCACTAAGAAAGGTAGCTAAAGTAAGATTGACCAATCAGCAAGAGGTTATCTGCTATATTCCAGGAGAGGGGCATAATTTACAGGAGCACTCTATTGTATTGATCAGAGGAGGAAGGGTAAAAGATCTTCCAGGGGTGCGATACACCATAGTGAGAGGAGCATTGGATACAGCAGGAGTTACAAATAGATTACAATCAAGATCAAAATACGGTACTAAGCGACCTAAATAATAAGCGATGAGAAAGTCAAAACCAAAGAAGAGAATACTTCAGCCAGATCCTAGATTTCAGGACACCAGTGTTACGCAATTCATCAATAACATGATGATGCAAGGTAAGAAAAGCACCGCTTTTAAGATATTTTATGATGCGATGGACCTTGTGAAAGAAAGAACAGAAGGAGATCCGCATGAAACATTCATGAAGGCCCTACAAACTATAACTCCTCAAGTAGAAGTAAGAAGTAAGAGAGTAGGAGGGGCGACATTCCAGATTCCTGTAGAGTTAAGAGGGGAAAGAAAAGTGTCTGTAGGTATGAAGTGGTTGGTAAAATATGCAAGAGCAAGAAGTGGTAAGGGAATGGCTGAGAAATTAGCTTCTGAGATCATAGCGGCTAGCAAAGGAGAAGGAGCAGCAGTGAAAAAGAAAGAAGATACACACAAAATGGCTGAGTCTAATAGAGCATTTGCACACTATAGAGTCTGATCAATCTAACATATTCTAATTTAAATTATAATGAGTACAGATTTAACGTTTACCAGGAACATTGGTATTGCTGCGCATATTGATGCAGGTAAGACTACGACTACGGAGAGAGTGTTGTATTATACTGGAAGAAGCCATAAGATAGGAGAGGTGCATGATGGTGCTGCCACTATGGATTGGATGGAGCAAGAGCAAGAGAGAGGTATAACTATTACTTCCGCTGCGACTAAGACTGCTTGGACTTGGAAAGATCAAGAATATCCGATGAACATCATCGATACACCTGGTCACGTGGATTTTACTGTTGAGGTAAACAGGTCATTGAGAGTATTGGATGGTTTAGTGTTCTTATTCTGTGCTGTATCTGGTGTAGAGCCACAGTCTGAGACTAACTGGAGACTAGCAAATAACTATAATGTACCAAGAATCGGATTCGTCAACAAGATGGATAGATCTGGTGCAGATTTCTTTACTGTTGTAAGGGATGTAAAAGCTAAATTAGGTTCTGATGCAATTCCATTGCAAGTGCCAATTGGAGCAGAAGAGACTTTCAAAGGGGTGGTTGATTTGATCACAGGTAAGGCTATCGTGTGGAATGAGGATGACATGGGTATGACTTTCGAGGAAATCCCTATTCCGGAGAATCTAGTAGATGTGGTTAGTGAGTGGAGAGAGAAGTTATTAGAAGCTATAGCGGAATATGATGAGACTTTGATGGAGAAGTTCTTTGAAGATCCAGATAGTATCACGGAGCAAGAGATGATCAATGCAGTAAGAGGAGCGGTACTGGATAATAAGTTCGTGCCAATGATGTGCGGTTCAGCCTTTAAAAACAAAGGAGTTCAGGCAGTATTGGATGCGGTTTGCGCATACCTGCCTTCACCTATAGATGTAGGATCTGTCACAGGTACTGATCCAAGAACAGATGAGCCTTCAGAGAGAAATCCTGATATCGAAGAGCCATTTGCAGCGCTTGCGTTTAAGATTGCTACAGACCCTTATGTAGGTAGATTAGCATTCTTCAGAGTATACTCTGGTAAATTAGAAGCAGGATCATACATTTTAAATAATAGAACAGGCAAGAAAGAGAGAATCTCTCGAATCTATCAGATGCATGCCAACAAGCAGAACCCGATAGATGTAGTATATGCTGGAGATATAGCAGCAGGTGTAGGGTTTAAGGACCTTAGAACGGGTGATACCCTTACCTCTGAGGACAGGCCATTGGTATTGGAGAGTATGGTATTCCCGGATCCAGTAATTGGAGTAGCGGTAGAGCCTAAAACTCAAAAGGATATAGATAAAATGGGGTTTGCATTGGCTAAGTTGGCTGAAGAGGATCCGACATTCAAAGTGAAATATGATGAAGACACTAACCAGACTGTAATTAGCGGTATGGGAGAGCTTCACTTAGAGATAATCATCGATAGACTGAAGAGAGAATTCAAAGTAGAGTGTAACCAAGGAGCACCACAGGTGAACTACAAGGAGGCACTTACGATGGAAGTAGATCATACGGAGAGAACTAAGAAGCAATCAGGGGGGTCAGGTTTATTTGCACAGATGTCATTTAAACTAGGACCTGCAGATCAAGAATTCTTGGATACTGATGATTTTAAGTCAGGTAAGACGATTCTTCAGTTTTCTGATAAGATAAGAGGAGGTTCGATTCCTAAGGAATTTTTTCCAGCTATCAAGAAAGGATTTAATTCTATGATGAAGAATGGTATCCTAGCGGGGTATAACATTGATAGTATGAAAGTAGAAGTGTATGATGGCCAGACTCACGCAGTGGATTCTAAGCCAATCGCCTTCGAATTATGTGCTAAGGATGGGTTTAAGGAGGCAGCTAAGAAAGCAAAGCCAGTAATCCTAGAGCCTATCATGAAGATAGAAATAGTAACACCAGATGAGTATACAGGATCTGTGATAGGTGACCTTAACAGAAGGAGAGGGATGCCGTCAGGACAAGAGCAGAGAACTGGTGGGGCAATAGGTATACAAGCAGAAGTGCCTTTAGCCGAGATGTTTGGCTATGTGACACAGCTTAGAACGATCACATCTGGTAGAGCTAGTAGTTCTATGGAGTTTTCACATTACAAAGCAGTACCAAAGAGTGTATCTGAAGAAGTAATCAAGGCTGCAAAAGGCGAAGTTTAATTAATGATAAATAGCGAAATGAATTAGGAATGGGCTTTATTTTCAAATACTATTCTTAATTCACTTCATTTAAATAAAAAGTTGCATATTTGCACTTCTTTTTAAACAAATACATTTTTTTTAACAGAGGATATGAATCAGAAAATCAGGATAAAACTTCGTTCTTATGACCACAATTTGGTGGATAAGTCTACGGAGAAAATAGTGAAAACTGTTCGCTCAAGTGGCGCAGTGATCACCGGTCCGATTCCGCTGCCTACTGAGAAGGAAGTATTTACGGTATTGCGATCTCCGCACGTAAATAAAAAATCTCGGGAGCAGTTTCAGTTGAGGACACACAAGAGGCTAATCGAGATTTTCACACCCACGCAAAAGACTGTTGACGCATTGTCAAAGCTTGAGCTCCCTAGTGGTGTGGATATTCAAGTCAAGCTGACTTAGAAAAATTTCTGATTTTATAAATATAAATGGTACACGCTAGCGTGTATCAATTCATCATTTTATCAAATAAAGATAAATGAACGGAATTATTGGTAAGAAAATAGGTATGACCAGCTTCTACAATGAGACAGGAAAGAATATTTCTTGTACGGTAGTAGAAGCACAACCTAATGTAGTGACACAAGTTAAGTCTGATGATAGCGACGGCTACGCAGCTACTCAGTTGGCATTTGGAGCTAAGAAGGAAAAGAATACTAGCAATTCGATGCTAGGTCATTTCAAAGCTGCAAAGAGTACTCCTAAGGCAAAGCTGGTAGAGTTTAGAGGATTTGATATAGCAGAGAAATCACTCGGTGATGAAGTATCTATAGAAGATGTATTCGCTGAAGGAGATGTAGTCAATGTAATTGGTACTTCTAAAGGAAAAGGTTTCCAAGGGGTAGTCAAGCGATATAACTTTAAAGGTGTAGGTGATGCGACGCATGGTCAGCATAATAGGCTTAGAGCTCCTGGATCAATAGGTGCTGCTTCGACTCCATCGAAGGTAATCAAGGGTATGAGAATGGGCGGAAGAACAGGAGGAAAGCGAATTAAGACAACGAATCTTAAAGTAGTAAAGATACTAGCTGATAAGAATCTAATATTAATAAAAGGTGCGATACCTGGTCCTAAAGGGGGCTTCGTGATCATCGAAAAATAATCGAAGATGAAGGTAGATGTATTAAATATAGAAGGTAAAAGCACTGGGCGATCAGTAGATCTCCCGGATGCAATATTTGGTATCGAACCAAATGAACATGCTGTATACCTTGCAGTGAAGCTCTATAATAATAATCAGAGACAAGGGACTTCTAAAACAAAAGAAAGAGGTGAGGTCAAAGGATCTACGCGGAAGATCAAGAAGCAAAAAGGAACAGGTACGGCGAGAGCAGGTGATATCAAGAATCCATTGTTCAAAGGTGGAGGTAGAATATTTGGACCTAAGCCTAGGGATTATAAGATGAAGGTGAATAAGAAGGTGAAAAGGATAGCAAAGTTGTCCGCACTGTCTTCTAAAGTAGCTAGTGGAGAATTGGCAATAATCGAGGATTTTACTTTCGAGGCACCAGAGGTGAAAGGGTTCAAAAGCATATTGGACAATCTTGAAATAGGAAACAAGAAGGCTCTTTTCGTGACAGCAGATTATGATTCTAATGTATATCTATCTTGTAGGAATCTATCGAAGGCAAGTGTGATGAATGCAAAGGACTTAAATACATACAGTATACTCAATGCTAATAAAGTGGTGTTGTCAGAGAGTGCAGTAACAAAAATGACGGAACTTCTAGCGTAGTAATTATGGGAAAGCAAATTATAATAAAACCAATAATATCAGAGAAATCTGAGGGGCTATCAGAAAAGCTTACTAAGTATAGTTTTGTAGTAGCTCGTACAGCGAACAAAGTGGAGATAAGAAAAGCGATCGAAAAGGAATTTACAGTGAACGTGGCGAAAGTCAATACTATGGTAATGCCTAGCAAGTCGAAGAGTAGAAATACTAAAAGAGGAACGCAGAAAGGAAGAGTTTCCGCATTCAAAAAAGCGATAATAACATTAGCAGCAGGAGAAGAGATCGATTTCTTTGGAGAAGTTTGATCTTATTTAAAATAGAAGTAACATGCCAGTAAAAAAGTATAAACCATTGACGCCAGGATTGAGACAGAGAGTATCTGTTGACTATTCTGAGATCACTACTTCTAAACCAGAGAAGTCACTTATCGCTAAGCTACATAGCAAGGGTGGTAGGAATAACTCTGGTAAAATGACCGTGAGAAATAGAGGTGGTGGTCATAAAAGAAGATATAGGATCATCGATTTCAAAAGGAATAGAGATGGTCATACAGGAGAGGTAAAGACCATAGAATATGATCCAAATAGATCAGCATTCATAGCACTAGTGCAATATGGTAAGGATAAGACTTATATCATCGCTCCTAATGGAATTAAAGTCGGAGATAAAGTAACCTCTGGTAATGGAGCAACTCCAGAATTAGGAAATACTTTATTCTTAAGAGATATTCCTTTAGGTTCTAGCATTCATGCTATTGAGCTTGATCCTGGTAAAGGGGCGGCACTGGCAAGATCAGCGGGTACATACGGAGTACTGATGAGTAGAGAAGGTAAATATGCTCAGGTGAAGTTACCATCAAGTGAGGTAAGAAAGATCTTATTGACTTGTAGAGCGACAATGGGCACGACTTCTAATCCTGACCACAGCTTACAAGTATTAGGTAAAGCTGGAAGAACAAGATGGATGGGTAAGAGGCCTAGAGTAAGAGGTGTAGCGATGAACCCAGTAGATCACCCGATGGGAGGTGGAGAAGGGAGAGCATCAGGAGGACATCCTAGATCTAGGACTGGAGTAATGGCAAAAGGACAGAAGACAAGAAATCCGAAGAAGAGTTCTTCGAAATTGATAATATCAAGAAGGAAAAAAAGATAACTAATGGCTAGATCATTAAAGAAAGGCCCATATGTATTTCATAAGCTTTTGGGTAAGCTAGAGAAAGCACAGGCAAGTACTAAGAAAACTGTGATCAAGACATGGTCTAGATCATCGATGATCATTCCTGATATGGTAGGAGAGACGATAGCAGTGCATAACGGAAAGACATTTGTACCAGTATTTGTGACAGAGAACATGGTGGGACACAAGCTAGGAGAGTTTTCTCCTACAAGAAGTTTCAAAGGCCATGGTGGAAATAGGAAATAAATAATACAGTAAACTAAAGAAAAATGCAGGCTGTAGCTAAACTTAAGAATATATCACTTTCGGCGCGTAAGATGCGTAAGATGACTGACTTGATCAGGGGCAAGAAAGTTGATAGGGCATTGAACCTACTAAAGTTCAGTAAGCATGAGGCTTCTGAGTTTTTAGAAAAAGCATTATTATCTGCTATCGCTAATTGGGAGCAGAAAGGTAATCTAGCTTTCAATGCTGAGGATCATGATCTATTTATCAAAGAAGTATTTTCTGACGAGGGTACGTTCTTAAAGAGATTTAGACCAGCACCTCATGGTAGAGCGCATAGGATTAGAAAGAGAACAAATCACGTGACTATCACGGTAGAGAATAAAATAGCTATTGACGAACCTGAAGCAGAAGCGACAGAAGAATAAACTATCTAGTAATTAATTAATATGGGTCAAAAGACAAATCCAATAGGTAATAGGTTAGGAATCATCAAGGGATGGGATTCTAACTGGTATGGAGGTAAGGACTTTGCAAAAAAGGTCGTGGAAGATGAGCGTATCAGAGTATACCTTAATGCAAGAATCGTAAAAGGAGGAATCGCTAGAATAGTAATTGAGCGTACACTTAAAAGAATCACGGTAACGATACATACCTCTAGACCAGGTATCATCATCGGGAAAGGTGGTTCTGAGGTAGATAGAATTAGAGAAGAGATAAAAAAGCTTACAGGTACGGAAGTACAAATTAATATTGTAGAGATCAGGAAACCTGAACTTGAAGCAGCAATAGTAGGAGAGTCAATAGCGAAACAGCTAGAGGCGAGAATGAATTATAGGAGGGCTATCAAAATGTCCATACAAGCGACAATGAGAGCTGGTGCTGAGGGAATCAAAGTAAGGATCAGTGGAAGATTGAATGGAGCGGAGATGGCAAGATCTGAAGAGTACAAAGATGGCAGAACACCACTACATACTTTTAGAGCAGATATAGATTATGCACTCAGTGAAGCGCAAACTGTATATGGAAAGTTAGGTATCAAAGTGTGGATCTGTAAAGGAGAGGTATTAGGAAAGAGAGACTTGTCACCAAATGTAGGAGCGGATAGTAAACGTGGACCACGAGGAAAAGGTGGAAGAAGGGATAATAGAGGTGGAAACAATAGAGGAAGAGATAATAGAAGTAGAAGATAAAAAATCAGTACTTTTGCACCACTTTTGGTAAAAAGTAGATAATAGATTAAAAATTTAAGAAATGTTACAGCCAAAAAGAACGAAATACAGAAAGATGCAAAAAGGTCGAAATAGAGGTCTTGCACATCGTGGAAGTACAGTTGCATTTGGATCATTTGGATTGAAGGCGATGGAAGGTGGTTTTATCACTAACAGACAGATAGAATCAGCAAGGATTGCAATGACTAGATACATGAAGAGGGAAGGGCAAGTATGGATCAGAATATTTCCGGACAAACCGATAACGGCTAAGCCTCAGGAAGTAAGGATGGGAAAAGGAAAAGGAGCACTAGACCACTATGTAGCAGTTGTGAGGCCCGGAAGAATATTATTTGAAATGGAAGGTGTGTCAGCGGAAGTAGCAAAAGAGGGGTTAAGACTTGCAGCACAAAAATTACCTATACCAACAAAAACAGTAACGCGTAGAGATTACGCTGGATAAACCAGAAAATATGCCTAGTAAAAAATCTATAGAATTACAGGATATGACGGATGAACGTCTACTTGAGGAGTTTACTGAGATTGAGATTCAGTACGGCAAGCTAAAGATGGATCATGCGATCAAAGGATTAGAAAATCCACTAAAGTTAAAAGATATCAGAAGGGATGTGGCGAGAATGAAAACGGAGATTAGGAGTAGAGAATTAAAAGCTATGACACCTGAGCAGTTAGCAGGACGGTCAAAGAAAAGAGCAAGAAGAAGAAAATACTAATAAGGACATAAATGGAAGTACAAAGAAATATAAGAAAGTCCAGAATAGGATTGATATCCAGTAACAAGATGGATAAGACCATAACGGTAGTAGTAGAACGTAAGATAAAGCATCCTATCTATGGTAAGTATATGAAGAAGTCAAAGAAGTTTATGGCTCATGATGAGAAGAATGAAGGACAGCCAGGAGATCTAGTGAAGATAACTGAGGCGCGTCCATTGAGTAAAAGGAAGAGATGGAGATTAGTAGAGATAATAGAAAAAGCTAAGTAACCGATTTAAAGTAAAAAGTAATGATCCAGTCAGAATCAAGATTAAATGTTGCAGATAACAGCGGGGCTAAGCGAGTACTTTGTATTAAAGTACTAGGGGGGTCTAAAAGAAGGTATGCTTCAGTCGGCGACAAGATCGTGGTGACAGTTAAAGATGCTGCTCCTGGAGGAGTAAAGAAGGGCACAGTAACCAAAGCGGTTATAGTAAGAACAAAAAAAGAAATCAGAAGACCTGATGGTTCATATATCAGATTCGATGATAATGCTGTGGTACTACTTACAGAAAATGATGAGCCAAGAGGAACAAGAATATTTGGGCCTGTGGCTAGAGAATTAAGAGAGAAGGATTATATGAGAATTGTTTCATTAGCACCAGAGGTGCTTTAAAAATAATTATAGCAATGGCAAGATTTGCACCCAAACTCCATGTTAAAAAAGGAGACAAGGTAAAAGTGATAGCAGGTACCTACAAAGGAACTGAAGGTGAAGTAAAGGAAGTATATGGCGCTAAGAATAGAGCTATAGTAGAAGGCGTAAACCTTATGAAAAAACATACAAAGCCTACTCAGGATAATCCAGGTGGGATCAATGAAATAAATACTTCCATTCATCTATCCAATCTAATGATAATAGATGCTAAAGGGAATGCTACAAGAGTAGGACGAAAAGAAGTGGATGGTAAGAACGTCCGATATTCTAAGAAATCAGGAGAAATAATTAGCTAATGTCATACATACCTAGATTAAGAACAAAATATAAAGAGGAGATAGTACCAAAGTTGCAGGAGCAATTTGGATATAAGTCTATCATGGAGGTGCCAAAGATCTCGAAGATCAACATCAATCAAGGTGTGGGACTAGCTACGCAGGATAAGAAGTTGGTTGACAATGCACTTAAGGAGTTAACAGTAATTGCAGGACAGAAAGCAATTCCAACAAAAGCTACCAAATCAGTCTCTAACTTTAAGCTTAGAGAAGGGATGAATATTGGTGCTAAGGTGACATTGAGACAGAATAGGATGTACGAATTCCTAGATAGGTTCGTCGCTGTAGCATTACCAAGAGTAAGAGATTTTAGAGGAATTAGTGATACTAGTTTTGATGGTAGAGGTAACTATTCCTTAGGTATCAAAGAACAGATAATATTCCCGGAGATAGATATAGATAAAGTACCTAAGATCACGGGTATGGATATCACGATAGTGACGACTGCAAAGACAGATGCAGAAGCATTAGCGCTTTTAAAGGAAATGGGTTTACCATTTAAAAATCAAAGAATTATAGAGTAATGGCAAAGAAGTCGATCATAGCAAGACAAGCAAAGCGTGAAAGATTAGTTGCAAAGTATGCAGCTAAAAGAAAGCAATTGAAGGAAGAAGGCAGATGGGATGAGTTGGATAAATTACCTAAGAATAGTTCACCGGTAAGACTCATGAACAGGTGTCAGTTGACAGGAAGGCCAAAGGGTTATATGAGAAAATTTGGTATCAACAGAGTTACATTTAGAAAGATGGCACTTGAAGGAAAAATACCTGGAATTACAAAAGCAAGTTGGTAACATTTTATAGATAAACACTATGGCAGTAACAGATCCAATAGCAGATTACTTAACACGTATAAGAAACGCTCAGCAAGCTGGTCACAGAGTAGTAGAGATACCTGCATCTAAGACCAAGAAGAGATTGACTGAGATTATGTATGATCAAGGGTTCATACACAAATACATATTTGATGACGAAGCGGGTCATCAAGGACTTATTAGGATAGCAATCAAGTACGATAAGGTATCCAAAGAACCTACTATTAGGAAAATGGGTAGAATAAGTAAACCAGGACTGAGAAAATACTTCTCGTCTAAGGATATCCCAAGAATAATTAATGGCCTTGGAATAGCTATAGTATCAACTTCTAAAGGATTAATGACAGATAAGCAAGCAAGAAAACAGAACATCGGAGGCGAGGTTATGTGCTATGTTTATTAATAATAAAATTTTAAAATATGTCTAGAATAGGTAAAGCTCCCATATCAGTTCCTGCAGGTGTCACTATAGATGTCTCTAAAGGGAATATGGTAACGGTGAAAGGGAAGAAAGGAGAGTTAATGCAGCAGGTCGATCCTGATATGAAATTGAATATTGAAGATGGCACTTTAACATTAGAAAGGCCGACTGAACAAAAGAGGCATAAATCAATGCATGGTCTATACAGGTCATTGATAGCTAATATGGTAAGCGGAGTATCTGAGGGATGTGTAATCGATCTAGAATTGATTGGTGTAGGATACAGGGTAGCGAATACTGGTAACCTGTTAGAATTAACAGTCGGTTATTCTCACCCTATCTACTTCTATATACCAGATGAGGTGAAGTTGGAGACTAAGATGGAAAAAGGTAATCCACCATCTATCAGATTAGAGTCTCACGACAAACAACTAATAGGACAAGTGGCAGCTAAGATCAGAGCATTTAGAAGTCCAGAGCCTTACAAAGGGAAAGGAATAAGATTTAAAGGAGAAGAGATCAGAAGAAAAGTTGGTAAAACAGCAGCTAGTTAATTAATAGTATTAATCTATATCATGTTTAATAAAAGAGCTAGAAGACAGGTATTAAAGTACAGGATCCGAAACAAGATCAGTGGTACACCTACTAAACCTAGATTGGCGATTTACAGAAGTAATAAGTCCATTTACTGTCAGCTTATAGACGACCTTAATGGAGTTACACTTGCTTCTTCATCCAGCGCACAGTTAGGAGCTACTGGAAATAAGGTAGAGCAAGCTAAACAGGTAGGAACATCCATTGCTGAGAAAGCGAAGGCAGCAAACATTGAGGATGTTGTATTCGACAGAGGTGGTTATTTGTATCATGGTAGAGTCAAGTCTTTAGCAGAAGGAGCTAGAGAAGGAGGACTACAATTTTAATAAAGCACATTCAACAAGCAGATGGCTAGAAGAAATAATAACGATAGAGGAAAAAATAGTGAATCAGATCTTAAAGAAAAGCTCGTTCACCTTAACAGAGTTGCTAAAGTAACTAAAGGGGGTAGGACATTTAGCTTTTCAGCACTGGTTGTAGTAGGTGATGGAAAAGGGAAAGTAGGATATGGACTAGGTAAAGCGAGAGATGTTTCAGAATCTATATCCAAAGCAGTAGATGATGCTAAAAAGAACTTGATTTCTTTTCCACTGTACAAAGGGACGATCCCGCACGAGCAGAAAGGTAAGTATGGAGCAGGTAAAGTATTGATCAAGCCGGCATCAGATGGAACAGGAGTAATAGCAGGAGGAGCGATGAGAGCGGTACTGGAGATAGCGGGAGTGCAAAATGTGCTTTCTAAATCTCAAGGATCATCTAACTCTCACAATGTTGTGAAAGCAACTATAGATGCGCTGAAAAAATTAAGAGGACCAGAGACTATTGCTAGGACAAGAGGATTGTCCATGGAGCAAGTATTTGATAATTAATATTAGATTCTAATAGACCATGGGAAAAATAAAGATTACACTAGTAAGGAGCGCGATAAACAGACCTAAGTCTCAGAAGGCAACTATCAAGGCTTTAGGCTTAAGGAAAATGAATCATTCAGTAATAATAGATGCATCGGTGCCACAACTGATGGGTATGGTAGCTAAAGTAAGCCACCTACTTAAAGTGGAAGATGCTTAATATAGAAACAAGATAGACATGAATCTTCATAAATTAACACCGGCCAAAGGGGCTGTCAAGTCAGGAAAAAGAATAGCCAGAGGACAAGGATCAGGAAGAGGTGGTACTTCAACGAAAGGGCACAATGGTCAAAAGTCAAGGTCAGGATGGAGTAAGAAGAAGAACTTTGAAGGTGGTCAGATGCCTATTCAGATTAGACTTCCAAAGAGAGGATTTAAGAATCCTAACAGGCAAGCATTTACGGCTATTAATCTTGGTCGCCTACAAGAAATCCATGATAAGCATGGTTTAAGTGAGATTACGCTTGCTGGATTAGTGGAGAAAGGAATAGCAAATAAATCTGATAGATTAAAAGTATTAGCACATGGTGAACTAAAAGCTAAGATGATTATCAATGTTCACGCAATATCAGAGACAGCCAAAAAAGCCATTGAGTCAAATGGAGGTACTGTAAATCTAGTATAATAAAGACCGTATGAATAAGTTCATAGAGACATGTAAGAACATTTGGAGCATCGAGGAGTTGAGAAACAGGATTTTACTCACGTTGGGTATATTGGCTGTTTATAGATTTGGTTGTTTTGTTGTACTACCGGGTGTAAACCCTGCAGCCCTAGAAGCAGCAGCAGCAAGTAGAGGAGCAAACGATATTCTTGGACTTATCAATGCATTCACTGGTGGGGCATTTAACAATGCTGCAGTTTTTGCATTGGGAATTATGCCTTATATAACAGCATCAATTATCATTCAGTTGCTAGGTTTTGCGGTTCCATACTTCCAAAGACTACAGTCTCAAGAAGGAGAGTCGGGAAGAAAGAAAATAACTCAGCTCACTAGAATGCTTACTGTAGCCATCACATTGGTACAGGGAGGAGGATATCTTGCTATGATCAATAGCACTCCAGGTGCTGTTCATGCAGGAGTCAATCCATCAGTATTCTGGATAAGTAATATCATCATATTATCTACAGGGACTATATTCTCTATGTGGTTGGGTGAAAAAATAACAGATAGGGGAATCGGAAATGGAATTTCTCTTTTGATCATGATAGGTATCATAGCTACTTTACCAAGATCATTCTTTGCAGAGGTCCAGACACAACTTAATGCAGGAGGTTTCTTTTCATTATTTCTTGTTTTAATTGTATTCATTGGTATTGTAATGTTTACCGTGTTGATCGTGCAGGGAGTAAGAAGGATACCACTACAGTTCGCAAAGCGAATGGTAGGTAGAGGTACTGCTGGTGTACCTCAATCGGGAGCAAGGGATTACATTCCACTCAAGGTAAATGCATCTGGAGTAATGCCTATAATTTTCGCGCAAGCAATCATGTTTTTGCCGATGTCGATAGCTGGCTATGTAAGTGCTGATGCAGCGAGTTCTAGTAGCTTGCTTATGAGCCTTAATAATTGGAAGTCACTTCCTTATAATCTAATATTCTTTTTATTGGTCGTGATATTTACATATGTGTATACAGCACTACTTGTAAATCCTAAGCAGTACGCAGAATATTTAAAGAGACAAAATGCATTTATTCCAGGTGTTAAGCCAGGACTAAATACACAAGAATATATTGATTCTTTGACAACAAGAATCACATTACCAGGATCAATATTCCTAGGTTTCATATCTATCTTCCCAGCAATCGTAGCGATTTTTGGAGTTAATGATGGTTTTGCAATCTTTTTCGGAGGTACTTCACTACTTATATTAGTAGCGGTGGTTTTGGATACTTTACAGCAGATAGAAAGTTATTTGTTGATGCGTAAGTATGATGGTCTAGTGAAGTCCGGGAGACTTAAAGGTAGAAGTGGAATGCAGCAGATAGGTGCTGGCATGTAATACTACTACTGATGATCTACTACAAGACCAATGAAGAAATCGAGCTGATTAGACAAAGTTGTCTATTGGTAAGTAAGACATTATCCCTTGTCGGATCAATGTTGAAACCAGGAATCAAGGGGTCGGATATTGACAAGCGTGCAGAAGAGTTGATCAGGGATCATGGTGCGATACCAGGTTTTAAGGGATACAATGGTTTTCCTTCTACTCTATGTGTTTCTAAAAACGAGCAAGTAGTACACGGAATTCCCACTGATGAAGAATTCAAAGATGGGGATATAGTATCTGTAGATTGCGGAGTATTGATGAATGAGTTTTATGGAGATGCAGCATACACATTCGCTATAGGTAATGTAGATGAAGAAATCATGAAACTGCTAGTGGTGACAAAAGAGTCACTCTCAAAAGGCATTGAACAAGCAACAAAGAATAATAGGATAGGCGATATAAGTTTTGCCATCCAGTTCCATTGTGAGAGAGACTACGGATATGGTGTAGTCAGAGAGTTAGTAGGTCACGGACTAGGCAAGAGCCTACACGAATCACCAGAAGTACCTAATTATGGGAAGCGAGGACGTGGAACTAAAATGCTAGAAGGGTTGGTTATAGCTATCGAACCTATGGTTAACATGGGAAAGAAAGAAGTAAAGCAACTCGATGATGGTTGGACGATCATAACAAAGGATCTAAAGCCATCAGCGCATTATGAACACACGATAGCTATCACTGAAAATGGCGCCGATATATTGTCGGATCACGGCATAGTCGAGGAAGCTATCAAAAATAACAAGGAGTTAAAGGAAATATCGCTAAAAAGTTAGATATTTGCACTCCGAAAAAAATATATGGCAAAAGAAGAGTTAATAAAACAAGATGGAGTAATTGAGGAAGCATTGTCTAATGCAATGTTCAGAGTGAGATTAGAGAATAATCACCTTATAGTAGCTACGATCTCAGGAAAGATGAGGATGCACTATATAAGGATATTACCTGGAGACAAAGTAGCAGTAGAGATGTCTCCGTATGATTTAACAAGAGGACGTATTACCTATAGGTATAAGTAGTCTTTATAAATAGATTTAGAAATGAAAGTACGAGCATCCGTTAAAAAAAGATCTGCAGATTGTAAGATCGTGCGCAGAAAAGGTAAACTCTACGTGATTAATAAAAAGAATCCTAGGTTTAAGCAACGTCAAGGATAATATAAATCAGTATTTATGGCTAGAATAGCAGGAAATGATCTACCAAGAAATAAAAGAGGCGTAGTAAGTCTTACTTATATTTTTGGGATATCTGACAGTAGTTCAAAGAAGATATTAGATAAAGCATCGATTGAGCACAACACAAAAGTGCAAGATTGGACTGACGATAATATCAGAGAGATAGCGTCTATTATTCAAAATGAGTATACGACAGAAGGTGAATTAAGATCGGAAATACAAACCAACATCAAAAGATTGATGGATATAGGTTGTTATAGAGGACTGAGACATCGTAAAGGACTTCCTATGAGAGGACAAAGAACGCAAACTAACGCTCGTACCAGAAAAGGTAAGCGTAAGACAGTAGCAAATAAGAAAAAAGCAACTAAATAATTTCTTAGCATCACATTATGGCAAAAGGAAGAAAAGCGAAACGAAAAGTAAAAGTAGAACCGGAAGGTTATGCTTTTATCAAAGCAAGTTTCAACAATATTATTATCTCACTATGCAACAAGCAAGGGCAAGTGATTTCATGGGCTTCAGCTGGCAAAGCAGGCTTCAGAGGTTCTAAAAAGAACACACCTTACGCTGCTCAGATTGCAGCTTCAGATGCTGCGCAAGTAGCTTTTGATGCAGGGTTGAGACAAGTAGTGGTCAATGTAAAAGGACCAGGAGGTGGAAGAGAATCTGCAATCAGAGCAATCGATAATGCAGGAATCAAAGTAACAAGAATAAAGGATGTCACACCAATACCTCACAACGGTTGTCGTCCTCCTAAGAGAAGAAGAGTTTAAGTTATACTAAATCACAATTTCTAGATGGCTAGATATACCGGACCAAAAACTAAAAAAGCAAGATCCTTCGGAGAACCGATATACGGACCAGACAGGGCTTTCGAGAAAAGAAAGTACAAGCCTGGACAACACGGTGTTTCCAAGAGGAGAAGACAAACGTCTGACTACGCATTGCAGCTCATGGAGAAGCAAAAGGCTAAGTACACTTATGGTGTGCTTGAAAGACAATTCAGAAACCTATTCGTAAAAGCTAATAGTAAGAAAGGGGTAACTGGTGAAGTACTTTTACAATTCTTAGAAGCGCGTCTTGACAATACTGTATTCAGACTAGGTATAGCACCTACTAGGAGAGCAGCTAGGCAACTCGTTACACACAAACATATCTGTGTGAATGGGATTGTTACTAATGTACCTTCAGTAGCGTTAAGACCAGGTGATACGGTCATCGTAAGAGGTAAGTCTCAAGGATTAGAAATTATCACAGACTCTATCAAGTCAAATTCGAGTGCTCAGAAGTGGGGGTGGTTAGAGATGAATCCAGATAAAATGGAAGGAAAATTTCTGGCATATCCTGAAAGGGAGAGTATACCGGAGAAAATCAATGAGCAATTGATCGTTGAATTGTATTCTAAGTAAACCGACTTAGTATTCTTTTTTCATCTTTAAGAAATTAATATACCAATGAGCATACTTAACTTTCAGAAGCCCAATAAGATTATTCTTCAAAAGGCAGATGACTTCGAGGGGCAGTTTGAATTTAAACCCTTAGAACCTGGTTTTGGACAAACTATAGGTAATTCTATTAGGAGAGTTTTGCTTTCTTCCTTAGAAGGGCATGCGATCTCAGCTATAAGGATTGCAGGAGTAGATCATGAGTTTGCTACTATCAAAGGAGTGCTCCAAGATGTAGTAGATATTATACTTAATCTTAAGCAAGTAAGAATAAAGAAGATAATAGAGGATGAGAGTTTAGAAGAAAAGGTGTACTTAACTATCACGGGTAAAGATGCTTTTAAAGCGGGCGATATAGAGGCCTCTACAAACGTATTCAAGGTGATGAACCCTGATTTGATTATCTGTAACATGGAGCCGTTTGTTAACCTTGAGATAGAATTGACAATTTCTAAAGGTCGTGGATATGTTTCTGCAGGAGACAATCTGCCTAAGGATGCTGCTATAGGGGTAATACCCGTAGACGCAGTCTATACACCTATCAAAAAGGTAGCATACAACATAGAAAACACAAGGGTAGGGCAGAGAACCGATTACGAAAAGTTAGTTATAGATGTAAAAACAGATGGTACGATACATCCAGAAGAAGCAGTAAAAGAAGCATCAAGAATTCTTATCCAGCATTTAATGTTGATCACTGATGAGAATATCACATTTGATGATGCGGCAAGTAGAGAAGACAATATCGTAGATGAGCACATCTTGCACATGAGAAAGTTATTGAAGACTTCCCTAGAAGACTTGGATCTTTCTGTAAGAGCATATAACTGTCTAAAAGCAGCGAAGATCAATTCTCTTGGAGAAATGGTCAAGTACGATACTCATGAGTTATTGAAGTTTAGAAACTTCGGTAAGAAATCATTAGTGGAGATAGAAGAGTTGTTGCAAAATAAAGGATTGACATTCGGTATGGACTTATCTAAGTACAAACTGGACGAAGAATAATTATCGGCGTATTTCAAATAATAAATTCGTTTACGGGAAACTCCATAAGATGCGGCCGAAGCAGGAGAGTTTGTGAGTGGCGAGATGATAACAAATTTTAAATTGCTATGAGACACGGTAAGAAATTTAACCATCTAGGTAGGAAGAAAGGTCACAGAGTAGCCCTCTTAAAGAACCTCACAATTGCTTTGGTGACAAATAAAAGAATAAGTACTACACTAGCTAAAGCAAAAGCGCTAAGAGTGCATGCAGAGCCAATAATTACTAAGTGTAAGACTAATACAACACACTCAAGGAGGGTGATATTCAGCTATCTGCAAGATAAGTTAGCGGTACAAGAGATGTTTGATACTATTGCTCCTAAGATAATGGATAGACCAGGAGGTTATCTAAGAATCATCAAAACGGGTTTTAGAAAAGGTGATGGTGCTGAAATGGCAATGATAGAATTTGTCGACTTCAACGAAGTATATACAAGTACATCTACCAAAGGTGGAGGTAAGACACGTAGAAGAAGAGGAAAAGGTGGGGCTAAAGAGGCAGTTGCTGCAACAACTGTAGCGGCAGCAACAACTGTTGCTTCAGATGAAGAAGAATAGTAAGAAATAAAAAAATACATACCATAAAAGGCGATATTACATTAGTAGTGTCGCCTTTTTTTATAGAAGTTATATATTTGTATTACTTAATACGACCAACCATTGAATAATACTTCAGATCAAAAAGCATACTTATTGTTAGAGGACGGCTCCTTCTATGAAGGTCTAGCTGGCGGAATGATAGGCACAACTACAGGCGAACTATGTTTTAATACTGGGATGACCGGATATCAGGAGGTCTTTACAGATCCATCCTATTTTGGCCAGTTATTGATCGCTACTAATGCACACATAGGTAATTACGGAATAAAAACCACGGATAGTGAATCAGAAAGCATTCAGATATCAGGTCTAATATGTAAAAATTTTACGCCTAAGTATTCTAGAGAGTTAGCTGATCAAGATATTCAAGCTTACTTTGAAGAAAATAAGAAAGTCGTAATTCATGGTTTAGATACGCGTGCTATAGTAAGGCTGATCAGGACAAAAGGTGCCATGAATGGAATCATATCTTCGGAGATATCTGATAAGGATGAGCTACAAGGATTACTGTCAAAAGTACCATCCATGGATGGACTCGAATTAGCTAGTAAAGTAAGTACACGTTCTGTTTACGATCTAGGCGAATCAGATGCTAAGCACAAAGTAGCTGTTCTTGATTTTGGAACGAAGAAGAATATTTTACGATGTTTGACTAAGAGAGGGTGCAAGTTGCGAGTGTTCCCAGCAAAGACCAGCTTTGAAGAAATATCGGCGTGGCAACCTGATGGTTACTTCCTGAGTAACGGTCCTGGTGATCCTGCTCCTATGGATTATGCAGTTGATACAGTAAAGCAGATACTAGAAAAAGATAAGCCAGTTTTTGGAATATGCCTCGGGCATCAATTGCTGGCTTTGGCAAATGGCATTCCGACTTACAAAATGCACCATGGGCATAGGGGGATCAATCATCCTGTAAAAAACCTCGTCACAGGACTATGTGAAATAACGTCACAAAATCACGGCTTCGGTGTAGACCCAGAGGTAATCAGATCGAATGCAGATAAGGTAGAAGTGACGCATATGAATTTGAACGATGATACCGTAGAAGGAATCAAGGTAAGAGGAAAGAATGCATTCTCAGTACAATACCATCCGGAAGCAGCTCCCGGACCACATGATTCGAGATATTTGTTTGATCAGTTCGTCTCGATGTTACCTAAATAATATTAAAAAAAACCTAAAGTATAGTAAATAATTATGAGTGATATCATTGACATATTGGCAAGAGAAATACTAGATTCAAGAGGGAATCCTACAGTAGAAGTAGAGGTCCTTACGGATGGAGGCTTCATGGGTAGAGCTGCAGTGCCTTCAGGAGCGTCGACAGGAAAGTATGAAGCTGTAGAATTACGAGATGGAGACAAAAAGAGATATCTCGGCAAAGGGGTGCTCAAAGCAGTTGCTAATGTCAATGATAAGATAGCACCTAATATAATCGGGCTAGATGTTTTTGACCAGAAGGCAATTGATAGCATAATGATTCAACTTGATGGAACATCCAACAAGAAGAAGCTTGGAGCAAATGCGATACTAGGAGTATCTCTCGCAGTAGCTAAAGCCGCTGCTATGGAATCTAACCAATCACTATTCAGATATGTAGGAGGTGTAAATGCTTGTACTATGCCAGTGCCAATGATGAATATCCTCAACGGTGGTTCTCATGGTGATAATAGTATAGATTTTCAAGAGTTCATGATCGTCCCTGTAGGAGGAGATACCTTCTCACACGCTCTAAGGATGGGTGTAGAAGTATTTCATAATCTTAAGAAAGTACTGAAGTCTAAAAACTACTCGACTAACGTAGGAGACGAAGGAGGATTCGCTCCAAATATCAAAAGTAATAAAGAGGCTATTGAAATAGTCCTAAAATCAATAGAATCTGCAGGATACAAACCGGGAGAAGATATTATGATTGCTATGGATGCAGCAGCATCTGAGTTTTATAATGCTAAAAAGAAGCGATATGTGTTTCACAAGTCTACTGGCAAGGAACTCACCTCTGATGAGATGGTCAGCTACTGGGCTTCATGGGCAAAGAAATATCCTATATTCTCTATAGAAGATGGGCTAGATGAAGACGATTGGGATGGATGGGGTAAACTAACCAAGAAGATCGGTGATAAAGTACAAATAGTAGGGGATGATCTATTCGTAACCAATACTACAAAATTAAAGAAGGGAATAGAACAAAAATCGGCTAACTCAATACTGATAAAAGTAAATCAGATAGGTAGTTTAACGGAGACTATAGAATCTGTACAATTGGCTACAAAGCATGGATTTACCAGTGTAATGAGTCATAGATCAGGTGAGACAGAAGATACGACGATAGCAGATCTAGCAGTTGCATTGAATACAGGACAGATAAAAACGGGTTCTGCTTCTAGAAGTGACAGAATAGCAAAGTATAACCAACTGATAAGGATAGAAGAGGAGTTGGGTGATTCAGCAATATTCCCAGGTAAGTCTATTTTAAAGGTATAATTTTCCTATCTTTATATTACAATTTATCGTAATATGAGTAAGAAGAAGAAAAAGTCTAAGCAGCTAGGAATAAAGGACTATATATTCAAAAGTTGGTATAATAAATACATGCTTTCGATGATATTGTTTGTTGCTTGGATATCCTTTTTTGATAAGAATAATCTAGTAATTCAGTATAAGTTGAACCAAAAACTAGAGAGACTCGATTCTGAAAAAGAATCATACGAACAAAAGCTAGATGTAGCCTTGCGAGAAAAGAAAGATCTAAAAAATAATAAGGAGCGATACGCAAGAGAAAAGTATTTTGCAAAAAAAGATAACGAAGAAGTTTACATAATCGAAAAGAATTAAAAATGAGTGTATTAGTTACAAAGGATTCAAATATAATAGTACAAGGTTTTACGGGTAAAGAGGGATCTTTTCACTCAGAACAGATGATTGAATATGGGACTAACATAGTAGGGGGTGTAACTCCTGGTAAAGGTGGGCAAGAGCATTTAGGTAAGCCTGTGTTTAATACAGTTGCAGAAGCAGTGTTGAAGGCTAAAGCTGATACTACGATCATATTCGTGCCGCCAAAATTTGCAGCAGATGCTGTCATGGAAGCAGCAGACGCGGGTATCAAAGTGATCATCTGTATCACAGAAGGAATACCAGTGCAAGACATGGTTAAAGTCAAAGCATTCATAGAAAATAAGGACTGTAGATTAATAGGTCCTAACTGTCCGGGAGTTATGACTCCGGGAGAAGCTAAAGTAGGGATCATGCCAGGCTTCATACATAACCCTGGTAGAATTGGTATAGTTTCTAGATCAGGGACACTGACCTATGAAGCAGTAGATCAAGTAACAAAAGCTGGATTAGGACAATCGACATGCATCGGAATAGGTGGAGACCCAATAGTAGGCACTACGACCAAAGAAGCAGTAGAGTTACTGATGAATGATCCTGACACGGATGGTATCGTGATGATAGGAGAGATAGGTGGTGGTATGGAAGCAGAAGCTGCTCGGTGGGTAAAGGAGCATGGTACTAAGCCAGTGGTAGGATTCATTGCTGGTAAGACTGCGCCTAAAGGTAGAACTATGGGTCATGCTGGAGCAATAGTAGGAGGAGCTGAAGATACAGCAGAAGCTAAGATGAAAATAATGGCAGATTGCGGAATACACGTAGTAGAGTCTCCTGCGCATATTGGTGCTACTATGAAGAAAGCTTTAGGATAAGACTTTGGGAAGAGTAATGGTAAATTTGGAACCTTGATTCAAAGTACTATCTAAGGAGATAGTACCATTTAATTTTTCGACTATTGTCTTTAATGTGGATAGCCCTATTCCAGATCCAGGGTATTCATCCTTGTTATGAAGTCTTTTAAACATCACAAAGATATCATTATGATGTTTAGAGTCGATTCCTATTCCATTATCTGCAAACTTAATAATCCAATTCGTCGGTGACTCCTCACTAGTTATTTTAATACTTGGGATTTCACTTTTGTTATATTTTATTCCGTTTTCAATTATGTTCTTAAAAGCCTGGTACATCTTGCTTTTATCACTTTTAATGCTTGGCAGTTGATCAGCAGTTATTACACCATTATTGGATGTCAAGGTATCGTTTAGGTCGGACTGTAATTGATTCACGATATTATTCAAGTCTACATCCTGAATTTTAAAATCACTCTTCACCATGCTGTAATCTAGGATATCACTGACCAATGTATTTAATTGATTTGAGCAGTTCTCAAGTATGCTAGAATATTCAGTGATCTTCGGAAGATTTGACTTTAGAGACTCTTTATGGATAAGCTTAGTGAAAGATGTAATATTTTTTAGTGGTTCTTTAAGATCATGAGATGAGATGTATGCAAATCGCTCGAGCTCTTGATTAGAACTAGCAAGCATTTCATTAGAGTGCTTGAGCTCCTCTGTACGCTCATTTACTTTTGATTCTAATTGTGTACTGTATTTAGCTTCTCTTTTTAGGTTTAACCATGTGAAAAATGCTATCACACCGACGAGTATTGCGAATAAAATAGTTGCTATATTAAAGTACGTTCTTGACTTAATGATCTGCGCGTCTTTGATTTGTTGCTCATGTAATAGCTTGAGTTCGGATTCATTTTTTTCAAGACCATATTTCTTTTCAAGATCTAATATCCGCTGACTTTTAGATAACACACTCAAAGAATCATATAAAATCTTGCTTTCAGATTTATATATAAACGCCTCTTTGTAATTTCCTGTATTGCCATAGATTGATGATAATTTATCTTTGAATGATGCTTCGTGGTTTAGTTCTTCAAGATCCTTAGCTATGAGGATACCTTTTTTAAGAGTATTTATTGCCTGTTGTTTATCATTCAGTCTTAACAATAATTCATTCTTAATTTCTATGTTGTCTAGCGACAACCGAGTAGCTCCAGTATTTTTTAAATGATTTTCTGATCGTTCTAAATTTAATTTAACTTCAGTCAGTTCATCTTTAAGTAATTTAACCTTTGCAAGTTCCGTATATATCCTTGCCAGATAGGAACCTTCACCGTTACATGATTTTCTAATGTTTAAAGCTTCAACTAATTTTTCTTCAGCTTCGTTTAGTTTGCCCTGCTCTATTAATGCACCTCCTACCTCATCTAGAGCTATGGATATTAAGTCACAGTCGTTCGTTAATTGTCCTAATCTGATAACTTCATTTAAATATTCAAGTGCCTTTTCATAATTTTTTTCTGATACGTGTAGCTCTCCTAAGTTTGCATTGATGTATCCTAAAACGGAAGTGTCTTTTACAGCCCCGCACTCTTCTATGGCATTTTTCCAATACTCAATTGCCTTATTATTCAAATTGATATCCGAATATAATATTCCTAATGAATTAGAGATTCTACACTTTAGGACGTTGCTATTTATCTCGTCTGCTATCCTAGCTGCTTCTTGAACTAATTCGATACTTTTTTGATTATCACCTTTGTAGTTATATGCTATAGCTTTGATAGTGAGTGCACGTGCTTCACCAAACTTGTTACCAACCTCAATTGATTTTTCATATGCTAGATCTGCATATTCTTCAGACTTTACTATATCAAGCGTATAATATTTATAGGCTATTTCATTTAAAATAGATATTTGGATAGAGTCAGTTTGTGAATAGGATTGATAGACATTAATCAGGCTATCCAGTTCTACCTGCTGAGACAAAGCACTAGATATAGAAAGAAAAACAACAAAGAAAGAATTGAGAATTCTTTTAAAATTCATACTTAACAATTAACACCCAATATAAAGAACCTATTCAATGTGATAACCCTTATGTTTGTCAATTTTAAATATATCCAACATTTGTGAAGATCGTTATTACAGGGCCTGAATCATCAGGAAAGACAACTCTTGTAGAGGCTTTGTCAATAAGGCTTGAAATAGAGAGCATTCCTGAGTTTGCAAGGAGCTATTTAGAAAATCTAAATAATAAATATAAATATGAAGATCTTTTGATCATAGCTAAAGAGCAGCAAAAAGCAATTGACAATAAAGTACAAAAGGGCAATCTATTGATAGTAGATACGGACCTTTTAACTATTAAGATTTGGTCCGAGTATAAATTTGGAAAATGTGATGAATGGATAATTCAAACGCTCAACTTAAAGAAGCCTGACCTATACCTACTTTGTAAACCTGATATACCTTGGGAAGCTGATCCATTAAGAGAAAATCAAAATGATAGAGAAGAACTATATCAGATCTATCAAGAAGAGATCAGAAAACTAGAAGCACCCTCTGTCGAAATATCAGGATCTAAAGAACACAGGTTATCAATAGCAATTCAAGCTATAGAAGAATTAATAAACCAATCTTAATTCTTTTACTTATTCTAATAATACATACCTTTGTGTCATCTCGTTTGGGGTGCTATAATTTATAGCTGAGATCATACCCACTGAACCTGCACGGATAATCCCGTGAAGGAAAATGAGCTTGTCTCGGGTACTTTTATATTGAGTATTTAATAGGGTGCCAACCTCAGGTAGTCTTTCACATTTAATGCGTCATCGTGAAGTTAATTTTAGTCTGCCTTGTTGCGATATGTTCTTTCAATATATCTGCCCAAACACTCTCTGGTTATATTAAAGATATGGATGGGTTTCCACTGATCAATGCCAATGTCAGTTTGTTGAATACAGACATAGGAACTTTTACAAACGAAGAGGGATATTATAAGTTAGATAATTTATCATCACAAGAATACATAGCTGAAGTATCCTATGTAGGATATAAGACCCTATCGGCGAAGATCAAGGTCCATGCTGATAAGGATAATGATGATGTGAATTTCACGCTGCAAGTACAGTCAGAATATCTAGGAGAATTAATAATCAGCTCCTTACGGGTTGGCGAAGATGATCCTTTTGCACATATCGATCTATCTAGAGAATACATAGAGGATAGGAACTTAGGTCAGGATGTACCTTTTCTACTCAACCATACTCCCTCTGTAGTAGTAACGTCTGATGCAGGTACTGGTATAGGCTACACTGGTATCAGGGTAAGGGGTAGTGATCCTACAAGAATCAATGTTACACTCAATGGTATACCCTACAACGATTCTGAATCGCAGGGAGTATTTTGGGTCAACATACCTGACTTTGCAAGCTCAGTAGATGATATACAAATACAAAGAGGAGTGGGTTCTTCCACTAATGGCTCAGGGGCATTTGGTGCTAGTATCAACTTGAGCTCACTCAGTAGTGACTATGATGCCTATGCAACATTGAGTAATTCCTTTGGCTCATTTAATACTCGGAAGCATTCCATTTCATTAGGGACAGGCTTGATCAATGATAGGTTTGTTGTTGAAGGCAGACTATCTACTATATCATCAGATGGATATATAGACAGAGCGACTGCCGATCTTAATTCTCATTACTTAAGTGCTGGATACTATCATGGAAACACCACGGTCAAAGCAATAACCTTTAGTGGTCATGAAGTAACTTACCAGTCATGGTGGGGGACACCCCAGTCAAGACTTGATGGGGATAGAGAATCGATGCAAGCACATGCAGCTAATAATGGACTCAGCGAAAGTCAAACAGACAATTTGCTAAACTCGGATAGAACATATAATTTCTATGAATATGAAGATCAAGTAGACGATTATGGGCAAGATCATTATCAACTTCATTTTTCGCATGAGACTGCGAATAAGCTAAGTCTGAGAGCTGCATTGCATTATACTAAAGGCCAAGGTTTCTTTGAACAATTCAAAGGAGATGATGATTATGAGGATTATGGACTTGTTCTTCAAAATGGAAATGAATCAGGTGATTTGATCGTGAGGAGATGGTTAGATAATGATTTCTATGGCACGGTGCTAGGAGTAGCTAAGGAATTTAGGAATATGAAATTAGATTTAGGGGGTGCCTATCATATCTATGATGGTGGACACTTTGGAGAGATTATTTGGGGTCAGCATCTAGAAGAGGTGCAGAAAGACCAGAGATATTATGATAATACTGGTAACAAGAAAGAAGCAAATATTTATGGTAAGTTAAATACGGATGTCAATTCAGGTCTCCACCTTTATGTTGATATGCAGTTAAGATCAGTCCGCTATAATGTAGAAGGCGTTGATAATGATCTAAGGGATTTGAGGGTAGATGATAAGTTGAACTTCTTTAACCCTAAGTTTGGATTGACTTATGATATACAGGGACAAAGCTCAATATATTTTTCTTATGCTAGAGGGAGCAGGGAGCCTGATAGGAATGACTATGTAGATGCAGCTGTTGGCGTGACTCCGAGCCCAGAGTTTCTCAATGACTTTGAGCTGGGTATAAAGAAGCAAGGGAGTCTCAGTCTGAGTGCAAATCTGTATTACATGCAGTACAAAGATCAATTAGTACCGACTGGTGAGCTTAATGATGTTGGCTCTAACATAAGGGTAAATGTTCCTGATAGCTACAGACTGGGCTTAGAGCTGAGCAGTGGGTATCGTATCTCAGAGAAGTTGGAGTGGTCAGCAAACCTCACCCTCAGTCAAAACAGGATAAAGGAATTCACAGAGATCATATACGATTATACCAATGGATTTGATATCATAGAAAACAAATTTGAGGATACGGATATATCCTTTTCGCCATCCCTCATAGCTGCTAGTACACTGACTGCTAAGATAACTGATAAAGCAAAAATCTCATTGCTAAGTAAGTACGTAGGCAAACAATACCTTGACAATACTTCCAATGAGAATAGGCTCATCGATGCATTTTTCGTCAATGATATTTTAGTCAACTGGGATCTAGGCATTAGCAATTTGAAGAATGCCAGTTTCAATATTCAAATAAGCAATCTACTAAATACTAAGTACTCGTCAAATGGATATACCTACGGCTACGTATTCGGTGATGCCGTTCGCGAAAACTTTTATTACCCGCAAGCTGGGACTAATGTATTGATAGGATTAACTGTCGGAATTTAGAAGTTATAACTGAAGGTTATCCACCATTCAACTATTCTGCCATTGACAGCAAATAGATCGCGGACACTTTCATCTAGGATCAGCATTGCATTTGCACCGAATTTCCATGGCCCTTGACCCTGCTCATATCCTGCACCTATCAAGGGGTAACCATGTATATCTCGAGAAATGTTCGCCTCATCATAATTCGTTAAGTCATATTCTCCTTGGATATAAATGTCATTCGTGATCTTTGCACGCACGAATGCTCCAGCACCGTAGCTGAACAGACTGAGATCATCACCAACTCGACTTTCAATTTCGTAAAAGAATTTACCCGATATTCCTGCAGAGAATCTATCATGCAATTTATAACCACCAAGATACTTACCTGACAAAATAAAGTTGCCACCGAAAAAATTGATATTCCCCATGTGAATGGTATGGTAGATCTTGCTAATATTCTCTGTGTCTTCCTTTCTATTCCTTTCTCTTTCTCCATCTCTAGTTCTTCTTCGCTGTGCATCTATGTCCGTGGCAGTTACTAATACGATAGAAAATATGCCTAGAAGTAGCATTAATTGTTTCATATGTCAATTTTTATAATCGGATGTAAGTTAATAAATACAGATTAGCTAATTAACTAATATTCTTTGTCTTATTATTATAACCACGAAGTTGGGTAATAGTCACCTGTTTGCAGTTTTTTTAAGGAATATTTAGCATTAGAATAGTCTACATTTGCTTCATCTCATATAGAGATAACTATACACCAAACTGAGACCCCGTGATATCATTTAAGCATCGGTTTTGCTTTTTTGTTTGTTGCTATTTGTTTAGCTATCATGTCGTGTTTTCTCAATGTACTCCTCAGACTTTCCTGCCACAGTTTATTTATACAGATTCTACAGTTACTGCTAGTTTGATAATTGAGGATGCTGATATCAACGATCTCTCAGACCCAGCTCAAGGAGTTTGTGGTGTCAAGCTAAATTTTACTCATGATAATGTGAGAGAAATGATTGTAAAGTTGATATCCCCAACTGGGCAAGAAGTTGATTTGATCGGACCCATAAGTCCTACTGCGCAGCAAACATTCAGTTCGGAGTGGAATATAAATTATTTGCCTTGTAATGATGCTCCAATACCTGATCCTGGGTTTAGCGGTACGTATACAAATGAAGACCCGTGGTTTTCATTTGGTTTTGGAAATGAATATTTAGGCTCATATTATCCTAACGTTGGTTGCTTAGAAGACTTTGATTCGGGTCCAGTTAATGGATTATGGTCAGTAGAGATATTTAGTTTTTCTCAATTCTATGAAGGTGAGTTACTCTCATTTGAGATTCAATTTTGCGATGATAATTTTATTTGCCAGCAATGTGTAGCCGACCCCGGCTCTTTTGCTGTTATAGATCTACCGACAGAATATTGTGAAGGGGAACCATCATTGCTTTTTGATCTTGCTCTTCAATTTCCTGAAGTGGTAGATTATGGCTTGGAGTTTTATATTTTACAGGACGATATGATACTTGATAGACAAGTAGCTCCAGACCTTACATCTTATGCCGCTGGTGAGTACCAGATCTGTGGACTTTCTTTTTATGAGCCTTCGGTATCTCTCATACCAACTACTAGCTCATTTTCAGATCTTAATACATTATTCAACTCTGCGCGATCTCCATTGTGTGCTAAGTTTACAGAGGAGTGCTTTACTTTTAATATTTTGGCTTACTCAGACACACTGACTATTGATACGACTATTTGTCAAGGAAGCTTTTTTACTTACAATGGAGAAAGCTATAATACAGCTGGAGAGATTAGGACAAGTATAGGAAGTAGTATGTGCGATACCCTTGTGCTGATAGATCTGAATACTGTAGATCTTAATGCCATCATCTCAAACAACAGCGATCTGCTCACTTGTGACAATGATACTATAAGCCTTTCTATTGGGTCATCTGCATTAACTCCTAATACAAGGATCACCTGGGAAACAATTAACGGATCTATAATCGGTGATGTCAATGACACGTTAGTCCAGGTAACTCAAGAAGGACAATACTGGCTAGTGCTAGAAGAAGGAGAATGTGTTTCGACAGATCTTGTGACCATTAATGCTGATGCAGGATTACCAAATTTAGAAATCGTTTTACCGGATACGCTTACGTGTGCGAGGACTTCAGTTGATCTAAGAGTCAATTCAACTCCTTCTGCGATTGCTTATGCTTGGACAGGGCCTGACGGATTTACAGAAACAGACGAAACGATTGAAGTTTCTATTCCAGGCATCTATTCTGTCAATGTGATGCTACCTACAGGTTGTAGTTCTACTATCTCTCAAGAAGTATACTCAGATTTTATAGCACCCGATCTTGAGATATTGATTTCAGATATTTCTTGTGATAGGAATTTTGGAGAAGTAGAAATTCTTGATCGTCTAGCTGATACTCGATATGATTATCCAGGAGGTACTATAAATATGGTAACTGGAATGATCGAATACCCGATGGAAGGCGACTACACTATTTCAGTTACTTCATTGTTGAATGGTTGTTCAGAAGATTCGATGTTTACGATCAGCTCTGATATACAATTGCCAACTTTAAGTTTTGAGCCAGTAGATAGCATTGATTGTAGTAATCTAACAGTAGACCTGACGGTAGTCGCCGATATACCGGTAGCTACTTACGGATGGGTAGGGCCTAATGGACCATTACCTGACGGGGGTAATACGATCAAAGTCGGTGATGCAGGGACATACGAAGCGCTGATCATTGCGGAGAATGGATGTAGAAATTCTCTGACTCAAGAAGTGGTAGCAGTCAGCGCTGATCTACCAAATATTAGTATAACAGCAGATACACTAACCTGTAACTCTACTACCGTAACTATAAATACTGAAGTAGATAGAGCCGGCTTGAGATTTAATTGGTTTGATGGTCGGGGATTTACAAGTTCAGACGAAGATCCGATAGTATCTGCTGCTGGTAAGTATTATTTAGAGGCATCAGTTTCCTCTAATTGTGTTATTCTAGATTCTATAATAGTAGAAGAAAACCTGTCAACGCCAGCACTTAATATCGAAGCTAATGCCCTAACTTGTGTGGTATCTACTAGCGAATTAATGATCAATGATCAAGAGGATGGAGTCAGCTACGAATGGTCAGACCCAGCTGGAGTATTATTAATAGGGGAGCAGCCGCTGGTCCAAGATGCAGGCCAGTATAGCTTAGAAGCAATTGGAATAAACGGATGTAGATCTACAACTGCACTAGAGGTAGTGATAGATACTATGAGGCCCGTGGCAATTGCTAATTCTGACAGAGTGCTAAAGTGTGACACAAAGCAAGTTGATCTTAGTGGAGAAGGTTCTTCGGTCGGTGACAATTTTACTTATGCTTGGAGTACGTCTGATGGGTCGATCATAGCCCGCGCTAATACCTTAGCGCCTCTAGTGGGCTCAGCAGGCACCTACTTGCTAAATGTTACGAATGAAGAAAATGGTTGTGAATCCACGGGGATGACAATTTTAGAAGAAGCAAGTTCAGATCTTTCTGATCTTGATTTTGAAAAATTCGATCCTCCATGTTCTGGTACTGCTACGGGCTCTATCACTGCAGGAGAAGTAGTCGGAGGCGTTGCCCCCTTTACTTATTCTATCGATGGATTTAATTATCAGTCAAGTCCAATATTTGATGATCTACCAGCCAGTACTTATAAGCTGAGTGTTAAGGATGATTTTGGTTGTGGTTTCTCTGAGAATGTTACTCTTCAAGATGGACTAGACGTCTCTGTTGTATTAGAAGATACTTATGAAGTAAACCTTGGTGATGAACTCGAAATAATAAGCACTATAAATACCAATGGAGATCAACTGAGAACTATAGAATGGGACTTGTCGGATCAAGCTATTGCAAATGGAGTAGAAACTGTAAATGTGAGGCCGCTGACCAATGCGGTTGTAGAGGTAAGTATCTCAACAGAAAGTGGTTGTGAAGATATAACCACAGCGTTAATAAACGTAACCAAGGAAAGAGACATCTATACACCGAATGTAGTAGACCTTACTAGTTTTGGAGATAATTCAGAATTTAAGGTATTTGCTACTAATGCTATCGAAGAGATCACTTCCATTAATATCTATGACCGTTGGGGAAATGAAGTGTTCAATACAGGCCCTCATGATCCAAAAGTCGAAACCAAAGCTTGGGATGGTACCCATAAGTCACAAAATCTTATTCCAGGTGTCTACGTTTATTTGATAGAAGTACTACTGATAGACGGAGAACAACGAAAGAAATCAGGCGATTTACTGTTAATAAGGTAAATGTCTTTTTATTAACTTTTCTAGTCGCTTTTAAAATTCTGTATTCAAGTAGTAAGCGCTTTGTTTTTCTTATTTTTATGCATTAGAAATTACGCTAATACAGCGTAGAGCTAACCCATGAGCTTGCACAGAAGATTATTGATTTTATTGGCTTTTTTCTATTGCGGTGACGCACTCTCACAGGGTGGTATCACTTGGGAACAAGCGACTCCCATATGTAATCTTACTTCTGCTAGTGCATTCGTACCCTTACCTCCAGTAGCAGATTATGACTTAGATGACCCTGCTAATATCAGAAGGTTGTTTCCATGCTCTTCCAGTTTATATGCTTTTAATTTACACAATCCGGCTTGGTACACTATCATAGCTACGGATACTGAAGTTTCGATGGATATTACTATCGCAATGTGTGTTGATCAAGGTAATGGAATTGGTTTGCAATTTGGTCTAGCGGAGATAGTAGATGGTATTCCTGAGATGGTTTTTTGTAATACGGAAGGTAATACGGGAACCCAAAATTTGCGGGTAAATGGACTTACTATTGGTAATACTTATTATCTAGTTTTGGATGGCTATGCGTTGAGTGTGTGCCAGTATAGTATCTCTAATGCATCTGGCTTTGAAAACCCACAGATCAGTGGGGTAATTGATGACGTCTCAGTAAATGATATCTCTGGTTCTAGGAGCGGATGCAAATTAAATGGCGCTTTCAGACTTAGAGCTTTTGATGCGGCAGGAGGTAATTTAGCAAATGCAACTGAGTATGATTGGCAGATCACTAGCAATTCGGGAGGAGCTTATAATGAACCTTTCCTCACGATAGGGCCGGTATTAGACATACGTGACATTCCATCAGATACTTATGAGGTTAGCGTAAAACCTCGTAACGATTGCGATAATTCCCAGCCTAGTTATACATTTAGCATAGAAGTCCAGACCAACCCAATAATAGAATTACCATCAGTTAGTCTATGTGTAGAGGAGCTTTCGGACTCATGGATGCCTACTAATCCGGGGTATATCGGAGGTGAATTGGAAGGATTACCAGAGAATTTACCAACACTAGATACCTTTTTTGTTGAAATTGAAGATGGAACCAATTGTCCTTCAATTCAATTATTGCCGATTGATTTCATTGGCGGTAGTAATATAGTGGTAGGTCAAATTGATACGACAATATGTATGGGGGATAGGGTCTTTATAAATGGAGATCCATTTTTTGCTAGAGCAGCAGGTAGCCTACCTCAGTATGCAACACTAGGAGGTGCATGTTCTAACACTTTTGAAGTCTTTGTAACAAGATTTGCTATTCTAGGCGAAATAATAAATGATGAATGTAGTTCTGGTGTCCCCATCTTAAAATTTAATACATTAATAAATAACTTCTTTGATGTCCAAGAGTTTGCATCATATATCTGGTCCGATAATGATGGTAACACATTATCTACAGAGCCAACTTACCAAGTCACGACTTCAGGGAGATATCATCTTACTATAGAATTACAAAAAGGTAATAATCCTTCTTGCTCATTTGATGTAGGATCTATATCTGTGGATGTAAGTGGAATTCAGGAACTAGAAACAACTTGTGGAGTCTCTACATCCAACTCTGTTTCTATTCAATGGAATAACATTCAAGATGTAGATAGTTATGCAATCGGGGTTAATGGGCAGGTATTAGCGGAAGATCTCACTTTTACAACTGCTAATCCCATGTTTGTAATTGATAATGGTATTTCCGAAGGGGAGGTAGTTAATATAGCAGTCTTCGCTATTGGAGCTGACCCTAACTGTCCTCCGCTGATAGATACGCTTAGCTGTACGGCTTCTAATTGTGCTCCAATTGATATGGTTATAAGTAATGTTGGTATTCCCGACGATGTGCCTATTTCGCTCTGTCTTAGTGAAGATCCTACCGTATTAGCAGCCCCTCTGGAATTTGAAGTTGTTAGGAGACCTGGTGGAGGCACAGGTAGAGGTCGATGGGTATTATCTCCTAGAGGTACATTGCCTGCCGATGACGAAGGAGATAGGATAATTATAGACCCTAATGTACAAGAGCCTGGAGAGTACGTATTAAGCTATCGATATCGAGATGGTGATTGTCGTTATGTATCCGAAAATGTAAAAGATATAGAGATCATAAAAAAACCGATCAGCACTGAGCTAAGTAGAAACGGTGCTTTAGATATCGATGATGGGATATGTATCAACGAAACCCTTAGACTTAATTATGATGGTATACCTGTCTACAATGGGACAGCTGTCTGGGGAGGTGATATATCTGTTGCTGATGTGATGGGTAACTTGGAAGATGGATTCGAAATGACTTTTGCTACTCCGGGTACTAAGCGTTTTACCTTTATGCTAACAACGGCAAATGGTTGTAATTCGCAAGAAGCATCTTATACTCTAGAAGTCGGAGAACCTTTAACTGCTCAAACGATAGTTTGTAATTCTACAGCTATGGGTATGGAGTTTGACTGGCCAGATCAAGATTGCGTAGAAGAATATCGAATATGGGTAAATGGTAATAGACAAACTCCTGATCTGCTTGTTAGTGAATATATATACACACAGGCTGCTAATGGGAATTCTTACGAATTGGAAGTTAGAGCAATAAGTGATTGTGGATGTGGGGAGGTAGACTTTATTTCTGCGTCATGTCTACATACCTTTGATGCTTGTGATGAGATAACTGTGCAAATTTCAATTAGCTCAGATACCCTCGTTTGTCTGAATAATGGTGTCGCTGCACCTAAACAATTAACAGAGACAGTAACTACGGCTACTGGAATGCCAGCAGTAGGGGCGGGTGTATGGTCGGTTAATACGGGTAATGCCGCGATTGACCCATCAGGTATTTTTGACCCGACAGTAGCAGGTGCTGGTACGCACGTAATATCCTACACATGGACAGAGGGTACATGTGACTATGCCGATTCTCTGAGTGTCTATGTTTCTGAGCAAATCACTTATGGTATTTCTTTTGAAGACCCGACCTGTATCGGTGAATCAATGGGTAGGATCTATGTAGATCCACAAGGAAGTAGTGGAGACTATTCTGTGCTAATAGATTTTGTAAATCAAGATTCTACCTTAAACGAATTCCCAGTAGATACGGGTTTACACTTTCTTATTATTTTAGATAATGTTACGGGTTGTGATACTTTGGTTGATATCAACATCAATTCTGGTCCGGACTCTTTAAACTTATTTCGTGATACTCCATATATCATTTTAGATGGTGGGAGTTTTACTCAGACCATAGACCCAGCTATAGCTATTTTGGTAGATTCATTAGTTTGGGATTATAATGGCGAGATTATTTGTGATGAGACTAGCTGCGGGATAGACTTTAGCTTCGAACCATCTGACAGTGGGATACTGTGTTTCACTGGATACTTTGATGGTTGTGATGGATATACAGAGTGTGCCGACATCATTTATATTCGGGAATTCAAAGCTTACATTCCTAATGTCATATCTCTATCAGCTGATGCGGTACCGATAAACAAAGTATTCGAGATATCTACTAATGATGAGCTAGCAGTCATCACTAAAATGTCGATATATGACCGATGGGGTAACCAAGTATATGAGAACAGGTCAGAAGGTAGTGTGATGCGATGGGATCCTAAGTTGAATTCTCAAGATTGCTCCCAAGGAGTATATGCCTATTACATAGAGATAACTAAAGGAGATGGGGACTTAGAGAAAAGAACAGGGACCCTTACCGTTATCAAATAGTAGCTATATTTTTTATTCTAGATCTAGCAAACCTTAGAGCAAGCGCTAGTTGCTCATCTTTATTCATATCGGTATTATCTATTTCTACTGCGGACTCAGCTTTTATTAGTGGGGCAGTAGCACGATTAGAATCTATCTTATCTCTTTTTTCTAAGTTCTTGCTTACGTCTATGAGTGTTACTTCTGAGCCTCTGGCTAGGAGCTCATCAAATCTGCGCCTAGCTCTTACCTCGATACTAGCGGTTACGAATAACTTTAATTCAGCATCAGGAAATATGACTGTCCCAATATCCCTGCCATCCATTACGATGCCTTTGTCTCGTCCCATTTGCTGTTGCTGTAGTTTTAAGAAGTCTCGGACAGCGGCTAAAGCGGCTACTTCACTTACATCGTTGGCCACTCTATTAGTTCTTATTTGGTCTTCTACTATGTCTCCATTAAGGCAGACAAGATTGTTACCACCTTGATTCTTAAAACTAATTTCTATTTGCTCAAGAGCGGAGTTACAATGCCCAGGATCGTTATAGTTTATCTCATTATCAAGAAAGAATAAGGTGATCGCTCGATACATCGCACCTGTATCTACATAGATATAATCAAGGCGTTTCGCGAGGTCCTTGGCAAGGGTAGATTTACCACATGATGAGTGACCATCGATAGCTATGATTATCTTATTAGAGCTAGACATGTAGTGCAATAATAGCTAATCTACAGCGCATTCAGAGGAAACACGAAATCAATTGTGAGTGGAAAGAGAGGAAAAGTTAATACTCGTCTTCATTAAATAAGAAATCATCCTTTCTAGGATAATCAGGCCAGATGTCTACCATCGTTTCATAGATCTCCCCTTCATCTTCTATCTGTTGCAGATTTTCTAGCACTTCTAGAGGAGCACCAGATCTTATCGTGTAATCTATCAACTCATCTCTGGTTGCAGGCCATGGCCCGTCTTCTAAATGGTGTGCTAATTCTAAAGTCCAATACATAAATAAATACTTAACAACTATTATAATGTAGGAACAGAATCAATTAGTTCCCCCCACTGCTTTTTTTAAAATCGCTGCAAATTTATTAAAAAATTCATACCAGCGGAATATTAGTTTTTCCTTGCTACTCTGAGCAGGACAATTGGTCTGTTCTCTAATATAACTGACTATGCATCAGTCAATTATGTTACAAGGACACAACAGTTAAATTATTAGATGATCAACATAGCATCTCCATAACTGAAGAATTTATATTTCTTCTTGATCGCTTCTTGATAGGCATCGAGTATAAGCTCTGTACCTCCAAATGCCGATACCATGATCACCAAACTAGATTTAGGAAGGTGAAAATTGGTGATCATCGCATTAGCGATATTAAAATCATAAGGAGGAAAAATAAATTTATTGGTCCATCCTTCTGCAGGCTTTAATTGACCCGTCGCCGATACTGCAGACTCTACTGATCTCATCGAAGTAGTCCCTACACCAAAAATCCGCTTCTTATTCTTAGCAACAGTATTCACTACATCGGAAGCATGCTCATTTACCTTAAAGTACTCAGCATCCATCTTATGCTTAGACAGATCTTCTACATCTATGCTTCTAAAAGTTCCTAGCCCTACATGCAAGGTGACTGGCGCAAATTGGATACCCTTGATCTCTAATCGCTTTAATAATTCTCTACTGAAGTGCAGACCCGCTGTAGGAGCTGCTACAGCACCTATCTCTTCTGCATACACTGTCTGGTATCTTTCTCTATCTATCGGCTCCTCATCTCTTGTTATATACTTAGGGAGCGGCGTATTACCGAGCGTCTTGAGTATCTCTTGGAATTCATCCTCTGTGCCTTCATAGAAAAATCTTATCGTTCTACCCCTTGATGTAGTGTTATCGACCACCTCCGCTACAAGGATATCATTGTCCTCGCTATCCGTGAAGTATAGCTTGTTACCTACTCTTATCTTCCTCGCTGGATCGACCAATACGTCCCACAGTCTACTTTCCTTGTTAAGCTCTCTGAGTAAGAATACTTCGATCTTGGCACCAGTTTTTTCTTTCCTACCGTATAATCTTGCAGGAAACACCTTAGTGTTATTATAGATCATCGCATCCCCATCTTCAAAGTACTCCAGGATGTCCTTGAATATTTTATGCTCGATCTTGCCTGAATCCTTATGAACGACCATAAGCTTGGATTCATCTCGCTGATCTGCTGGGTATTGAGCAATTAATTTTTCTGGTAGATCGAAATCGAAATGTGATAGCTTAGTCCGCATATAAGGTGCTTTTTTGAATGACGTGCAAAAATAAAAATTATTACGACATAAACAAGTCCAAAGTCCTCATATTCAAGTCTTTGTTTAGTATAAGTGATTTTAACCCAGTTTTTATATATAAAGCAGTTGTTTAATAAATAGAATTGGACACCACTATAGTCTAGATGAGAAGTAATGTAACAGTCTCTTGGCATCATTCAAGTAAGCATATGGCTATGCATAGATCAGTTCAGTAGTATATTGTAGTTAGTTTATCGATATAAGTACTAGTTCTAGGTTTTGAGTTATTAAATTCATATTCTGATAAAAATAGCAGCATGATATACTTTAAAGTCTTCTACGAAAGCACTGTACTTGCACTCAACGAGCTGTGGAGTAATAAGCTGAGGACTTTCCTGTCGCTTCTAGGTATTTGTATAGGTATATTCTGTATTATCGCTGTACAGTCTGCTGTGGACTCTTTAGCTTCTAGTATAAAAGATGGATTTGGCGAGTTTGGTAGCGATGTGCTTATCGTCGATGTCTTTCCATGGGATGAAGACCCTGGTGACAATTATTGGAAATACCTTAAAAGGCCTTCCCCGTCAGAAAACGATTTCGAGCTACTAAGTGAGCGACTTAAGCTTGCTAAGGAATTAGCTTTTGCACTCTACACAGGTAGCAAGGGAGCTAAATATAAATCTAATAGTGTCGAGGGAACTTTCGTACTGGGTACCACGCCATCATACGCCTCTATCCAAAACATGGAAGTTGTAAAAGGGAGGAGCTTCACTCAAGGAGAATACACTTCCGGAGCTAACAAGGTAGTATTAGGCAGCAAGGTCGCCGATGAGTTGTTTCAAGGTGAAGACCCGATCAACAAAGACATAAAATTCTTCGGTTCTAAGTTTCAGGTGATAGGCGTGCTCAAAGAAGAAGGGGAGAACCCGTTCAATTTTTTGGACTATGATGAAGCGACTTGGATACCTTATAACACTTCTAAGAAGTATATCAATACGAAGAATAAAGGAAGAAATTCAGCAGGTAGAATGCTCTATATCCAAGCTAAGGAAGGTGTAGCGTTAGATGATCTCAAAGATGAGTTGATCGGTAAGATGAGATCCATTAGAAAATTAAAACCTGCGGAAGAAGATAATTTTGCCGTGAATGATATCGGCATTCTTAATGATGTGCTAGATAGCGTATTCGGGGTGATGAATATCGCGGGACTTATCATTGGGCTTTTTGCCTTGATAGTTGGTATGTTCAGTGTAGCCAATATCATGTTTGTTTCTGTCAAGGAAAGAACCAATATCATAGGTGTCAAAAAAGCACTAGGGGCGAAGCGATTTATTATCTTATTAGAATTTTTAATAGAGTCGATAATCCTCTGTGTGATAGGAGGTGTTATTGGGATCTTGCTGGTGATGGTAGTCTTAAAAGGGATTTCGTTTCTTATTCCCTTTGATATGTGGCTAAGTATGAATAACCTGATCTTAGGTGTCTCTGTTTCGGTTTTTGTGGGCATAATAGCTGGAGTCATTCCCGCTTTCCAAGCGGCAAAAATGGATCCTGTAGTGGCTATTAGGCAGTAAAGAAATTAGATAATAAATAACTACTAAAGGGAAAATATTATCCCGATAGTTGGGGTCAAGCTGAAATATCGGGGAGTTTATATCATAGAATACTTGTCATTAGAAAAGGGCAGATACTTCAATCTTTTATCGGAGTAAAGTTATAATGTTGGCAAGGACGCCAAAATCGGCATTGGTGCTCCATTATTTCTGGGTATACGGAGTGGGCAACGGATGCGGGAATCCCATTTCTAAGGATCATGGTTCTATGTAGGTAAGATATCTGAACTTATAGGAGGTCTGTGGTTAACGCTTGGGTTATTTACAAGGCCGTCTATCATTCCACTAATGATCACTATGTTCTTCATTACTTTTATCCTATTGGACGGTAGTAT
>ENA-ORXT01001005-ORXT01001005.1-marine-metagenome-genome-assembly--contig:-NODE-1005-length-40248-cov-13.071519_pt1 | contig 40248 bp, 34 predicted proteins | sample MGYA00237868_ERZ511482 | MGnify/ENA metagenome assembly ERZ511482 | reverse complement strand
TGTTCATCGTAGAAGCAGTAAAGCACCGCCAGTAGGCGCGAACCCAGATGAAACCGCACTATGTTGGCGGATCCTTCGTCGTGTAGACGCTGACAGAGTTCATGATGGAAAAGCTTGAACCTGTCTGATGCGAATACACTTTTGCGCTTCTTGTGAGCTTGACGTTCATGATTCAGATCTGCCAACTCACAAAAGGCCTGATCAAAATCTTCAACAACATCCACCACAGTAACGTCGATGCCACCTTCTCGCTCCAGCGCACGCTGACTTCGGTTCAGTCGTTTGGCGCGGCTTTTAGTCAGTCCGGCGAGGTAGTCTGCCTCAGTACCCTCAAGCGCTACTCGATAACGCAGCCCGGCATCAACGATCAGCGCGTTGATGGATGTCTGTCGTTCAATGGACTGCGCCAGTTTCGAGCAGCCCAGCATGCTGAGTAACTCCACACGTTGCCAGCTGTTGAATTGCAGTATGTGTTCGGTTGCACTTGCGACCAGATCAGCTGCCACCGAGCGGTCGGCCAGCAAGTCTCCGTATTCCGTGGCGACCTCATCAATGTGCGATTCGCCCGTACCGATAAATCGCAAGCAGCAGGACGCCGGTAACAAACCTGCGTGTCTGTAGAGCGGTAGGACACCGACAAGCCTGCCCTGCTGTCGCCACGTCATTATGTACAGTGAATCTCGCGGACCCGCGAACACCGACCACCAGGTAAAGTGCCACTCCCATTGCATGAAAACTGTCGCCGAATCCGCATGCGGCATGAGAGCCACCCAGTCATTCATCAAGTGCTCAAACGAGGCAAGATCGTCTACCACGCTGAAACTCAGATCACCCGTAGACTGCGGCATGCTCATGTTGTCCACGGTCGAGAATGGAACACAGCCGACAGATCTGTAAGGTACTTGACAAACAAGGCCCGTGGTACGCTTGCGCACATGAAAAACAGACTCGATGAGCTCCTCAGTGAGCGAGGCTTGCTGCTAGCTGATGGCGCAACCGGAACCAATCTTTTTGCAGTCGGGCTACAGACCGGCGATGCTCCTGAACTATGGAACATTGACCACCCTGACCTTATCAGCGATTTACACCGCTCTTTCGTTGAGGCAGGCTCAGACATAATACTAACTAACAGTTTTGGTGGTACACACTACCGACTGGCATTGCACAAGGCGGGCCATCGTGTGAAAGAGCTCAACAACGCAGCGGCAAAACTGGCCCGTGCTCAAGCAGATGCGGTGGACCGAACGGTACTGGTCGCAGGGTCAATGGGTCCCACAGGGGAAATTCTGGCCCCGAATGGTCCGGTCAGTATAGAGCAAGCGCGGCAAGCATTTGCAGAACAGGCAGAAGCACTCGCTGAAGGCGGTGTCGACATCCTCTGGATAGAAACCATTTCCTCCGCAGAGGAAATAGAGGCCGCGGTGCTGGGAGCCGCAGATGTTGGGCTTCCCATTGTCTATACGGTCAGTATCGATACCAATGGCCGCACCATGATGGGCATGACGCCTGCCGAAACGTTGAAGATCAGCACTGGACTGGACGCTCACATCACAGCCATTGGCAGCAACTGTGGCGTGGGTGCTTCTGAAGTGGTTGCTGCTATCTGCAATCTGGCTACAGCGGCACAGTCACTGGGGGTTTCACCGGCTCTGGTCGCAAAGGCAAACTGTGGCATCCCGGATTATGTCGATGGGAAAATAGTGTACAGCGGTACGCCGGAACTGATGGCTGAGTACGCAACACTGTCAGCCAATGCTGGTGCAACCATCATAGGCGGCTGTTGTGGCACCACAGCCACCCACATCAAGGCGATGAGAGATGCCATTGACCAATGGCAGCCCGGACAAAAAACGCCCGATGCCGAATCCATCATTGAAATACTGGGTGAGTTGTCGCAAGGTGCCCGCGCGCAAATGGCGGGTGACCTTACTATTGCGGGTGGCTCGGCCTCCGGTCGAGGCAGCCGCAGCTCTCGCCGTAAGCGAAATTCTGATTAAGTAGTACCTCTATCCGAGTGACCCCGTCTGTCGAGCTGGCCAAAAGCCAGACTTTCGAATCAGCTACACTCGTGCCGCAGATTATCTCGCAAACTGTACAAAATTCTATGTTCGACAAGCATCTGACTCCTAACTTGCTTGCGCTTCTGCTGATCATCATCAGTCTGGCGCTACCTGAGCCTGCACGAGCAATTGTGCTAAGCATCGGCCTGTTCGCCCTATCAGGCGCATTAACCAACTGGCTAGCCGTGCACATGCTATTCGAAAGAGTACCAGGGCTTTATGGATCCGGTGTCATCAGCCTGCATTTTGAAGATTTCAAAGCGGGTATCTTGCGGATGGTTCACGATGAACTGTTCAGTAAAGATAACGTTGAACGATTGCTGAAAGAGAAAATACCGGACGCCGCAAGCGACTCTGGTCCAACTAAGGGTAATGATCAAAACAACGAACAGGCCGGTGTAAAAAGTTCACTGGCAGGTGCGGTTGATCTGGAACCCATGCTGAACGCTATCGATCTGAACGCAGCCTTCGATCAGTTGGTGGCCACCATTGTCGAATCTTCTTTTGGATCCATGCTTGCCATGGTAGGCGGGGAGGCGGCATTGCAACCACTCAGGGAACCGTTCAAAGAAAGAATGCAGCGTTTTCTGTCCGATGCAGCGAAATCACCCAGAATTCAGGCGGCTATCGGAGAGCAGTTAAGCAAGGCTGCCAGCAGTGACCGCTTCGTCAGCAAACTGGACCGATTGCTACGCGCAAGACTGGATGAGATGACCCCGGACATGATCAAAGACATCATGCAGCGCATGATCAAGGAACATCTTGGCTGGCTGGTTGTGTGGGGCGGCGTTTTCGGTGGTCTGATTGGCCTCGTCGCAGGAGTGGCCAGTCTTTAACACGGTACGACCAAGAGAAGTTCGATGTCAATCGGGCAAAGTGCCCCAGCCCGAATGGCCCTTAGCCCTTAGCCCTTAGCCCTTAGCCCTTAGCCCTTAAAGGTACGCCGTCAAACTCAATCCCGTCCCATCCTGTTTTCATGAACTGACGGATATTGGGGTGGCTATTGCCGTCCGGTGTGCGCAAGACATCAGCGCGATAGTAGGCACCGAACAGTGCCAGCGTTTGCTCTGGCGTAAGCTCCTGCAGGCGAGCGAACGCAAACACCTTGCAAGACCCGGTATTCTGACCCGCCTCGTTGTTAATGTCGTGGTTCCGGAACGCTGTGGGTATATACGTGTACAGCTGATTCACGAGCGCAATAACGTCCGGAAATTCTATGGTGTCGGGCCGAGTATTCAGTCGGTTCAGAAAAAGCTCGAGTTCCATGGTTTAACCGTGTGTCAGATTACATTGAATGGTAGCAGCTATGCGTCACGCACAACGGCCCGACATAGCTTGCTACCGGCATCATGCTCGCACTAACCGGCCTGCGCTTCCGATTGTAGTGCAGATTCCTGTGCACTCTTGTAATCAATGGCATCCACAGCGGCAATCGCACACAGATTGACAATACCTCGCACCGTAGTGGATTCGGTAACCACGTGTGCAGGCTTCTTCAAGCCAACCAGCATGGGGCCAACAGGTAGTCCATCACCGAGGATCTTTACCATGTTGTAAGTGATGTTCGCAGCGTCCAGATTCGGCATGACCAGCAGATTGGCAACACCTGAATAATCCGCGTTGGGAAACACACGACGACGTGTCTCTTCCGACAACGCCGCATCGGCATGCATTTCTCCTTCAACCGCCAGCTCGGGATGTTCTCTTTTCAGAATCTTGCGCGCCTTGCGCATCTTCTTGGCTGATTTGTTGTTACGGCTACCAAAATTGGAATGTGATAGCAAGCCCACCTTGGGCACAATACCGAATCGCTTAACGATTGCTGATGCCATGACGGCGGTTTCTGCAACCTCATGAGCGGACGGATTGACAGTGACGTGAGTATCAGCCAGGAAGAGAGTGCCTTTGTCCAGGATCATCAGGATAACGGCCGAGATATCGCTGACGTTATCCTGTATTCCTATGACATCACACAGATAGCGAATATGCCGGGCGTAGGCTCCCTGTGTTCCACACACCAGCGCGTCTGCCTCGCCCTGCCGAACGAGCAACGCACCCAGAGCGGTTGGACGTGTACGGATCACGTTGGCTGAGTATTCCGGAGAAAATCCGGCTCGCTCCATCAATCGATGATACGCATCCACATGTTCGTCGAACTTAGGGTTATCGAAAGGGTCGATGACACTAAATCCATTCCCCATACTCAGCCGTAGTCCCAGCTCTTCGATTCTCGATTCAATGATTCCCGGACGACCAATCAGCACAGGGTGGCAAATTGCATCATCTACCAGTATCTGCACGGCATTGAGGACACGAGTGGATTCACCTTCAGCCAATACTACGCGCTGAATATTTGCCTGCGCCTGGTCGAATACCGGTTTCATGACCATGCCCGAACGAAACACGAAATCCCGTAGCTTGCGGCGGTAGGCGGTAAAGTCTTCTATAGGTCGCGTGGCCACACCACTGTCCATCGCAGCCCGTGCTACACGTTCCGGAATTTCCATCATCAGGCGTGGATCAAACGGTTTGGGAATCAGGTACTCACGACCAAATCGAAAGGGCTTGCCACCGTAGGCAGCCGAAACAACATCAGAGGCCTCCTTGGTAGCGATGTCTGCAATGGCTTCAACTGCCGCAGCCTGCATCTCGCCGTTTATCTCGGTAGCACCCACGTCCAGCGCCCCCCGAAACAGGAATGGAAAACACAACACGTTGTTGACCTGATTCGGGTAATCGGAACGACCCGTTGCCATGATGGCGTCGTCCCTGACGGCATGCACCACATCTGGGCTGACCTCGGGGTCAGGGTTGGCTAATGCCAGTATGAAAGGTGATGCCGCCATTCTTGCCACTTGTTCCCCCGTGATGACGTTGGGCGCAGACAAGCCCAGAAACACATCGGCATTATCAATGACATCGTCTAGCTTTCGCGCTTCAGTATCACGAGCATAGACTGCCTTGTACGGATCCATGTTGTCGTTACGCCCTTCAAACAACACACCGAACTCATCACAGACGTGGACGTTCTTCTTGTCCAGCCCCATGAACACCAGTAGATTCAGACAGGCAAGCGCCGCGGCACCCGCGCCAGAGCAAACCAGGCTCACCTCAGCCAGTTCCTTGCCTGCTACTCGAAGACCATTTCGAATGGCTGCAGCTACAACAATAGCCGTACCGTGCTGGTCATCGTGAAACACAGGGATGTTCATGCGCGCCCGCAGCCGCTTTTCAATCTCGAAGCATTGCGGTGCTTTTATATCTTCCAGATTGATACCGCCAAACGTGGGTTCCAGCAGTTCAACCGCATCGCAGAATCTGTCGACATCCGTGGTGTCCAGCTCCAGATCGAACACATCGACATTGGCAAATTTCTTGAACAAGACTGCCTTGCCCTCCATGACAGGCTTGGAAGCCAGTGCACCAATCGGACCCAGTCCCAGCACCGCCGTGCCGTTGGTTATAACAGCCACTAGATTACTGCGAGCGGTCAATTCAGCAGCCAGTAAAGGATCACGCTCTATCTCCTTACACGCCACAGCAACACCGGGCGAATAGGCCAACGCAAGATCACGCTGGTTAACCATTTTTTTGGTTGCCGATATCTCCAGCTTTCCGGGAACCGGATAACGGTGATAATTAAGTGCAGCCTCTGCCAGTGTTTCAGGAGCTACTGCCTCGGTGGCAATACTGACACTCCTGCCTTCAGGGTCACTTTGTTGATCACTCATTAGCCGGTTCCTGTTGCATCAAGCGTAAGTTGGGACGAGCAGTTCGTCTGCTACTGCTCTATTGAAAGCACTACACACTGCCATCAGGGAGGCAGACACAATGTTGCTGTTAAGCGCGGCGCCGTATCGGGTTGCCCCTTTGCCTGCCTGTATTTCAAAGTAGCAGGCCGACAGCGCATCAGCGCCCACTCCGGTTGCGTGCTGATGATAATCAACGACGCGAAAGTCAACCGTCAATCCGGTTTTGAGCGCATTCACGAAAGCGTCAATCGGGCCATTACCCTGCCCTTTTATCTCACGCTCCTCACCGTTTATCATGACAACAGCGGTGAGTGATCGCATGGCTTCGTTGTCAGGGTTTTGCACACTGCTGTGGCGAAGGAATTTCAGCGGCGTTGTTGACTCTAGAAATGTAGAGTCAAACGCTGAGCGTATGGTGTCAGAATCCACTTCCTTGCCGGTATCTTCACTGATCTGCTGTACCACCTGACTGAATTCCATCTGCATGCGCCGAGGTAGCTCCAGTCCATGATCACGCTCCAGAATAAACGCAACACCACCCTTTCCAGACTGGCTGTTCACGCGGATTACGGCTTCATAGGTACGACCCAGGTCAGCAGGATCGATAGGCAGGTAAGGCACTTCCCATTGTGGAGAATTGCTCTTGCGCATCGCCGTGAAGCCCTTCTTTATCGCATCCTGATGGGATCCTGAAAATGCGGTGAATACGAGCTCCCCTGCATACGGATGACGTGGGTGTACCGGCAGCTGATTACAGTGCTCCACGGTGCGCATCACTTCGTAGATGTCGGAGAAGTCCAGCTTGGGATCCACGCCCTGAGTGAACAGGTTCAGGGCAAGCGTCACGATATCCACGTTACCAGTACGTTCACCATTGCCAAACAATGTGCCCTCCACTCGATCGGCACCGGCCAACAGTCCAAGTTCGGTTGCGGCAACTGCACATCCGCGATCATTATGAGGATGCAGACTCAAACAGATACTCTGGCGGTTTTTAACATGCTTGAGAAACCACTCGATCTGATCCGCATGTACATTGGGCATAGACATCTCCACGGTGGCAGGCAGATTCAGGATGGTGGGATTTTCCGGAGTGGGTTGCCAGATATCACAAACGGCATCACAGACCTCGACGGCATAGTCCATCTCCGTACCGGTAAAACTCTCGGGCGAGTACTGAAACTGCCACCGCGTATCGGTCTGTTTTGCGGCGTATTCGGCCACCATCTCAGCACCATCAGTCGCGATCTGCTTGACCCCGTTCTTGTCCAGACCAAACACCACACGACGTTGCAGCTCGGAGGTCGAGTTATACAGATGCAAAATGGCCTGCTTGCAGCCCTGCAGGGATTCAAACGTACGTTCGATCAATGGACGCCTTGCCTGTGTGAGCACTTGCAACGTCACATCATCGGGGATACGGTTCTCGTCGATCAGCTTGCGGACGAAATCGAAATCAGTTTGAGAGGCCGCCGGAAAGCCGATCTCTATCTGTTTGAAGCCGGTAGCAATCAGCAAATCAAACATGCGAAGCTTACGTTCAGCCCCCATGGGTTCGATCAGTGCCTGATTACCATCGCGCAGATCGACGCTACACCACACGGGTGCCTTGGTCAGAGTCTTGCCGGGCCACTGGCGATCAGTCATGGGAACCTGAGGGAAGGCGGGGTACTTGATACTGGGATCAGTTAACATGATTACATTCCTGGTGCGAAGGTCGAAGGGGTCTGCGCAACAGATTGTGTGGATATCTCACCACTCACCGCCACCCGGGCGCGCGATCCCGGGCGACGGCTACTAAGCAGGTGCAGGCACAGCAACTCATCCCTCACGGCAAACGTGCAGGACTGGGCATCGAAAGGGTTGATTGAGTGATACATGACTGTCTCGAAGGCTACACCGCCAGAAACTGCTTGTTGTGACTGGCTTGGCCGGGAATTTTCCGACGAATAAACTGTGGCCCTGCAGGATCGATGTTGCATCAGATACCGCAGACCACGCGGTAGTGTTCCCGGCCCGCTCTATATAGCGGCCGGGCGCGTAAGCCTGAGGATTAGCGCATTCGATGTCATCACTGCAGGTTAATGCCACAGGCAGACGGGGTCAAGTATGATTTTAGTCCAGCAACGGTCGAATCAGCTTCTCTAGCCCGTTTACCTTGATCTCGTAAATCAGGCCAAGTCGCTGCCCAAGAATCCCGGCCGGTAACCCCTGACCCTTGAACCAGACGACATACGGTTCGGGCAGATCAATGAGGCGGGTTCCCTTGAATCGACCGAACGGCATTTCCATGGAAGCCGCAGCAATGACCTGTTCGGACAATGCACTGGAGTCAAAGTCAGGATTGTCTAACCCCTCGCTCACTGATCTGCTACTCCGCACCCGTGGTAGCGTGCGGCTTGTTGTTTTGCTGTCGCATCCCTTGCGGGTAGTCAACCACACCCGATTGCTCGCGCTGGTCTGCTTCTGCCGAGCGAGTATGAGGTCCGCCGCCCAGGCGCATGTTGCGAGTCCGCAAGACCGGCTGTGTCACCGATGCCACCAGCTCACGCCAGATGAACAGCAGACCCGAGCAGACAATCACAGCAGAGCCCAGCAATACGGTGCGGTCAATCGATTCATTGAAGATCAATGTGCCAAACAGCAGCGCCCATAGCATCTGGCTGTATTGCATCGGTGCAACAAATTGCGCTTGTGACGCTCTGTAAGCGAGCACCATCAGTGTCTGACCAACGACACTCAGCGCACCAACGGCAGCCAGCTTGACAAGGACATCACCAGGCAAAGGCACGTACACGAATGCCGTAGCAATACCGGTTATGACAACGTTACTGAGCATGGGATAGATAATCAGGGTAACGCTATGTTCGCGAGATCCGATTTTACGCGTTACGATCGAATTGCAGGCAACACAGGCAGCTGCACCCAGAGCCGCCAGATGGTCCAGGGAAAACGTGGTACTACCTGGACGCAATACAACCAGCACCCCCACCATGCCCAGTACTATCGCAAACCAGCGAATTAGGCGGATACGTTCACCCAGTATCGGAATGGCGAGAAGCGTGATCAGAATAGGCGCGGCAAACAGCAAGGAATACACTTCCGCCAACGGCAATTTGCCAAACGCGTAGAACACACACAAAAGCCCGGTAACAGTAAACAGACAACGCAGGCCGACGAGTAACGGCAGATTGGGCCGCATCGTTCGCTCAGTACGATCAAAGGCAAGAAATAGCGTAAACGGCACGAAACTGAACAAGACAGCGAAAAACGCTGTCTGAAACACTGGAATGCCTTCCACACTCTTGATCAGTGCATCGTGTACCGCAAAGATGGCAAATCCGGCCAGACCAAGCCCAATGCCCTTGAGCGCGTTGTTCCCTGAGCTTTGTGACGGCATACTATCTGGGAGAGATCCTTATACTGAGGGTATCTGATTCTAGCTGAAGAACTCCTATGCGACTGCTCATACCCATCATCATTATTGTGCTTGGCATGCTCACCGGCGCCGTGGTATGTCGCTTTTTCAAGGAAACTGCAACAGGGCTCAAGTTAAGCATAGCGGCGGGTGGCGTTGGAGCTTTCGTCGGATTACTGATACGCGATGCACTGGATATCACAACGGGTGGACTTCTCGGCGGTGCTATCGTTGCCGCTATTATCGGAGCGATTATCTTTTCAGCGCTGACTAACCTATTGTTTGGGCGAGTCGGCAGCTAGCGTAGTGTGAGTATCAGCCTGCTGGATGCACTGACACAGGGCTGATCGCCGGAAATGGCTCGCTTTTACCACAACGACGCCCAAACCCGATGTCGATCTTCAGCGCCTGAGCATGATCAAGCAATGCTTGAGTGTCGATACCCGACGCACACACTTCTCTGTGCTGGGCATGGGCCTCTGTTACCAGCGCACTGAGTTCTTCACGCTGTCGCACATCATGCATGGATTCCTGAAGCGTCTTGGCAGATATCCAGAAGTAGTCAAAGGCCCCAAATTTCAGTATTGCTGACAATTGTGGAGCTGCGCTGATTCCTTCCAGCATCAATCGGATACCTTGCCGGTTGAGCTGCCTGACAACTGGCATACAGGTTCGTATATCGACGGACACAGAATCCATCGTAACCACCAGACAGATATCCGAAGGCGCCACGCGCAGACGTTGGCAGCGATCCTTCAACCAGTGAGCAGCCTCCTGAGTCAGCAACGTCGCATCGACCGGGATGATCAGCTGTGTTTCGATCAGTGGTCGCGTGTTATCGGCGCTCAATGCCAGACTGTCCAGAGCTGCATTAACGATGGTGCTCGTGACCAACGAATCAGCTACCGGCTGCGCTCCCACCGATTGCAACCGGTGGCTACACACCGTCAGTTTATGATTCAGTAACAGACCCGGTTTCAGTCGCCAGGCTCTGTGGGGGATCTGTGCGTGCGGCCCCGCTGGGCCTGCCACAGACAACGCCGGGTGTTGAGTACCATCGTTACTGTCTCCTGTGATGCTAACTGCGTCATTGTTCAAGGAAACAACATTGTCAGTGGTGTGTTCGGCGTCAGGGGCAAACGAGCTGATCGTTGATAGCAGCTGCGCAGTGTCACCTAATGCAGGACTGCTCACCACTCGCGACAAACCCAGTCTGGGTCGTCTGCCTCGAGGATCCAGCGGAACAATACGGTAGTGCAATCCGGCCATGGCGGTATGTTGAGTCTGTCCCATCACTCCATCGTTGAGCAAGGCCACGTATTGATCGGCGATAACAATGGCATCTTTCTCGCGACACTGGCGCAATAGCAGACACAGTGAATGCCGAGCTATGCGACCCAGGGTATCGCGACTTCGTAGTCGAGATTCCACGACGGCCAGCAGCAACTGCAAGGTCTGATCAGCCGCCTCTTCGCTATCTGATTCGGCGAGCTTGAGCAATCCTGGAAAATGCAAAATCAACAAGCATCCACGACGACGATTACCCGGTACCTTTGATTGTGACTCCCTCACCTCTTTGAGGAACGCAGCGCGGTGCAACAGACCCGTGGTTGGGTCCAATGGCGAATCGTCAGACATGCGTTACGGAAAGATCGCCATAGGCCACTACTCGTCGCCCCCGAACATGTCGTCAAGTCGTGCAACTATCCAGCGAAGACTCACGGGGGTACCCAGCCTTTCCACAACGCTTGAACCATCTATCCAGTCATCGTCTCTAGCGTCATTGACCAGTATCAGCGGCATGGAAGTGTGGCAGTTGCGAGCTGCGTTATCGCACAACTGACGTATGCTCATGTCTGGCATGTCGCTGGTCATGATAAGCACGTCATAGTGGTGTTTTTTGATAAGTAAAAGCGCGTTTTCTGAATTCAGTGCGGTATCCACTGCATAACCGTGACGGTCAAGGTTCAGGCGAATGACACGCAGTACATGAGCCTGCTCATCCACAAGCAGGATACGTCTTACAGGCGATGACTCGCCCTGCTCGTCATCCGGCGAATCAGAATATCCGGGGTACTGTACTTTCTGTGCGTTAGCGCTCATGTTGTCGGGTATATGTCCATCATTGCTTCTACCAGCTTTTAACCTAGCGGAAATCGGATGAACTCCTTGATACATGCGCACCCATAGTGTGCTGGGCGCACACTTTTTTTGTGGCCTGTGAAACACGCTGAAGATCCTCTTGTGCAGAACCGGCTCAGTTGGCAGCCGGACTTGTCAGGATCACTGGCCCGTTGCCGCTAGAGCGACGAACGCAGCAAAGAACCTTGCCAGGTGAGCATGTCTCTTACACTTTCACTATTCAGTACCGGCTTGCCTGGAAAACACCGCATGGCTAGAGTTGCCGCACTCACTGCCGTGGCCATCGCCAGTGCCTGCGCACCTCGCGGAGATGGCGCGGGTGATTCCACAGTCGGTGCAGGCGCACCCCCTCTGGGAAGTCTGAATGGCAGCAACCCCGGGTATGCACTACCACGATCATGTGAGCTTGAAGACATGAGAAGCTGGGTGTATGACAACATGCAAGACTACTATCTTTTCTATGATCAGGTAGACCCGAATGTTGCCTTGCAAGCATTCGACGATCTGGACACGCTGGTCAGGCAATTGCGCGTTCAACCGTTCGACTCTTTTAGCACAATATCCGACGAGGCCGGATACACCGCGCGATTTACAGAAGGCGAAACCTTCGATTTCGGCTGGCGGTTGCAGAGAAACCAGCGGAACGAATTTTTTCTGAAACTGGTAGAAACAAATTCCCCTTTAGCAGAAGCAGGTGTAGAGCGGGGTGACCAGGTACTGTCTATCAACGGTATTCCCATGGCTGAGTTCATCCAGCAAACCAGCGCACAGATCAATGCAGCTTTAGGGATTGAAGATGAACGGGTCACGATCGATCTGAGCATTGGCAAATTAGCAGGCGACACTGTAGATGTCAGCGTTACGAAATCCACCTATCCGTTGGAAACGGTTCTCGATACACAGGTCATCGACCATAACGGCACGCAGGTTGGGTACTTACATTTTTATCAGTTCATTGATACCTCCGCTGCTGAACTATCAACAGCATTTACAGCACTTAAAGCGGCCAACGTTAGCGAGCTGGTTCTGGACTTACGATATAACGGCGGTGGTCGCGTCGTTATAGCCAACGAGCTGGCCAGCTACATAGCCGGCACTGGCAAGACTGACAAGCCATTCGCAACCTACCGGCCCAATGACAAATACGCTGACAACACCGTCAGTATCAATTTCGTTAACCAGGCGCAGGCTCTGGATTTAAATCGAGTTTTCATTTTGCAAAGCGCCGATACCTGCTCTGCATCTGAGCTTGTCGTCAATGGCCTACGCCCCTTCATGGAGGTCATTACGGTCGGGGCAACCACCTGTGGCAAGCCTTACGCCAGCAATGCCAGAGCTGCCTGTGGCAAGGTCATGAGTGCACTGGAACTGGAAAGCACCAATGCTGATGGGGCGGGCGGTTATTACGATGGTATCGACGCTGACTGTCTGGTGAGTGAAAACGTCAGCCTGCCCCTTGGCAGCCCCTCGGAGCCACTGTTCAAAGCCGCCCTTGATTACGCGTCAATAGGCACGTGCAACACACTGGCGGCAAGAACCAGAGTGCCAGCAGATTTACCACTGCCGGTGCAATTGAGACCGCCAGAGTTTAATGGCAGCACGTTCTGACATTGATTTGCCCCGTGCACTTCAAGGACTCACTACTGGATGCCAGACATTTCCACCCTTACAGCATCAAAAGGGCTCATCTTGAGCCATACTGACTTCTGAGAACCTGTTCTGGAAGCGTCAGACGATGAGCCTGTTGTACCTGATCCGTCACGGACAAGCGTCCGCCGGCACACACGACTACGACCGCCTTTCCCCCCTGGGGCAACGCCAGGCAACACTGCTCGGGCAGTGGTGGGCCGATCAGGGGTTTGTTCCTGACCAGACATACCACGGCTCACTCAAAAGACAACGCGATACTGCAAGCCTTGCATTGGAGCCACTGAGCGCTACCGGCAACTCTATCGAACACGCAGGCCTCAACGAGTACAATCATCGCGTAATAGATACGGCATTTGGTACCGCCGTGGACAGTGAAAGTCCTGAATCCATGACGTTTGATGAGTACGTCAACCTTATGCAACGATGGCGTGATGCCTCAGCATCAGAGTTACCAGATGGTGCAGCATCGTGGGGCGATTTCAAACAATGTGGCTGGCAAGCAGTACAGGATCTTCATGCCCTGTCCAGTGACGACGAGCAACATGTGTATTTCACATCGGGGGGCGTTATTGCAACGATCGTTTCCACGGTGCTGGATCTGGATTTTGTACACACCATTGACGCGATCTGGCGTATCCGGAATTCCTCTATCACGACGCTACACTTCGATGAGAAAAATGCGCGGCTGGTCGATTTCAACACGATACCGCATCTACAACTGCACCACGATGCTTCACTGATCACACTCATCTGACAGCGTGCAGAGTCAAATCCTCATGAGTACACTGGATCAGGCAGACAGACAGTACGCACTACACCCTTACACTAATGTGTCCAGCCATCAGTCCAACGGCCCTTTCATCATTGTTAAAGGCGATGGCATCCATATCTGGGATGACAAGAGCAACCGATTTCTGGAAAGCATGGCAGGCTTGTGGCGCACCTCGCTGGGCTTTAGTGAGAAACGCCTGGCGGCTGCTGCAGCCAGACAGTTTGAGGCACTCCCCTACTCGCACATGTTCACCCACCGATCCACCCGACCCGCTATCGAGCTGTCACAACGACTGGTTGAAATGGCACGTGAAAACATCGGCAAGGCGTGCCGTGTCATTCGGCTTTGGCTTGTTTTCAAGACTGCGAACAAATCCATTACGGTGCAACCAATCCAACAATATTTCAAGCAATTACGCGGCGTTTTGACGCCCGGCTGTCGTGGTGCGGTGATACGCCATACCCGCATCATCAAACAGATAACAACACTGCGCCGGAATATTGAGATCAATCTTGTCACCGTGTCTTGCAGCTTCGATACCGGGTCGTTGAACGACAAAATGTTCCATGCCACCACACTGGCCATACAAATAGGTAGAGCCTCCCAGTCGCTCGGCCACATCAACAACGATAGGCAATACGAAATCACCGACATCGCTGCCGGCGTCTTCCGGGCGTATGCCGAGCGTGGCTTTTGATCCGGCAGTGGCACGCGAAGCATCGACGGCCAGCGTACCCGTGCCGCCGCCTGGCAAGTCCACTAAGGCATGTGTAGCGCTGCCTTCGCGCACCGTCACCTCGATGAAATTCATCCTCGGTGAGCCGATAAATCCGGCTACAAACAAGTTATCGGGGTGATGATAGAGCTCGAGCGGTGATCCCACCTGCTCAACATAACCTGCCTTGAGCACTACGATCTTGTCGGCCATAGTCATGGCCTCCACTTGATCGTGGGTAACGTAGATCATGGTTGCATTGAGCTGATTGTGCAGTTGTGCGATACGCAGGCGCATCTCCACGCGCAATTCTGCATCCAGATTCGACAAGGGTTCGTCAAACAGAAACACGTCGGGGTTTCTGACGATGGCGCGGCCTATCGCAACACGCTGACGTTGTCCACCCGATAAATTCTTGGGCTTTCGATCCAGCATTTGGTCCAGCTGAAGCGTCTTTGCGGCCTCACCGACTTTCTTGTCTACCTCTGCCTTGTCTACCCCACCCATACGCAGACCGAACCCCATGTTTTCTGCAACCGTCATGTGGGGATACAACGCGTAGGATTGAAAAACCATGGCGATACCACGATCCACCGCCTCTACATGAGTCACATCGCGACCTTTGATATGGATGGAGCCTTCTGATAACTCTTCCAGCCCGGCAATCATACGAAGCAGCGTGGATTTGCCACAACCCGAAGGCCCGACAAAAACGATAAACTCACCACTGGGTAATTTCATGTCGACGCCGTGTATGACTTCTGCGTCCCCATAGCGTTTGAATGCTTTTCGTAGCTCTACTTCGGCCATCGTTCAACTCTCCAGTGTTGTGTTTATACGGTTTTCAATCGTTATGTTTTCAGGTTAGTGCGACGACCCTACAGCAGTGCCGGTACGTGGTGCAAGACGTCGCGACACTTCGGCTGCCGCCGCAATCAGTGATTCACACCAGCTGCTCAGCTCAGTCTCCGATATACGGAACGATGGAGCCGTGATACTCAATCCTGCTACCGCCTGCCCGGTAGAATCGACAACCGGTGCTGCAATACAACGTGATCCCAGAAAACGTTCTTCAGCGTCAAGTGCAAAACCCTGCTGACTGACACGGCTCAGCTCTTTGGCCAAAGCACCTTTATCGGTAATGGTGTTTGGCGTAAAACGCGCAAACGAAATACGACTGATGATGTCCTTTTTCTGAGCATCATCACACCACGCCAGCAAAACCTTTCCTGTACCCGTGCAGTAAACCGGCTCTCGATTACCCACACTGATGGAATGTCGCACGCTGCGAGTACTCTCAACATGATCAATAACCACGACATGGGTATCGGCCAATACGGCAATCTGTACGGTCTCTCCGCTCAATGCGTGCAGTGCTAGCAGCTGATCGCGCGCCAGCACGCGAATATCCGAGCGTGTCCAGATACGATTGGCCAGCTCCAGAATACGGTAACCGGCAGACCAGGTATGAGAGCGCTCGTCCAGTTGAACAAGACGTTCATCGGCAAGCTCCTTGAGCTGGCGATGTAACGTGGCTTTTGGGATGGCACTGAGATCCTCAAGCTCTGCAAAGCGCAACGGCCCCTCGGACACGATCAGGTCGAGTAGACGGATGGCACGAGCCACACCTCCACTCTGACGTTGTGCAGGGCTCGACGAGGATGGTTTCCCAGAACTCGTCGATTTACCTTTATCGCTCATGAAATTGAATTTCCCGGACGTTTTCAATTGACAGCTTTTGATCGCCGCTCTTATACTTTTGGAACATTGTTCCATTTTTATCCACGAGGTGCAATACTTGATCGCCTCACGCATCACGTCACAGCATCTATCACTTACCCATCCAGGCACTCCCCGGCGGGCACAGCCCGAACCGGTACATCCTGATTCGACAGGCACTTTACGAGTATCTCGACACCGATGTCCAACACACCTGCCTACTGGCGTCTAGATGGCGCATCCAGCACCCTGCTTGTGGTGCAGGATCACGCAGTGCCCAGACTTTACTGGTGCGGTAGCTCTCTTAGCGAGAACATTGATATCGACTCATTGATGGCTCATGACGATGCCGCGCTGGCTTTTGGCGGGCTTGATGGCGTCACGCCTTTGTCGCTGTTTCCACAAGCCAGTACCGCCTATACCGGTTCGCCCGCGCTTGACGGTCATCGCAACGGTGCTCAATTTGCCCATCATTTCAAGACCCGGGACGTGCAGCATGTCGACAACCAGCTGATCATCAAACTGCAAGATCCGCACGCTCAACTAGCCGTTATCATCACGTTAACGCTGGATGCACAAAGCGACGTGGCCAGCATGTCCACACAACTGACTAACACGGGCGATGCGCCCTACACCGTCGACTGGCTGGCGAGCGCAACGTTGCCCATGCCCAGCCCGTATCGCGAGTGTCTGACGCAGCACGGTCGCTGGGGTCTGGAAAACCAGACGCATCGACGCGACATCGCACCGGGTCGAATAGATATCAGTAACCTGCACGGTCGAACCAGCCATGAGCACGCGCCCAGTCTGATTTGCGGCACCACCGGATTCAGCGATAACAGTGGCGACCTGATGTACATGCATCTTGCGTGGAGCGGCAATTTCAGCTTGCGTGTGGAAAGACTGAGCAACGGAAACATCTCGCTGCAGGCTGGCGTGTTGTACCTGCCCGGAGAATGCATTCTCAAACCAGGCGAACACCTGGACACACCAGAAGTTACATTTACGCGCGGCACCGGCATGAACGAGTGCACGCAGCGTTTTCACCGGTACATTCGCACCGCCGTACTCCCCACCTGGACACGAAAACCACGCCCTATTCATGCCAACAGCTGGGAGGCTCTGTACTTCAACCACGATCTGGAATCCCTGAACTCATTGATCGACGCAGCCGCAGGCGTTGGCGCCGAGCGCTTCGTACTTGATGATGGCTGGTTTCGTCACCGACGCTCAGACAACGCAGGGCTCGGCGACTGGTATGTCGACGAATCCATTTACCCGGACGGCCTGCACCCGGTCGCTGATCGGGTGCGGCGCCACGGTATGGAATTTGGCCTCTGGTTCGAACCCGAAATGGTCAACCCGGACAGCGATCTCTATCGCGCTCATCCTGAATGGTCTCTGCAGGTAGCGCATATCGATACGCCACTGGCGCGCACCCAGCTGGTACTCGACATTTCACGCGACGAAGTTGCTGATTATCTGTTCGAACGCATCACCTCGCTGGTGAAAGAGTATTCCATCGACTACATCAAGTGGGATCAAAATCGCGATCTGGTGTTGGCAGGCGACGGCGAGAGAGCCAAGGCGGCGGCACAACCCACGGCACTCTACAAGTTGATGCAACGTATTCTTGAACAATGCCCAACGCTTGAAATAGAGAGCTGCGCCTCGGGTGGTGCACGCTGTGACCTGGGCGTACTCAAACACACGGGACGCGTGTGGGCATCAGACAATATAGATCCCATTGAACGCACCCGCATCCAGCAGGGCTTTTTGCGTTTCATGCCGCCGGAAATCATGGGCGCTCATGTCGGGCATAAAACCGCTCACCTGACCGGTCGCGTTACCAGCCTGCATACCCGTGCCATAGTTGCATTGCAGGGCCAGTTCGGATTCGAACTGGATGCGCGTCGCCTGAACCCGCAGGATGTCATTACACTCCAGCATTACACCCAACTGTACAAGGCCAACCGTGAATGGCTGGCAAGTTCTGTGTACTGGCAGATTTCATCCTATTCTAAAGCTCTGCTTGCCTGTGGCTTTGTGGATGAAGCAAAGGATCACGCGCTGTACAGTGTGGTTGCCATTGGTAACATGCACCCGACCCGGCCAGGCCACCTGCCCTTGCGCGGTCTGGATCCGGAACAGCGCTATAGCCTGACGCTTGAAAGTATCAATGTTGCTGATCTCGTACCGTTCAACAAAGTGATTCCCGCCTGGTGCGAACGAGCTGTTTCCACCAGCGGAGAATTGCTGATGAAGCTCGGTGTACCCTTGCCTGTCATGCCTCCACAGTCCGCATTGCTCATTGGCTGCCACCGAGAAACCAACTAGATGAGCGTCATGTCCGAGCAGAAAATCGACAGGTTACTGGAACGTTTCAACCAGAAGTTCGGTCGCTCCGATGAACAGGTATCTGTGTTCTTCGCACCCGGCAGAGTCAACCTGATCGGTGAATATACTGACTTTACCGGTGGGCTGGTTTTCCCTTGTGGCATTAACCAGGGAACTACGTTGTTGATACGGCGAACTTACAATCAGCAGTACCGTTTTGCCAGCACAAACTTTGACCTCATGGCGCAACTCGAGCAGCGCGAGATCACCCAGACTTACGGCGACAACTGGATCAACTATCCGCTCGGTGTGCTGGACCAGTTTACAAAACGGGGCGTAGAGCTCGATGGCTTCGACTGCCTGTACTCAGGCAACGTACCTAACGGAGCAGGGTTAAGCTCTTCGGCTTCCATAGAAGTTGTTACCGCTTTCGCACTCAACCAGCTGATGAAAACGGATCTTGATCTACTGGAGCAGGTTCGTATTTCGCAAGCTGCCGAGAATGAATTCGTCGGCATGCAATGCGGCATCATGGATCAGTTTGCTGTCGCCTTCGCCAAGGCCGATCACGCCATCATGCTCGACTGTCATAGCCTCGAACACAGGCAGGTTCCATTGAAACTGGACGGATTGTCCATTGTGGTTACCAACACCAATCAACGGCGCGAGCTGAATGAATCCGCCTACAACAATCGTGTGTCAGAGTGTCAGCGGGCGCTGGAAATCCTGCAAGGAGCAACGCCCATGACACATCTGGGCGAGCTGTTACCGGATGTTCTTGCAGAACACAAAGACCTTTTTGTGAACGACAAAGTACCACTGATGCGGGCAACCCATATCAGTGCGGAGAATGAACGTGTCAGAGCTGCAGTACCGGCACTGGAAAATGACAACATGCAGCAGTTCGGGCAGCTAATGAACGAATCCCACGATTCGTTGCGCGATCTGTTTGAAGTCTCCAGCGATCCGCTCAACCATCTGGTGCGGCTTGCGCGCGAACAACCCACTGTCATGGGTAGCCGACTGACGGGTGCAGGTTTTGGCGGTTGTACAGTCACGCTGATACCCGCGGCAGACGTGCAGCGCTTTGAGCAGGTTGTGGGCGCAGGCTACACCGACGCCACCGGCCTGACAGCCGACTTCTATACCATCACCCCCGGTGAAGGCGTAAGGACGATCGGCGGTGAGGCTGGCACATGAGTGGAAACTGGCAACGACGCTGGCAGCCATTGCTTGAGCAATGGGTGTTGATATCAGCTCGATCTGCGGGCCGCCCCTGGTCTGGTGCCATGGCAAAAGGCCATGAGGCCGAGAAACCAACGCACGATCCGGACTGCTATCTATGCCCGCGCGTTACGCGTGCCAACGGTGTGAACAACCCTGACTATAGCGGTGCCTTTGCATTCGACAACGATTTTCCTTCATTGTCGTTTGAAGCACCGGGCAACCCTTCAGATGCGGCCTTGCCAGTTCAAACACGTACAGCTCCCGCGCACGGTCAATGCCGCGTACTGTGCTGGTCGGAAAAACACGATGCTACGCTTGCCAGTCTCACAGAGCCACAGATGACAGCAGTTGTACAATTGTGGAAAGCAGAATACGAACAGCTCAGTAGCATGCCCGGTATCGCCAACGTACTCATCTTTGAAAACAAGGGGGTCGAAATAGGCGTCTCCAACCTGCATCCTCACGGCCAGATATACGCGACAGATTTCGTTACCGATACCGCGCATAGAATGCGCCAGGCACAGGTGCAATACGCCACAGACAACTCAGGCAATTGCCTGATGCTCAGCCTGCTACAGGATGCCCATACACAAGAACAATTGGTTGTAGAAAAGGGCTTGTTCTTCTCGGTTATCGTGCCTTTTGCTGCGCGCTTTGCCTATGAGACGTGGATAGTCCCACACCGGCAGGTGAGCTCGTTGACCCAGATGAGTGATGCCGAGTTACACGAGCTTGGCGTGCTCTATCAGCGTCAGGTACGCCGCTATGATCTGTTATTCAAGCGTTCGGCTCCTAACGTGACGCTGATGCACAACGCGCCGTGTGCCGATGAGGATGCCACTCTCAACCAGCACTGGTGTTTTCATCTGGCTTTTCACCCACCGTTACGCGATCCGGAGAAACTCAAATTTCTGGCCGGGTTCGAATCCGGTTCTAACAACATCGTGAATCCTGTACAGCCTGAGCTGGCAGCGAGCCAGTTGCGCGCCATAGACACATCGGCGTGGTGCGAATGAAAACAGGTGTTTGCTACTACCCTGAACACTGGCCTGAATCACGCTGGGCCACCGATGCGGCGCACATGCGCCGCCTTGGCCTGAGCGTCGTTCGTATTGGCGAGTTTGCCTGGAGCCGGTTGGAAGATCGTGAAGGCAATCTGGACTTCGACTGGTTGAAGCGCGCCATGGACACCCTGCACGCAGCAGGCTTGTCTGTCGTGCTCGGCACACCCACCGCTACTCCTCCGCGCTGGATGCTGGATAAATACCCGGACATGCTGGCCGTTGACGAGCACGGACGCATACGCGACTTCGGCTCTAGACGACACTACTGTTTCTCCTTCGAACCCTACATTGCCGAATGCGAACGTATCGCTACGCTGCTGGCACAGTGTTTTGCTGACCACCCCGCGTTGATTGGCTGGCAAACAGATAATGAATACGGTTGCCACAGCACCAGCATCAGTTACTCAACACATGCACTGGCTGCGTTCAGGTTGTGGTGCGAAAAACGCTACCCGACAATCGATGCACTTAACCAGGCCTGGGGCAATGTGTTCTGGAGTATGGAATACGACAATTTCGAGCAGATCGGCTTACCGACAGGCACTGTCACTGAGAGCAATCCTTCCCATCAGCTCGCCTACTGGCGCTTTTCATCGGATCAAATTGTAAAATTCAATAGAGCGCAAGTTGATGTCTTGCGCGAATACTCGCCGGGCAAAGACATCCTGCACAACTTCATGGGTAACTTCGTGGAGTTCGATCACCACGCTGTCTCTCAAGATCTGGACATTGCTACCTGGGACAATTACCCACTGGGCTTTCTCACACGCGACTCATCAGACCCTGCCGACGTAGAACGCTTCTATCGAACCGGCCACCCCGACAGTTCATCGTTTCACCACGATTTGTACAGAGGCTGTTGCAACGGACGATGGTGGGTAATGGAACAACAACCGGGGCCCGTCAACTGGGCACCGTTCAACCCCTCGCCAGTCGATGGCATGGTCAGACTCTGGGGTTGGGAAGCCTTTGCTCATGGCGCTGAAGTGATGAGCTATTTTCGCTGGCGGCAGGCACCGTTTGCCCAAGAGCAGACACACACCGGATTACTGTTGCCCAACGCAGAAGAAGATACAGCTGCAGGAGAAGTTGCTCAGCTCAATCAAGAGCTGGAAGCACTTGCTGCTTTTAGCGCTAGCGAGACAGTTCAGCCGGATACTACAACTCAGGCCATTGATGCGGACAGAATTGAAACATCCTGGGCGAACGTCGAATCAGACGTGGCCATTGTATTCTCATACACTGGAATAGCCATACAGGATATTCAGCCACCCGGTGGCGAAGCGTTCACCGGACTAGGCTTCTGTCAGCGCGTGTATAGCGCCTGCCGTCAATGGGGAGTGAACGTGGATATCATTTCACCTCAAGCGCCTCTAGAGCATTACAAGCTCATTATTCTGTGTACCTCTACTGAAGATGACGCAGATCTTGTTGCACGACTAACCGGCGCACAGCAAAACAGCAACGCCACCATCGTGATGTTTCCCGGAACAGGCAGCCGCACCGCCGAATATCAGACACCAGACTCTCTGGCGCCCGGTAGTTTTCAGCAATTATTACAAGCCCGTGTCACGCGTACTGAGTCATTACCGGCAACAGTAATTTTGAGTGCTACAAACTTACAGGGCAAATCAAGAGCCTGTAAAAAATGGCGAGAAAGAATAGCCAGTGATCTCCAGCCATCTAGACAGTTTGAAGACGGCTGGGGATTTCACTACCAGCAAGCCAACGTTCATTATTTCAATGCACTTCCAGAGCAAGCTGACCTGATCGCTATTGTGGGCGAGCTGCTTGACAGCGTTGACATACCGGCTCGTGAGTTGGGGCCGTTTGTCCGAACGCAAAGAATGGGTCCCTACAGAGTCGCTTACAACTTTGGTACCCAGCCCGCAGAGCTGGACAAATGCCTTGGCGACACCTTCGATTTTCACCTCGATACACACCCCGTAGTGGGCTCCCGCGTCCTGAACCAAGCGGAAGTCGCTGTTTGGGTGGTGAGATGACCTGTCACAATGTTATTGTGGAATCACAGTTGTTCCTTACAGGAGGAACCAGCCGTATCGGTCCTTCCGTCTCGATCCGGTCAGGATCACGGGCACAGGCAGACGTCCGTTCATCAATCACTGCCAACCCTACGCAAGTCACTTTCTGGAGAATAGAAAATAACCATGTTTACATTACTTAAACGATCCGCTGCTGCACTGGCTGTTGCCGGTTTGCTCAGCACACCGGCCCTGGCCCGTGATCTGGTCATTAACTTCGATGATCCGAGCCCGGCTCCCAAAGAAGGCTTTGAAAATGCTGTTGAAGCATTCAAGGCAGCCAACCCCGACATCAACGTTATCGTGAACATCACTGATCGTGAAGCTCACAAGACCGCGATCCGTAACTTTCTGAGCGCCGAAGCACCTGATGTGACTTCATGGTATCCGGGTAATCGAATGGCACCATTCGTTGAAGCGGGTCAGTTCGAAGATGTATCCGATTTGTGGGAGTCTGCAGGCTTCAATGAATCTCTGGCATCAACGAAGTCAGCTATGACGATCGATGGAAAGCAATGGGGTGTGCCTTACACCTACTATCAGTGGGGCATCTACTACCGCTCTGACATCTTCGCTGAGCAAGGCATTGAAGTGCCACAGAACTGGGAAGAGTTTCTCGCAGCTTCCGCCAGTTTGAAAGAGGCAGGCATTACACCGATCACGATCGGTACAAAATTCCTCTGGACTGCAGCAGGTGTGTTCGATTACCTGAACTTGCGTACTAATGGCTATGACGTTCATAACGATCTGACCGCGGGCAAGATCAAGTACAGCGATCCGCGTATTGTTGATGTGTTCGAAAAATGGCGTGAACTCGTTGAGCCCGGTTACTTCATCGAAAACCACGCCACCATGAGCTGGCAGGATGCACTGGCACCTTTCATTAAAGGTGAAGCAGCCATGTATGTCATGGGTAACTTTGCCGTGGCTGCCATGCGCGATGGTGGTCTGACTGATGATCAGATCGATTACTTTCAGTTTCCTGAAATCACAGAAGGTCTTGACCGCGCAGAAGAAGCACCCACTGATGCGTTTTTCATCCCATCTGCTGCCAAGAACAAGGAAGATGCTCGCAAATTCCTCGAATTTGTAGCACAACCTGATGTGCAAACTGAATGGAACAAGACCATCGGTCAGCTGCCGATCAACAAGAACGCCACAGTCGGGGATGACAAATTCCTGCAAAAAGGCTTCGCTACGGTTAGTACAGCAACCGGACTGGCTCAATTCTTTGACCGCGATGCTCCGGCAGAAATGGCCAAAGCCGGCATGGAAGGCTTCCAGGAATTTATGATCAAGCCAGATCGCCTGGAAGACATCCTGAAGCGTCTGGACAAGATTCAGGAACGTGTTTACAAATAGTCAGTGGTTACTGAGGTACATGTGTAACAGGAAGCTTGCTTAACCGACTTTCCTGAGTGCAGATCTGCCTTCTGGTGGCCCATCTAATGGATGGGCCACCGTTTTAATGATGAGTACATGTTCAAAAACAGTAGCGGGTACATCAGCAATACCGTATTTGTTATTGTCACCATCTAGTAAACAGGGAGATAGTCCATGTCGAGTACTGGTAGTGCTGTAACCACTCTTAACGACTCAAACGGCTCTCCACCCGGCGACCGTAGCTGGTTGTACCGGAACAGGATCAAGTTTGCGCCCTGGCTATTCCTGTTACCCGGCCTGTTATTTTTCACAGTCTATGTTATCGCCCCCATATTCCAGTCCATCTGGATATCGTTCTTCGCCTGGGACGGTCTCGGCGAAAAAGAATGGGTCGGCATGGCCAATTATGTTGAGCTCATGGATGACGACCGGTTCTACACGTCACTGATCAACAATGTCTGGTGGCTCGTGCTCTACATGCTGGCAGTCCCCGCAGGGCTTGCCATCGCGCTGTTTCTGAATCAGACCGTTACGGGTATTCGCCTGTACAAGTCACTTTTCTTCTTCCCTTTTGTTATCAGTCAGGTTGTCGTCGGTCTTATCTTCACCTGGTTCTACAACCCCGATTTCGGCATTGTCGGAATCATCTGGGATTTTTTTGGCGCTAAACCTCCGGCCATTCTTGCTGACGAGGATCTCGTCACCTTCGGCATCATTGCCGCCGGCCTGTGGCCTCAGATCGCATACTGCATGATTTTGTATCTCACTGGTCTCAACAATGTGTCACCCGATCAGGTGGAGGCGGGCAGGCTTGACAACGCCAAGGGCTGGAAAATGCTCTGGTACGTCATCATTCCACAGTTGAAACCTGCCACGTTCATTGCCGTTGTTGTTACTGTCATTGGCGCACTTCGATCGTTCGACCTCATTGCTATCATGACAGCAGGCGGACCCTACGGCTCATCCAACGTGCTGGCCTACTACATGTTCGAAACCGCCTTGTCGGAATACGGATTCAGGATGGGTTACGGCTCTGCCATAGCCACCGTGCTGTTTCTCATCATGCTGGTGTATATCAGCTTCTTCTTGTGGCGTATGTATCAGGACGAGAAAGGATAAGCAGCCATGTTTCCTAAACCTATTGAAAAATCCAGTGCCGGAGTCCGGACCGGCTATCAGATCATTCTGCCTATCGCGTTGTTTATATGGCTATTGCCACTACTGGCCATATTCCTGACGTCAATACGCCCGGGTGCTGATATCAATGCGGGTAATGTGTTCGGCATTCCCAGCGACTTCAAGATGATTGAAAACTACTTTGCGGTATTCCAGCAGTCCAGGGCGGGCACCTATCTGTGGAATTCTGTACGCATCACGGTACCTACCGTCATCCTGACGGTAGGGTTGTCATGCCTGACCGGCTATGCCTTATCTGTTTACCGGTTCAAATGGGCTATACCGCTGTTCTTTATCTTTGTTGCTGGCAATTTTGTACCCTTTCAAATATTGATGGTGCCGGTCCGTGATCTGTCAGTGAGCACCGGCCTGTATGACACTATTACAGGCCTTGTATTATTTCATGCAGCCTTTCAGCTTGGCTTTTGTACGCTGTTCATGCGTAATTTCATCAAGGCCTTGCCTCATGAACTTATTGAATCAGCGCGCATTGATGGCGTCGGTGAATTTAAGATTTTCTGGCATCTGGTGCTACCGCTTGTCAAGCCTGCGATCGCCGCACTGTCGGTGCTGATCTTTACCTTTATCTGGAATGACTTCTTCTGGGCTACGGTACTGATACAGGGTGATCATGCCCTACCCATTACCGCCGGTGTTAGAGCGCTGAATGGTCAGTTCGTCAGTCAATGGCATCTGGTTTCTGCTGCATCATTGCTCGCAGCCGTACCCCCGGTAGTCATGTTCTTTGCCATGCAAAAGCACTTCATTGCCGGGCTGACGCTAGGAGCAACCAAAGGCTGAGGAGTATCTGACCAGACCCACCGATACGGTTACCGTCTGCATCGATTCCATAAGAGGGCTCCCTGTGAGCCCTTTTTTAATGGGCAAACCCACTGGAGAATCAGCTGACCTACAGGCGCTTAGTCAAACAACTTATACCTTTCCACTCAAAGCTTGGGTGAGGACAAGACCTTGGGTGTTATATAATGTGATATCAGCTGCAGAACTCGCCAACCGGCAGGCTATGCCATTACACATTTGACCTGAAGGCCCAACAGTGCCAACTCATGAGTAGCTCTACTTCTAATGTGCGCATCGAATCCATCGTGCCCATGCGCACTCCGGCCGAACTTGCCAGCGAGCTGCCTTTGAGCGACACCTGTGCGCAATCCATAGCCAATACAAGAACACGTATAGCCAACATCATTCACGGCAAGGATCGTCGCCTACTGGTGATTTTGGGGCCCTGCTCCATACACGATCCTGTAGCCGCCATGGAATACGCGCAGAAGTTGACAAAGCTGCGCGAGCACCATCAGGCCTCACTGGAAATCGTCATGCGTGTGTACTTCGAGAAACCCCGAACCATCGTTGGCTGGAAGGGATTAATCAATGATCCGCACCGGGATCAGAGTTTTCGCATAGACGAAGGCCTCTACCTGGCGAGAAAGCTGTTATTGGAGCTAGCCGATATGGGTATGCCTGCTGGTTGCGAATTCCTCGATGCTGCCACCGGTCAGTACTACGCTGATACCGTGAGCTGGGGAGCTATCGGTGCGCGAACGACCGAAAGTCAGGTGCATCGTGAAATAGCCTCGGGTTTATCCTGCCCGGTGGGCTTCAAGAACGCCACTAGCGGGGACGTATCCATAGCCATGGATGCGGTACAGGCTGCAGGCCATGCGCACGCGTTTTTGAGCCCTACCGAGGCAGGCAAGCTCGCCCTGTTCAGGACCACTGGCAACGAAGACGCACACCTGATACTCAGAGGCGGTGCCAAACCCAACTACGACAGCCGCAGCGTTCAAGCCGCCTGGCAACAACAGATGGATCGTGGCATCAATCGTCGCATGATTATCGACTGCAGCCATGCTAACAGCGGCAAGGACCACACCCGGCAGCCCCTTATCGCACAATCCATCGCGGATCGTCTCGGTGATGAATCTCACAAGATCGGAGGCCTCATGATCGAAAGCCATCTGGTTGCCGGTAAACAGGACGCCAGCTCAAAAGCCGACCTGACCTATGGGCAAAGCATCACTGACGCCTGTCTGGGTTGGGACGATACCGTAGCGGTACTGGACGCTCTAGCCAGAACGGTACGATCAGACGTGCTCAACCAATCACCGGCGCACTAACCCTGATGTCTTCAACAACCAGAGACAGGCTAGCCCAAGGAGAATCTGCATGAAAATCGGTGTTATAGGTGATGACTTCACCGGCTCATCTGATATTGCGCTAACGCTGGCTCAAGGGGGTATGCAGACCACGCAATATGTGCGCGTACCGGACACGGCGTGTGACGATAGCGTGGAAGCTGGCGTCATTTCACTGAAATCTCGCTCTTGCCCGGTATCCGAAGCCGTCGATCAATCGCTGAAAGCGCTGCACTGGTTACAGGCACAAGGCTGCGAACTGATTATCTTCAAGTACTGTTCAACGTTCGACTCAACACCGCAGGGCAATATCGGCCCGGTTATTGATGCCTTGACTAAGGCGATGAAGTGTACTGATCCAGTTGTCGTGTGCCCGGCATTCCCGGCTACCGGTAGAACGCTGTATCAGGGGCATCTATTTGTATTCGATACGTTATTGTCGGATAGCAGCTTGCGTGATCATCCGATAACACCCATGACAGATTCTGACCTTCGCCGCTGGCTGGCTCACCAGACAACTCAAGCCATCGGGCATCTTCCGCTCAATACTTTACGGGCGGGCGAGGCACGACAGCAACTCATCAACGAGGCGTTAGCAGGGCGACAGTATGTGGTGTGTGATGCGGTCGAAGACGAGGATCTGATCTTGCTGGCCGACGCATCCAGAGGATTCGGCCTGCTCACAGGTGGATCAGGTATAGCCATTGGCTTGCCGGCACTATTCGGTAAGCAATCAGCGGATGTAGCCCCGTGGCAGGGAGAAACCGGAAAGGCACTGGCATTGTCTGGCTCATGTTCGATCACTACTCTTGCGCAGATTCAGCAGCATGCAAAGTCTGGAGGCGTACACAAGGCCATCGCCATTGATGAATTGTTAAACGGGCGTGTTCAGCCTGCTGATGTTGTCAACTGGGCACTGGATCAAACATCGTTGCCTCTGGTATCAACCTCTGATTCAGCCGACAACGTCAAGTCGTTGCAGAACCAATATGGTGCCGATCACACCGCTCACACCATTGAACAGTTTTTTGGCGCTGTGGCGCAGCTGGCCGTTAGCAAAGGCGTAAGCCGACTGATCTGTGCCGGTGGTGAAACCTCAGGGGCGATTGTTCAGGCACTGGACCTGACAGCGCTGGAAATCGGCCCCATGATCGACCCCGGAGTGCCAGCCTTGCGGGTTAGCGGGCAAGCTCTAACCATCGCCCTGAAATCCGGTAACTTTGGCAGCGAGGATTTCTTTGCCAAGGCCGATGTCAGCCTGGGTGGCTGAATAGCCACCGCGTATCAATCATGACAGGCAAGTGTTGTCCTGAACTTCATTCACGCCCCAGACGCAACACCAGTACCGCACCAATGATCAGGGACGCACCTGCCCAACCCAGTAACGTCAGGCGCTCACCCAGCAACACGTAGCCAGCGCCCGCCGCAAACAGCGTTTCCAGCGTGAGTAGTATGGAGGCCCGTGGAGCAGAAACCGTTTTCAACGCCATTGCCATGACTGCAAACGTAAACGCACTCGAGAGTATGCCTACATAGAGTATGGATTCAGCTGCTTTGATGATTGCGTCAGAGCTGACCGACTCCAACAGGAAAGCCGAACACAAGCCCAGACACGCGACGACCGCAAACTGGATACACGTATAAGTCAGTGGTCTTGACCACTTAGACGCCTCGGCAGAGGTCATGATCAACAGCGCCCAGAAGACAGACGATACGGCTACCCATTTATCACCCGATGAAAAACCCTCCAGTGAACCACCACCCAGCGCCCATACACCGGCAAATGCAAGGCAGGCGGAAAACCAGGTTAGGGGTGAGGGAGACTTGCGTTTGATCAACCAGTAAAGCAGCGGTGTAATCACCACATAGAGGGCTGTCAGAAAACCAGTGTTCGTTACAGTGGCAGTAACGATACCTATCTGCTGTATGCTCCCTGCCAGAAAAAAAACAAACCCTCCCAGACAACCTATGGGCGCCAGTCTAGTCAATGACGTTTCAGATCGGCCTTGCTCCATGAAGGCAAACGGCAACAGTACGATAGCCGCAACACTGCCGCGTAATCCAATGAAGAGCAAAGGCCCGATATGCGCCATGGCTGTTTTCTGGAAATAGAAGGCGACACCCCAGATCAGGGCCGCCATGACTATCAGCGATTCCCCCCTGATACCTTTCACAGTTTTACAACAAGGTGTCGAATGTCAAACACCTAGATACTGACTCACAACATCGTCTGACAGTGCATCGGCATCTCCTGACCATACGCTGCAACCGCGTTCCAGTAACACTATGCGATCAGCGACACGTGATAGCTCTTTGAGGGATTTATCAACCACCAGCAATGCAAGTCCAGTATCACGCTTGAGCACCGAAATAGCCTCCCATATTTCCTTTCGCACTAACGGTGCAAGCCCCTCTGTCGCTTCATCGAGTATCAGCAATCGGGGGTTGGTCATCAACGCACGCCCAATGGCCAGCATCTGTTGTTCACCGCCAGACAGTAGTGCTGCAGACTGTCTACGACGTTCTTGCATGCGCGGAAACAACCGGTTCACGGCGGCAATATCCCACGCACCCGGACGTGCAGCTGCAATCAGATTTTCATGAACGCTAAGATTGGGAAAACATCGCCGGCCTTCTGGCACCAGCCCCACTCCCCACTGTGCAACCTGGTGAGAAGGTACCTTCTTGAGATCGTGACCGTCGAAATGTAGCTCACCAGCGGTGAGCGGTAGCATCTTGCAAATGGTTTTCACGGTAGTGGTCTTGCCCATGCCGTTGCGTCCCATAAGCGCAACAACCTCGCCCTCATTGACCTCAAGCGAGACATTGAACAGTGCCTGTGTTGCGCCGTACCAGGCAGCAACGTTGTGCAATGCTAACAAGCTCATGTATCCGTACCCAGGTACGCTTGCTGCACCGCTTCGTTGTCGCGTATCTGTGCCACCGTACCCGTTGCCAGCAGTTGGCCGTATACCAGCACACTGATGCGATCAGCCAGAGCGAACACAGCCTCCATATCATGCTCAACCATCAGTATGGGTGCCTGTTCGCGTAACGTGTCAAGAAAGCCCGTCAGTGTTCTTGAACCTTGTGTACCCAACCCGGCCATTGGTTCGTCCATGACAAATGCCTTCGGGCTCAACGTCAAAGCAACTGCAATCTCCAATTGCCGTCGCTGACCATGGGATAGCTCCGCTGTAACGGTGTGTGCCTGATCAGCGAGCCCCACTCGATCCAGTGCTTGTTCTGCAATCGTGCGAAGCCCGGATTTTCTCACGGCGGAACCCCATATGCGGAATGGATTGCCACTGGCACCCAGCGCACCCAGCAATGCGTTCTGCAAGACTGTGTCCTCCATGGCCAGTGCCGATACCTGAAAGGTGCGCGCCAACCCCCGTCTGGATCGTGCAACAGTATCCAGCTGAGTGACATCATGCCCCCCCAGAATTACCCGCCCACTATCAGGTTTTAACCCTCCGGCTATCTGTTGAATCAACGTTGATTTGCCTGCGCCATTCGGACCAATCAGCGCGTGTATCTCACCCGGCAGTAAATCCAGAGAGACATCCTTGCTCACCTGAAGTACACCAAAATGCTTGTTGATTTGTTGAACGGACAGTACCGGCTCAATCATGAGCTTGCTGCTTACCCGCTACCAGACCCACCAGACCGCCGCGAGCAAACAGCACAATGACCAGTAACAGAATGCCCAGATAGATATGCCAGTAGTCACTCAAGCCACCCAGAAAATGTTCGAGTGCGATGAACACCGTAGCACCGACAACCGGACCGCACAGCCTTGCCACACCACCTAGAATGACAAACACCATGATCTCACCACTGGTTTGCCAGCTGAACATGCTGGGGCTGACGAATCGGTTCAGGTCGGCAAACAAGGCACCGGCAAGAGCCGTGACCATGCCAGACAACACATAGACAAACAGCCGAAGTCTGAAGGGGCTGATACCCACAGCCTCCACTCGCGCCTGTGATTGTCGTGCCGCATTCAATGCCAGCCCGAAAGGTGAACGAGCCACGGCAGCAGCCAGCGCCAACACGATTATCAACAACACAAACACGATGGCGAAGAACTGGATGGGATCGAGTGTGTTTAGGCCGGGAAACTCGTTGCGCACATAGATAGACAAACCATCATCACCCCCATAGGCTGGCCAGCTCACCGCGAAATAGTAGAACATCTGGCCAAATGCCAGCGTGATCATGATGAAATAGACACCCGATGTGCGCAAACTCAATGCGCCCGTAATCAGTGCGGCAAAACCTGAAACCACTATTGCCGTGATCCAGATAACGGGCATGGAGTTGCTTCCTTCCAGCAGTATCGGCCATTCGAACAGGGGTGTGTAGGTTTGCGCATGACTGGCAAGAATTCCCATCGAGTAGCCACCCAGGCCAAAGAACATCGCATGACCCAGGCTGACCAGCCCCCCCTGCCCCAGAGCCATATTGAGCCCGACTCCGGCAATCGAAAGAATCAGCGCACGGGTTACCAGCGTAATGATGAAGGGTTCTTCTGCTGTATGTGCCCAGACAGGCACTGCGAGCAGCACGCATAGCAACAGAATATTAAGCAGGGCCTCGCGGTTCATTGCCGCACTCCGAACAACCCGGAGGGTTTGACCATCAATACAATGGCCATCAGGATATAGATGGACATGGATGCCAGAACATTACCGGCTGAGACCGCACTGGCAGGCTCCATGAACCAGCCAAAAAAGCCGGGCAGCAACAGACCCCCAAGAGTATCAGTGAGACCGACGAGTAAAGCACCCACAAATGCGCCTTTGATGGAACCGATGCCGCCAATGACGATAACAACGAATGCCAGTATGAGGACGGGTTCACCCATGCCGACCTGCACCGATTGAATGGCACCGACCAACGCGCCGGCCAAACCCGCCAACGCCGCGCCCAGCGCAAACACGATAGTGTACAACTTCGAGATATCAACGCCCAGTGCCGCTATCATTTCCCGATCGCTTTGACCCGCTCTTACCTGCATACCCAGACGCGTATGCGTGATCAACAGGTATAGCCCCAAAGCAATCAACAAACCGATGCCTATCAGCGTCAAGCGATAGAGGGAGTATCGAATCCCTCCCGGCAACGTGACTGAACCGGACAAAGCTTCCGGAATGTTGAGGTACAAGGGAAACGAGCCAAACAGCCAGCGGGTACCTTCCGAGAACACAAGAATAAGCGCAAACGTGGCTAGAACCTGATCCAGATGATCTGCCTTGTAAAGGCGACGGATAACGACAATCTCAACCAGTGCGCCAGCCACTGCGGCGGCAATCAACGCGGCAACAAGGGCCAGTGTGAATGAGCCTGTGACACTGGCTACCGCAGCAGCCGCAAAGGCACCTATCATGTACAGCGATCCGTGGGCCAGATTAATCAGCCCCATAACACCGAAAATCAGTGTCAGGCCAGCAGCCATGAGGAACAACATTATTCCAAATTGCAGCCCGTTCAGTATCTGTTCTGCAAATAGGAGAAAGGACATGCGCTACATGCGTATTTTAGACAATCCTACACAAGGATATCATCAAGCCTGTCGCTATCTCTCAAGTGCTTTTCAGAGCTACTCGATGGAGCTCCTGATTGTCCCTGCAGCTTTCTCTTTGCGATGATCGACAACGCGTTATCGAGAGCGCCTGTCACTTCTTTGTACTGCATTTCGATTCGCTGTCTTTCTGTTCGCTCTCGACGTGCAAGTTTCTCTGCAAATTTCTGAGCCTGGCGAGAGTCGCGCATGATCTTGATAGCATCACGAGCCACAAGGCGGCTCTGATCATGCGCCTTGCGTTCGGAGTCGATAGCGGATTGCTGAGCAATGACCAGCTTCTGAAGGCGGGTTTTGGTTCTCCTCAAATCGACAACCATGTCGGTCATCTCAGAGGTACTCATTGAGGCCAGGTCAGTGCCAGCACCATCAGTCATCATCATCTGTGAACTGAGCGCTGATTGCCGATCGTGAGTATTCCGGATGCTCTCCCAGGAGTCTTCTTCGTTGTTTTCTGCAAACCGTGACTCGCCAAGATCATGGGTCTGTACCAGATCTGCAACTCGATCAAGTTGCTCCTGCACTTCAGCTGGTGAATCTTCTCTGAAACTGTTGCCTGCACTGCCGCGCGCTGATGGATCTTTCGAATCCCACCCCGTATCAGCCAGTAGAGCGTCTGAACCCTCAGAACGCTGTGGTGCTACTCGCTGATGTAATGAAAGGGTATCCGTGGTGTCGTTCAATGACGTTTTGCGCGTACGTCGGGTACGTGGAATTGACTGTTTGACTGCTGGGACTGTTTCGGGAGGCACTGTAAGCGTTTCCGACTCCACTGATTCTGCGGTCTCTTTCGGCTTGTTGCGCAGCATTCTCGCGATCACCCAGCTCAGGATGTAGGCAGGCACCATCACCGCTAATACCAGCAGGATACCCTGCACCAGACTGTTCATCCCTTCTATCGGCCAGATCACCGTGATCAGCGTGGCGAGCAACAGTACAGCCACCGCCAATCGACCCAGCAGGGTCTTTCTATAGCGGCGACTTCTAAAGCTTGTCGAACGCATGTCATCTGATTGGAACAGTGGCAAGAATACAATCATTGCCAGTGCCAGCACAGGCAATAGAAAAACAGGAAGCAACGTCATTTTGAACCTTGAATTATTCACATGGACTAGCATTGGCACGCGTAGTGTGAACTCAAACCACTGGTAGGCACATACGCGACGCCATTGAGTGCCGAACTGTATCAAAATTTTTCATGACCCGAGTGATGGTGTTCATGATTGTTGCGATGAGTTCGTGATCGATAGCGCATGTATCGTATACCCTTCCTGTATTTGTAATGCTCTGTCTGCACATGAGCACTGGAAATATCCGATAACCGGCATTTTTTCTCCGGTTCATTGCGTGACTCTTGCAACATAGTCCTATGCCCGCTACTGTGAAAAGCCTGTCACAGTGTGAAGACCACGACCATGTCTCTTAAAATCAGCTCGGCCGATATGGTGGCCGCTGCCCGTAAACGCATTGAAGAGATCGATACTAACGTCCTAATAGATCAACTTGATGACCCGAACGTTCTGATCGTCGACATCAGGGATATTCGTGAACGTCAACGTAGCGGTTTCATTCCAGGCAGCCTGCATGCACCTCGCGGCATGATTGAATTCTGGGTTGACCCGGACAGTCCTTACTACAAGAAAATATTCGGCGAAAAGAAAAAATTCGTATTTCACTGTGCCTCTGGCTGGCGTTCGGCGCTGACCGTCGCCACGCTTCAGGATATGGGCTTCGAGGCTGCCCATCTGAAAGAAGGCTTTTCGACGTGGGCAGAGCACGGTGGCCCTATCGAACAATCAGACGATGGAAAAAGCTGATCGCATAGTGCCCTTCTCGTCATGTTGCCGGAGATTGCTCTTGGATATACGCCTTGCACACTGCCCTGAAAACGTGGCAGCTGTTTTTCTGAACTTTCCAGACACTGTGATGGATGACCTGCTAGACCTGAGAGCTCTGATTCTCGCCACTCACGCCAACACTGCCAGAGTGGGTGAGCTGGTGGAAGATCTGCGTTGGGGACAACCCGCCTACCTGACAGAAAAACCTGTTACCGGATCCACGCTGCGACTGGGCTGTGGCAAGAGTGGCCATGTGGCGGTTTTCTTTCACTGCCAATCTCGCCTTATCGAGACATTCCGGAGTCAATACGAACCCGTTTTCGAATTCGAGGGTAATCGCGCGCTAATTGTAAAATCGCCAGTAAAATCAGTTCAGGCAGAGCTGGCACACTGCATCGCACAAGCCCTGACCTATAAACTTAACCCCAGTGTTGTCTGAACCAGCTATTGATCTCACCACCTGATGTCCGAGAGTACACCCGTTCAGAGAAAATCCTTGTTCGCTGCAGGATTGGCTCATATCTGTCAGGACGGACTGGAGGCATCCACTTACGTTCTGTTGCCTATCCTGGCATCAACTTTCGGATTATCATACGGGCAGGTTGGTGCCATCAAAGGTGTGAAAAGTCTTGCGCTTGGATTGCTTGAACTTGTCAGTGGCTTTGTTACCGAGCGATTCGGGGAATCTCGTGTACTGATATCCGGTTTGCTGATAGCCGGTACCGGCTACGCTGCGGTTGCCATGGTCGACACAATACAGCTGGTTGTTTGTTGTCTGATCCTGTTGGGTATCGGTGGAGGTTTGCAGCACGCACCCGCATCCACGCTTGTCAGTCGAACTTTCGATTATCACAATAGACGAGGTGCCCTCGGTCTTTACAATTCCTCTGGCGATATAGGCAAGTTGTTGTTCACGGCTCTGTTCAGCTTCGCTACAGGTGTTGGGCTGGCCTGGCAACACATTATATTTACCTACGCAGGCGTTGCCCTGTTGGCTGCGCTACTGATCGCCATCAGCATTTCAACGCAACACCCTTCTCGCACAATCCAGCCAAGCATTACCCATCATGAAGACAAGCCGCAAGGCTTGCACGGCTGGGGAGTCTTGAATGTGCATCATTTCACCCTGCTTCTTGTCATTGTATTTCTGGACAATGTTGTGCAAGTCGGTGTGTTGCTGTTTGTTGCTTTCCTCATGCTGTCCAACGAGCTTCCTGTCGTCGTGGCAACGCTTGCTACCACCCTTGTATTAGTGGGTGGTGTCATCGGTAAAGCCAGATGCGGTTATCTGGCAGAACAGATGGGAGTACGACGTGCGTTCGTCCTCGTACAATTACTGACAGCCGCAGGACTCATCGGCCTTGTCGTGGCCCCTGGGTGGTTAGCACTGATACTGCTAATACCATTGGGTGCAGTCTCACAGGGCTCAACATCAATAACCTACGGCCTGTTGCCCGACTACATTCATCCGGAGCGTTTGGCTCGCGGCTATTCAATACTCTACTCATCGACCAGTATCGCTGCAGCGACAGGCGCCTGGCTCGTCGGTTTATCTGCCGACTGGTTTGGCATCGAGAGGGCCTTTCTTATCATGGCTCTTGTCTCTTTACTGGCGCTCGCACCTGTACTGTTCAACGCGACATTTGCAGCGGGAAAAACGCTAGAACAGTAACTGTTCTCCACGTTACTACCGAGTCTGCAGAGCCCATATCGACGCGAATGATCAAGGGATTAATTGAACCTGATCTCATTTTTTGCAAAAGGTGGTTCCGTGTTTTTAAGTCGATCACAGGCTCGTATCAATGCGGTTGAGGCGTTGCAGTGAATGAGGGAAGATTCTTCACACAATAAAAAAAAACGCATTCAAGCCATGTTGAATTTGAAACCTCTCTTAGCGGCACAAGCCATTATCGGATCCCTGCTACTGGGCGCAACGGGAATAGCCTCAGCACAAAGCTGGGTTGATCTACCGGACATGAAAGAAGCCCGGGTAGAAGCCACCACTGTAGACTATCGAAACAATATCTATGTGTTCAACGGGTTCAAGCCTGGCATCGTCATCGCCAATTCAGTTGAGAAATACGATGTTGCGACCCGACAGTGGAGCATCATAAGCGCAACGTCCACCCGTGATGGAAATGCCGTTACGCACAATGGCGTTGTGAGAATCGGTGCAGATGTCTGGATCATAGGCGGCCGTATTGGTAGCCATCCGGGTCGGGTATCAGACAAGGTCTGGATCTTCAATCTGGACACTGGTAACTGGCGCCGCGGACCAGACCTGCCAACACCCGGCGCCGCTGGTGGTGCTGCTCTGGTTAACAACAAAGTGCACTGGTTCGGCGGAATAGATGCAGCTGCAAACTGCGATGTAGGCAGACACCTTGTCCATGATCTGGGATCACCGGCTGCGGGCTGGAAAGACATCACGCCGAAGGCTGGCATGCCGAGTCCTCGCAACCATTTTTCCACAGCGGTAGTAGATGGCGTCATCTACGCCATGGGTGGACAATATGGACATGATAATTGCCCGGGCAAGAACACACAGGACACGCCTCTGGTGCATGCATATGACACAAGCAATAACAAATGGTCGAGAAAGGCCGATATGCCAAACAAGAACTCACATTCCGAGCCAGGTACGTTTGTCTACAAAGGCGATATCTACACGGTTGGTGGTGAGAATGCCAAAGACAAGGTATGGAAATACAACCCCCGTAGCAATAGCTGGAGCACATTCAAGACGCTCAAAGATAAACTTGTTGCTCCTGTTGCTCGGATCATCGACGGGCATCTGATTGTCGCAGGCGGCGGCGCTCCCATCGCGCAACTGTCTACTAATCGTGTTCGCTCCATACTGGTGGATAACAATCCACCTTCGCTACCACCTGCATCAAAGCCAGCTCCCGCACCTGTAGCTTTGCCCGAACCCGGATCTCAAACACCAGCAGGCTCTACTCTGATTGCCATGGAAGCTGAGTATTTCGATACCAGTTCAGCAACATCAACGCATCAATGGGTAAGAACTGTTCTGAGCAACTCAAGTAATGATGATGCAATGATAACCACACCGGACCAGGGTGATCTGGCTGAGTCCACCGAAGAGACGCCAATGCTCGGCTACATGGTGTACTTCAACCACCCGGGTAAGCACTATGTCTGGGTACGTGGATTGGGAGATTCCAACGAGTCAAATGTGGGAAACAGCGACAGCATACAGATTGGATTGAACGGAACACTGGCCAGCACTGCCTTTCGTATTGATCAATTCCCGGCTGAATGGAGCTGGTCACGACACACGCCAGACAACCCTGTAGCATCGTTGAACATCGTGGATGCCGGCGTAAACATGATCAATTTCTGGATGCGTGAAGACGGTCTGGCGATCGACAAATTTATCATCACCAGCGATCCCGATTTTGTACCTGCAGGTGTAGGTCCGGAGCTGACTGACGGCACATCGAGCTACGTGCCGCCGGTACGCCAGAGCGTTGCCGTCGCTGACACCAATCAGCGCGATGTTGACCGAACAGAATCAGACCCTGTATCTGAAGAACTGACTGACAGCAGTATCAGCAATTCAACGCCGTTTGACGTGATTCAGAGCGATGATGCAATTCCAGCTATTGACGAAGCTATCCATCAGGGTTCAGTCGTTGCCAATGTCGCTTCAAGCGACGGTCTGTTCGGCGGTAGTACGTCGATTGCAGCCTTGTTTGCCATACTGTTCATACGCGTAGTTCGATTGAAAGTTGCCAGACCCATCTGGCGTGTCACAACACACCCGGCATTGGTGTAGCTGACAGTCACTATCGATAAAACAGCAATCAGCCTCCTAGGAGGCTGTCCAAGTGAATGCCGCCATCGTGCGGTATTCACTGGTTTTATCAAGCTGTCTCGTTTTTTCGTGCGTCGATAATCGATCTGGCATTGTCCAATGCATTCGATACTTTCTTGTACTCCAACTCAAGCCGCTTGCGCTGGGTTCGCTCTCTTCGCGCCATTTTTTCCGCCTGCTTCTGACTTTCACGCGAATCACGCATTATCTTGATCGCGTCCCGCGCAACCGTTCGGCTTCGATCATGGGCCCGGCGCTCTGAATCTATGGCAGCCTTTTGCGCTATGACCAGTCGGTGTAAACGTCGCTTATCCTTTTTCAGGATGCTGACCAGTTGAGTGACCTCGTGGTGAGTCAGCTCAGACAGGTCGGCGGTGTCAGCATGACTGGTCGCAGTAATGAGGCTGGTGCCCGCTACCGCCAATCGGTCTCGCTGCTCTCGCTCCTGCAGCATCCTCGCATCTTCGTGGGTGTGTATGTCCTCCTCCTCCAGGTCATGCGTTTGCACCACGTTACCCACTTGATCCATCTGGTCCTGGATATCTTCAGGGGTAATGAGCGTCCCATCCAGATCCACTAACTCAGACTCACTGTCGTTCGTTTCGGCTTCTACATCAGCACGACTATCTATCGCCGGATTCTCGACCGTATCCGACACAACATCGGAATCCATTGCAACATCGCTTGTATTGGCCCGATTAACTGATGCGGTTTGCTCAAGTTCGTGACCCGGCACGTCAGCCTCTTCTCGCACAGCTTCTACGCGAGCAACCGGAGGAGTTTCTGTCCTATTGTCTTGCTGGTCTGGCATTGCAGCTGAAAATGCGGTGGAGGACGAATTCCTTACTCTGCGCCGGCTCTTGCGTAGCCCCAGCCAAGTGTGAATCAGAAGAAACGGCAGTAACGATATAACAACGATGCCGCCAACGAGTAATACTGTGCTGATTCCTTCGACAGGCTTAACCTGTGCCACAAGAAACGCCACCGGCACGACAACCAGTGCCCACTTGAAAATAACTCTCCTTCTTACACGGCGACTCTTTGAAAACACAGACACCAGAACAACTCCCTAGGACGACAGCAACGCACACTGAAGAAGTGTATCGCAGAAGAGCAAGCTACAACATGTGCACTATGACCGCGGCGCGTCAATACTCCATCACCTCGCAACGTTATCTATACGAAGAGCTCAAACACTGATTAAAATGCCACGCCCTGTATGTTTTGTAATGACGTAGAAGTTTCCCGTTAACCATTCGTGGATCTATCGGAGGCTAGTTCGTCGAGAGGACTTTCCAGGCGTCATCGGCATCCTGTTTATACGTCTGCCAGTTTCCATCCGTCCAACGATCGCGTCCGCGTGCTGCGTAGA
>ENA-ORXT01001004-ORXT01001004.1-marine-metagenome-genome-assembly--contig:-NODE-1004-length-40256-cov-5.306877_pt1 | contig 40256 bp, 31 predicted proteins | sample MGYA00237868_ERZ511482 | MGnify/ENA metagenome assembly ERZ511482 | reverse complement strand
GGTAGAGACGCCCCAACGGGGCATCCTAACCTAGCCCCGGGCACCGCCCGGGGTACGTGATGCGAAATGACATGAGCCCTGAAGGGGCGGCCTAAGGCTAACTACCCCACCCCCGCAGGTATGGAGCGCCCCTACAGGGCTTGGATTTCTGCTGTCCCTGATTCCTGGGGCGTCGCCCCAGGCTATGATGGGACGCCCCTTTGGGGCTCCGATGGCAGTTGACTAAAAGGTGACTTCAGGTGCTTAACCAAGCGCCATTGTCCCTAGAGGCAATGGCGCTTGGTTTAGGGCCGCCTGATTCGTTCCGGGGAGTTCCCGCCACCGAGAGGAGCATTTCAAGAGACCCCGATGCCCGCGCCTGTCTTAAGGTGCAGCGTGACGTCCCGGCGCGCTGGCGTTGCCAGAGAGGGATGGGCGGGCTTCGCCCGCAACTCGCCGGGGACGTCGAGTTCCACCTTCAAGGCGAAACGCTCGAGCCCGACGAGGAATCCGAGACGAACCTGTCGATACCCCTCGCTAACCAAGCGCCATTGCGGCTAGAGGTCTCAGTGATCGAGGGATCGGGCCACCGCTGATCTTTCGCCGCGAGGGCGCCGCCGTGTTCAGGAGAACTCCTTCGTATCCTCCTCCACGGCTTCGATCAGCTTCTCGTAGACGTCGGGAACGGCACTGGTGACCCGGCTCCAACTGGGGATGAAGGGCTTGGCCATCGGGGCATCGAGGTAAGTCTTGCCCGCGTCGATGATGTTCTGGGCGAACAGCTCTACGGAGGCCTCTTCCTTATGGACGTCGACGCTTAGTCCGTTCATCAACGCATCGTTCTTGAAGCGCTCGACAAAGTCCAGAGCGGTACGGAAGTAGGCCGCCTTCAAGGCTCTGAAGAAGGCCTTGTTCATCACCTCTCCTTCGGTGGCGAGCTTGCGGAAGATGAGCTTGCAGATATCCACCGACATCTTGGACAGGCCCTTGGACTGATCATCACTGGAAACCTCCTGGTGCTTGTGGTCGTAACGGTCTGCGATATCCACCTGGCAGACCTTATTGGCCGAGTAATTGCGGTACATCTCCGAGAGGACTCCCATTTCGAGGCCCCAGTCGCTGGGAAGCCGGATATCGGGAATCACGCCGCGTCGAAACGAGAACTCACCGGCGAGCGGATAGCGAAAATTATCCAGGAAGGACAGATACTCATGGGGTCCGAGGACTTGCTCCAGCGACCGGAGCAGCGGGGTGATCAGGAGACGAGTCACCCGGCCGTTGAGTTTGCCATCGGCAACCCTGGGATAGTAGCCCTTGGCGTACTGGTAGCTGAAGTTCGGATGGGCGGTCGGGTAGATCAGCCTCGCCAGCAGGCTTCTATCGTAGGTGACGATATCACAGTCATGAAGAGCCACTGCCTGGGCCTGATCCTTGGCCAGGGTGTACCCAAGGCAATACCAGACGTTGCGGCCCTTTCCGGGCTCAGCGGGCGCCAGTCCCTGAGCCTGCAGCTCGGCATCGATGGCTCGCAGCCGGGGCCCGTCGTTCCAGAGCACCCGGTGATGCTGCGGCAGGCCGTCGAAAAAGCGAAGCGCATGGCGATATTGTTTCTCATCCGCTTGATCAAGCCCAATGGTGATCTCGCTGAGGTATGGCACCTCCTTCAACTCTTCGACGATGTGAGGCAGCGCCTCGCCCTCGAGTTCCGAGAAGAGCGAGGGTAGAATCAACGCCATCGGACGCTTCCTGGAGAAACCGACCAGTTCCTCTTCCAGTTCTTCAACGGGACGGTCGGTCAGGTTATGGAGAGTGGTGATGCTCCCGGGTTGGTGAAAATCAGACATTAGGTTTTGATGGGGGGTAAAATTCCTTGATCAGTTGGTTCATCACCTCGGCCCAGCCTTCGGGACCATGCTGGCGACTGTGAATCAAGCGCTTGGCGCCGGGAACCTCAAGCGGAGTCCGGCCTGCGGAAGGAATGACCACGGCGATCTCCGCCTGCGCGAGCATGGCGACGTCATTCGGCGAATCGCCCAGGGCCACGATCTGATCCGTCTGGTAGTATTTCCGCAGTCCCGCCAGAGGACGGCCTTTGTCCGTCTGGCCGAGAACGTGCAGAAACCGTCCGCCGCGAAGGGTCTGGAATCCAAGACCCTCCACCTCGGCACAGAAGGCGTCTTCCTTCTCGGGTGAGTCCTGCCACAGCAGCGGTTCACTGTACTCTCTGGACATCGCGAGGTGCGCGGACTCGGCCGAAAGGCCGGTGGCGTCGATGACTCCTTGCAGTCCCAGTTCTTGAAATCCTTGGAAACGATAGTTCTCGCTCATGCGCCCCAGCGCTTCGAGGATCTCGTCCCTGCTTGCGCCGCTAAGCTCGCTGGTGCCGTCAGGGAGATAAGTCGCAGAGCCGTTCTCGACGACAAAAGCGGCGTCGTTGCCAAAGTCTCCGCGCATCGCCAACCACTCCTGACGAGTCTTGCTGGTGTTGGCCACCACGGGCACCCCAAGTTCCGCGAGACGTTTCAAAACAGGCAGCACGGCGGCAAATCCATAGTCATGGTGATCCAGCAAGGTCCCGTCCAAATCCGTGACGACAAGCAGCTGGGGGTCCGGCGAATTCAATCTCGGTGGCACCATGTGTGAGCAATGCTATAGCGCAATTCATGCCAACATTCGCTGAGAGATGTGCCTTCCGAACCTTGCCCCCGGAAAAGGCGGTGTCCTGAAGCTTGGCAGCTTCGGCTCCCAGGGCCCGGCGGTGCGGACCTCCTACACGGTGGAAGGGCCGATTTCGGTGGTCTCGCAGCGCTATTCCTGATGGAGCGGTAGCGATGAGGCCTCGTGCTGTTGACCGGTCTTGGAATCATCGAAAACGCCAAACCAGATCATCAGACCGAGTCCGAGCAGACCTAGCAGATGCACCCCTCCTGTCCATGCCAGCAACTGCGTGGCCTGCTTTCGAGATGGATTGAAGTGCTCGTTGTAGGATATGCTGAAGCCGACTTTCGAAGTCTCCTGCTCCCACTTTTCAGGCGGACAGATTCTCCGGCCGAGAGCAAAGAACTTGAGGATCAGAATCGACAGGGGGCGGCAGAAGATCAACAGGCACAGATTCAAGGCGACGAATGCGATCCACCACCACGCAGCGTCGCTGACCGGGAGCTTGGAGAGGATCATGCTCATGAGACCGACTCTAATACGGACTGCAGAACTCTCTCTATATTCTTGAGGGCAAGGTTTGACACCTCGAACCAAGGCGCAGGCAGGGGCAATAGCGCTTGGGCGCCTGGTTAAAGGCCAGCCTCGTTTGACGTCGGGAGCTCCTGCCACCGATAGGACCCCGATGACCGTGCCTGCCTTAAGGTGGAGCGTGACGTCCCGGCGCGCTGGCGTTGCCAGAGGGCGGGCTTCGCCCGCAACTCGCCGGGACGTCGAGTTCCACCTAAGGCAAAACGCTGAGCCCGACTAGGAATTCGAGACGAAACCTTCCTATGTGGTCAAGGGCCTTGAGATCGCCCGCAGACTGCCCGATGCGACAAACACGGATCGTGAACTCGCCAAGTTCAACCGGATACGGACCATTGCCAATTAGAGTAACTTCGTTCGCAGCTCCCCGAGTGCGAGTCTATTCTAAATGACTGGGCTAGTACTCGCGATCCAGCAGGTAGTCGGCGGCGGCGCGGAGCATGTCGCCGCTGCTGTCGAAGATTTCGAGAGCGCTCTTTGCCTCGGCGGTGAGGCGGGCGGCTTCGGCCCTCGATGCCTCCAAGCCGATGAGGGCGGGATAGGTGGCTTTGCCGGCGGCTTCGTCCTTGCCGGCGGTCTTGCCGAGGGTCTCGGTGCTCTGGGTGGTGTCGAGGATGTCGTCGATCACCTGGAACGCGAGGCCGAGGGCACGACCGAACTGGGAGAGGGCGGCCATCTGCTCTCCGTTGGCGCCAGCGGAAATTCCGCCGAAACGGCAGGAGGTCTCGAGCAGCGCTGCGGTCTTGCGATCGTGGATGCGCCGGAGTTGTTCGGCGTCGATGGGCTTGCCGCCTTCGGCTTCGAGGTCCATGACCTGGCCGGCAATGATCTTGAGGCTGCCGGAGGCGACGGCGAGTTCGCGACAGGCGCTGGAACTGCCGTGCTGATCGTTGCCTTCGAAGGAGGCGGCGAGTTCGAAGGCGAGCGCCTGCAGGGCGTCGCCGGCGAGTACCGCGATGGCGTCGCCGTAGACCTTGTGGCAGGTGGGGTGACCACGACGGAAGTCGTCGTCATCCATGCAGGGCAGGTCGTCGTGGATCAGAGAAAAAGTATGCAGGCACTCGAGCGCGCAGGCGAGTGGCATGGTGGACTCGCCTTCCCCGCCGCAGGCTTCGGCGGCCGCGATGCAGAGCACGGGGCGGAGTCGCTTGCCTCCGGCGAAGGTGCTGTGCCGCATCGCTGCATGGAGCGTGGCGGGTTCGGTTTCGGCCGCAGGCAGATAACCCTCGAGGGCGGCATTGATCCGCTCCCGCTGGGTGTCGACGTAGGATTGAAGCCCGAGAGGGGGCGACTCTGGTGAGGTGGACATGGACGGCTAGACGAGGAGTTCGGCGATCTGGACGGCGTTGAGGGCGGCACCCTTGCGCACCTGATCCCCCACGACCCAGAAGGATAATGCGTTCTCAAGAGCAAGGTCGAGCCGTATTCTCCCTACGAGACAATCATCGCCTCCGGTTGCATCCAACGGGGTCGGGTAGAGACCGGTTTCGGGATCATCGACGACCTGAACGCCTTCTGCGGCGGCGATGACTTGCCTCGCGCGGGCGACGTCGACGGGCCGCTCGAAGGTGGCGGTGATGGCAACCGAATGGGCGCGATACACGGGAACGCGGACGCAGGTGATGGAGGCGTTGAGTGTGGGGTGAGAGAGAATCTTGCGGCTCTCGTTGAGGAGCTTCATCTCTTCCTTGGTGTAGCCGTTCGGCTGGAAGACGTCGACCTGGGGAATGACGTTGAAGGCGATCTGGTGAGGGTACACCGACTTCTCCACCTCGGTGGCTCCGCCGGAGAGCGCGGCGACTTGCCGGTCGAGTTCGGCAATTCCTTCGGCTCCGCTGCCGGAGACGGCCTGGTAGCTGGAGGCGATGACAGCTTTGACTCCGAACTCGCGGTGAAGCGGCTCGAGTGCCATCAGTGAGACGATGGTGGTGCAGTTAGGGTTGGCGATGATGCCCCGGGGTCGGTCGGCAGCTGCGGCGGCGTTGATCTCGGGGACGACGAGGGGGACGTCGTCGTCCATGCGGAAGGCGGAGGAGTTGTCGATGACTACGGCTCCGGCGGCGGCGGCGGCAGGGGCGAGATCGAGAGAGACGGCCCCGCTGGCGCTGAACAGGGCGATGTCGACACCCTCGAAGGAGTCGGGTCCGAGTTCTCGGATGACGTGTTCCGTGCTTTGAAACTGGATCTTCTTTCCAGCGGAGCGGGCGGAGGCGAGGGGGACGAGTTCGGAGACAGGGAAGTTCCGCTCCTCGAGACATTGAAGGATCTCGGTTCCGACGGCGCCGGTGACTCCGGCGATGGCGATGCGCTTGCTCATGTTGTGAAAGGGGACGGCGAGGGACTGCGAATGAGCAGGTCCTCCCTTGAAAGGAGGCTGAGTCTAGCGCTTGATGGACCCCGTGCAACGGAACCCTTGTCAGATCGTCGTGTCGGTGCCGGATCAGGAACTTCGCCTCTTTGAGGAGGGGCGTCTGCTGCGCAGCTATGACGTCTCCACGGCGGAACGGGGCACTGGTTCGGAGGAAGGCAGCTATCGGACGCCGCTGGGGCGGTTTACCATCCGCGAGATGATCGGGGGGGACACGGAGCGCGGGACGGTCTTCAAGAGTCGCCTGCCGGTGGGGATCTGGTCATCGGACGAAAAGGTCGAGGACGATCTCGTCGTCTCGCGCATTCTCTGGCTGGACGGCATCGACGACGACAACCGGAACACCTACGATCGGTACATCTACATTCATGGGACCAATCACGAACGTCGGATCGGGGAAGCCTTGAGTCACGGCTGCGTGCGCATGATGAATGCCGACGTCATTGATCTCTTTGATCGGGTGGAGGTCGGGACACCGGTCGAGATCGTGGGAGAACGGCCGGTTTGAGGGGCCCGCGATTTCACTGGAAATGCAGGCACTTCGATTGTTAAGTTTCCCTTACAATCCAACCGACGCCATCATGAAGACCATCCTTGCCACCACTCTCGCTCTCACTTCCTTCCTTCTCGCTTCCTGCGCTCCGATGCAGCAGGGCACGGGGTACAGTCAGCCCGGTTATGGGCAGCCGGGCTACGGCCAACCCGGATACGGGCAGCCGGGCTATAGCCAGTCCGGTCAGGGCGGCTACACAACCGGCGGCAGCTACTACCCGAGCGGCAAATAATCCTCGACTCATTCCGTGAAGGGACGGTCTCGGAGCGCTCCGGGACCGTTTCTTTTTGTCATGGACCAGCATTCACCAGCCGCTCTGTCTTCGCCCACGTCCGAGCCGTGGATTGTCCGTGTCCCGAAGATCTTCGAGGGGATCGCGCTGCCTGTCATCGACGGGATGGGAGCGACGTGCGGCAGGCAGATTGGCCACGACTACTACCTGATCAAGACAGAGGCGCCGGAACAGCTTCGGGAATCGAAGCTGGCAAAGTTCCTGCGATGGAAACTGCCGCTCAATCACGCCTGGCCCTGCAACCCCACGAAGACGGATGGATTCGTGGAGAAAGCCGCTCAGGGGCTATTGCGAAAATTCGGGGAACGCAAGCCTCAGGGTCTGTTCATCGGGCAGCTCAACCCGGGATCACCCGACCGCTACTTCAAGCAGCTCGCCACGAACCTTCGGGGACGAACGCTCCAGCTCTTTCACGACCTGCGCGTCGCCACCGTGGAGGACCAGCGTCCCGAGGAGGAGACGCTGTTCTGTCATCTGGGGCGAGAGGGTCTCTACGCGGGCATGTCGACGCCACGGGATGCGAACGGATTCTATCCCGGCGGCAGCATGTACGTCGCGCAGAATGATGATGACGTCATCAGCCGGGCAGGGGCGAAAATTGCCGAAGCTCTTCATTACCTTCCTCTGCATCGATCCGCGCTTCGGAAGGAAGCCCACTGGCTCGAGTTGGGGGCGTGTCCGGGGGGGATGACGTCGGAGCTGCTCGCGAGGGGGTACCGGGTGACGGCGATCGACCGCGCTCCGCTCGATCCGCGGTTGATGCGGAGCAAGGGTCTCGCCTTTCTCAAGGAAGACGTTGGCAGGTACCGCCCCGGACCGGACGATTCGTTCGATGCGATTCTCTGCGATCTGAATGGTCCGCCGGAGGAGTCGATCGGACACGTCATCCGTCTTTCCCGTTCGCTTCGCAAAGGTGGGCTCGCGATCTTCACGCTGAAGGTTCCCAAAATCGAATCGACGGACGAGCCCTGCGCCCTCTTCGATGCGATCTGCGGCAAAGCCCGAGCCTCGGGACTCGACTTGATCACCGCGACCCATCTCACTTACAATCGACACGAGTTCACGCTCTTCTTCGAGCGTGCCCCGGCTTGAAAGTAACCAAATGGATTCGCTAAAATTCGCCTGCCCTGCGCGTATATTGGCAACCGTGACTGTTTGTCCGCCGAAGGCTCGACTTGCCGCCACCATTCTTCTCGCCGTCGGAACGCCCTCATGGGTGTTCGCAGCCGAGGTGGATTTCAACCGCGAAGTCCGTCCCATCCTTTCCAACCACTGCATCGCCTGTCATGGACCCGACGAGGAAGAGCGCAAGGCGAACGTCCGCTTTGACACCCGTGAAGGGGCGCTCGAAGCCCTGGTACCGGGGGACCCGGGCAAGAGCGAGCTGTTCCACCGCGTCACGACCGACGACGAGGGAGACTTGATGCCGCCGCCCGAGAAGGGCAAGAGACTCTCCAAGAAAGAGGTCGCCACGCTCGAAAAGTGGATCCAGCAAGGCGCGCAGTTTGAGCGACACTGGTCCTACGCGAAGCCGACACGGCCCGAGGTGCCGAGATCAGCGACCTCGGCCTGGGGGCACAACGAGATCGATGCCTTCGTACTCGCGCAGCTTGAGGAGAAGGGCGTGGAGCCTTCGCCCGAGGCGGACCGATGGGCGCTGGCCCGGCGTGTGTCGATCGACCTGACGGGACTGCCCCCGACCTTTGAAGAGTCCAAGGCTTTCGTCGAGGACCCCTCTCCTCAGGCCTACGAGCATTTCGTCGACGCTCTGCTTGCCAAGCCTGCCTACGGCGAACGCTGGGCACGGGTCTGGCTTGACCTGGCGCGGTATGCGGACTCGGCAGGTTACGCGGACGACCCGCCGCGAACGATCTGGGCGTACCGCGACTACGTCATCCAGTCGCTCAACGAGAACAAGCCCTTCGACCAGTTCACCGTCGAGCAGATTGCCGGGGATCTCCTTCCCGAACCCGTCGAAGAGCAGCTCGTGGCCACGGCCTTTCACCGCAACACGCTGACCAACAGCGAGGGTGGCACCGACGACGAGGAGTTCCGCAGCGCCGCTGTCGTGGACCGGGTCAACACGACCCTGCAGACTTGGATGGGCACGACCATGGCCTGCGCACAGTGTCATACCCACAAGTACGACCCCATCACCCATCACGAGTACTTCGGGGTCTACGCGATCTTCAACCAGAGCGAGGACAGCGACAAGAAGGACGAGCGTCCTACCCTGCCGATTCTCACGGACGAGGACCGCGCCGAACGAGCGGACCTGGAGAAGACGATCGCCGAGATCGAGACGGCACTGGCCGCGCCCTCCCCGCAGACTCTTCAGGGGCTGAAGAACTGGGAGAGAAAAACGAGGCAGCGACTGGCGGGAGCCGATCCTTGGACGGTCCTCGAACCCGTTACGATGAAGGCCAGCTCCGGAGCGTCGATCCAAGCCCAGCCCGACGATTCTCTCGTCATCAGCGGAAAGGAAGCGGAGACCGAACGCTACGTTCTCGAGACCAGGAGCACGGTGAAGCTGATCACTGCGGTTCGCCTGGAGACGCTAGCCGGGGAAAACGGCACCGGCCCCGGTCGAAAGGGTAACTTTGTCCTGAGCGAGATTCGAGTCGCTTCGGGCGCCCCAAGTTCGCCCAAGCGAGGCCGCTATGTCCGGTTGGAGCTGCCCGGAAAGGGAAAGTTTCTCCACGTGGCGGAAGTCGAGGCCTTTGATGAATCCGGTGCCAACGTGGCCATGAAGGGCAAGGCCACCCAGTCGACCACCGGTTTTGGCGGGGAAGCCGGGTTCGCCAACGACGGCCTCAAGGACAAGCAGTTCTCCCACACCGCCGCCGGCGACGAGAAGGCGTTCTGGGAAGTCGATCTGCTCGCCGGTCACGACCTCGACAAGCTGGTGATCTGGAATCGTGCCGATGGAAACGTCGCGGGGCGCCTTGATGGGGTGACGGTTTCCCTTCTCGCGGAAGACCGGTCCGTCGTCTGGTCTCAGACCATCGCCAAGACCAGCGCCAAAGACAACTCACTGAACCTGAGGGGCCGGACGGCAGGTCGCTTCACCGGGGCGTCATCAACTTATGACCAGAAGAAATTCGAGGTGGGCAAGGCGATCGACGGAGATGTCCAAGGCGGATTTGGGTGGGCTGTTGGCGGGGCGCACGATCAGAGCCATGCCGCCGTTTTCGAGCTCGCCGAGCCCATCCCGGGAGACCAGCTTCAATGGGTCCTTCACCAGAACTATCAGAACCACGCCCTTCGGCAGTTCCGGATCTCGGTGACCGGTGATCAGGGCGATCATTCCGTGCTGCCCTACTCCATCGCCGCGATCCTCGAAGTCGACGCGGACACCCGCACGGAGCAGCAGCAGGCAGCCCTCCTGGCGCACTATCTGCCTCAGGACCCCACCACGAGGGCCGCCCGGAAGAGGCTGGCCATTCTTCAGAAGAAACTCGCGAACTTGAAGCCGACCACCACCGTCCCCGTCCTGCGGGAACTCCCGCCTGAGAGTCACCGGAAGACCCACGTACATGTCCGTGGCAGCCACCTCATGCTCGGTGATGAAGTGAAGGCGAGCCTTCCCAAAGCGTGGAATCCTTCGCCAAGCGAAACGCCGAACCGACTGGACCTCGCCCACTGGCTCATGGATCCGGAAAATCCTCTCACGGCCCGGGTCGCCGTGAATCGCCATTGGGAGCAGCTCTTCGGCATCGGGCTCGTCGCCACCAGCGAGGAGTTCGGATCACAGGGTGAGATGCCGAGCCACCCTGAACTGCTCGACTGGCTCGCCGTCGAGTTCATGGAGAGTGGATGGGATCTAAAGCATCTGCTCCGCCTCCTTGTCACCTCGGCGACCTACCGTCAGGTCTCAAAAATCGAGACCTGGCAAGCCGAGGAGGACCCCTACAACCGGCTCCTCGCGCGCGGCCCTCGCGTACGGCTCTCGGCCGAGATGATCCGTGATCAGGTACTCTTTTCGTCCGGTCTTCTCAGCCCCAAGATGTTCGGGCCACCTGCCCGCCCGCCGCGTCCGAAACTGGGTCTCAAGGCAGCCTTTGGCGGCACCACCGACTGGGAGGACAGCACGGGCGAGGACCGTTGGCGGCGCGGGGTCTACACCGAATGGCGCCGCTCCATGCCCTACCCCTCGATGGCCGCCTTCGATGCACCGAACCGCGAGGTCTGCACCGTGAAGCGCTCCTCCACGAACACGCCCCTTCAGGCCCTCGTCACCCTCAACGATCCGGTGTTCTTCGAGACGGCACAGGCACTGGGCCGCAGGGCCGTCATGGAGATGCCGGACGCGGATGCCCCGCAGATCGCCGCCCGCATGATCGAGCACGCCCTCGTCCGGCCGGCTCGGCCCGGAGAGGCGAAGCGTCTGGCTCAACTCCACGCCGACGCCCTCGCAAAGCTGGCCGGCGAACCCGACAATGAGCAGGCAGCTCTCAGCCTCGCTACCGATCCGCTCGGTCCCCTGCCTGAAGACATGGACCTCCACGAGATGGCCGCATGGTCGATCGTCGCCAACATCATTCTCAACCTCGACGAAATCTTCCAGAAACGATGAAGCGCTCTCTGCAGCAGACGACTCGACGCAACTTTCTCGGCAACGCCGGGCTTAGCCTCGGCAGCATTGCCCTCGGCTCTCTCAGTGGCACCCATGCCGCAACCGCAGCTCCCGTCCTCAACCCGCTGGCGCCACGACCGCCTCACTTCAATCCCAAGGTCAAGCGGGTCGTCTACATCCACCTCGCCGGCTCCCCTCCCAATCTGGACCTCTTCGACTACAAGCCCGAGCTCAACAGGCGCGACGGTCAGGATTGTCCGGACGAGTTTCTCAAGGGCAAGAAGTTCGCCTTCACCAGCGGGGTCCCCAAGCTGATGGGCTCGCCCAGAAAATTTTCCCAGCATGGCGAGTCAGGGCTCTGGCTTTCCGATGCCGTGCCCAACCTCACCCGAGTCGCCGACGACCTCTGCGTGGTGCGTTCCACCTTCACCGACCAGTTCAACCACGCCCCCGCCCAACTCCTGCTGCTCACCGGCTCACCCCGTCAGGGTCGCCCGTCAATGGGCTCCTGGGTCACCTACGGTCTCGGATCCGAAAATTCGGACCTGCCCGGTTTTGTCGTGCTCATCTCGGGAGGAACGCAGCCGAGCGCCGGCAAGAACGCCTGGGGAAGCGGCTTCCTCCCTTCCGTGTACCAGGGTGTCCAGTGCCGCTCCAAGGGTGATCCCGTTCTCTACGTCTCCAACCCGAAAGGCATGACTCGTGACATGCGGCGTCTCGGGTTGGATGCGCTGCGAGATCTCAACGAGACCCAAGGCGGCCAGATGGGGAGTCCCGAGACGCACACGCGGATTTCTCAGTATGAACTGGCCTATCGGATGCAGGTTTCCGTTCCGGGAGTGATGGACATTTCGGCCGAGGACCCCAGGACCATGGAGGCCTATGGCGCCAAGCCCGGCGAGACCAGCCTCGCCAACAACTGCCTGCTCGCCCGACGTCTGCTCGAGCAGGGCACTCGCTTCGTGCAACTGTTCGACTGGGGCTGGGACTTCCACGGCACCAGCGAACACACCGCCCTTGAAACCGGGCTGACGACGAAAGGCGCATCCATGGACAAGCCCTTCACAGCTCTGCTGGAGGACCTCAAGGATCGCGGCCTCTACGAGGATACGCTCGTGATCCTCGGCGGTGAATTCGGGCGCACTCCTTTCCGCGAGGGTCGCACCGCAAAGACCAAGAATCTCGGCCGCGACCACTATCCCGACTGCTACACCACCATCCTCGCCGGTGGCGCGGTGAAAAACGGATATGCTCACGGCGCAACGGACGAACTCGGCTTCGGCGTCGCGCGAGACGGCGTCCACGTGCATGACCTGCAGGCGACCATCCTCCACACTCTGGGGCTCGACCACGAAAGACTGGTTCACCGCTTTCAAGGACGCGACTTCCGTCTCACCGACGTCCACGGGCATGTCGTGCGCGACCTGCTTTCCTAGCTAGGAGCCTGCTGGTTGATTCCGCTCCTGCCTGCGGACATTCCGTGCAGACACATCATGGTAGGCAATGGCGCACTTAGTGACCAGGAAGTTGATCCTTTGCCGCATTGGCCCTAGCCCTTGAGTTCAGAGGAGGTTCCGCGTGGCGGCACCCACTCATTTTACAATCTGCTAGCAGACCGCCTCGTGCCTGAGCTCGACTTCCTACCTGTCCTCGGGGCGATCGCGCCCGTCTTTGTCATCCTCGCCTTCGGGCTTGGGGCGCGATGGAGCAGGCTTCTGCCGGCCGCCTGCGAAGACGCCATCCTCAAGGTCGTCCTCAACGTCCTCTATCCCTGCCTCGTCTTCGACAAGATTCTTGGCAACGATCAGCTGCGCGATCCTGTGCCTCTTCTCTGGGCGGCCGGAGCCGGATTCCTCCTCGTCACGACTCTCATGCTCGTGGGGCGCGCCCTTGCCGGACCGATGGCAGGAATCAAAGCCCCGGAAGGCCGAGGCACTTTCGCGATGGCGTCGGGGATTCAAAATTACGGCTTCTTCGCCATCCCCGTACTTCTCAGCGTCTATCCCGAGGACCGAGCCGCGCACGGCCTGCTGTTTGTACACAGCATCGGAGTGGAAGTCGCCATGTGGACGGTTGGCATGACCCTTTTGCGGGGCGCTGGAGGAGGGTCCTTCCGCTCAGCCTTGAACGTGCCACTGTTCGCAATCGCGGCCGCGCTCATTCTCAACGCGTTCGGATTTCGCTTTCCCAGCCCCGTGACCAACGCTCTTCACCAACTTGGCACTGGCTGTGTGCCGATTGGGATCTTCACCATTGGCTTCACCACGGCCGGGCTGCTCCGGGGCTGGCGACCGAGGGTCCGGGTGTGCGCGACTGGCGTCCTCGTTCGACTTTTGATCGCCCCTTCGCTCTTCCTGGGAGGGCTCGCTCTTCTTCCCTTCCCCGAACCGGTTCGGCACCTGCTCATCATCCAGGCAGCCATGCCAGCCGCGATCATGCCCATCGTGCTGGCCCGAGCCTACGGAGGCAGGCCGGGAATCGCCATTGAAGTCGCGGCGGCGACCTCCGTTCTCTCGATTTTCACGATCCCGCTTGTGATCGCGTTGGCGAAGACTCTCCTAGAGGGCGGGTAATGGCAAAAAGTAGCCGCGCTCGGAAGGGACTGTTGCAGAAGTGCATAGGCTATGGCCATTCAAAAAGAAGAGCGCGGCTTTCAGGTCCAGAGTCCCAATTTCTCACGATTCGGTTACAAAAAAGACGGTGATTTTAGAAGAATCCGAGGAGGAACCTCCGTGAGGTTCTGCAAGCTGTCTCTGACGCAGGCGGCGACACTGCCAGCGAACGTATCAAGTCCAACAGCATCCTAGGCTAATAAATAACGTCGATTCCGTTTGCCATGATGAGGTTAGTAGCCAGACTGATCAAACCCATCAGGGTTCGCCCCACCATGAGCATCAGACTTAACACTACTGTACTCCTTGCGAGTTCAATTTTTTCAATTGGAAATCTAGCGGCCGCCCCGCCCAATGTTTCCATCTCCGGCGCAGAAGTCAGTTCAGATTACTTAAATGACCCGAGCGCAAATAGCTACCTGAATCTCTTTGACGGAGATGCCACAACCTGTCTGGCTCTCGAGTTGGACTCAGTGTACACGACTCTCGAGCTTACCTTTGACGACCCCATGAATCAGGTTTTTGGCTTCTGCCTGACTCATATTGACTCCCTGGACCCCTTCCTCCTCGCTGCTCAGCCCACCTCGATCAGTTTTCAGGCCTTCAACTCGGCGATGGATCCAATCGGCTCGAGCGATAACATGCAAGTGCAATGGAACGACAGCCTGCAAATGCACATTGGACTGAACGGGGCTTACGAGTTCGGAACCGAATCCTATGACGACGTCGCGATGCTACGCTTGAATATAGCGGGGCCAGGAGGAACGGACCGTAGTCTCGCGGTTGCGGGCGTCGACATGATTTCAGCCGCCCCAGAGCCCTCGAGCGCCATGCTTGGTGCGCTGGCTCTTTCCTTGATCGGCGTGCGTCGCCGACGCGCGCGCTAGAGCCGACTTGGAAGCTGGAAGCTGGATACGAACCATCCTACTTTTGCTGGGTCGCATATCTTTCCTTGGCCAACGCTTGGCTTTGGTCTGAGAGCTTAGCGAAGGGTACTTTCACGACCTTCCCGCTCTCGAGTAGAAGATCGACGTTGCCCGACTCCACGGAACGGAAGGCCGCCTTCAGTTCACGGCCATCTGCGCTGGTCCAGAGTTCGTACTGCCTGGTCTCCATGATTTCGGCGGGTACAGCTTTCCCATCGGCGCCTGCAACCTCAGGGGCACCCCGTGTTGCCAGACTGGCACCCTGCTCGATCCAGTCGCGGATCTTCGCGATCTCGCGCGCGGAAAGCGGGTCTCCCTTTCCCGAAGGCGGCATGGCATCCGGGTGATCCTCGTTGAGGAGCACCAGCCGAAGCAGGTCACTCTCCCCGGGACTTCCCGGAACAATGATCTCCTGGTCACCGATGAACCGCTTCACCTCGACGGGGAAGTCGAGGGCGACCCCACCCTTCTCCTTGCCCTCCTCGACGCTGTGACATTGAAAACAATTCTTCTTGAAGATGGGGAGAATGTCCTTCTTGAAATCCATGGCATCGGCCAGGGAGGCTGAACCCGGCGTTAGGACCAGTCCGGCGGCAAGGAGGGAAGGGAGCGCGTTCACGGGCGAATCAACACCGCTCCACCGGAAAAGTCACGCCCCTTGACGAACGCCTCTTCGCGTCTTCCTTTCGCGCATGGATTTGACTCGAACAGCCTTCGGCGCCTGGGGCGGCGGACGTTTCATGCACTACGGGGAAGCCCTCTCCGAAGACCGACTCGTCGAAGTCATCCGTCACTCGCACGAACAAGGGATCCGCACCTTCGTGACCGCCGACGTCTACGGCGCCGGCCGAGCCGACGAGATCATGGGCGAGGCGCTCTCCGTATTCCCGCGAGACAGCTACTGCCTGGTCGGGGCGATCGGCCACGACTTCGTCAAGGGCGTGCGCGCCGGATCGAAAGGCTACCCGCGTTTTACCGATCCCGAACTCCACAGCGAAGCCGAGTATCTCGATTACATGACCAAGGCGACGAGCGACTCGGCCAAGCGTTGCGGAGTCGATGCCTTCGACCTGCTGATGCTCCACAACCCCGACCATCGGGGCTACACTTCAGAGACGGTGTGGAACGGCATGGCCTCGCTGAAGGAGGCCGGCCTCGCCGAAAGAATCGGGATTGCCCCCGGACCGGCCAACGGGTTCAGCGTCGACATGATCGACTGCTTCAAGAACTATGGCGAACTCATCGACTGGGCGATGGTGATCCTCAACCCGATGGAGCCCTGGCCGGGACGCCTCGTTCTCGGCCCCGCCGAGCAAGCCGGCATCAAGGTGCTCACCCGTGTGGTCGACTACGGCGGACTCTTTCATGGCGACGTTCTCCCCGGGCACGTCTTCAAGGACGGAGATCACCGCAACTACCGCCCCGAAGGTTGGGTCGACACTGCCTACGAGAAGATCGGGCCGATGAAGGAGATGGCCGAGGCTTCGGGTCTGACCTTGTTGCAGTTCGCCTGCCAGTGGAACCTCGCTCAGCCCGCCGTGGAATGTGTCGTCCCCACGCTGATCCAGGAGAACGGCGAGACCGCCCGTCCCATCGAGGACAAGATCAAGGAACTCGCGACCCTACCCGAGGAAATCAAGATCGCCGCAGAGCATCTTGCTCGTGCCGAGGAGATCGGCGACAACGAGGGGTGCATGGTGCTCAAGGGTGCCAGCAGCCGCCACGAGGGCAATGATCCGCTTCCCGATCAATGGGCCATGCGTCCCGAACTTCTCGCCATTGCGGAGTCGCACGGCATCAACCCTTCCTGGTAAACTCTGTCTGATGTCCCGTCTCCTCTTCGTCCTCCTCGCCCTGGCGACGCTCTCCGGCGTCGGCTGCGGCACTGTTTCGAAGATGCGGGAGCGCTACGAGGCTCCGACAACCGCTCTGGCAGGTGCCGTCATCCGTGGTGTGCAGCTGATGGAGAGTGAGGTTCAGTTTTACGTCCGATACGAAAACGAGAACGACAAGCCGCTCGTCATCGAGGGCGCGGTGCACAAGATCTACGTCAACGGCAAGTACGTCGGCAAGGCCATGGGCAACCGACCCGTTGCACTGCCCGCCTTCGGCTATGCCTCTCAGGACGCCATCGCCCACCTCAGCAATCTTAAGCTGGCGACCCAGCTCAGTGACGTCTTTGCTCGCGGTGGATATGCCTATGAGATCCGCAGTACCATGCACGCCACCACGGCGGGCGGACATTCGCGGAGGTTCACCAATACGGGGACCGGCACCGTCGAGTTCATGAACGCGCCTCAGAGCGCGCCCACACCCGCCAGCGCTCCTGCGGGGACGCGGATGGTACCCGCGATCGCGATACCTCGGTAGACCTGGCCGAGCATCTGCCCGGCGGCACAAAAGACAGGGTCCTCGCCCTCGATCGAGAGACCGGTGAAATCCTGTGGCCGGCCAAGCTTGCAGGCTCGGGCTTCGTCAACGTCCTTGAAGATGGTGACGAACTCTACGCGGCGTCCAAGGCTGAGATCTGGTAGATCGAACCTCTCACGGAGTGATCCTATGGTACGACGGGATGCCCGGAATGGGCTACGGGCATTTCGCCTTCGGCAGGTCGGATCATCCTGGCGCGTTGGTGGCTCAGCAAAAAGCCGACGCCGCCAATAGCTCATCCACCTCCGGCGCAGAATCGGCAGACCGCCTTTTGCCACCGGGGTCGGCGCAGGGCGCCGACATCGGCCCGACGGTGCGGGCCTCCTACAAGCTGAGCGTATATCCGAGTTGTCCGCAAAGCAGCGCCGTCCACTTCATCACGCAGAGAGGATCTGCTATCTCTAGCCAAAGATCTCGAGGATGGGCTGCCCCTTGTCGGTGATCGTGAAGGGACGCTTGCTCGGGGAGAAGATGATCTGATCAAGAGGCATGCCGAGGGCGTAGGCGATCGTCGCGTTGAAATCGGGGATCGAGGTCTTCTTCGACGCGACCTCGGCTCCGTTCTCATCGGTGGACCCGACGACGGTGCCTCCCTGCACGCCTCCTCCCGCCATCAGGCAAGTGAACGCACTGGGATAGTGATCGCGACCGTCGTTGACGTTGATCTTGGGCGTGCGCCCGAACTCGGTGGCCACGACGACGAGGGTTTCGTCGAGGAGACCTCGACTCTCGAGATCCGCGATCAGGGTCGCCAGGCCGCGGTCAAGGGTCTCCGCCCTCACCGGGACGTTATTGAAGTTGTCGACATGGGTGTCCCAGCCCCCGAGGCTGACCTCGACAAAGCGCACGCTATGTTCGACAAGGCGACGGGCCAGCAGACAGCCCTGCCCGAACTTGTCGCGACCATAGCTGTCACGGGTGGCCCGAGACTCCTTGGTCAGATCAAAAGCGGCCAGATCGCGGCTCTCCATCAGCTTCACGGCTTCGTCGTAGAGGTCGGCATAGGCGCGGGTGTTTTTGGTGGAAACCTTTTCGTGGAACTTGGCGTCGAGTTCCTGGGCGAGGGAGAGTCGGCGGTCGAAGCGGTTCTCGCTGAGGCCCGGGCGTCGCTTGCTGTTCTGGAGTCCGGTCTCGGGGTCACCTACCATCAGCGGAGCGTATTTGGCCTCGAAGAAACCGGAGCCGGGATGGTTGCTGGCGCCGCCGATCACGACCGAACCCGGAATGGTGGGGTTGTCGCGGCCCTGCATGCGGAGCAGCCAGGCACCCATCGCGGGATGCTTGATCGTCCCGCGCATGCCGTAGCTGGTGTGCATGAAGTAGTTGCCCTGCTGGTGCGCTCCCTGCGTGGAGTTCATCGACCGGACCAGTGCGATGCGGTCCATGAGCGCTGCCGTGCGCGGAAGAGAATCACTCACAAAGACATCGTCGGCTTTGGTCGGAATGGCGGTCGTGGATCCGTTGAACTCCGACTTTGGTTTCGGGTCCCAGGTATCGAGGTGGCTCATTCCACCGGCCATGTAGAGGTAGATGACGTTCTTCGCGGTCGGCACCTGTTTGAGAGTCGAGGCGCCCTCGAAGGCAGCGCCCGCTTTCGAGGTGAAGACGGAAGGGAGCAGACCAACCCCAAGGGTGGTCTGAGCAATGCGCGCCAGAGTGGTGCGGCGGGTGAGCGTGGTATCAGAACTCATGTCGTGAATGGGTTGGGGGGTGTTTTGGCTACTGGACGAACAGGAACTGCTGGGTGTTGAGCAGGGAGGAGAGGACGTCCTTGATGGCTTCCTGACCGCCTTTCTCGATGATCGGGACGAGCAGGTCATACTCGTCATCGGTGGGGTATCGCGAGAGGACGGAGAGATAGATGGCTTCCACCTTCGCGCGCGATCCCTCCGCCGTCCGAATGCCGCGGAAGAGTACCGAGTAAGGCGAGGTGACGCCTTCGGCGAGCCGACCGTTGAGCAGTTGGAGCGCCTGCGGCAGGCTGGCTTCGTCACTGGCGTTCTCGATGAGGTCGCGGTCGGACTGTCCGAATTCGCGGAGGAAGTGAGACGGCGGTGCGGGCTGGGCGAGATTGGCGGCGCGCTGGGCGATGCTGTCCATCCGCCTGTTGAACGACATGTAAGCCTCGATGCTCTTGCGGTCCTTGGCCCCGGCGGCGCGGGCTTCGGCGACTCGCTCCTGCATCTGGCGGGCGCGGGCGGCCTTCAGCTCGGCGATGGGGGTGTCGGCGGGAAGTCCCAGCGAGCGGGCGTAGGCCTCGGTTTTTGCCTGCTGAGGGCTCATGCCTCCACCTGCCATCGAGTTTTGGCCTTCCATGGACATCATGCTGCTCATGCCTGCGACAGGGATGTTTCCTCCGCCGGTCCGCATGGCCGAGGCCATCTGCGCGAGATCGACGCCTTTGGGCAGCTCACCGGCAGCGGCGAGCTTCTCGAGACCGGGTGTGTAGACGTATTTCGCAGCGAGTCGGCGGGCCTCGTTTCGTGTGTTTCCAGCCTCCTTCATGAGCTTCGCGGCCAGAGCGGTGTCCCCGGCTTCTCTGGCCTCGACGATCTTTTTCTGAAACTCGGCGCCGGAAGAGCGTCCGGAAGACATTTCCGCGACGACCTTGCCAACGCCTTCGATGAATTCTTCCGGCTCGAGGGCGCGAAGTGCCTTGGCGACCAGCTCCGACTTGCCCATGTTGTAGTTGCCGCCGCGCAGCTGGGTACGCGGATTGGTGGGCAGAGCGTCGGGATCGGGTCGCACGAAAGTGATGAACGAGTCCCAGATCTGCTCGGCCGTCATCCTGCGGAGGACAGGGCCTTGGAAGTGGAAAGGGAGCCCGGGGACGATCTCTCCGACGAAGGCCTCGCGCTGGTACGCCTTGGTGTTGAAGAGAATGCGCTCGAAGGCTCGAAGATCGTAATCGACGTCGCGCATGGTCTTCTCCAGCAGAGCCATGAGCGCGGGATTGCTGGCGGTGGTGTGCTCGGTGATCTCATCGAGAGGTTCGATCAGAGCCAGCCCGAAGACCTGCTTCCACATGCGGTTGGCGATGACCGTGGTGAAGCGTGGGTTGTCCTTCGAGGTGAGCCACTTGGCGTAGGCAGGCAGCGGTTTCGAGCGATCCACTTCCGCTTCGAGACCAAAGAGTGTGGCCGGTTCCACGCCTGACCCAGGCTTGGCGTCCTCGTACTGGTAGTCATGAGGAAGCACCAGGCGGCGGGGATTGTGCTCGACGTTGGTGTAGCGCAGGGGGCGCATGATTTCGGTGATGGCAGAACGATACTGCTGGCTCTTGAGACTGGTTCGCCTGCTGGAGCCCATCATTCCTTTCATGGCCGCGCGATACTCGGCGTTGTTGATGACCTGGTTGTTGGCGGAGCGAACCCCGAAACTGAAGGCGGCCATTTCGTAGAACTCCTTTTGGGTCCACTTGTCGAAGGGATGATCGTGGCACTGGGCGCACTCGAGACGGGTGCCGAGGAAGATCTGGACGGTCGTCGCCATGTTGTCGAGGGGCATGCCCCGATCGCGCATGTAGTAGCCAATGGCGCCATTGTCCCAAACATCGCCTTCCGCAGTGACGAGGTCGCGCACAAAGGCGTCGTAGGGACGATTCTCGCGTAGAAACTCCTTTACGAACTCCGTGTAGGCCGGGGCCGCCATCTGGTTGTTGTTCGTGTACTGATTGATTCGAAGGACGTCGGCCCAGTGGTTGAAGGCGTGGTTCACATGGCCCTCGGAGTCGAGCAACTGGTCGATGAGTCGGCTCCGCTTGTCGGCGGAGTTGTCCTCGAGAAAGCTGCGGGCTTCCTGCTCGGTCGGAATCCTTCCGACGATGTCGAGATAAAGACGGCGCAGAAGCGTCTCGTCGCTGGCGGGTTGATTGAGTTCGATCCCGTTCTTGAGGCAGTCTTTTTCAATCAGCGCATCGATCTGGGCAGTCACCGTCTCGGGTGACTCGGTCTTGGCCGAGGGAGTCGCCGCCGCAAAGGGAGCCACGGCGGTTAGAAGAAGGAGGGAAAGGGTCTTCATGGTCTGGTGATAGAACGCCAGACCGTAGTCAAAAGTTACGGGATTCAGATACTTTTTTGGGCTTCGCCAGCCTCGACCGAGGGACGCTTTTTCCTCCCGTTCAGCAGCCAGCCGATCGGGGTGGTGCGGATCACCAATCGATCGATGAGAAGCAGCGGAGCGACGATGCCGACAGTGAGGATGAGAACCTTGAGAAGCGAAGGCAGATCCCAGTCCCGGACGACTCTCTGGCCGATCACGACCAGAGGCAGGTGAGCGAAATAGAGCCAGTAGGATGCGTCGGAAATGGATCGGATGACGCGGTTTTCCGAGGTGATGAAGCGGCGGAAAATCCCAAAAAGCGAAAGGATCATCAGCCAAGTGAAGGCCGCGAGAGCAACCTCGGCCAAGGGGCCGCCCGCCTGCTTGTAGTGATAGGCGACGGGCAGGCAGGCGAACAGGGCGAGAGGCAGGGTGATGCCCCACTCTCTGCCAAGGCGCCCCTCTTCATCCGCTGCTTGGAAATACAGGGCACCGAAGCCAAAGAAAACGGCGTAGTACGCGATCACCCGGCCAAACGGAAGAATCGACATCGAGGTGTCGGGCCCGAAATCGGTCTGCATCAGAGACTGGGGCCAGACCGTGAGAGGCAGTAGCCAGACCAAGGCAAGCGGCGTGACCATGGCAAGCTTCGGAATCGACAATCTCGGGATCACAGAAACGATCCCGGCAAGAAGACAGAAGGCAGGCACAAACAGGCAGAGAAACCAGAGGAACCAGAGATGATGAAAGCGGTCCTTCTGGGCAAACGCGAGGAGGTCCGCCATCACCGCCTGTATCCCGCCCTGAGCGCGAAGAAGCGAACTCACTTTCTTCCGTCCACGCTCCGTCTCGTCCCAGTCGAAAGGAAGGTCGATCAAGTTGGCGATGCCGCGGGTGAGAGGTTCGTCGGCGAGCAGGGCATCACGGGCTCGAATGCCTTTCTTGTCGCTCGCCTCGGGGTCGGCCCCGAATGCGAGGAGTAGCTCTGCGACATCCGCCCGGCCGAGAAATGCGGCAGCTGTCAATGCAGTGCTTCCGTCGCGATTGCGGCCATCCACCTCCGCGCCTGCCTCGAGCAGCAGTCCAGCGACCTTAGGCTGATCGTGCAGAGCTGCCAGAGTCAGGGGCGTGATTCCCATGGTGAGATCCTTCGCGTTCGGATCGACGCCCGCCTCGAGGGCCTTGATCACTCCCGCTTCGTCACCCGCACGGATGGCTTTTCGGAAATCCAGTTTTCCGCCGCTCATGGCATTCGCCAATGCGCTGAACACCCCGGGCTTTTTCGGTAGATCGGTTTCGGGTTCCGTTTCGGCAGCGGAATCCGCTTTCTGTTTCTGCCTCTGCTCGAGAAAAGTGCCCTTGGTGAAGGCCCATTCGAAGGCTCGCTCGTTCAGAGGAATGATCGTGACGAGCCCGATCAGCAGAGGCAGGAAAATGCGCTTGAAGCGGTGCCAGAGGAGCGCCAGAGCGCCGCGCTTCACCCACAGCATCGCGGTAAAGAATCCGCTGACCACGAAGAACAGCGGCATCCGAAAGGCGTGGGAAGCATCCGTGAAAATGCGCCATCCCTCGCTTCGCTGACTATCTCTGAAAAACCATCCCACCGGCTCGCCGAAGGCAAGCGCGACGTGAAACACGATCCCGAGCAGCATCGCAAAAGCGCGCAGAGCATCGAGATCGTGGCGGCGGTTCATCCTTCAACAACGGAGAAGATCGTCCGCGACGTCAAGATTCTGCCCCCACCAACCGCTACTCAGAGCGCGGAATCGTGGAGTGGCTCACGTGGAGGAGAGAAAATGCAACTCGCCCCCCTTCGGTCGTCGGGCCCTCGTCATCCTGAACGTAGGCACCGGCCTTGAAATAAAACTTCTGCTGAGCCCACTCCGGGTCCTTTTCGTAGACGTTCACGGTTTGGACGATGTCATTGACGGCGATACTGAGGATTCCGTCGCGCAGCTCGATGCGGTAGTCGAAGTCGTTGTCGAGTCCCACGTCTGGGAAAGTCAGCTTGAGGTCCCTGCCCTTGCTTGGGCTCTCCTTCACCAGCGCCTCCACCCTCCCCTTGAAAAACTGAAGCTTGATCAGAGGCCGAGCCTTGCCCGTCGAACTGTGGATCTGTCCGATGATCACCTTTTGCGAACTGGGAACCGCAGCAACCCGACAGCGCGCTTTCAGGACATGGGTTCCGGGCGCGGCCCAGCACTGGTTGTCGTCCTGCGGATCAATCACCTCGCGTAACTCGGTACGGCTATAATCGCTGCCCTCGGTGGTGGCCCCAGCGACCGGACACCAGAAGACCATCCTGCCTTCCGAGCCGCTGCGGAAGAATTCGGCGTGAGCATACCCATCGGCGAGTTGGGGCGCTTGAACTTCAGTTGCATGACCCTCGAGCTTACCGGCGTCATTCACTGGAAGCGTGAGCTTCCAATGGCGGAGGTCGAAATTCTCGGAGGGAGGTTTTGGATCGTCCGCGAGAACAAGCGGGCAAGAGCAGAGGGCGAGGAAGAGGAGAATGAGGCGGACGTTCATGGCGACAGGAGGACGGCTCAAAGAAACGCAAGAACCGCGGCTACGGTCAAGAGACTCATCAGCGTGGTGTAGAAAACCGCCGAGGTCGCATAGCGAGCGTCGCCGCCGAGTTCGTGAGCCAGCATCGCTATGTTGATCGCCGTGGGTGCGGCGGCGGCTACCGTCACCACCGAACGCACCAGCGGATCCGCGCCGAGCAGGGTGGCGAGCCCATAGGCAACGCAGGGCCCGAGCGCCAGACGGATGCCGCAGCCGAGAAGCAGGTCGCCGTCGAGGCGCGGCACCTTGGTCTGACTGAGCTGCACGCCAAGCGTCAGGAGGGCGAGCGGCACCAGCGCCACCGACATCAATTCGAGAGGCTTCCACAACGGATCAAAATCATCGACAGGCCACCCGAGCCAGCGCACCAGAAAGGCCAGCACGAGAGCGTAGACCGAGGGCTGTCGAAGGAGACCACCGAGCGCCGATCCCCCACCCTCGCCCCTCGCAAGCAGCAGACCGATCGTGAACACCGAGAGGTTCATGGTCATCAGCACGAAGACCTGGATCGCCTGGCCCGCCTCGCCGAAGGCGAAGGTGATGACCGGGATGCCGAAGTTCCCGCAGTTGTAGAACATCGTAGCCAGTCGAAGCGAGCGGATGCTTTCAAGATCGAGGCCGGCCAAGCGGCCCAGAACGGAGGCCACCACGAACATCGACCCGATCACCAGCAAGGTGAGCCCGACGGGCTGCAGCGCTTTCACGCCGATCTCTGCAGTGACCACCTTCACGAAGATGAAGGCGGGCACGAGGCAGTAGAGATTCAGCCGGACGAGCGTGCGGAGATCGAGCTTGAGGATCCGGTCCAATCCCCATCCGAGGCCCACGACCACGAACACGGGCAGCAGGACATTGAGAAGAATCACGGTGATGGGCACAGCGTCATTCAACATGGTGGGGGGCGAGGAATCCAGCCACCTCTTCCCGCGCTTCCCAATCGCTGTGGATCATGCCAGATTCCCTGCGCGCGATGGCTCTTCTCAACCCCCTCTACCTCTTAGGACTTCTCGCGGTCGCCGTGCCGGTCTACCTGCACCTGAGAAAGCGCCCGCCTTTGGAAGAGCAGGCTTTCCCCTCTCTCGCGTTTCTGGAGCCGAGCCCCGAGAAGAAAACGCGTCGGCGCAATCTCGACGAGCTCATGCTTCTCCTGCTGCGATGCGCCATGCTGGCACTGCTCGCCCTGCTCTTTGCCCGGCCCTTCTTCCGCAACGACGACCTGCTCATTGGCGACGACGCCAGCAAGCGCATGCTCATTCTCGTCGACGCCAGCGCCTCGATGAAGCGAGGCCAACTCTGGGATCGTGCGGTCGAGGAGACGCTCGACCGCGTGGGCTCCGCCAAAGACGGCGATGAGGTCGCGATCTCGCTCTTCTCGGACCGGACCCGCGCGCTCCTCGACTTCAACGGCTGGCGCTCGACCCCTCCCGATGGCCGCAAGGCCCTCGCCCGGCAGCTCCTCGATGATGCCGAGCCGAACTGGAGCGCCACCGAGATGGGGCGCGCCTTGATGGAGGCAGCCGAGCGCATTCAGGAAGTCGATGAGAGCGAGGTCGAGAACGGCAATCCTCCGCCCGAACGCCCGGGTCAGCTCGAGGTTCACCTCATCGGTGATCTGCAGTCCGGCGGCGGCGCCCAGATCCTTCAGTCTTTCAGTTGGCCCGAGGAGGTCAAACTCATCGTCGAGGAACTCGAACCCGTCGAACCCGGCAACGCCTCCCTTCATCTCGTCGGCACGGCCGGACATCCCGGCACGCCCGATCCTGTTCGCGTGCGGATTGCCAACGACCGCCTCTCACCACCACTCGATCTCTCGGTGAAACGCGAGGACACGGGGACCGTGGTCAAGACCGTCCACCTGAAACCCGGAGCCAGCCGCGTCATCGCCCTGCCCGACCTCGTCACCGGCAGCGGTTCGCTGCTTCTCACCGGCGATGCCCACGACTTCGACAACCGCGTCTTCTATGCTCTGCCCGAACCTCGCGCGCTGCGGATCGTGGTGCTCGGCGACGACCGCCGCGACGACCCGAACTCGCCGCTCTTCTATCTTGAACGCGCATTCCCCGACGCGGGACTTCTCCGGCCGGAACTGTACCAGTGGAACACCGGACCCGTGCCCATCGAACCCGATCTCATCGTCGTGCTCGGCGCCGTTCCCGCAGCTCTCGTGCCCGCCCTCAAGGAGCAGGTCGAGATCATGGGCCATCGCGCCCTCTGCGTCCTGACCCCCGAGAACGAGGGTGGCGACCCGTCCTACCTGCCGGCCCTCGGCGCAGGTGAGGTGGTCGGAGAAGGGACCGTCGACCGCTACGCCCTCCTGCAGGACATCGACTTCGACTCGCTCCTGCTGCAGCCCTTCGCCGATGCTCGGACCCGGGACTTCACCCGAATCCGCTTCTGGAAGCACCGCCAGTGGCGAGCCCCCGAATCCGCCCGTATCCTTGCACGCTTCGACAACGGGGCCCCCGCCTGGGCGAGCCTGGAGCTCGGGGCCGGGCGAATCTACCTGTTCACCGCAGGCTGGCAGCCGGGCGACAGCCAGCTGGCTCTTTCGACCAAGTTCGTGCCTCTCCTCCACAGTCTCGTTCGGGAAGCCGGCACCGCCCGGGAGGAATCCTCCCGCCGGCTGGTAGGCGACGCCCTCGACCTCGGAGACGCCGTCGCCGTGACCGGGCCCGACGGCACGACGATCTCCCGCGAGGACTTCACCACGCCCGACCACCCGGGACTCTACCTCCTCGAGTCGGAATCAGGAACGACGACCTCGCTGGCCATCCACCTCAATCCCCGCGAAAGTGAGACCGCTCCCCTCGGCACCGCCGCCCTCACCGCACTCGGCACGCCCGCTGAAGGAACGGAGGCCCTCGCCGTGAGTGCTGACCGCGCTTCCACGCCCGAGCAGAGGTCCGCACACCGCGACGCGGAGTTCGAGGGTCGGCAGAAGATCTGGCGCTGGCTGCTGTTCGCCGTGCTGCTGTTTTTCCTCGCCGAAAGCTGGCGGGCGGGCCGCCGTCCCACGCAGGAGGCCGAGGCCACAAGTCCTACCTAGGGACTCCGACAGATTTCTCCCGTAACTTCCCTTCTTCTCCCCCGTTTCCTTGATGATGAATCCTTTCCTCCTCGCCCGGCTCAAACCCGCCGTCGAGGCGCGGCGCGCTCTCGAACGCAGCAAGCTTCTCGGGCGCTACTGGATCATCGCCGCCCTCGTTTTCCTCGCAGTGGTGGTGATTGGGGTCGCCACCCACTCGTGGTCTCTCGGCCTCACTCTTCTGCTCCTCATCGGCATCGTCGTGGGATCCTTCCTGGTCTGCTCCTTTGCCAACCGCCGTGTTCCCGGCCCGGAAGAGATCGCCCGTGACATCGAGCGCGAGAACCCGCAGCTCAACGCTCTTCTCCTCACCGCCAAAGACCAGCAGCCCGGTCCCGACGGCACCCTCACCTATCTCCAGGAAAAAGTTCTCACCGACGCCCTCCAGCAATCCTCCGGCGGGAACTGGGCCGAAACCTACTCCGGCGAGCCCTTCCGCAAGGCCAAGGTCCTCCATGGTGTCGCTCTTCTAGCCGCCCTCGCGCTTTTCCTCGGCGCACTCTTTCCCTCGCTCCACACCAAGCGCCTCGACGAGATGGCGGCGATGGCCGAGAGCGCTCCGAAGCCTGAAGTGCCCGGTCTGACCGAGGAAGAGAACGCCTTTATCGACGGCGACGTCGCCGTGGTGCCCGGGGACGTCGAGGTCGAAAAAGGCAGCCGCCTGGTCATCGAAGCCACCTTCGCCGCCGACCTGCCCGTGGAAGCCGAACTCATCCTCATCCACGACGGCCAGCCCGAACAGCGGATGCCGATGAAACAAAGCCTCGGTGATCCGATGTTCGGCATCGTCGTTTCTCGAATCGAGGAACCGTTCCGCTACCAGATCGCCTACCGCGACCAGACCACCCGCGAGTTCACGGTCGGCGTCTACGTTCTCCCGGAGATGGAACGCACCGACGCCACCGTCACTCCGCCCGAGTACACCAAGCAGGATCCCAAGGAGCACAAGGACGTCCGCAAGGTCAGTGCCGTCGAGGGGTCGCGCATCCAGTTCGATCTTCAGTTCAACAAGCCTCTCGTCGAAGCCCGACTCGTCGACCCCGAAGGCGAGCGCGACCCCCTCGCCGTGACCCTCGACCCCGCCGACCCCGCTCGGGGAAGCGTCGATTTTCTTCCTGAGGACAGCGGCAAATGGCGGCTCGAACTGGTCGATCCCGAGGGCCGCGAACCCGCGCGTTCCCAGACCCTGGCCGTGACCATCAAGAAGAACCTCCCCCCCGACATCAAGCTGGCCTTTCCCGGCAACGACAAGGCCGTCAGCCCTCTCGAGGAGATGGCCGTCGAAGCCCGGATCTGGGACGACTTCGAAGTCGTCGGCTATGGCGCGACCTACACCTTCGCGGGTGAAGAGCACGAACTCGAATTGACCGCCCTGACTCCATCAGCCACGACCGACGAGAAAAAGAAGAAGCATGAGTCCACCCACAAGGCGCTGTTCGATCTGGAAGCGCTCGACGCCGAGACCGGGCAGCTCCTTTCCTACCACCTCTGGGCCGAGGACGTCGGTCCCGACGGCGAGCGACGCCGCGTCCTCAGCGACATGTTTTTCGCCAGCGTGCGACACTTCGAGGAGATCATGCGGGAAGGGGCCGGGCCACCTCCGGGCGAAGGCGAGGTCGAAGAAACCGCCGAGCTGCTCGAGCAGCAGAAAGAGATCATCATCGCCACCTGGAACCTCTCCCGCAAATCTCGGGCCACCGATGAAAAGGAAGTCTCCGCCGCACTCAGCGAAGATATCCTCGTCGTGAAACAGAGCCAGCAGGAGTGCATCGAACTGGTGAATGGGGCCATCGCGAAGGTCGAAGACGCCGAGCTCAAGGAGCACCTGCAGAGCTCCATCGAATACATGGAGTACGCCATCAGGATTTTGGGCGAAGCAAGCGAGACCGCTCCGGCGAAGGAGCGGTTGGTCGGCGCCGTTGCCGAGGAGCAGACCGCCTACGAGTTCCTGCTCAAGGCGCAGGGACGCGAGTTCGAGGTCTCCCGGCAGCAGAAATCGGCAGGCAAAGGCGCCGGCCAGCCTAACGAAAACTCGCTCATGGAACTCGAGTTCAAGGAAGAGGAGGACCGCTACGAAGAAGAGAAGACGCCCGCCGAGCCCGATGCGCAGCAGGCGGAAAACCTGCAGGTGCTCAACCGACTCAAGGAACTCGCCCGTCGGGAGGACATGCTCGCCGAGAAGATCCAGGAACTCCAGCTCGCCCTCGAGGAAGCCAAGACCCAGGAAGAGAAGGATCAGATCGAGGAGGAACTCAAGCGGCTGCAGGAGCAGCAGGAAGAACTGCTTCGAGACCTCGATGAGCTGGTCGAGCGGATGGACTCCGAAGAGAACCGGGCCGACATGGCCGAAGAGCGCGAGCAGCTTGAGAAGACTCGTGATGCCGTGCAGGAAGCCACCGAGCAGCTCAAGAACGGCGAGACCGATCAGGCCGCCAACTCGGCCCGCAAGGCCGCCGAAGAACTGGAGGAACTCCGTGACGAGTTTCAGGAAAAGGCCGCCGGACAGTTCGCCCGGAAAATGGAGGAGATGCGCGAGCGCGCGAAGGAACTGAAGGAGCGACAGGCCGAGATCGAGCAGGCCGCCCAGCAGCTCGCCAGCGAGGAGGGCGGAGACGAGAGCGACGACCCTTTCGGCGATCCCAATGACCCGTCGAACAAGTCCGCCACCCGGGAACTTCAGGAGAAGCTGGCCGAGCAGGGCGATGCCGTTTCCGAGCTGCTCGATGAGATGCGCGACGTCTCCGAGGAATCCGAGCTCGCCGAACCCATTCTCTCGGACAAGCTCTACGAGGGTGTCCGCGAAGCCAAGGCTCAGCAGCTTGAGAAGCTCCTTGAGGTCACCCGCCGATCCGCACCTTTCGTGGAGCCCGAAGAGCTTGAATCTCCGATCGCCAAGGCCGGCGAAAGCATCGAAGACCTCACCGACGCCGTCGAGGCCGCCGCCTCCAGCATCCTCGGCGATGAGGAAGAGGCGCTCAAGTACGCACGCTCTCAGCTCGACAAGCTCATCGACGATCTCAAGGAAGGCATTCCCGAAGAAGCACTACAGCGCGAGTTCGAGCAGCCCGGCCAGCCGGGTGGTCCGCAGGAGGAAACCGAACCAACCAGCACCGAGCGCGGACTCGACGGTGAGCCGATGGATACGTCCAGCGAGCGCAAAGCGGGGGATTCACCCGCAGGTCAGGAACCCGGCGAGGGTCAGAAAGGGCCGGAGGGTCAGACGCCCGGCGAGCAGCAGGGCGAAGAGCCGCAACCCGGCGAGGGAGAAAGCCCGGGTCAGGAACCCGGTGAAAACCCCGAAGGCGCCGAGGGCACCGAGGGTAAAGAGGGCCAGGGCAAGCAGGGTGAAGAAGGTCAGGGCGAAGAAGGCGAGAAGGGTCAAGGCACAACCCCTTCCGAAGAGGGCGAGGGACAGGGCCAGGAACCCGGCACACAGCCCGGTCAGGGAGCCCCCAAACCAGAAGGCGCGGAACAAGGCCAGCCCGGCGGCGAAGGTCAGCAACCTGGTCAAGGCGAACAGACCGGTGAAGGGGAGCAACCTGGACAAGGCCAGCAGCCCGGCCAGGAACCAGGTCCCGGACAGGGTCAGGAACCCAGCGAAGGCGAGCAGCCCGGTCAGGGACAGCAGCCAGGAGGACCCGAAGGAGTACAGCCCGGCGAGCAGGGTGAGGACGGAAAGGGCAAAGGAAAAGGAAAAGCAAAAGGCCAGGGCCCCGGCGAGGGCGAGCCCTCCGCAGGACAGCGGCAGGGTCAGTCGCCGCCCAGCCCGAGCCGTTCCAGCGGCGGAGGCGGATCGACCGGCGGATCCCTGAACGCCGACAACACTGGCACCGAAGGCGAGGACCAACCGCGCCCCTTCTTCCTCGACGACCCGAATCTGCAGCGCTCCGGAGAAGGCACTCTCTACGGCGAAAGCGAAGGTTACGTTCAGTGGAGCGACAGCCTGCGAAACGTCGAGGAGAGCCTGCAGGACCAGGAGCTTCGGAGCGAGGCCGCCCGCATCCTCGACAAGGCTCGCGAGATCCGCTCCGACTACCGCCGCAACGATGCTTCCCCACAGTGGGCCGTTGTTCTCACCGACGTCCTCGGCCCCCTCACCAGTCTACGCCACGAAGTGTCCGAGGAACTCGCTCGCAGGAGCGGCGAGGATCCACTGGCTCCCATCGACAAGGAGTCAGTACCCGAAGGCTACGAGGATCTCGTCCGAAAGTACTACGAGTCTCTCGGAGAAGGCCGCCGCAAGTCGCCCGCCGAGTAGGCCGCCGAGCGCATCCGAGGATTTCTTTTTCTTGGCCTGCGCCGCCCTTTCAACGAGCATCCGCCGGGATCGAAAGAACCGATCCCTCCCGCATCCAGCGCATGACCGAAACCCCGAGCCAACTCGTTCTTCAAGCCCGGGAATGGCTGTGGCCGGCGGTGATCGTTCTCCTCCTCGGAGCCTTTCTCTCCTGGCGGGCCGGCCATCGTCTCCCCGCCACCTGGCGGGGCGCTTCGGTCGCCCTGCGGGTCCTCGGCTTTGCCCTCCTCCTGCTCTGCCTCCTCGAACCCGTCTGGAGTCGTCAACAGCCGAAGGCCGGAGCCAATTTTCTCGCGGTGCTGGCCGACAACAGCGCGGGTCTCTCCATCGAGGACGCCGACCGCAAGGACTCGCGCCTCGCCCAGGCCCGCGCGCTTCTCGGAGCCGACGAAGCGTTGGGTGAGGAGCCCGCCTGGCTCCGCGAGGTGGGCGAGGAATTCCGACTCCGGCGGTACCTGTTCGGCGCCGGTCTTTCCGGCGTCCGCGACTTTACGGAACTCGACGCTTCGGAACCCGCCTCCGCGATCGGTTCAGCCCTCGAGCGCCTCTCCGAACAGTTCGATGAGCGCCCCCTCGCCGGGGTGCTCCTGGTGACCGATGGCAACAGCACCGACGCCCTTCCCTCCCCCGAAGAACTCCGGCGCCTCCCGCCGGTCTACCCCGTCGTACTCGGCGGAGCGGGACCCGGGAAGGATCGCGCCCTCGGTGAGATCCGAGTCGAGCAGACCGTTTTCGAGGATGCTCCGGTAACCATCGAGGCCCAGGTCCGCGGCTTTGGTGTCGAAGGCCAACCCACCGTCGTCGCCCTGTTCGCACCCGACGGAACTGAACTGGAACGCCGCACGGTTTCGCTTCGCGAGGGTGGTGCCTCCGACAAGATCCGGTTCCGCCTCAAACCCGACGCCGCCGGCATTCAGAGCTACGAGCTCCGCATCCTCGGAGACGATCCGGATGAAGCCACCCTTGAGAACAACGTCCGCTCCGTCATCGTCGACCGCGGCCGGGGACCCTACCGGATCCTTTACGTCGGCGGACGCCCCAACTGGGAATACAAGTTCCTCCGGCGAGCCGCCGAGAGCGACCCCGAACTCGATCTCGCCGCCCTGCTTCGGATCGCGCTTCAGGAGCCGAAGTTCCAGTGGACCGGCCGCTCAGCCGGCAGTGCCGCGAATCCACTGTTCCAGGGTTTTGGCGGAGCCGAGAGCGAGGAGCAGCGCTACGACAAGCCGGTACTGACCCGTCTGCAGATCGACGACCCGACTGAGCTCGCCGGCGGCTTTCCCAAGCTCGCCGAAGATCTTTTTGCTCCCTACCAGGCAATCATCATCGATGACCTCGAGGCCTCCTTTTTCACCCGGGATCAGCTCGTACTGATTCGCGACTTCGTCTCCCGCCGCGGAGGCGGATTCCTCATGCTCGGCGGCGCTGACTCCCTCGCCAGCGGCGAATACGCCAACACCCCCGTCGGCGACCTGCTGCCCATCTTCGCAAAGCGAGGCGTGGAGGAACCGGGGGCTCTTCGCTACGCCCTTAGTCGCGAGGGATGGCTTGAAACCTGGGTCCGCCTCCGCGACACCGAAATCGAAGAACGCGACCGCCTCGCCGGGATGCCCGCCTTTCGGGTCCGCAACCTCTCCCGCTCCCTCAAGCCGGGCGGCAGCGTGCTGGCCACCACCACCGGCCACGACGGCAAGGCGGTCCCCGCTCTCGTGGTCCAGCGCTTCGGAAGCGGCCGCTCCGGCGCGCTGCTGATCGGTGATCTCTGGCGCTGGGGGATGAAGAACGCGGCTGCCCACGAGGACATGGACAAGGCCTGGCGGCAGATCCTGCGATGGCTCGTCGCCGAGACTCCGCGCCGCCTCGTCATCGAACCCGTCACCCCCACCCTCGGCGCGCCGATCTCTCTCCGAGCCCGGGTCGCCAACCGGAGCTTCCAGCCTGATCTCGAGGCGCGTGTCAGCCTTGAGATCTACGACGCCGGCGCCGGCGCCGACGCTGCCCCGCTTGCCACGACCATCGCCGGTCCCAGTCTGGAAGAGCCCGGTCTCTACGAAGCGGAATTCCACCCCGACAAGACCTCGGGCAGCTACCGGGTGGTCGCCAAAGCCATCGACGGAGAAGGCAAGGAAGTCCCCACCCGGGAAGCCGGTGGCTGGACCTTCCACCCGGCGGCCGAGGAGTTCCGCGATCTGGTGCCCAACCGCGATCTGCTCGCCTCGCTCGCTTCCGCCACCGGAGGTAAGGTGCTCCTCCCCAGCGATCTCGCCTCGCTCAAGGAACAGCTCGGCGCACTCGATGCCCCCGTCACTGAAACCGTGACCAGCCCGCTCTGGCACACGCCGTGGATCTTTCTCATCGCCGTCCTCTGTCTCCTCGCCGAGTGGTGGCTCCGCCGCATGAAAGGGATGCCATGATCTTCACCCCCCGACGACTCATTACGATCCTCGCCCTCGCCGCCGTTGGATGCCTGCCGCTGAGCGGACAGGACGCACCCGAGCCGGAAATGGAAACGGAAGCCGCAGTTTCCGCACCGGTACCGAAGCGTGTCTTCATCGCAGCCCTCAGCCCCGTCGGTGACCCCGAGTACCACGACGACTGGAAAGCCACGGCCGACGCCGTTCGTGAGGTGGGCGAGCTGGACAAAGGACTTACGGTGCATCTGTTCGGGGCCGAGGACGGCTTTCCCGGCACCACCCGGGAGGAGCTCCTCGGAGCCCTCGCCGAGGTAACCCCTGAGGACGAACTGTGGCTCTTTCTTTCCGGTCACGGCACCTGGGACGGTCGCCTCGCCCGCTTTAATCTGCAGGGAACCGACGTCAGCGATCTCGAACTCACCGGGCTGCTCAAGGACCGGACCGGCCCCACCGTGGTCGTGGTCGCCACGGCAGGCAGCGCACCCTTCATTCGATCGCTCTCCGGCCCCGGCCGCGTCGTCGTCGCCGCCACCAAGAGCGGCGACGAGATCAATTACGTCCGCTTCGGGAAGTTCTTTGCCCAGGCACTGGCCGACACCGAGGCCGATCTCGACGAGGACGGCCAGACGTCGCTGCTCGAGGCCTCTCTCATGGCCTCGATCAAGGTCGCCGAGTTCTACGACGTCGAGGGACGGCTCGCGACCGAACACGCGATGCTCGACGACAACGGCGACCGGCTCGCCACCCGCACCGACTGGTTTCGCGGAGTCCGGGCGATCCGTGCACCCCGCGACAAGGTCGAGGCCGACGGGGTCCGTGCCCACCAGCTGCACCTCGTGCCGAGCGAGCTCGAGCGACAGTTCACCCTCGAGGAACGCGCCCGTCGCGATGTCCTGGAGCAGAAGATCTTTGTCCTTCGCGATCAGAAGGGCGAGATGGAAGCTGCAAGATACTACGGCAGCTTGGAGCCCCTCCTGCTTGAGATCGGAAAACTGTACGCCGCCGCCGAACTCCGTCTCGCCGAAACGAATGCCGAAAACCGATAGAGCCCGCCGCCTTGCTCCGTTCCAACTGACCACATGACCACACGATACCTCGCTCTCGTTTTCGCCGCCTTGGGTGCCATCAGTGCCTTCGCCCAGCAGGAGGCACGGCCGATCTTCAACGGCACCGACCTCAGTGGCTGGGTCGCCCCCGAAAACAACGCCGAAACCAAGTGGTGGACCGTCTCCGACCAGACGCTCCGCTGCCAGAGCGGCCCCGGGAAGAAGGGCTCAATTCTTTTTACCGAACAGAAGTACAAGGACTTCGAACTCACCCTCGATTTCCGCATGGGTGAAGGCACGGTCGATTCCGGCGTCATGCTCCGCGGGAGCCACGACCAGATCCAGATTGGCATTTCAGGTTCGCTCAAGCGGGACATGACCTGCTCGCCCTACATCCCCAAGAAGGGCTACCCCGTCGAGGCCGAGGGCATCGAGGAGCTTCTCAAGCCGGCGGACTGGAACACGCTGAAAGTCCGCGCTGTTGGCGGCGAGTACGTCGTCTGGCTCAACGGCAAGAAGGTCATGACCTACGCATCCAAAACCGCCGAAGAGGAAGGCCCTATCGGCCTCCAGCTGCACGGCGGCAAGGACATGGCGATCGACTTCCGAAACCTGCTGGCCAAGCCGCTCTAGCAGCCCACATTCACCTTTCCACGACATGAAGACGCTTCACACACTCCTCGCTACCTTGTTGCTGCTTGCCCTCCCCTCTTCTGGCTCTGCTCAGGAAAAGGAAATCAACGCCCTCGAGATCGCCGGCCTTAAATTTGCATGGGACTCGACTTGGAAAGCCAAAGCCGCTCCGAGCATGATGAGCGCCCTCAACCTGATGACCGTCGCCGAGGAACAGAAGGAGGTGCTCGAGGCCAAGTTCTACTACTTCAAGGGCGGCGGCGGTGGCGTCGATGCCAACGTCGCGCGCTGGGCCGGCATGTTCGAGGGCACGCCCGAGAAGCACGAAGAGACGCTCGCCGACGGCAAGGTCACTCTCTACACCTTCAAGGGGACCTTCATGGTCGGTGCCCGCGGCACTGCCAAGGTGGCCACCCCCGACTACGGCATGCTCGTCGCCATCGTCAAAGGCGACAACGGCCCCGTCTTCGTCAGGATCGACGGACCCGTGATGCGTCTCGACGCCCTTCGCGACAGCTTTAAGAAGATCGTCACCAACCCCTTCAACCAGTAGCACTCGGATACACCCTCTCCGATGCAGGAGTGCCGCCCTTAGATTCTAGGAACGTCACTCGGAGTCGACTCATTCCAGTTCCAGCCTGACGTTGACGAGTTCAAAGGCGACCCAGGGCGCATCGCCTTTCCCAGCAAAATCCGCACTCAGCTCGACACGCTGTTCGCCCCGCCTCAGATTCACGGGAATCTCAAAGGACTTCACCTCCTCATCGGGACCCGCAAAGGTCAAAGAGTGATCCTCCCCTCCCGTGGCGACCTTCAGGGTCCCACGGCCGAACGATCGAACCGACATCCGAAGAGTGCCTTGAACCGGCTCTCCCCGCGCGTTGTGAAGAGAGAGCGAGGCCTGATTCGAGTTGGATCGGGCGACCCGCTCGAAGATCGTCTCTTGGTCCCGGTGCCCTGCCCGCATCGTGCTCTCCATAAAGTGCTCGCCGTAGCTGATCTCCACGCCTCGGCTGACCCTTGGGATCGGAGTCGGCGAAAACGGTGTGGATAAAACGATCGAGGGGAGATGAAGCGGCTGATCGGACTCGATCGTTAGCAGCGAGACGCCCCCGCGCGCACCGTCGTCGCTGACGTCGAACTGAAAATACCCATTCTCGACTGCGACGCGCAGGCCGCCGACCGATATCCAGGTCCCTTGGGCCGGACCGGAAATCCGAAAGGCCCGGTGGGCGGAAAACCGAAACAGGCTGAGCCGGGCAGCCCAGTCAGGCGTCTGAGAATCAACCGATGCCAGAAACGCGTGCTGTTCATCCTGCTGCGCGTCTTCCACCCAGAGGAACCGAAATGGCTTTCGATCTGAATCCGCCAGGGAAGCCGACCACTGCTCGGGAGTTCGAGTCAGCTCCCACGGCTTCCCGGAGAGAGCCGCATAGTATTCGCTCCAGTAGTTGGAGATATCGTAGAAGTCCCGTTCCTGACGAGTTCGTCCCCGTGAAAGTTCGGGAGCGTGGATCGTCGCCTTTTCTGGCAGCGAGGCGAAGGCCGGATGTCCGACCAATACCTTGGCAGCTGTCCAGCGAGCTGCCGTTCTCGCCTCGATCCGGTTGGTGTGCGCGTTCCAGAAATCAGCCAGCAGAGAGCTGGCGAGAGCGAGGACCCCAGTGAGAGTGAAAAAAGCCACTCGCAGAATTCGGAGACGCGCGTTCCGCAGCAGAGCGCACCCCGCCGCCAGTCCCGCCATGATCAGGAGAACCCATCCGAAGTGACTGAAATTGGAGGTGTTGTGCGCGAGTCGTCCCTGAGACTCGACGAAGATCTGATGGATCGCTGAAACCGACGACGTCATGGCCGGCGCGAGGGCAAAGTAGCCGCCTGCCAGCAGCATCGGCACGAGGCTCCGAAACGAGTTCACCGAGGCCGCTGCCATACAGAGCACGAGGCCTGCCGCCACGGCGAGTCCCTTGACCAGAGCCGTCGAATTCAACGTCCGAATCCAGTTGGCCGAGCTGGTCGCAAACGCGTCCTTGCCACCGTGAGCCTGAAACAGGATCTCCTGGTTGTAAGGGCTGCGATGATTGAGCGCATGATATCCGGGCACGCCTCCCAAGGCGTATTGCCAGCCGGTTTTTGCCAGCACCACCGGTGAAGTGCTCCCCATTTTGGTCCAGTCGTCGGGCATTTCCTCGGGGGCCTTTTTGATCAGGAAAAAGGTCGCCGTGAAAGTGATGGCCACTGCTGCGAAGACCCCGGCCGGGAGCAAAAAGGACCTCACCTTCTCCCGAAACGGACGGGGACCGGAGCCTTCCAGAGGTTGAAGCCAGGCCAGACCAAGCAGTAGCGCGGGGAGTGTGATGAAGGCCTCGTAGAGAAGGAGTGAACCGAGGTACAAAAGCACGGAGAAGACCAGATCCCGCGTGCGCCGCACCCGCCCGTAGGAAATGGCACAACAGCATGCCAGAAAGGCGAGCGAGAGGGCCAGGGGAAACACCACGCAGAAGGCGTTGATGATGTCGAAATCGGTCTGGTTCTGGATCGATCCAACCGCCAGAAGCGTGGCCCCAGCTCCTAGGATCGGACTTCGCACCAGTTTGCCTACGAGCAGGCCGAAGGAGCAGAAGGCCAGGCTCAGAAACCCAAGCTTGATGGCGGCGTACGCCCAGGAGGTGCCCGCAAGAGACGGCAGCATTTCGAGCGGCCAGAAGAAAAGGCTCTGGATCCTGCGGTCGTGCGAAAACGAGTCGAGACCGATCTCGAGGAGAGAGCGATCCCGATTCGCATAGAGCTCGGGGAGCATGTTGTCGAGGATCGTGAACGAGGCGCCCGTCCATGGGCCCATCGCCAGAATCGCGACCAGGATCAGAAGAAAGAGAACGCCGGCAAGAGGCGAGACTCGGTTCATCGGTCGCGGTGGTTGGTGTCGGGTGCGGGCATCGCTCCACTCCTAGGGTTGCTGAACGGTGACCGCAACGCGGGGGTGGCCTCGTGAATCTGCGCAGCCTTCCCCTGGCTGACCAAACTCGCAAAGCTTCTGGAAAGAAGGAGCAGAGGAACCGAAGACCGGAGGTAAGGAAGCTTCACGGCAATCGACTCAGCACGCCCAGTGAACGACCAACCATAGACTTCACCCCCGCTCTCGCCCGTCCCTCTTCATCTTTACAGCGCCCATTGTTCTCGAAAAGATCGCCTCGGATTCCTCCAAGCATCAGCCCACACTGAAACTCATGTCGTCTCTGCCTCAACTTCTCCCCCTGGATCAGCACAACCTAAAGCTCCAGTCCAATGTCCACCCGACCGACTGGGAGAACCCCACGCCGGACGGCACATACAACATCGTGGTGATCGGTGGGGGCACGGCCGGCCTCGTCACGGCTGCTGGCGCCGCAGGCCTCGGTGCCAAAGTCGCACTCATCGAGCGCGACCTCCTCGGCGGGGACTGCCTGAACGTCGGCTGCGTCCCTTCGAAGGCGATCATCGCGGCAGCACGCCGGGCCGCACAGGTTCGCGACGCAGCCGAGTTCGGCGTGAACGTGCCCAAGGGAGTCACCGTGGACTTCGGCAAGGCGATGGAGCGGATGCGCAGGCTGCGCGCCGACATCAGCCCCCACGATTCCGCGCAGCGCTTCTCGGATCTCGGCATCGATCTCTTTCTCGGCGGCGGCAAGTTCATCGACGCCCATACCGTCGAGGCAGGCGGACAGCGGCTGAGATTCAAGAAGGCCTGCATCGCCACTGGCGCGCGCGCCTCGGCTCCGCCGATCGATGGTCTCGACGGCGTCGAATACCTGACCAACGAAACCCTGTTCTCCCTGACCGAGCTGCCGAAGCGCTTTGGCATCATCGGCACCGGCCCGATCGGTGTCGAGATGGCCCAGAGCTTCGCCCGTCTTGGATCGGAAGTCTTTCTCGTGGGTACGACTCCCGCCATCATGGAGCGCGAGGATCGCGATGCCGCAGAGATCGTGCAGGCCAGTCTCGAACGGGACGGCGTCACAATCCTCGGCGGCGGTCACGACGTCGAGCTCAGCGAGGCAGGCAAGGGCAGGGTCCGGCTCAAGCATGAGTCCTATGACGAGGTCGTCGACAAGCTGCTCATCGCCGTTGGCCGTGCGCCGAACGTCGAAGGCCTCGGACTCGAGGATATCGGTGTCGATTTCAGCAAGGAGGGCGTGGTCGTCAATGATAAGCAGCAGACCAGCTTGGACCATGTCTATGCAGCCGGTGATATCTGCTCGGCCAACAAGTTCACTCACGCCGCCGATTTCATGGCGCGCAACGTCATCAGGAATGCACTCTTCATGGGGCGGGCAAAGGCGAGCACGATGATCGTTCCCCGGGCGACCTACTCGGAGCCGGAGCTGGCCCACGTAGGGCACAACGCGGAGACCGCCACGAAAGAGGGGGTCGAGATCGACACCTACCAAGTCGATCTCAGCGACGTCGATCGAGCCATTCTTACCGGTGAAACCGAGGGCTTCGTCAAGGTCCACACGGCCAGGGGCAGCGACGAGATCGTCGGTGCCACCGTCGTGGGGCCGAACGCAGGCGACATGATCAGCGAACTGGCGCTGGCGATGACCAACAAGATCGGGCTCGGCACCGTCGCCAACACGATCCACCCCTATCCGACAGTGGGCGAAGCCGTCCGCAAGGCGGGCGACCTGTACAACCGGACACGGCTGACCCCGCGAGTCGCCTCGATCATGAAGAAGTGGCTTGCCTTCTCGCGCCGGTAGCAGCCGTGGAGCTTCAGGACAGGCACGATCGCACTCGCAGAGGGAGCCAACATGCCCTGCGAACTCGACGGCCAGCACCTTCTCCGCAAGAACCTCATCTACGCGCCCGGCAAGGCATCCAATGCCGGCGGCGTCGGCGTCTCAGGGCTCGAGCAAAGCCAGAACGCCCTGCGCCTCAGCTGGAGCCTCGAGGAGGTGGACGAGCGTCTGCAGGAGATCATGCACGACATCCATTAGAAGTGCACCGAGTACGGCGAAGGCAGGAAGGGCGAGGTCGATTATGTTCGAGGCGCCAATATCGGCGGCTTCACCAAGGTCGCGAATTCGATTCAGCAGTGTGGCGTGGTGTAACCGCCCGTAGTCCACGCGAACAAGTGTTTTGCCTTGAAGGTGGAACTCGACGTCCCGGCGAGTTTCGGGCGAAGCCCGCCCCTCGCCCTCTGGCAACGCCAGC